>Ga0228710_1001372_pt1 | contig 36327 bp, 15 predicted proteins | sample MedpolnodulmetaG_FD_177995 | JGI IMG/M metagenome (GOLD analysis project Ga0228710, IMG submission 177995) | Root nodule microbial communities from Medicago polymorpha collected in Santa Monica, California, United States - pink nodules | ecosystem: Host-associated > Plants > Roots > Nodule...
AAAAAAAAAAAAAAAAACACCATGTCTCCTACGGTAGGTGACCTATTCAGGTCTCCCACCTTAGACGGCGCCATTTATCAATAACGATAATATAGTAAAAGTATCATTCTCTATCTTTTATTTACCGTCTATATTTTCACTATCCAAAAAAAATTACCGTCTATATTTTTCTTAATTGGTGCAAAATGGTTAAACATATCATATATTATGGGAGGGTGGACTTTCACTTCTAAAAGAAGATATAAATTTAGGGAGTGAAATTAAGATAATAAAAATGTGAAATTCATCCATAGTTTTTTTTCTTTGTTAATAAGGTTTTCTTCATCGAAGATAATTATACTCTAGACATTATTGAACATTAAATAAGAACACAAATGAGATTCAAACCGTAATTTATGGTATTGTAAAAGTTTAACATCTTTCACTAAATCCAACCCCATCAATGCATGGTTTGCCAATTCATTAAGGTAGTCACTTAACGTGAAATGCACAAGTTATTGCCTAACTAACCTGGTATTTAAGAAAGTTGTCCCATTTTATCTTCAAACTTTAAAGGTCAAGTTCACAAATTGCATGCAGGTCTCGTTGAGACTTATTATTTATGTGTGTGTCAGTACTCATTGACACCAAATGTAAAATTAGCAAGTCAATTTGCACTTTGATTGCCTTCACACCAAATACGGTTAATTTGGACATTTCAACTCATATTCAAAAGCTTACGGATGTGCCGAGTTAGAGTAGGAATAGTCTCGCTAAACTTGCAATTATCATTAATCAAATCAACAACAACCTTCGAGTCACTCTCGACTATAAGGTGAGTGATATTCTCCCTCCAAGCCATGTTCAAACCAACGTACATGTCCCATATATCAACATGAAAAACATCACACATTCCAGTCTTCCTAACATAGCCTTTGATCCATCTGTCATAAAATCCCAAAGAAGTATGTGGCACACTACATGAGTACCCGCTCCCATTCAAGTACAATCAATATTGTGTTTAACCCATCATATATGAAGTCTCTTCCATCTGATGCATAAAGTTTCTTTTTGAGATCTTCTATCCATCGAATTCATGATATTGTCTTCAATTTTTTGATTACGAACATTGTGTTGGTCAATATTTGAAAGTATACTACAAAGTTAGATTTTAAGATTTGTTCTGCCATGTCACCATAAATACCAACAAGTTTCCATGGTGGTAGATTTCCATGTAGGTCGGTTATCTTCGATCCCTGTTTTGTTGAGGTTGTTGAAGATCCTCTCTCTATGATCAAAAGAGAAAAAGTGAGCTACATAGTTAGAAGGGACAAGTCTAAGCTATACATGAGTGGCATAAATGCAGTCACATAACACATTACGATTGTCTCATTCTCTCTAGTGCAACACGAACACGTAAAGGAAATATCAATCCCCACTTGTTTCTACTAAAGTTGGTAAGAATCCTTCCATGCGCAGCCGACCAAATACGTGTTTGGATACGTTGGGGGCCAATCCAATTTCAAAATGCCTTCCAACCACCTTCCACATCCAGAGAGGTCTTTTGATGCAAATTAAATTTTTTATTTTATTTTTATAAATAGACAAAATTGCAGAGTTATTACAAATTCACACAAAAATTGAAGAGCAGTTTTTTTTTTACTCTTAAGAAAAGTGAGTTTATTTTTATTTTATTTTTTCCCCTTTTCATTATATACGAGTTATATATAAAACTGTTATTCCTAACATTTAAGGATAATTCATGCATGCTCAAAAAAAGGATAATTCATGCATACACGTAGTTTGCACAAAGATGGCAGACATATCCCCAAATCTTTTGGCTACAAACATATCCTCAATTGGATTCAATGTTGGAATCTCATTCTTCGATTCTTTTATGTTTATAAATCCCTTAATTAATAATTTATTTTGCAACCTTTCTATATGCTCTTTCATTTGCTCATTATGTATTTCCACGTGACATTGCATTGGGTAGATCGATCCACATCTCAAAAGAATAATTAAGTAAAATTGGGCAAAACAAAGAATCTTTTACAGATAACAATTTTAATATATTTCCACACAAGATAACAACAACCAACAATGACCCAATTGACAATTTTAAATTAAAAATAAACCTTTAATTTTGTAATTAAAATAACACTGTTATCTTAATATATTTAATCATTATTCTATTCTATGCATAAGGAAAAATATTTGTTAGAAGAGATCAATATCTTAAATATATTTTAATTACTTCAAGAAAATTAATCTTTAAAGTTGTATACGAATAAATATATTTTTTATGAGAAATTCATTACAATAGATTAATTTGATCGTAACATACAATAAATAATCTATCATGTTGTATGTTAGAGACTAAAATGATGAATTTTATATAGTTTACAATTTAGTATTTTTATATATTTTATAAAATAAGTTATAAAGAATAATAGTTATGGCACTAAATTGAGTGTTTCTTCAACAATTTTGTAATCAAAAGACCATGACCTTGCATTAGAGTTAGTTAGATCTTCGTCGGCCATTTTTGATATGTAGCGTAGAATATGTCAAAAGGTGAAATATATCTGTCACCGTCAAATTAAGGGTCTTAATCACACTTACTCACACAAACATTAGTCCAATTTTCTTCCCATTTTATAGAGGGTGACATCTAGGGAGGGAAAGTATAAAAATCAAACTATACGAACATTTTTTTTTGATAATATGTGAGACAACTAAAATATATAAATAAATGTAAATATTAACATAAAAACTAAAAATTGTCTTAAAAGTTGTCATAAAATAGTTATACAATATCGTTTCGCTTATGTAATTTTAAATAACAACTACCTTTTTTTTTACATAATTAGAAAAATATAATTAAGGATGCAATGGAATTTTGAGAACTACCTGTCTCATATATACTCTTTTTTGTTACTGCAAAAATCCTCAAATATACTTTCTTTTTTACATAACCATGTTATAGGAGCTTCACATTGTCAAAAACAAATGTTTTAGGACCTTCATACATACTCTTATAATTACATTGTCGCGCAAAACAAATAAAATCGTCAGTAGTGTTAGGACCTGACCTATTTGGTTTGTCAAAAGTTTACTTTTACTTATTTATTTATTCTTTCAAAAAAGTTAATTTTTTATTTTATTTTACAAAAATGCGAGTCTATTTTATTTGTTCCTTGTTTTATATAGTAAAAAGATTTTTTTTTTCCTTCGGAATTGCTTGTACAGAGAATTTAAAATGAAAAAAAAAACTCAATTTTCTTTCTTTGACAAAAAATTAGTTTTGGTCATTTTTAGGTGTGGGAGAGCATTTCATGAGGTGTAAAAACAAATTGTCTATATGATTTCAGGGTATTAATTGGCCCAAAGTGAAGGATATCATCGACAACTCAATTTTAGAATAATGCTTTTTAGGCCCTCTCAATATCTCTTTAGGCCCCCTAAAGTTACAAAAATGCCCCTAATAAAAAAATATATGTCCGGTACTTATGTACCGGAGAGGTGAAACAATTATATTAAAAAAAAAATGCACATACGGTAGTTAAGTACCGAATGTGTTATTAAGGGCATTTTTGTAACTTTAGAGGGACTAAAGAGATATTGAGGGGGCCTAAACAACAATCTTCTCAATTTTAAAGATATTAGTTTGAGCACTACCACTAAACAGGTGATACTATTTATACCTTTAGTTTTGCTAATACCCCATCTTCTCCCTTTTTTTTTTTTACCAATCCGCCCTTCCCATAACCAAGCTTGTAGAGTGAATATTTTTTTCCAAATACCCCAACAACCACAAGTAGCTAGGGAAGCTGACCTATTAAAATTAATAATGATAAGATAAGAAGTGGGAAATTGTATTGATTTTAAATGCTAATGCTGAGTTAACAAGCTGATATGTATGTTGAACTGATATCAGTGAGTAGAAAATATAATTCATGTTAATGCTACATTAAATAATGTATGAGCAGGGCCCGTTCCTATGAAACAGGAGGTTCGACTCTCATAGGTCTTCAAAAAATAAAAACGCAATGTTTTAAAACTATTTAATCAGAAGAGACAATTTACGAGGCGTAAAGGAAGACTAACAAAAATGTAGAACCGGAAATTTAGGAGGCATATATTAGCAACATATATCAAAATTTGTCAACGCTCAACGTCTATCATATAACAAAATTAGCAATTATATTTTTCAACATTTAACATTAAAAAGTAATTATACAATGAAATTTTAAAAAGTAATTACCATTAAGCATTAAGCAACGTATAACAAAATTCGTGTAGTTAAGCTTCATTCAAAAATCAGAATGAGAAGAACTTCTAAACATGAAACGAAATAAAAAATATTAAGTGAAAGAGAGGTATTGAGTGAGAAGAAAAAAACTCAAACGCGTACTGAAGAAATAAAAAGAATGAACATATTATTTTTTATTTGAGTGGACTGTGGATATTAGGCTATAAAATTTATTTTGAGGCCCATGTAATTTGGAGAACCGGCTTAATTGAGCTGCTTCCACACCCCATGACCAGACCTGTGTATGAGCAACCTCCAACTCAAATTAATCATTTTTTTTCTTCTGATTATGTGGAGATTACACATCCGAGAGTTGTAGGTGTGTAGCTTCTTTTTGGACTCAACCCTCTTTGTTTCAAAAAAAAAAGTAGTTCACTATAACTGCAAAACATGAAGAAATTTTTGGGGGAGCCCAAACAATCATATAATTGTGAGACAAACGGATGCTACAAAAAAATTATGTGGGGAGAACAATAAGTTTGGTTAAGGGACATTGGTCAACATATTGATTAGATGTAGAGTAGTATTTGTCTTTGTTCATAGCAATATTTTTGTCATAGTACTATTACTATAGTCCACTCTACAGCTAAATCATACAGCACATGATAGGGGGAATATGATCCAAAATATCAAAATAATCAGATGAAAAAGAAAATGAGGGCAATGAAAAATTAAACCAAAAAAAGAAAGAAGAAAATTAATGATTTAGCCAATCATAATGTTATAACAAAAAATTAAATTTACAAAGTTTGATGTCTAGTTTGTTAAGAGGCAGCATGGATGTCCAAGGCCACAATTATTACAATGGTTGTTCTCACTTTCCATCCATATGGAATCATTAAATTCAGAATGGTGACATACAGAAAGCAAAGGCGGGCCTCTAAATTCTCTCATCTTTTCATAGAACAAGGTTAAACATGAAGATGTACCTTAGGCACTTTGCAAGGTATGAATTGCATGTGGCACAAATTCCAAGTGGCCCACCCATGAGGACTTGCATGATTGAGCATGTGATATATATTTCTTTTTTGCCTCTGTTGTGTGTGTAGGGATTATGTTGTTTAAGTAGTACATATTTGGATTCAATTTTAGTAGGGTCAAAAGTGATTTTGAAGAGTTAAAATTAATTCTAAGTTAGAAGTTTTAGAGGAGGTCTGTTTGGTTTCTGTCGGGCAGAGGGGTCGTGATGCAGGGGTATGCGTGTCGTTTAGCACGTATAGCTCAGCCTCATTTTTTGATTGCGAGTTTTTTGAGGTGTTTGCGGTATTTTTTTGGAGTGTGATTGAGAGTTCCGTCTATCTCCGGCTTCTTATTGTATCTTGTTTTTTTCCACAAGTGTTTTTGCATCTTGCATTTACTGGACGAAAATAATATTTACTATTTAAATAAAAATTCTAAGTTAGAATTTAGAAATTGAAATTTTATCTTTAAATTTGACTTCAACATTTAAATTGATCATTCATGTTTCACGTGAATGTATCAATACATAAAACATTGTAGTATAAAGTTACTTTTAACTCAAATCAATTTTACGAAATCAGAAAAATTTCTGACGTGATAGAATAAAACACAATTAGCAATAATGGTAGGTATTAAAACAGATAATTGGGATAAATACTATAGAGCTGTCTAAACACAGTTGTGGGGAATTGACTTTTGCATGTGTTTTTGCTAACAGCGGGGTGGATAAGATATCATGACACAGTCTTGTTCCTGCCCCACCCTTCCTCTATCAATGGCTCCACCTTCTTTTATCATGTCTCTTAAAGCCAAGATATATAGTTGATAAATTAAGGAAAAACATATACAATACTAAAATATCAACCAATATATACATTTTTTAAGGCATGTGCATGATGCTACAATTCTGCATATACTAAAGAGATTTGCATTAGTATTATTTATTTCTATAATCTGTATACTATAATTTTAAATCAAACCTAAGATAGAGCCTGGTTGGAAGCATCCGTTTTTATGTTGAGTTGAGTTGAGTTGAGTTGTTTGAGTGATATTTCAAAAATCTCAAGTATCACATTGATTGGGGTTTGTAATATAACATTGGCGGTGTTGAGTCGTTAGAGAAACTCTTGTGCCCAAGATTGGGCAGAAAGTATTTTTTTTTTTGTTTTAGATGGTTCATTCTTGACTACTGTCAGTTAATTTGCTGAATCTGATGTCACAATAACACAAGACTTGTCAATAAGTACATTTCATTTAAGAGACATGATATTGGAACACATATTACAGACAACTTAGACCGACATCTTACAAAATACAAGGCTGGCAGGGTGTGCATGCAAACACAGAGCTAAGAGAAGGAATGGTTAAAAACAGCCAAATTGTATCCTCCTATGGTATAAATACGGTGTCCATTTTTGTGTTCATAAAACATTACGGTTCACGCATTGGATGGAGACGGAAATAGATCCTCCATTTTTTCTATGCATAGGTTTACGAGAAATTTTATAAGAGATAATTTGAGAGGATCCATTCCGAGTGGGGATGTATATATAACCATAACTATATGGTAAATATATGCTAGCTAGTAGTAGCTACAAAACTTTATGACAGATAATTATAGTCGGTGTGGATACCATTAAATCCGCATCCGTATCCAGTAATTATAGGGTAGTTAAAAAAATCCGTTTATTTTATCTATGGATATCCATTAAAGTATCCGCTCCATGTCCTTGGCGGATTTTATCCGCGAATATCCACGAGTGCGGAATTTTTTGCCATCCCTAAACGCAATGATGTTTTGGTTTGGAGCGGATTTGATATTTTGACAAGTCATATTATTTTTATGTTATTTTTCACAAATCGTGAAGGATACAAGCCTTACATGAATCTATTTTTTTTATTCTAATTTATAGTTTTTATTAATTATAAAATTTGAAGCCTAAAACTAATTTGATAGACTTTCTTCCTTTATTCAAATTGAGAGACTTCTAAAGTCATTTAAGTCATTCACTTTTCCTTAGATAATGTGTATTTGTTTTTCACTTGATTCAAATTGTGGAAAAAAATATTAAACATTGAATGATGGGTTTTATTCCAATTAAGTAGTGGAATTTTACCATTTGTTGAATGTTCATGCATCATAATTCTTTTTTATTTAGGCTCTGTTTGGTAAAATTAAGCTATAAGCTAGCTGATAGCTAATAGGTGAAAAACTAATTTATAGCTGATGACTGATAGCTGAAAGTTTATAGTTGAAAAACTAGTTGTTTGAAATTAAAGTGTTTGATAAAATTAGCTTTTGAAATGAGTGATAAGTATAAAATGATAAAAAAAGTACATGTGTGTTTATTTTTTTATAAATTACGTTTATAAATATTTTTAATTGATATATTTATCTTAAATAATTAATTTATTTCAAAGTATTTTTTATCTTTAAAATGATAACTGTGATTTATGAATTTAATTGATATATTTCTTTAACAAATCTTATCTGACTTCATTTTTATATCTTTTTCATTTTATTTTTTTTTGTGAATTTTTCTTCTTTTTATTTGAATCGGTAAATAAGTTAAAAGGAAAAAAAAAATGATAATATCAACGTAGTATCTATAAAAGAGAATCTTATGATTTAACGTATTGATAATCAATATATTCTCTTTTTTATTTTGTGGTTTGCCTAATTTTATTCTTTTTTAAGGATGGTTTGCCTAGATTATATTCTCTTATATAAGTACTTATATATTAATAATCAACATAAGATTCTCCTGTACTAAGTACCTATATTATTGGAAGAAAATGTAAAAAACTATCCGCTATAAACTAAAAAGCTACTTGAAATATAGCTTCTCAAAAAAAGCTATAACCTCACGAGAAAAGCTTGTAACCAAACACATAACTTTTTCATCCAAGAGGCTTATAAGTTAGTATAACAAGCTATAAACTAGCTTTTTTGTGTTAGCAAACACGGTCTTAGAGTATACTTTTTTTTTACTCGGGATTTAGTTTTAATTTAAAATATGGATTTGATACTCAACTCAAAACAAAGACAATTAGCTGGTGTTGGTATTGAATTTGGTTATATTGGACTCGATTCAACTCATGAACACCTCTAATTTAACATTTAATTAATGTATTTAAATATAAAGAAGAACGATGATATTAGAATACAAATGTTATTTACATATAAATAACATTTGTTCCTCAAATCATATGTGTGGAAAACAAGACAAAACTAAAAAATATTTTAAAAAAGCACAGAACTTATCCTAGAAATGTGGTGTTTTATGTTACTTTTGTGGAAAATTACTGTATACACATTTGATAAGGCTGAAAAACACATGTAAAAGACGAAAAGCTCCGGCAGCAGTTAACTGCTGAATTATGAAACCAGCGGCAGTTAACTGTCGAAGAAAACTTCAGCAGTTAATTGTCGATGATCTGTTATAAGAACAGAACAAACATAAGTGTTTTCAAAACTCCATTGTTGCGGTTTTGGAACTCTTAGGTGCGATTTTCAGCCATTCCAAGCCAATTTCAAGTACAAAATCAAATAAGTTTTTGAATTCTGTTGCATTGTTGTTTTATGATTGAATTGTTAGTTTTTTTTTGTTAAATTTCAGTTATAGAGGTTTTATTGATTTTATGATAGTTTAGGTTTAGGTTTTGATGAATTGTTCTAGAATTGTTAGGTTTAGGTTTTGATTTTATGATAGTTTAGGTTTAGGTTAGAATTGTTTAGATTTAGGTTTAGGTTGTTATGAATTGTTATAGAAGTTTTATTGAATTGTTAGGTTTAGCTTTTGATGAATCGTTGTAGAATTGTTTAGGTTTAGGTTTAGGTTTTGATGATAGTTTAGGTTTAAGTTTTGATTTTATGATTTTATGGCATTGTTGTTTGGTTTAGGTTTTGATCACCAATTTCTCTATGTAGATATGTCTCAGAATCAGAATCAGGTTCAGTTGAACAAAAAGGAGGGTGATGACAAGAAGAAAGCAAAGTCGCTTGTGACATGGCACGAAATCGAATGTGATGGTTCCGTAAAAAAGAAGCGTTCGAAGGTGCCAGAGTACAATCAGTCCAGACTGAGGAGGAGCGGGAGGACATACTATTTTGGTCCTCAACCAAAAGAAGGTACCCCAGGGATTGTCGAGGACAACCCAATTGACTTGTGTGACGAGGAAGATGATTGAATGTAATGGCTTCTAATGCCTAATTGTTTTGGATCTTTTTTTGTATGTCGCGCAGATTTTGCTTGACATTATGGTACTTTGAATAAAATCGTGTTTTGAATAATTTCGATTAAAGTCGCGTATTCGAATAAAGACTAATTAAATCTAACGTGAATTCGAATAAAGATTGCGTACTGAATAAATAAATTCGAAAAGTGAATAAATAAATTATTGTTCCATTCAAAACAACGTGTATTATGCAGAATAAGACATTCCATTACATTACATTCGGCTAGAGCCTTCCAACTACAGCAATTGTCTTACCTAATCACGATCTTTTCTTGACACTTCAATACCTTCATCTAAACCAGCCTAACAAGAATTTAATCTTTTGAAAAGAACAATCAGAATGTCGAGTGAATGCTTGGAAACTGCTGTTTAACAAGTTTGAATTACCCCATTTCAGAGTAAAACAATTGTTGTAGTTGGAAGGTGCATTCCCTACCTAATCACGATCTTCTGGCGGAATCAAACTTTTGATAATATCTTTGGTTGATCTCAGCAACGTTACACGCATATCGATCCACTAGAACATGATGTGCTCCCAAAAAATGCTCCTCACGTCCTCGTCGTTCGTTAATTCCACCAAACTAAATTATATTCTCCAATCGTCGAGCGTTGGACGTTTATAACGAACGTATTCCACCCTCCTTGTGTCTTCGGGGTTGACTCCTTGGTTGAATTCATTCAGTTGATCCTTGAGACCTCTTAACGTTACACCAAGGCACCGATCTTTCAACCTCTGAGGTTCTCCGCCGTTGAATTGTGCATGAACGTCGAACATATCGACCATTGCTTCAAATCTACACAATAAGAAATTAAAAACAATCAATGAAAAACTCATTCAAACATTTCATCAAACACTTGAAGTGCAAATTATACATAAACCCTAAAAATCATAAAAACAACCCTAAAATGTTTTACTCTAAAAAAAACATAAAAATGCAAAAAATATAACAAAATTATTCAATTTATATCTACTCTTGAAATAAATCATATACTTAAAAACTAAAATAAAAAAATAAATATAAAACACCAAAATTAAAAATAACCCTAAAATTCTAAACTATAACATAATCATCATGCAAACATTTTAACTAAATTATTCTACTTACTTCTACTATAAAAATGAATTATAACATATAAAACTACTCAAAAACTAAGATTTTTTTTTTACTCAAAATCTACTCAAAAACTAAAAAAAAAAAACATTTATAACAACTAAAATATAAGTTAATAGTACTATGATTTACTTACTTGTGGTTTTGTTGAATAAATTTGGTTGGAGTTTTTAGAGAGTTTTTGAGAGAGATTGAAGAAATTGTGTGATATTTTGAGAGTAACAATGGATGAGAGAGCTTCTGCCAGATTTGTATCAATACGTATCGGCGGTTAACTGCTGAAATTTTTCTCAGCAGTTAACTACCGTCGGTTCCATTCATAATTCGGCAGTTAACTACCGCTGGACTGTTCGTCTTTTACATGTGTTTTTCAACGTAAACAAATGTATCAACAATAATTTTCTTTTTTATGTTCCTTCGATCATTTTTTTATGAAGGTTTGAGCCCTGACTCCTCGTACACATGAACTATTTTATTTGTTTTACATAAGATTTTTATTTTTTAAGTTATTTACGACTAAATAGTTATATTTATTTTCTCATACTCCAATCAAACAACTTTTAACAACTACACATTTATCTCACTTTCTACATGTTTGTTATGCACTTTCATTCTTTAATAGTACTTTTCTATTTTAGTGTCTCTTCTCAAGTTCTCATCCAAACAAAGCACAAAATAAGAGCTTGAAGTAAAACGACCACAAACATCACCCAATTGGAGTAGCTCTAACTCAAGGTTCCCTAAAAAGAATCTGAGTTTTAAGCAATTTTGAAACTTCATTCTGAAATTGAAACAAGGGAATAAGCAAGAGAAAAGTTAGTCACAAGTTAATGCAACTTGAAACTTGATTCTGCAATTGAAACAAGGGGGAATAAGCAAGAGAAAGTTGGTCACAAATTAATGCAACAACAGCGAAAAGAAAATCGAGTTCCCAAGGCAGGGCAGAACATTAATTGGATAGTTGCAGACAGTATCTTTAGGGGCAAGCAAGGTCCAAAGTAGCATTAAATGACCCTTGCATCATTGAAGTTTCAAAATCCCTGCCACTTGCCGCACTATACTATAATGAATCCTAGCATTTAAAAAAATCTCTCCCTAACGAGTGCTTTAAGGGTATTGGTTAAAGAATCCTTAAAAAAAAATACTCCAGTTTAAAATAGTTGATGTATCTTAGTAGTTGATGTAATTGACTTTTAAGATTCATTGATGTATCTTGTCTAGAATATAGACCAAATACATCATTTATATAATGAATAAAAAAATTAAATGTTTCTTATAAATAGGACCGAAAGTTAATGTATTTTTACTGGAAAAAAATTTATGTACCTTTTCAACAATGAACTATAAAAATGTTATTTTACTCAAAAATATAAAAATGTTAGAACACTTCAACAATCAACGACATTTTTGTTTAAAATAGTGATAAATTCTATATTCATAGACCTGGGTTCCTAAATTTTATATTCATGAACATATGAGACATGACATTGCTATACATAATTTTTTGAAGGGTTTTTTTATCATGTGTAAATTTGCACATGTTAAGAAGTTTAAAGTAGTAACTTTCACTTGGAACTTGTGTTTTTTATATTAAATATGTAACTTTTAATCAATAATTGTTGGTTTTCAATGAAAAGATACTACTTTTAGTTACCTTAACATGTGTAATATTGCACATGTTAGACAAATCCTTTTTTGAATTATATTAGAAAGTCAACAACCTCTTATACCAGTAAATTGAAAGTGTCTAAAACAAATTATATGAAAACATATTGATTGTTAGAACACGCTTTCTTATATTTGACCATTTTATTTTATGCAACTTTTAGAATCATCTGACCTATTGTAAAAGTCTCGACCCCTTATCCCACAACTGGTTTTACCATCTAAAAAACCTAACGGCGCAGTTTATTGATTGTTTCATTTCTATTCATTTGTAAATAATCTTTGATAAATATAAAAATGTAATGTATATATTGGGTTACTTTAGTAAAATAAATAAATAAATTCTACCATATTTTTTTTTTAATAAAACATGTGAATTGCTAAAGAAAAGCAGATGCTAATATGTGGCTTAACTCTTAATAGCATATCTTCCAAGAACACATGTTAAGAAAAAAAATATAGATATTTGTCTAAAAATTATGTTTTTAATTTTTTAAAACTTAAAATATAATTTTTTTTAATATACTTTTTTTAAACATACATCACTAAGACACACTATAATACTTCATTTGATCCATATTATACAAAAAAAAAATCATATTTAATTTTTTTAATAATGGATGTATCAAATCAACATTTTCCTCAAAAAATAAAATAACATTATAAATCAAATATATTAATTATCGGATAAGCTTTAAAAACGATTTTTATCTTATGATAATCAAGTGTAACCCTAAACAAAATCATCACCGTTTGGCGTCTGGAAAATTACAAACATTTTCTTTAGGATGAAATCGAGGCCTATAATTTCTTTGTGACGGTGGTGGTTACCTACGCCCGTTTAAAGATTAAAGAATTCTCGCAAAGAACATGCAGACACTATAGACGTGTGCACAAATGTCATGTCTCCTCTCCTCTCTATTTAATGCAAGCAATGTTATTATGATGTTTCTATACCTCCTGCAATCCGATTTCGTATCCAAGTAGGTCGGTAGTAGAGCCAGTCCATCTTTTCTCCGAGATTTAATTTAATTTATTGAAAAAAATAACTCTAATCTAACGTTAAACAAATTTTCTCTTAAAATTGATTGAATAATTAATAGTATATTTCCTCCGGTCTTAAATATAAAAAAAGATTTTTTTTTTTAAGTTCATGAAGTAGTTAATGTACTTGATCTACATTGTAAAGCAGATACATTAATTATTCAATGAACCTAAAAAATGAATCTTTTCTTATATTCGAGACCGAAAGAGAGTATATTTGTAATATTAATCAAATATGTTAATTATTAAATAAATACTATAAAAGAGGAGTATAAACTACCTCAATCCATATATATGACAAAAAGGGAGTATCTCAAATACAGGAGTACTGTATAGCGTAGCCCCACTTTCTCTGCTTGAAATCTGATTCACTCGTCTCTCTCCACAAACTGATTTGATTTCTTACTACTCATAATAAATTTAACAAAATCTGCTTTGATTTTTGAAACTTTCGATGTCTGGAAATTTCATTAAATGCAACCAATTTTGAATCGCATTAGTACTTGTGCTAGTTTGTTCATAATCAATACATGTTAAATAAAAAACAATCGTTTTCTCACGTTCATAGTTTTTCAAAAACACAGTAAATTATAAAAACAACTCAGCAGTAGTTAATTACTACCGATTTATAATTAGAAACCGGCAGTAATCAATTACCGCTAAATTTTTAATCATCTCCATGTATTTTTATGAAACAATGAATGTAAAAGGAGTAAGCTTCTAAATCAAAAGGTTATAATCAAGGTAATAGAACAAGTAAAAAAGAGAGAGAATGAGAAATACAGGGCAAGTGATAGCTCTCAAACACAATTAGGTTAAATCACAAGAGTGATAATCAAAAGAGTAAATAATGAATTTCACTTTTAACCATCGGAAAGTATGGCACTTAATTTTGTCTAACAATTGATGCAAGGAGTGTTCCTATTTAAATACTATGAATTAGTCTTTATATTATAATAAATTGAAAATTAATTTATCATCATTATAAAAATGTCAATGATTAATTTACTAGTTTATTTTTGTGGAGACAAAATAGAGTCTAAAAAAAATGGTGAGAAATAAAAATGTCTATATTTTGAAAAGTTTATGACAACAATAATAGCAATTAATACGGTTCTGTGTTTTCTCTTTGCCATGTCTCTGTCAACACACACACACTCTCAACTCATCAGAACAGAACCATATTTGTACTCACTCTCTATACTCTTTGAGGATTGTTCCATCTTTCTTATCTTTGCTTAAAACTCTCCCATCATTTTTTCAGTGGTCCATTCCTTCTTCCCTTTCACACCATTTTCACTTTCATTCTCTTCTGTACCTAGCTCTCTGCTTCTTCTTAAACGACCGTTCAATGGAACACAAAATGCTACAATGTAAGTAACATACATTTCACCTTCTGAAGTTTGAACCAATAATAATTAAAGGGTCACAATCCTTTGCATTTCTTTGTTTTCATGCTTTTGGCTATAATGTTTAGTTTTGATGATATTATTGTTACAATAAGTTTTTTTTGTTAATTTTTTTCATATATTGTTAGAGACTCTTTTAGTTAAACTAAAGAGACTAGAGAGTACTAGTACATTATTTTTGTTTGTGGTTTTTGTTTTTTTATATTTTTTATTTTGTGCTGAATGTGTTGAAGTTTAATGTAATGTTTGATAAAGCATATAATAATAGAGAAAAAGAAAGGTTTGGATCTTTTTTTTTGGCCGTCCTTATTCTTGTTGTTTTTTAGTGGCCAATGATGTTTTTAGTCTTCATTCATTCTTCCATAGCAATGAAATGATATAGTTGACCTATATGTATGTCTCACATTCTTAATTTGTTATGCACTTAAATGTTTGTTGATATTGATTGAACTTTCCATTATTGATATTAAGCTTATTTTTTTATTCTTTGATTTATTTAACTTGAAAGTGGGATTTTGCAGGGTATAAAACATTTCTCTAGGATCACTTTAGATGTCAGTAACATTTTACTATTTCTGTAGAGGAATCTTTGGCATAAGATTCTTTTTTTTCTTTTTAAGTTTAGACTTATAGAAAATTAAGGTAACTAGTTAGAACCAAAAAAAATCTATGATGGTTATGGTTATTGAGTGATAGGGAATTTTAGTGGGATTATTAGTTTAGTTGTGATAATGAGTCGAGAACAATCGAAGAGAGGGAAGCATGAGAAAGGTTCTGATGGTGCTGGAAAGGTTATTGTTGCTGTCAAGGCATCAAAGGAAATTCCAAAGAGTGCTCTTGTTTGGTCTCTAACTCATGTTGTTCAACCTGGTGATTGCATTACATTGCTTGTGGTTGTACCTTCACAAAGTTCAGGTCATTTTTCTATTGCATTCTTCTGTTTTTTTATTTTTATACTTATGTTTTGGTTTGATATTTGTTGTTGCATGACCTTTTTGATATCTGTGTTTCTTAACTAAGTGTGTGTTCGGTTATGCAGCGACAAAAATTGATTTCGAAATAATTGATTTTGTGAAATTGATTTTAGTTAAAAATGAGTTGAATGTGATGTGGTTTATGTTTGGATACAGTCGCATTAAAGTGAGTAAAATCAATTCTATAGGCAAAATCACTTTTGGCTCTCCCTACTTTGAAAATAAACATACGCTAAATCATTTGGTTCTTATACTATTGTCATAGAGATTTATTTGCTTTTTATGAACATTATAGATTTAGTTTTGTTATCTGAACATAAAGGTTGTAGGATGACATGGTTTGATTTAACTTTCTTGATTCTTGAAGACTGACTTTGTTGTTCGTTTATCGATTCCACATTTGAACCTTCACTCTTTCTCTGTGTAATTAACTATGTTACTGCACCTACATAGGCCGAAAATTATGGGGTTTTCCGAGGTTTGCTGGTGACTGTGCTAATGGACACAAGAAGTCAACAATGCTGGGAGCTAGTTCAGAGCACAAAAATGATATAACTGATTCTTGCTCTCAAATGATCCTTCAGCTCCATGATGTCTATGATCCAAAGAAGGTTAGTAGCCTTAATGTATAAAAGGTTTATTGTGTGTGTTGTGTCTGTATCAATATATGCTAAGCTAATTGTTGTTGTTTGACAGATAAATGTCAGGATTAAAATTGTTTCTGGATCACCTTGTGGAGCAGTGGCCGCAGAAGCCAAGAAAGCTCAAGCCAATTGGGTCGTATTAGATAAGTAATAGTCTATCTATATTGTATAATTTGTATTAGAAATTTGAAACAAAATTGATGAATTCTCAAATTTCTGGTATACTATTTTATTGAAACGAGATTATAATTTGGTTTGTGTTCTTGTATTTTGGTATTGCTTTCTTTACAGACAGCTCAAGCATGAGGAAAAACAATGCATGGAAGAGCTGCAGTGCAACATTGCGGTTATGAAAGGTTCCCAAGCTAAGGTACTTCGCTTGAATTTGGTTGGATCACAAAAGAAGGATCTTGAAGAAACATGTCCATTATCTTCCGAAAAGCATGTGATGCCTGGAAAACAATCAAAGAAGAAAAACAGTTCTTTGAATTCCACCACAACAGGACAAGTTGTGACGCCAACTAGCAGCCCCGAGCTAGAGACATCATTTACTACAACTGAAGTTGGAACTTCATCGGTTTCAAGCTCTGATCCTGGAACATCACCGTTTTTCGCCTCTGAGAACATTGTCGAGTCAAAGAAAGAGGAAACTATCAACGAAAATCAGGAAACTGATGATATCATTTCTGACACAGACAGTGAAAATTTGTCCGCTTCTTCAGCAAGCTTGAGGTTTCAGCCGTGGATTGCAGATTTATTTTTACATAAACAATCATCTCAACGTGAAGACGAAAGATCGGACTCAGAGAGATCTTGTGACAGGCTTCTAATGTCTACAACTAGAGCTTTGCTAGAAAAATTCTCGAGGCTTGACAGAGAAGCTGAAATTGAAACCTCAACCTATAAGACTAACATGGAATTCAGTGGAAGCGTAAGAGAAGCGGTAGCGTTATCTAGAAACGCCGCACCTGGCCCACCACCATTATGTTCAATATGTCAACACAAAGCTCCTGTTTTTGGAAAACCTCCAAGATGGTTCAGCTATGCTGAGTTGGAGCTAGCCACTGGTGGATTTTCACCAGCCAACTTCTTGGCAGAAGGAGGATTTGGATCTGTTCACAGAGGAATTCTACCAGAAGGGCAAGTCATTGCTGTCAAGCAACATAAATTGGCTAGTTCGCAGGGTGATCATGAATTCTGCTCAGAGGTAGAAGTCCTGAGTTGTGCACAGCACCGGAATGTTGTTATGTTGATTGGCTTCTGTATTGAGGATAAGAGAAGGCTGCTGGTTTATGAATATATATGCAATGGATCATTGGACACTCATTTATATGGTAATTTCTTTTTGCTTCTCTTCTAAATGATTTCATGATAGAATTGTGTTTCTGAATTTGCTTGAACTTACGGAAGTCATTCTGATTCATGATTCAACATGCAATAATGTTTTAGTCCATAATATGCCAAGTTCATATATGTTACTTGAAAGTTATTAGTTTCATCAATTATTAGGGAAATAGGTTGGATTTAGTATTTCAATTCGAAAAGCTAAGGGATTTATATATGTCCTTATGCTATACTAGATAGTACTTGCTATATATGTTGGCTAAATGTTACTGCTGATACTGTCTTGACTGTAATTTGTAAATTAATACGTTACTTGGAAGTCTTTCAGGGAGACAACGGAAACCATTAGAATGGTCAGCTCGTCAGAAAATTGCTGTCGGGGCTGCCCGAGGATTGCGATATCTTCATGAAGAGTGCAGAGTGGGATGCATTGTTCACCGTGACATGCGGCCTAACAACATTCTTATCACTCATGATTTTGAACCACTGGTAGTGTTCTGTTTGTCCTGCCTTGTGCTATGGAATCTTTATATTCTACCACTAATGGCATAATTATTTTATCTATCTGCTGTAATGTTCAGTTTATTAATTGATTGTGGTAAATTCTACAAGGTTGGTGATTTTGGACTTGCAAGGTGGCAGCCTGATGGAGACACTGGAGAGGAGACTAGAGTTATTGGAACATTTGGGTATGTGGTGTTTGACTCCTTAATTAGTTCCATCACGAACTATCCAATACAATAACAATAATGCAATTAACCTATGCTGCTGCTATATAGGTATTTGGCTCCCGAATATACTCAAAGCGGACAAATAACTGAAAAGGCTGATGTTTATTCCTTTGGAGTGGTATTAGTGGAACTTGTGACAGGGCGCAAAGCTGTGGATATCAACCGGCCCAAGGGACAGCAGTGTCTTACCGAGTGGGTAAGTTAAATGACATTTCTTTCTAAGAGAAATTTGACAGTAGAGTTACAAAATTTTGCCTTGTTAATGACTTTCCTTGAGTAATTGTCGGAGGGATTTGTATTATAAACAGGCACGACCACTGTTAGAAGAGTACGCCATTGAGGAACTGATTGATCCGAGGTTGGGAAGTCACTATTCAGAACATGAGGTCTCTTGCATGATACATGCGGCATCCTTATGCATAAGGCGAGATCCTTATTCTAGACCACGTATGTCACAGGTAAGGAAAACTTCTCGGAACAGATTTTTTATCTTGTTGAAGTTGTATATGACTGTGTTACAATCGCATATTCCGTTGAACTTGATATAGATTATATTCTTACCGTAGTTATTTGACACATGAGATAAACAATGGCTTCATTCTAATATATTTTGGCATACATTTACCCTATTACCTTGATTCTTGACATTATGTTGCACCATTTTATGGTTTCCTCGCCTGAGCTTGATGTTATACTTGTCCTTATTTGATCAAGGTTTTGCGAATACTAGAAGGTGACACGGTCGTGGAATCGCCACGCCATTGCGGTGATTCTCCTTCCCTTTGAAGCTCACTCTGTAGAACCAAACTACTGACCTGCCTATTGGAATAGTCCACCGCGAAAACTGCATTCTTGCCGTACTTTCGGATTTTATAGTTTTATTTCTATATTTCTGCAATGATATAATTTTGTATTTCTGTATAGTAGAGGGAAATTAGGATTAACAAAGTAATGAATATATAGAATAGAAGCTAAACCCTTGAAATTCTTTAAGATGTTTTGTAAACATGTGCCTGTATAAATGGCCTCGACAAACTCATGGAGCTCTATAGTATATGGCTCTTCTATGCTCTATTGCTCTTCAAATGGATAAAAAAGCTTTTTTGTAAATTCTTTTCATCGTTTATGTGCCTTTACTTGATTTCGATTCCCTACTGTAACTGTGAGACACAGTTACAGCTGCCAGCCATCCAATCCAATCTAAATAAAAGTTTGAGATTGTTTACTGTGTGAAACCGTGATTGAAATTTGAACTGTTTGATCTTAAATCAATGGTCAGATCTGTTTAGCACAACAATGAATCCAGGTCCGGAACGAGTCTTGTACAAGAATAAGTTTTTCTTGATAAAGTTCTTGATAGTAAATACACCAGATATTGTGTAGTTTGAGTTCATATTGAAATTTTAAAGAAATGTATAGTCCTAGTGAAAAAGTGTTAAGTTCTTAAAATTGATTATTGATGTGCGTATGAAAAAACTTATGAACATGTAAGTCTAACCAGCAAGTAGCAAAAAAACGAGGACAGTTTGAAAATAAGTTTGAGTTTGCTTTAATGATTAATGATGATGTGTAACTTTTGAATGTAAGCAAAACAAAGTGATTCTTGTTGGCTGATAATGACAATTGACCATGCTAAGAAGCTGAACGTGATCTTGTGACATGTCTAGTGTTTGTTTCTCAGTTATGTTTTGGCATTATATATTCACATAACTAGTAACAAGGTATCATGAACGTTATCCTCAAGGCCAAACTCTCCGTTCATTGTCTTTATATCTTTATTGTGAGTAATGATAAACAAGGTCAACAGTCAACATAGGTCTAAGGAGAGGAGAGGGTCTATTCGATTGAGATTTTAAATAATTATTTTGGCCAAAAATAGTCTTATAGGTTTTAATAGTCGGATTTTTTTAACATAGTAAAATTATTTGGAACTTGTGTAACACATTTTTTTTCCTTAACAAGGACACTAGTTTTTTTTTAACAAAAAGAGACACTAGTTAATTAGTAATTAACATAACCTTTTTCATAACCTTTTTTAAATGACTTACAATCATGATTTTGAACATAGGATTTTAATGGATTTATAATATAATTTTTTAAGGTTTCAAAGGACTTTATAGAATTTTAAGATTCAAGTAAATGAATTATGGAAAGAAAAAAAAATAAAGTTACGAGAGTAAATGAAAAAAGAAAATGAATTTCGATACAAAATTTAAACCCTTTGATAACAAAGTGATTATTTTCTAAAAAAATAATAAAAAAGTGATTCATACTTCATATTCTCCGAAGTAGCATTTCTCCACATATCTAAACATATATTAATCCTTTGTAAATTGGTGACACAGATGAAGATTCGTTTGAAAGTTCAACTGCAAATAGAGGTAAAGTGAGTTTCATCAATATTGAATCTTTAAGTACTATCAATTAATTTAGAAAATGGAAATAGCGTGAAGTGGGTTTGATTTTGATTTTGATTTTTAGTTGAAATATCATCAATATTCATACTTTCAATCTTCAAGTATTATCAATTAATTTGAAAATTGGTTTCCCTTCGATCAACAAAATCTCGCATTCATGCATTCAAAACATTGGTGATTGTTCGATCAAGATCACACGGTTAAAAAAATATTTTAATTTTATGCTTTTAAAATACTGAGTTTAAATCAAAATCGTCCATGGTGACTTCACTATATGGAGTTTGATCAATTAATATGCTATCATCCAACTTATCACCTATTTTTATAAGACATTAAGACATAGTCTACTTCTTAAAACAATATTTGTGGGATTGCGATTGTTTATCTTTGTGTGGGAAAATGATCATCTCTCTCTCTCTCTCTCTCATATACTACTCTCAGGTCCTTTTTACAAGAAACAATTGACTTTTTAGATACATTGAATAATTTATGTATATAGTCTAGAAAAACGAGGATATTTTATTATAATATGAAGCGCATATTTTTGCTTAAGATTATATAATTTGAACAAGGATAAAATAGGAATCATAGAGGATGCGCGAGATACTATGAGGGTGGAAAAAGAAATTCTCCAACAAAAAATCTAAAGATGAGAAATAGGGCTCTTAGGCCCAAACATTTAGAAAAATCTTAGGCCCATACATTATGATTATGTTGTTTTCTCCAACAAACAAGTGCTTCATTTTACCATTCGAAACCCTAATCCCATACTTGAAGCGTCGTAAGTCTTCTTAATCTGTCAATGCATCTATCTACATCGACTTTTAAGGTATTGAGAAAGGGAAGTTTTATATTACATTGTTAGCTGATGCTGTTTTATTTAAACTTTAATTGATCTAAATATTTGGTGATATTTGTGTTATGCATTAATAAAAAATCTTCAGTTCTTTGATAATTTTTCAGGTAATTTATGACGTTTTCTATTGGTTAATGAGTTGGTGTTTGCTTGCCTTCAAAGGTATTTTAATTTTTGGCACACCATATGTAGTATTAAATTGTGGGTATAATGTTTAGAACTTCTATAGATACTTGCATGATCATATTTGTTAGCGAAATGATGAATCTGTCTTCAATGTTGTCAAATTGAATCCTAATAGAGATCCAAATCAAATCCTTTCAGCCAACTAACATTTTTTGAATGTCTGATTTAGGGTTTCATAATCTAAAGAGCATTTAGGGCAATCAATAGGACAATTAATGTTTTTGTTTCAGGAATCAACTATGAGACGAATTATATTGCGTAGAATTTTTAAAAGAAGATTGATTTGGTTGGGTGGAGCTTTTTATTTTTCAAATCTTCTTCCAAAGATGATCGATAGGGTTAGGTATAGAAGATACGTGGTTACTTAGCTCTTCAAATACCTCAACAGTGTGGTAACCAGACCTTATTGAGTAAAAATCAGTTTTGTCTAGCGCCCAAGTGAATGGATCCATTGTTAGAGTGTTAGGACTAAGTATACTAAAAATTTGATTTGCTTCAAAATGTTTGTATAAATGTATTTTGAACAACACATTTGATTCTTGTTGAATAAGATCAATGCCCTTTATTAAGCTATGATCCTTGGGATTCTTGGACCAAATTTTGAGGTCATTCTAACTAGGAAGAAAACCATCTTGCCAGACAACACTGATAGCTTGTAGTGAACAACCCCCCTTCTTTACCAACCGAGAAGTGGACTACAACAACATTACAGGTGAATTCGTCGAAATTTTTAAGACTAAAATATATGATTGTACTCCGGCACATGGTTCGTAACTACTCCTCTTACGACATGACGCTTACCTACAATTAGACACTTGTATGAATTTGAGACTTATATACCGATTTATCTGATAGTAGCAGTAACACATCCAACAATTTCAATATATATAGTGTATAAATATTAAATTAATGATAGTTTTTTTTGTAGTGGTCGGAGTTTGAACCCTGGACCTTGCATATATTATGCATTGTCCAAATCAACTGAGTTAAGTTCACGATGACAAATTAATAATAATTTATCACTCAAAGTACAAAATCAAAGAGTACATAAATTATCATTTTTCCTTAATTTTTTTTTTTATCATTTTATACCCAAAAATCGAAGACGCTTAAATATCTAGAAAATGTATTTTAGCATCTTGTATTTTGAAAATGTTGTTATTTTTTATTTTTTTATATTCAACAACTTCATAGTAAATTATCAATTATCTAATAAATCTTTGATAAACTCTGATATGATATTATAATTTAGATTTGTGTAAGTTGTATAAATAAGATTTAAAAATTTGCCACAAAGTTAAAGATAATTTGGTTAACTTAATGGGTGTTTAACTTAACTTAACTTAACTTAAAAAGTACTGGCTGAAAGGATAATTTATCATAAAACGGTCTCATTTTGACTTAAAAGAGAAACAGGGTTCTTACCGCTTCTTCTTCCACCATCGCGTTAGGGTTTACAGAGTTTCACTGAATTTACCTTCACTCTTTCAATGTTACGCTAATTCGCTGCATTTCCTTTCAACAATAATGGGAATGGACAACGAAGAAGATCCTCCTGAACCCCCAACCAAAAGGTAAACATTTCTACTTCTCCATTTTTGTTTTTCGTTTTTGTACATTTTATTTTCTACAATTATCATTTTGCATGCTTTGTAAATATTCAGTTGAAAGCTACTCAAACTAAATTATTGCAATTTTAATAATTTCTAGTTATTGTCCATTTGTGTGTGCTAATTAGTATCTTCTATATAATAATTTCTCAAATTTGCTTTTATAATCTGTAGCACTGACACTTGTGATTGAAGACGTTTACTGTGTTTGGCTGACACATGTGATTACATTAATGATGTCATTTTTTCAAATTACTACCTGTGTTGACGTGTCAGTGTCATGATAGATGTTTCATAAGTTGTCCTGCAGAGCTTATTGAAATAAGCTGAAAACAATTTCTGAACATGTCATAAGTTGTTTTCATAAGCTCTCACAAGTGTTTATGTGATCAGTAGATAAGCTCAAATAAGTCAACACAAACAAACCCTCTGTACTTTTTCAATTGCATATGCTTGTTTAGAAGTTGCTATCTTCTTCCTGCATTGTACAGACACAAATGCTCGGCATGCTATAAGCAATATAAGAAGAAAGAACATCTTGTTGAGCACATGAAAAACTCTTACCACTCTATCCATCAACCTAAATGTGTGGTTTGTGGAAAGCATTGCAAATCTTTTGAATCTCTGAGGGAGCATCTAATCGGTTAGTTACGAGTTTGCATATTTGATCCAATTTCAGCAATATGGCTTGCTGTGTGTAACTCATTTTAAATTCTTTTTGTGCTCTTTTGTTTTCTCTATGTTATAGGCCCTTTGGCTAAAGGACTTTGTTCAGCGATTTTCTCTCAGTACGGTTGTCAACTTTGTTTTACCCGATTTGACAGTCCCGCTTCTCTCAATGACCATAAAGAAACTTGTCGCCTAGCTGCCCCTGTTCCTCTAGTAAGTTGGTTATTAGGAACTGAAAACGTTCAAACGAGATACAGTTTCTCATGTCTACTATTCAAATCATCTATTAAAACTTGCTTACAATGGATGTTTCCCGTGTCTTTTGTTTTGTTATTGTACGAACGTTAACTTTGTGTGTGGAACTATTGCAGGGGACAAACAAATTTCCTTGTACAGACATCCATATTAAATTTCTGGATTCTTCTGATGAAAATGATGCTGACTGCCGCCCGAAAGCAATTGCTATGGACTGTGAAATGGTTGGTGGTGGAAGTGATGGATCACTGGAACTTTGTGCTAGAGTGTGTTTAGTTGATGAAGATGAGAACTTAATCTTCCACACATATGTAAAACCTCAAATCCCTGTTACTAATTACAGGTACTTCATCCTTTTATTGTATGATTGTTTTTCTATATTATCAAAAGAGAGAGTTAGATGAGGAATAGTGAGTAATGGTGTTGACTTTGTTTGACATTTTTCAGGTATGATATAACTGGGTTGAGAGAAGAGCATCTTCGAGATGGTAAGCCACTTAAGGAAGTTCAGGAAAAGATTTTGCAAATTTTATACAATGGAGAATCCATTGGAAAAGTTAGGTTGGATGGTGGAAAGGCCAGGCTTCTTGTAGGGCATGATTTGGCACATGATTTGGATTGCTTGGGAATGAGTTATCCTGATCACTTGATGAGGTAGATGTTTCTCGACTTACCAATTCAGTTGTGCTCATCATTCTAAAAATCATTCTTTACGACCAGTTATTTCAGTTATTTTCCTGTTCAGCTCTCTAAGTAATTGCTGTCTTTTATTTGATGAATGAATTAAAACAAAACAATTATCGGAAACTGCTGAGTTCCATCTGCTTTTTCCCCTTTTTTGTCGCTTATGTTACAAGGTTATAAGGTGCATTGTAGAATTCTCTTGAACTGTGTAGTTGTTATAGCGATTTTTTTTTAAACATGAATAAGTTGCCATATTTTGGTGATCCATTCTATTCAATTGCTTGGATTTTTCATAATCTGAATAAATGATGTAGTAAATTTTATTGTTGAATGAAGTTCAGTTTCTGATTTGTGAGCAGATATTTGTATTTATTATAAAACTAACTTGTCACCTGTGCTCATATTTTGTGTTGCAGAGACACAGCAAAGTACCGTCCATTGATGAAGACAAACTTGACCAGCCATTCGCTCAAGTATCTTACCCGAACATATCTAGGGCAAGTTACATTTTTCCCTCATGCTTCGTCAAGTTTTGAATTGCTTCTTCCAATCGAGTTTTCCTTTCTCCATTATTTAATTGGTCCACTTGTGTATTTAGATTGACTTTATATTTGATTGACTTGCATATATTGCTGCAATTACATATCTGTGGGTATGACCATTAGCTACTGTATTTTAATATGATCCTAACATGTTTCTTAACCTGTCTTCAATGTAATTGCGCTTTTGCTTTACAGCTATGATATCCAAACCGGCGCTCACAATCCATATGAAGATTGTATTTCCGTGATGAGACTGTACAAGAGAATACGAGGTCAAAGTCACAAGGAAAAAGGCTACAGAACATTGACTCCGAGGGACAACATCGTGGACATGTGCGACAGTTGGAGAACCAAGGAACTAGACAACCTCACACCAGATGAACTCTATGCCATCTCAAAATCAGATTATAGGTGTTGGTGTTTGGATTTGAAGCCAAGATTGGCGCAAGCTTGAGTTATCGATCATTGCAGTTTGTTCATAACACCAATCAACTGTGTCTGGATTTGAAGCCAAGATTGGCGCAAGCTTGAGTTATCAATCATTGCAGTTTGTTCATAACACCAATCAACGGTGTCTGGATTTGAAGCCAAGATTGGCGCAAGCTTGAGTTATTTATCATTGCGGTTTGTTCATAACACCAATCAACTGTGTGTATTTTCTTAGGTCTTGTTTGGAGTACCGTCTTTTTAAGGTGGTGACACACATTTAGTGTGAAACTACATTTGGTAGCAATGGTTTGCTGAACAGTATAGCAATGTTTTTTTCTTTTTTACTTACCAAACAGTTTACAAGATGCTTTCGTGATACTAAACATGCAGGTGCTTAAGTGTTTACTAGATTGGACTCCAATTAATAGACACACCCGTTAATTTTGTTCAAATTTTAACCGTGATTAAGCCTTAAATCAGCCACACTAAGCATAAAGATGAATTTTTTTTTTTTTATATATTTTTTTATCTTGCATCAATAAAAGAGTTGTCTCTGATCCTGATCCTATTTCAACGGATCAATTTTAGATCTAAGTATTTAGATTGCCACTTGACGAGATGCTAGATAAATAATGTTATTCTTTTCATCAACACGGCACTTAAACTAAACTAGTATATACTTTTTATTCTATTATTTCGTTGAACATAAAATTGGATCTTGTGTTGAATCTTTTTATTTTATTGAGGGTTATTATTATGCATAGACTATGTTTACCAAGATTTTTGCAAAAAATACAATAAATCATCCTAATATGTAATTATTTTATGCAAATAATTAAATCAGTAAACATAAATTTAAAATTGAAAGTGATATATTAATCTCCTTTTCAATTTTCACCTTTCAAAGATATTTTTGAGTGGTTGCTACAAACAACTAACCAGATGCAAAGACTTGCTCACTCTGTCATCATCGCCAATCTGTCTATCAATTCACCTATCTTTTGGCATAACTTTCCCCTTTCAATTTTCAATCCAAAACCATAACAATATACATATACATATAAATAAAAAAATTGAAGAAAATAAAAATTGTTTATTTTTTTTTATGTAGCTAATAACAAACAAACAACAAAAAATTCACCAATACACAATTCAAAGATCTAACAATTTTTCTTCTTCACAATTTCACAACCCCAAAACCCCCAAAAAAAGAAAAATTAAACCCTAGAATCATTCAAACAAGAAAATAAAATGAAAACGAACAAGAAGAATTACAGGATCAAGAAACAGGAGCACCACCAGGTGGAGAAAACGAAAGTCCTTCTTCTTCATCAAGAAACAGATCACTGGTGTTTCTAAAAGCAGCATGAAGAAGAACAACCACAACACCAACCGCAACGGCGATAAGAATATTGAGAATCGCACCAGCAAGCAAAAGCAATCCAACGGTGAGAATCAACATAAGCACAAGAATAACACGATCACTGATGAGTCTTCCAAAGATAACAATAGGTTCATCGCGAAGAAAGTAGAGAAACAACCACGCAGCTATGAGAACGACGAAGACGATGAGTGAGATTGGATGCCAGAGAAGACTGAGGAAGAGGATGATGAGAAGGATGATAGCGTAGTTCATCTGGAAGAAGGAGATGTTGGTTTTGATACGGGAGATAGCGTCGTGGAAGTTGGATGGGAGGTTGAAGGAACGGAGGTTGAAGAGGAGTTTCCATGGACGGCGAGTTCCGAGGCCGGATTTGAGGCGGTCTTTGGCGCGTGTGATGAATTCGAGGTTGGTTGCAGGTGGGGATGATGAGGTTGGGATTGTTCCGTAGTTTGTCATCGTTGTTGTTGTTGTTGTTGTTGAAGTGGGAGAGGATGAAGAAGACGATGATTCTGAGAAGAGACTGTTTCTTCTATTGAATCAATGAATGAATGATTGATTACTTCTATTATAAGACGGCATTTTATTTTATTTTATTTGTTTTATTATATGCTATGATGCCAGGATAATACATAATAGGATTTTTCATATTAAAGAACAATAATACATATTGGAATAATTAACATCGTTTTTATACTCCTTGAAAATCAAAAATTTGTTTTCGTACTCAAGCGATTAATTAGCTCTCTACATGACGAATTGTTTGAGAGAAATCGAATTTAGATTCTGATGAAAACATTTCTTAGTCAAACTTTATTTACCTTTTAGTCGAATTTCAGATTAGTATGGTCATTTTCCTGCTAACATCAAAAAAAAATATCCAACTAACATAAACTCCTATCTCAATTGGTAGAAAGTTGAAATTGTTAAGCTGTATGTTGTGATCGAGATTCAAACATTGACTACTCCATTTATCTGTATGAGTTTGTCATTTCACCTATCTAAAATAAATTAAAAAACAAAGAAATGTACCAATAATGGAGTGATCTAAATAGTAAGAGATTTAGATTTTGAGTTAGGTGGTCACTGGCCAAGCTTCAAATTCTAACTTCCTTAAAAAAAAAAAAACTTAAAATTTGAACTCCTGATTCAAATACAATTTAGGTGGAAGACATGATCCATCTAGAGTGTTTTATAACTTTCTCAACAAATATTAATCACAACAATGATTTTGTTGAGAGGAAAAAACTTACATTGTGCGTATTACAAATTCTTCGACGAATATTCATCACTGATAATCAACAATGAGATCTTTGTACCTATAATATGTTAAAATAAATAAAAGAGAGGTATGTAAACAACAAGATGTTTGTAGAGTTAACAACACTACCTATAGGAAAAGAACTGGAGTTTGATTTTTGAAATTATCAATTTAAAATATAGTTTAGTCATAGTAAAGAAAAAAGGAAAAATACCTTTTGTTGACCTGAAAATTATCTACTATCGGATTCAAAAGACCTAAACTAGTTCTCATCAGTCTCTATATATGTGTCCATTTGATTAAAAATATGTCCCTAAATATTAGGGCCGGCCCTAGAGATTAAAAGGTCTAAAACAAAAATTTTAATGTGGCTTTTAAAAATATATTTTTCTAACAGAATATTTATATAAAACAATTTTGTGGAGATCAAAATTTGAATTCATGACCAAGGGTAATTGAGTTCTTTTTAGTAATCAGTTGTGTTATTCAAATGTCTGTAATTTATCAATCATATAATATACTTATAACCAAATTAACTTTTTAGAGGCATTTTTTCATCCATAATTTTGAGGCCTAAAACCCTTGTTTGGATTAATTGACCCTTATGCCAGCCCTTCTAAATATAAGTCCTTTTTCAAATTATTAAATACATTCATCGCTTCTTTTTCAAATAAACACTCAATTAACATCACTAACTACTTTGAAATAGGAAAAATTAAAATTTACTACACATGCATACAAATAACGGTTTAGGTATATTTATACATAAAATAAACATATTAGGAGTAACTACGTTACCAACTTTTTTTCATAAGAGTGAAAAGACAATATATTCTTATGTTAAGGGACACAAGGAGTATATGTGATAGAAGAGGGAATAAGAGAAGTCATTACAGAGATTAAAAGTCAGTGTAAAAATTAAAGGAAAAAGTTAATCGGTATCTATGAGATGCTGGTTAATCAATCAAATATAGTAATATTTATATTAAAAGTTGTACAGTCAATTCCTCAAAAGTTTAAAATGTGTTATTATTAATTTAATTTGTTTTTGACGTCCTTAATCATGAGACACTGGTTAGCATGACTTAAAAATAAATACAAAGATCGAAACAATTTGTTGGATGTTTCAATTTGTAGCTTCTTATTTTAAGGTACAAAGGCTTAGAAGCATGTTTTGTATTGGGTGGACGTGGAACCAAATAGTCCATTAGTGAGAAAGTGAATTGTGAATTGAGTGTGGTTGAAAGTATGAACTATCTTTTTAAGTTTGTTCTGTTTGAATAGAAGTGGTTAGTAAGTTTGAAGTTGAAAGTGGAACAAAATGAGGATCTAAACATCCTCTGGAAAAGATATGTGACTAAACTTTTCGCAAATTCTAACAATGACTATATGATATTTTCTTGAGGATATATTGAGTCTTTTTCTATTCTTTTAAGGACTTTTGAGAGGTTTTAGAGTGAGTTACTCATAGTTTAGGAAATGTTTTGTAATGTTTTATTTTGAGACGTTATATGTCGCATTCCTCCCTACCCAAACGACTTTATAGGTATTTTAAGTTTTTGTGGTATATATCATATGAATGATGGAGGAAAAGGCATCTTATATATAGAAGTTACGGAAGCAAGGGACACCAAGTACATTGAAGATATGAAGAGCAAACAATTTGTGAAAATTTTGTCCCAAACACATGTCAAAGGAGACATTTAGACCTACGAAAAGTGCAGAAAGATGGTGCTTTCGTAGTCACCCAAAATTTAATTAGTCTAACGCTAAATAGGTGGGACATCCACCATTACTGAGGGTCTAAAATCTTGATTTATCAAGGGTTAAAAAAATTAAAAATTATGAGACATTTGGAGGAGAAAACGAAATCACATCTTCTTCATCAATAAATAGATCAGCTATACAATAATCATTTGTGTTTCTGAAAGCAGCGTGAAGGACAATAACAACACACATCAAAACCGCAACGAATATGTTGAAGATTGTGCCGGTAAAGAGAATGAACACAACGGTGAGAATCAACATCGGAAAAACAACAACACGATCACTGATGAGTCTTCCAAACACAACAAACGGTTCATCACGGAGGAAGTAGAGGAAGAGCCAAGCAGCCATGAGTTCAAGGAAGACGATGAGGGAGGTTGGGTGCAATAGAAGACTGAGGAAGAGGATGATGAGGAGGATGATAGTGTAGTTCATTTCGAAGAAGCAGATGTTGGTTTTATAGCGGGATATTGCGTCGTTGAAGTTGGTTGGGAGGTTGAATGATTGGAAGTTGAAGAAAAGCTTCCATGGACGGCGAGTTGTTTCGAGCGGGGATAATGGTGGGGTTGTGATTGTTCCATAGGTGGTCATGGGTGTGTTGCCGTGCTTTGGTTTGGTGTGGATGTAGATGACCAGTTCTATTATAAGACGGCATTTTTGTTTATTATTTGTATCACTATAAGTGTGATGATGTGAGGATAATACCTAACCAATTTCATATTAGAAAATTAACATTGTATTCACACTTCAATTAAAATATTGAAAAAAAAAGAAAATAAACAAAGAGATATGTATATGTCTTTGGAGAGTTGATAAGATCCGCTGAAAAAGAGTTTTATCATTCATTGTAGTTCTATCTAATTCGAAAGATTAATCTCCATAATTGCGTGTAGAAGATATCGAATTTACGTAAAGAAAATGAACTATCAAAGTCATTGTCTTTGTAGAATACTCTCCATTTCCAATATATTTTTGAGATTATGAGAATTTCAAAAAGATAACTATATCAAAATTGTTAAGTTGATCTATATATTTAATTACTTGCAATTAATTAAATTCTTAAGTTGATTGACTTACTATAAATTAGTCCATAGCATATTTTTTTTAAGATTAACATAAATAAAATTTGAAAGAGTCAGAAACGTTTTTAAAATATTTTTAAAATCAAGAATTTATTTAAGAGTGTCATACAAAATCAAAAACTAATTTATTAGTTTATTCATTGATAGCATTACTCCAAAACAAAAAAGAACTCGATTTCATAATGAAATCGTCAATTAGGAAGGTGGATCGTCCTAGAAAAATATTAAAGAAATGTCTTTCTATTGACTTGAAAATTAGTTTCATGATAAGCTAAAAGGATTTAGTTCTTTTGAAGTGAGTAATTCATTTTAGAGACAAAAGTGAATAATAGCAATGATGATAAAATTATCATTAGTTGATGTTATATGCACAAAAGTAATAAATCTCAGGTTATTACTTATTGTTTTCTTAGGCCATCCACAATGGCGAGTATTTCACCTATTTAGCACCATAATAAATAGGCACCCACATTGCAGAGTATAATATTTGGGTGTTTATAGGGAAGGGTGGCTATAGAAGCGCACTCTCTCTTCATTTTTTTTAACCTCATTTAATAAATCATAATGAAATAAATAAAATTGTGTTGAAATGTAATAATATAGAATTATTTGTGGGACCTATTTAATAATTTCTTTTGTGGTGCTGGGTTGAAGAAAATTAGTGTTTACTAAGTATTATTGTAAAATAAGTGATGTGGACAAATGAGTCTCATTTAAGCACTTTAAATGGGATGTTCTGACGTGGATGAACTATATTACTAACTTTTTACTTTTTATTTTATTTTATAAGATTAACTTCTTATTTTAGAGGAGGCAAATTCAAACGCAGAAGTCTAAATAGCAGAATATGCATAGAAGAGGAAATAAGAGACGTCATGAAAAAACAATAGAGAATAAAAATATGTGTAAAAGGTCAAATAAATAAATAAATATTATTTTGAAGGAACAAAAATTTAAAAATTAAAATTAGTTTCATATATTCTTATGATAATTTAGTTACAAAAATACGTGTTCATGATTGAGGTGTTCTCTAGAAATCAATGACGACATGTTTAAGTGTCTCACTCTACATTTTTTAAGTTGTAAAGTTGTTGGTGTTAGTTTCATTCATTTGGTTTTTTTTTTAGGGGTTCATTCATTTGGTTTTGTTAAAGTAATTTGAGGATTTTTAAGATGCGAAAAGTCTTGCATAAGTAGAGTTGGTCAAAACAATAGTTGGTGCCTAAAATAAAATATGGAACGTTAATGTCAAGAAGATGAACTCAGAAAACGTAAAAAAGAAACAAGTTAAATATTACTAGTACGACAAAAAATCGACAACATTTTATTTACACCATAAAATATTGTTCAATTTTTTAAGGTCAAATGTTTTGGCCTTACTAACTTGATCCTTGGGCTGGCCAATTCACTACAGAAAAGATCTAACTTAGCTCAAGTGAATCAATGTAACTTTTTTTTTTCCTTTCATAAATCAATCTCTCTAAAATGGTTTTTTTCCTGATCAAATATGGTTTGGTTTAGAAAAAACTTGTAATGGTTTTAGGTGATGATTGAGGGATGTCTTTGCAAGAAATTCTAATATGGTCACATGACTAAATAAAAAGTATTTGGTTACACACACATAAAAAAAAATATTTTTTTAATAATAAAGAGGAAATTGATAAAATAATGGTTGAATATTTTGAAGATAGTCTTTTCTTAAGTGTGTGTCCAAACACTATTGATTTGGTCTTGTGACCATAGAAGAATACATCTGTGTTTGCTGCCAAAAGATAATATATTTAATTAGACTCAACGTATTAAATGATAGTGTTCGTGTGGGTTCATGAAGAGATTCAATGTGATAGATAGATACTCCCTCCGCTCAAATTTAAGTGAGTTTTTTACTCATTTTATATTTATTAAGAAAAGTGTATTAGTAAAGAAGAAAGAAAAATTGTTTTAAGTACTCTTGTCAAATATTGATGTATTTACCATTATCATAAATGTAAAGTAGAATATATTGAATTGAAAGTGATAAAAATAATATTAATTCGAATTATAATTGACAAAAGTAATTAATATTGCATTGAAAAGTGAAATGTGTTAGTTATTTTAGGACACTGATTTTTTACAAAATGTTCATTCATTAAACGGAGAGAGTATTTAATTAGTGGGTGACAAGTATCAGAATGACAAGTTACTTGGTTTTAAAAAAACTTGGTAAATGTGATTTTGAAATGGGTAAAGTTTTGGCATGACTCATGGGCAAGGGATTTGGTGTACAAGGGATATTTTTAGTCCATGAAAATTGCTCTTCTCCTATCAAGATTTGCTCATTTCCAACCGAATTTCTTAAAATATTTATGCGTGACTTAATCCACGTAGAGCGTTACTTAAGTTACGCTCGGTACATGACTTAAATCAACGTGAGTTAACTCACGTTGGATTCTGTTATAAAAACATAACAGAACAATGAGAAATTTTTTATGAGTTTTTTCAATGAAATCTAATTTTTTAGGTTTGTATGATGAAGATTTGGGTTTGTTTATGAGTTTGATGCTTTTTTTTTGGAGTTTTTGATTATTTTTTCATTAAAAGGATAACTATGTTGACATTTTATAACATAAATGATTAAACTGAAGAAAAAAAATAAAAGAAAAAAATATTGTATAAAATTATGTTGCAGGACGAATTGTTTTGTTTTACCAAAAATCTATTATATTACTACTTCAACTTCATACAACAATCATATGGACTGATATCGTAAGTAGCTTTGAATTTCCTGAATTATACATGCACCTATATTACTAATTCTGTATTATCTAATTTGGGTGCCGACAATTATTGAACCAAGGGACAACTAGTGGTGTGGTCGATAAGATCACAATCACAGGGAACGTTGTAGGGACGGCACATCAAAGGGCACGGCAAGGTAACCATACGAGAGTGTTGGGTCCTAAGGCCAGCAAAGCCACGTCTCTTTGGCCAAATTAACACTTTTGTCGCAATCATCGATCATTTTACTCTTCTTTCAAAAAAAATCAATCATTTAACTCTTCTGAAAAAACACACACAAGCTATCATCTCAAATCTGTCCAAAAAAAAAGAACTATCGTCTCAAAAACACACAATCGTTTACACGATAATATCAAAAGGAGAAGAAAATATTTAAATGTTAAATTGAAAGTTCGTTAAATAGATGTATGACACCAAATTCTCGAAGTTGTAGTGGGTTCTATTTAGACAAAACAATGATAGGCTTTCCGCCTGTAATATTTACCATAATTATTACATATTTTTTCTAAGTATATGGCCATCTCAAAATATCTAAAGACTTGGAAGATCAAAAAATACAATACCCGTCAATACAATATCTCACATTGGCCTAGCAAAATTGAGTATAGCTACTACAAAGAAACTCAATACGCAACAAAGCCACTATAGACCGCCACATATTACAACATATGACGACAAAATGAAACCTATGAATGATGCATAATGGAAGAACTCGATCGGCATAAGCATGAATATCTGAAATTGAGTAAATAGAGTTGATGTGAGTCACCATTAGACAAATAATGAAAATATAACAAACAGGGCACGCTGGTGTCAAAAGGAAAAGAAAATACTTAAAAGATCAAATTGAAAGTTTATTAAATAGATGCATAACACCCAATTTTCGAAGTTGTGGTGGGTTCTATTTAGTGTTTCTTTTTTATTTTCTTTTTAATATTAAAATTGAAAAACAAAAATCAAGTGTTAACAACCAACAATGTTAGGTCTAACGGAAAGGGTTAGACTCCCACAATTTGATAAACTAAGATTTAAATATCAATAAGGAGAGGTATTTATATTTAATGTTCAATAATGTCTCGAATATGATTACACTTAGTCGAGAAAATTTATGGAAGAAAAAAAGAATGAAGTGTTGACTGCAAATGTTTAAATGTGTGTATCTCCTAGAGAATATTCGAGAGAAAATGTTTGATTGACCAAGTAGATCACGGCAAAATATGAATTGTGTTTAAGAAACTTGTGCTTCAAGCGAAAAATTGTTAATGACATAGCCGTGAAGGGTTAGACTGTGTGACTAAGTTAATAATTCCACAAGTTTTCCCAAACTTTCTCCCAACATTTCAATTGCATTCTAAGATTCCCTTTGCTTATATACATTTAAACAGCAACCTCACAACCTTAATATATAAAAATATGATCACAGGTATTTAATGGTGGTGACTTACAAGGATCCCATACAAAGGTCAAAGCAAGTTCATAAATTTCTTCTGTGGAATATTTGAAGGATATTGCAATGGATAAGCTCATTCATGGAACAATTGAGGCTACCATCTTCAACGCAACTCCTTACTCTCCTTCATTTCCCTTCAATGTGAGCTCTAATGAACTCTTGGATTAAATATATTATGATTATGATCCCTATAATATTGACAAAATTTGATCCTTTTCTTTATTCTTTTTGTCTGCCTCTATAGTCATACTTGTAACAGCATTTTGTTTTGTTTTTAGTGCTAATAAGACTGGTAGGGGACTAAAAAGTAAAAATACACCAATGTATGAAATAAAAATATTTTTTTTTATTATTTATAGACAAATGTTAGTTTTCAGGGTTTGAACTTTGGACCTCCTATTAGTATTTCTTCGATGTCTCTTAGCTCACCAACTGAGTTGTCGGCTTCAGACTTAAATAAATAATTTGTTTATGGAGTTAAACTAACTTTGTCAATTTTATAGAAACCAACTACATATTCTACAATGTGAAATTTTGCTTTTGC
>Ga0228710_1001373_pt1 | contig 36316 bp, 35 predicted proteins | sample MedpolnodulmetaG_FD_177995 | JGI IMG/M metagenome (GOLD analysis project Ga0228710, IMG submission 177995) | Root nodule microbial communities from Medicago polymorpha collected in Santa Monica, California, United States - pink nodules | ecosystem: Host-associated > Plants > Roots > Nodule...
AATCTCACATTAAGTGCCAAAATCCAAGAGGGAATCTCACATTAAATGCCAAGTCTCAAATTAAGTGCCAAGCTATCTTGTTGAAAATATTAGGAGCGGAATCTCACGATTAAATGCAAAATGACACAATCGGAGCGTCCGCCTCATGCCGAAGTTGGTCGTCGGCCGCGGAGGGATAGAAGCTCATCTTGCAGGCGAACTCCGGTTTAAATTCCTCGATCTTGAGCTCGACGACGAAACAGCGCAGCCGCAAATGATAGAACCGAAGAACTAGATAGTAGTCCTGGCCGCGACCTCGAGATGATGCTGGCTGCCGACGAAGGCGAAGCCTTTGCCGAGCTCATAGATGAAGGAGCGTAGGTGCTCAAGTTGGCCTTGCTCGAGTTCGCGCTCGGACATGGCGGGACCGAGGGCAAGAAAATCAAAGCTATAAGGGTCCTTGATGATTTCTTGGCCAGATCGGATTGCGGTGCAGGCAGCGTCCACGCAAATTGGTGAGTGACTTCCTCTGGCGCTGGTACAGGCCGCTTTCGATCTGATGCACGAGGACATTGCGGCACCCCCAATGTTCTACGGCTTGGCGAACATACCAGAGCCGCTCTTCGGAGCTTTTCGAGAGTTACGTTGTCGATGCGGCTTCGATCGCCACTTCACGTCGACGCCCGCGTGCGAAGGCCGACAAGATTGATGGTTAAGCACTGGTGCGGGCACTGCTCGCGTTCAAGCGCGGCGAGCCCCGTGTATGCGCAATGGTCAAAGCGCAGAGGACGAAGATCGGCGACGCATCTGCCGGGAACGCATAGTGCTGATTGCGGAACGAGTGCGGCATGTCAATCGCGTCAAGGGTCTGCTCTTCGCTCAGGGCATCAGCGGCTACGAGCCGCTGCGCAAGGATCGGCGCAAACGACTGGAGGAACGCCTGACCGGAGACGGGCGCGGGTACGCGACCAGCCGGGATCGGCACTCAGCGCTGGTTTGCGGATCGGGTCGAGTCAAATGGCGGACGGTTGAAGAAGACCGTAATCGTGGCGCTCGCGCGCAAACTGCTGATCGCGCTTTGGAAGTATGTCACTGCGGGCGTGTCCATCGAGGGGGGTGTCATGAGGACCGCATGACGGCGGGACACCGATCAAATCCAGAAATCTTCCAGGACTGATCAATCCGGGCGGATCCAGGTGAACGAACGACTCAAAATTTGGCTTCAGATGCCGCACTTTAGAATGGTCCCGTTCTCCTGAGCCTTGCCGCAACGCAAGCGGGATAGTGGTGCTGCCGGACAAAACGGCGACCGTATGTGCGTTTGAACCGGCGACGGAAACGCGCCGCGTCATGCAACCTGGCTCAGGCTATGGGTCCGAAGCAAACGTCCAAAGGAACCGTGGTATGCATCAGTGATCACCCTTGACGCAGAAATCCTTATGTGAGCTTTGAGCGAGGGGGCGCCGATGGCGCGAAAATGTCGCTGCTGACGTCTCGCTCCATGCCATTGGAAAGCGAGGGGAACAGGCAGCTCCTGATCCACTATCTGCGCCCGCAGCCTCGCAGCGGTGAGCGACGATGCTACGGGCGTTCGTGCGTATCAATACGGGGCGTGCCCTGCCTCCCGAGACGATGAATTCAAGCCAGGCCAACGCACGCGGGCGCGGCAAGAGCCGACACAGTCACCAACTCGGGTCGGCAGGCTGGTTCGACCTCTCGTTCCAAGATGTCTTTGGCTGCATCCAGAAAGAGCGGCGCCGCACGTGAGACGGATCCAGCAAGGACGATGCTACGTGGGTTAAACAGCCTCGAAAGCGTCACCAGATAGGCTCCAAACTGTCTGGCGATGATAGCAAAGGTCTCAAGCGCCGCATCGTCTCCCTGAGAGGCTCTGCTCGCCACTTCGGCGGCAGCCAGAGTTGCGCCCGTCAGTTTCTCATGAACCCTTGCCACACCACGCCCCGACAGAAGCTGATCCAGGATGAGACTCTCCCCGATTTCGGGAATGTAGCGTTTTTCCAGACAAACGAGACCGGCTCCACCAGTGTTGCCCCGCATCAATCGGCCATCATGATACCCAATGCCAGCGCCCGAACCCAGGTTGATCAACAAGATCGGGGCGGCCGCTGCACCGATTCCAAACCGATATTCTCCAAGCACCATCGCATGGACATCACTCTCCACCTGAACATCGCAGGAAAATGCCTGCTTCAGCCGCTGAGCGAGATCAACATTGATCCGCCCGCCAAGCAACGAGCTTTGCGTCAGGCGCCCTTCGTGCACGGGAGCATTCCAGCTCAAGCCGATCTTGTCGTCGCCTTCACAAACGTGCTCCGCAAAGAGCGCGAAGGCACGATCGAGAAAGCTTGGATCGCCCGGCTCTAGATCGGAGGTAGCGACGCTCTGTCGCCACAGGATCTCACCAAATTTAGTCATTCGGCAGATATCGATTTTGGTTCCGCCAAGATCAAATGCAATAGTTGTAGGCGTCACGCACTACTCCTCAATATAGACGAAGGGGGCGGGATCGGTGTCGCCAACCAGACTGACCTTTCGGTAGGTGCCGCCGCCGTGCTGGAGGTCCCAGAGATAGTCGATCCGCAAGGTGTTCCGGTCGTGCGAGAGGACGGGCACACCGTGATAGGGCAGCTTATCGGCCGGCTCAGGCAGAGGACGCACGCCAAGCCTTCCAGGCCGAGGAGAAACCGTCATTCCAATGGCGTCAGGGGCATATTTGTCGAGCAGTGAGATGCGGTCGCGGGCTTCAAGAAATGCCCGATAGCCGAGGACTCCCTCCTCCGCTCGCGCGGTAATCGCAGCCCGCAGTTCCTCGCGTGTGCCGTCGTTGAGGTAGGCCCTGCGTAGATCGTCAATCGATGCACCCGGGTTATAAATATTGTGAAACCGTACGGGCAACGCATCTTTAATGGCGTCGAGCGTTGCCGGATCAGCGGCATCCCGCCTGGCACGGATGTCTTCCGTAGCGGAGTCCCATACCTGCCGGAATTCCGGCGTATCGTCGGCCACACGATTCAGGTCGTGCAAGACTAGGTTCGAGTTGATGCCGAACTGCTCGATCATTGCTTGCAAGGAGGCAAAATAGGCATCGGCCCAAGAGCGCTCGATACCGTTCAGGACGTGGAACGGACCTTCGGTGAAGACATGCACGCGGGCTCCCGGCTCATACGCCTGCGCCACCGCCCGGCCGATCTCGTTCAACCGCTTCAGCGAGACCAGTTCTCCGAAGTCGCCTGTCCTACGGTTGGTCTTTAACGGGACCGGCATCTTGAAGGGAAAGCCGAGGATCGTGAACTCGATCGGTCGTTCTTGCTCGATCAAATACGAGATCCGCGACAGCCATTCATCCGAGCGGCTGGTCACGAAGGAGGCTTCTCCAAGAAGAATGTCTGGCGTGGTGAAGAGGGCAAGTATTCGCTGCGCGAGCGTTTCTGCCGGGGGCAATGAGAGAGCTGGCGCGATCGGCTCGGCCATTGCCGATAGCGCGGCAATATCAAGTCTACCCCCGTCGACCATGGCGGTGTTTTGTTCAGTGACCTCCAGGTATTTGAACGGCGTGAATGGGTAGATGTATGGGCTGGTTTTGGTTGTCATAGGGCAGTCCAATGCGGGAGAAAGAGGATGATTTCCGGGATCATCGACAATGCGATCAGGAGGGCGATAAGGCCGCAGAGGAACGGCGCGAGTTCGCGCAGAAACTCTCCAACCCGGCAGCCGGTAATCGAGCAGACGGTGAACATCACGATGCCGACGGGGGGAGTGAGGGTGCCGATGGTTAAGTTAAGGGTTACCAGCACCCCCATCTGAACAGGATCGATGCCGAAATGCTGAGCTATGCCGACGAGGACAGGGGCCGCCAGGATCATGATGGCCGCGCCTTCGACGATCATGCCGAGAAGCAGGAGAGCCATGTTGAGCAGGAGCAGGATGACGTATTTGTTCTCGCTGATTGCCGACAGGCCCGAGATCACGTGTGCGGGAACGCGCTCAATGGCGAATATGTAGGAGAATGCCGCCGAAGCGCCCATGATGATCAACACGGTTGACGTTGTCGTTGCCGTGTCCTTCAGGATGTCCCATAACTCACGCCAACCTACCGTCCTATACGCCAGAACGCTCACCGCCAACGTGTAGAGGGCTGCTATGACGGCGAGCTCAGTGATTGTGAACAGGCCTGAGCGCAGCCCAAGCAGCAACATCACCGGCATCATCAGCGCCCAGAAGCATGCTCGAAAGGCAGAGGCCATTTCCGGACCTGTTGCAGAGGCCGAGCGAACAGACCCGTAATTGCGGCGTGTAGCAATGATGTTGACGATGGTCATACAGACTATGGCGATCAACAGAGCCGGAACAACACCACCGATGAACAGCTGAGCGACGGAGACCTGTCCCAGCAACCCGAAAAGGATGAGCGAGGTCGAAGGTGGCAGAACCGGCGCGATCAGCGATGACGCTGCCGATACCGCGGACGAAAACCCGAGGGAATAACCGTGCCGCTGCATCTGCGGGACAAGTACCCGAGCATCGACGGCTGCATCGGCGACAGCGGATCCCGACATGGACCCCATGATCAGGCTGTTTAGAACCGCAACCTGTGCCAGCCCCCCGCGCCAGTGCCCAACCATAACATAGGCAAAAGCAATGATCCTTTCGGCGATGCCGCCTTTTGCCATGACCGTGCCAGCAAAGACGAAGAATGGAATTGCGAGCAGGGGGAAAGAGCGCAACGAGGTCTGCACCTGCTGCATCATCACGAGAGTCGAGGTGTTGTCGCCGGAAAGGTAGTAGAAGAGTGCGGCGCCCAGAACAGCAAAGACAACGGGCACACCGAGCACCATGGCGACGATCATGCCAACGAGATCGAGGATGAGGAGCGTGCTCATGACGCACGTCCTTTCCTTAACGCACGCCAGACATGCAGAGCATGAGCAAACGCCATAAGGCCGAAGCTTGCAGGAAACACCATGTAGAAGTAGCCGAGCGGCAACTCCATACCTTCTGACGTACGGTTCCAGCTCCGCATCGCGTATTCCCAGGACGTATGCGTCATGACCAGCGCGACCACGGCGCAGAAGATCTGCGCCGCAGCTGCAAGACCGCGGCTGACTCGTTCGGGAAGCCTCTCCTGAAACAGGTCAACCTGAAAATGGACCCCTTTGCGCGAAGCGCCTGCCGCTCCGAGAAAGACCATCCAAACGAAGGCATAGGTGGACAGCTCGATGCCGTAGGGCACTGTCCGCCCGAGCGCGTTGCGCAACAGAACATCGGCCGCGACCAGGACGATGATGAAGGCGGTTAGCAAAGCTGGAACCACCTCATCGACAATCTGCGCGACCCTATCGGGAAGAGATCGCATGGCTTATTTCATCGCCGCGCGAACCTGATCCACGAGGCCCTCTGGCCATTCGGGGAACAACGTGTAGAAGCCTTCGGTGGCCTGGCGATAGGCCTCGTGATCCGCTGCGACAAACTTGGTGCCGCTCGCCTTGAGGTCCTCAATGCGTTTGGTCGTGATGCTATCCATTTGTGCGGAATACGAGGCTCCCTCCGTCGCGAAGGCGTCTGCCATCACCTTCTGACAAGGTTCAGGCAGAGCGGCGAAAAGGTCCTCGCTCATCGCGAAGCCGTAGAAAATGCGGAAGTGATCGGTAACTGTAACTGTATCGGCGACTTCCATCAGATTGGCATTGGCCATCCCGTCAATGCCCCCTTCTGCGGCATCGACAACGCCTTGCTGCAAGGCAAGATACAGCTCTGAAAAAGGCAACGCCATTGGCGGGCTCTTCAGAAGTTCAAAGGTGCGCAGATAGGCAGGCGCTTCCGGCACACGCATCTTGGTGCCGGCGAGTTCATCGGGCGTCGCGTAGCCTTTGTGGCCGAGAATCGAGCGTGGCGAGTCGAACCAGTTCAGCGCAAGCACACGCAGATTTCCATTCTTCGCAAGGTCGCTTTCCATCGACGCGACTATGTCAGAGGCTTCGAGCTTCTGAGCTTCTTCTAGGGAGCCAGTCAGAAAGGGTCCGTTTAGGACGGAAAAGGAAGGAACCCCTGCGGTCGCAAGGGCGCCGGCGGTCGTGTAGAAGATGATGTTCTGACCGAATGCGGCCTGTTCGAGTGCCTGCATTTCCCCGCCAAGTTGCGCGTTCGGGAAGATCGCCAGACTGATCTTGCCGTTGGTCTCCTGCGCGACCAAATCAACCACCTTCTCCAAGTGCGGATGGATGGGGCTCGACGGGCTGTTCTGGTGGGAGATGCGGAATTCGACCGGTGCAGACAGAGCTGTTGCGCAAGCTGATCCGCTTTCGGTCGCAGATACAGCAGTTGCCGAAACGAAGGCAGCGAGAATGGTGGTCAATGACATTACGGGTGCGTTCATCAGGTTCCCCTTTATTTTGCCGAGAGTCATGAATGACGGGTACCCTAGAACGCCCTCCCAGGATGGTTCTTGAATGTTTGTGAAATGTCGGCTGCCGACCTGGGCGCTGAAACGGTTAACATAGCCGTGGCGGACGAATAGGCCGGTGTGTCTACTTGAAAAACGTTAAAGACTGTGCCGAACTTCCCCCGGAGTCACGCAGCAGAGCTGCATCTATGATGGATTTCCGAAATGTCACCCATTGGCGTGTTGGCCAGGCCGTCGACGTCTTCGACATAGTATCGTCCGCTGAACTGGGGGTGATGCATTGTCATCCGACGATCAATATCGGAGCGGTGATAGAGGGCAGCGCGAGCATCGAATGGAATGGCGCCCTGCATCCTCAACCACAGGGCTCCGTCATCCTGCTGAACGCTTTCGAAGCCCATGCCAGCGCCTGGCATTCGCCCAAGAACCACTACTTTGTAATGAACATCGCCCAGTCGGCATGGAGTGATCTTTGTGCAATGCTCACGCAAGGGGACGATCGTCTGCGTCTACGAGGCCCGGTCTGTCATGACCAAATCATCTATCATGCCCTTCTCGGAATCCGAGCCGAGCTCGTTTCGGGATCCAATAACATATATGTCGATGACATCGCCGGCATGCTCGAGGTCATGATTCGGCGAAACGCGCTTGCCGAAGACGATTTTGCCTCCGCAGAAACGGTGGAGGAGTTCCGCGCCAGGATCGGCCAGGTGCTCGATTGCGGCGATGGCGGCGGGCCAAAGATCCAGCAGATTGCGCAGGATCTCGGCTTGAGCCGGTTTCAGCTCTCCAAACTGGTTCGCGAAGCGGCCGGCATGCAGCCTCGCAGGCTCCGGCTGCAGTTGATGGTCGCAAACGCCCAGTTCAACATCGCCAGCGGACTCAGCCTTTCTTATGCCGCCGCTAATTCTGGCTTCTCCGATCAAAGCCACATGAATCGTGAGTTCCGCCGAACGCTGGGAATGACGCCGCGGGAATATCAGCAGGTGAGGGCCCGCTTACCCGGAAAGCCAGGGATGGCGGAAGAGTTCTCAAATCTTCAAGAATAGCCGGACGGCGTATGACACATCTGGGCGCCTCACAGCCAGGAGCTAAGCGACAATGGAAAGCCCGATGAATTTCCTCAATGATTTTGCCCATATCCCAGACACGATCGACGCACATGCGAAACGCCGTCTACCTGCTGAGGTATTGGATCTGCTGAAGGCAGGCGGGGTTCCGGCGCGGGTAAGGCTCGTGGGTATGGGCGGATCCTTCAACGCGGCAACGGCCGCAGCGGAGCAGTTTTTGAAGCTGGGCTTCGATGCGCGTGCTGAACTCGCATCTCATCTGCTGCACTCTTCGGCCATGACGGTTGGCTCGGACGAACTCATCGTCCTCATTTCCTACAGCGGAACTAGCATCGAAACGATCCGCGTTGCTGAGGCACTGCATAAGGGGGCACGTCCGCGTATCATTTGCATCACCAACGCCAAAAGTGGCTCGCTTCTCTCCCTCTGCGATGCAGTCGTACCCCAAGGACTCACCGAAGAAACCCACAAGCCCGTCGGTCCATGGACGGCCACCTATCTTTCGCTCGTCAAGATCGCCTTTGCGATGGCCGGCCAAGAATTTGCTGCACCCGCCGGCGTGAAGGAGGAGTGCGCTCGGCTCCTGGGGACGGCGAATTCGATCATCGCCTTGCGGCCATCGCTTCCCGAGTATATCGAATTCTTCGGTCGCGGCGCCCTCGCTGCAACGGCTACTCAGGCCACGTTGATCGCCCGGGAAATCGCGCGCGCTCCCGCCTCCGACTGGGATTCAAGCACCTATAGACATGGGCCGATCGAGGCAATCAGCCCAAGCCAACTTTCGATCATCTTTGCTGCGCGAGAAGGTCGGCAGGCTGGTCTGGATGCCTCCTTTGTCACAGCGATGAGGGGTATCGTCGACAACGTGCTGGTTGTCGGCCCGGATGGCTCCGACATGCCTGTCCGCGTGGATGACATTCTTCTGCCGCTCGTTTCGCTGTTCCTTCCAGCGATCCTCTCTTACGCCTGGAGCGAGAAGGCCGGCCTGACCGCCGGGGAATTCCGCTACACCTCTCATTCTATTACCGATGAAGAAGTACTGACGAATGATGGATGATGACAGTCCAGTCGCGATCGAGGAAGTGGCGGGCAGTCTCAAGCCGGTCGAGCTGCCGGTGATGAGGATGGTGTTCATGTGAAACTCCAGTGTGTGGTGATGATGTAGTGCAGCCGGCTCGAACGCTTTCTGCCGACCGCCAGGGTTTTTCTTTTCTCCCGAGGCGCTCTCAGACCCAACCCAAGCCGCACGCCCTTATCGATGTTGCAAAACAGGTGCTGCGTCCGGTCCCAAAAGGGCGTAAGGAAGTGAATGCGCCATTTGGCGTCAGCTTGGATGTCATCGCGTCGGCGGTTCGAAGGTCACGCCCCAGCTTCTGAAGATTTCCGCGATCCTGCCGTCCGCGAGGGCTGCGGCGATTGCGTCGTCAACAGCGTAGGCGAGGTCTTTATGCTGGAAGTTGATCCCGACGCCGAGCGTCCATCTGGCGCGCGCAAAGCCGACGAGTGGCGGTTGGTGCAAAGCAAGATCAGGCCGGGCGTGTGCCGTAAGCGCTGCCTCGAGCTGGGAGCGTGGTCCCATGGCCGCCATCGTCTCGCCGCCTGCCAACGCTTCGACGGCCCGCGCGGTGGTATGATAGCGGTGGATCTTGTCAACCGGACCGAGCAGCGACGTCAAATAGAAGTCCGAAATGGAATCGTTCTCCACTGCGACCGGGTCGAAACGGAAAAACGCCGGGGTAGGGCCTTTCTCCGGAAATTCCTTTCTGTCATAGGCGATCGCGATCACCTCGGTCGCGTACTGGCCCGTAAAAGTCACCTGCTCAGCCCGGCATGCATACTCGCTGTCATAGGGTACGTGCAACATCACGTCGCTGACATGGCCGCCAATCGTCGCGCCCTTCCAGACATAATTAAGCAGATCGGCGTCGAGCGTCTCGCCCGCCTGGACGAACCGAAACCGCGCTTCCACGCCGAGCGTCGAGGCGACCAATCGGCCGATTTCGATGTCAATTCCGTGCGGCTTACCGCCGGCCTCATAGGACCAAGGGGCAAAGTCCTCGTAGACGGCGAACTCGATCCAACCTTCATCCACCACCCGGTCGAACGAACGCCCGACGTCCTGCGGGAACGTATTCTGCGGCTTCGCATGCGGCTCATAGCCCTCGCATCTGGCGAATGCTACGACCGGAAAAATGACCGGAGAAAGTGCGAGCAAAGCCGCAGCCATGGGAGTGCGCATGGTTCATTCCGTCGCCGATAGCCCGACGGTCAGGATTTCGCTCGCTCTCTTCCAGCTTTCCGGCGCCTCGCTCAGCACTCGGGCCGCCTCATAGGCGACGCTGTCGGCAACCGGCGCGCCGGAGGCCGTCTTAACTTCGGCGGCAATCTTCTCGAGCTCGGCTTTGAGCGCTTTCGGATCGGAGACGTCGGCCGAGGCGAGTTCGTTGCGGACGTCGTGCAGTCGCTCCGAGTGCGCGTCGAGCGCTCCGTCCTCCGGACGGGTCTCGACATAGGTTCGGATCGCCCAGGCCGCCTTCTGGCCGAGAACGTCGCCGAAGGCCGGCATCTTGGTCGTGCCGTCTTGCGTATAGCCGAACCGAAAACGCTCGACATACCACTCGTCACCATACTCCTCGGCTTCCAAATGCCTGAGGTCCGGGGCGAGCCCTCCCGAAACGGCCCCCAAGCCATGGCAGCGTGCGCAGTTTTGGGTGAAGCCTGACGCACCGATTTCGACGGCCTTCAGCCAGACGTCGCGCCCGACCTTTGCCTCGCGATACGGATTTTCCGTCAGCCATTCGTCACCGACATCTGGCAGCGCGTCGGTGTTGACCGGCTGGGGCGCAACGTCACCATGGGCGACGACGATTGTCGCCGTCCCAAGCAGCGCGAGCACCGCAAGTCCGGTGCGGATACGGTTCGTGGACATGTTTCCTCCCTGGCACGACTAAGCTTCGCCGGTCGTTCTACCGTTCGCGCCCGGCGCCGCGGAATACGACCTACGTCGCAACCTGGCCTGTACCTTGGTCGTATTCCCGCACGGCGAGCCCGCGTCTTAACGTCAGCGACAGGAGGAGTTCCCCATGCCAAAACACCGGGTCGGACGGACTATATTCGCTTGTTTCCTGGTTGCGATCGTGTGTGCCTTCAGGCCGGCTCGCGCGGAGGTCACCGTCGCCGTCACCTATCTGCGCCAGGAGGTAAAGGCGCCGCCGGTGCTGTCGAACCTGGACCCCGTTCCGCAGGATCTGGGGATCGCCGGTGCCCAGTTAGCGTTGGCCGACACTGCGACGACGGGCCGCTTCCTCGGCCACCACTACGACCTGGAGGTTGTTTCCGTCGAGCCGGGAGGTGACCTTGCCGCCGCGGCGCGGGCAGCATTGGCCACTTCGGCGATCCTTATCATCGAGGCGCCCGTCGAAAGCATATTGACGGTGGCCGATCTGCCTGAGGCAGTCGGTGCGCTGATTTTCAACGTTGCTTCCGGCGAGCGCAGGCTGCGTGACGGTGACTGCCGCGCCAATCTCCTTCACACCATTCCAGAGGACGCCATGCGCGCCGATGCGCTGATGCAAGTGCTGAGGGCACGGCGCTGGACGCGCACCGCGATGATTATCGGATCGAGGCCCGAGGACGAGGCCTTCGCCGGGATACTCGGCGCAGCGGCGGCCAAGTTCGGGGTGGAGATCCTCGCCGAAAGAAGATGGAGCTTCGATACCGATCTCAGACGGGTCGCAAGCAGAGAAGTGCCGCTCTTCACCCAGGAGCTGCCGGATCACGATGTGCTGCTCGTGGCCGACGAGGCGGACGATTTCGCCCGCTACGTCGCCGACAACACCTGGCTGCCACGTCCGATCGCCGGCTCCGAGGGCATACGCGGAGTGGGATGGGCGCCGGTGTTGGAGCAATGGGGAGCCGTTCAGTTGCAGAACCGCTTCGAAATTGCGGCAAAGCGCGAAATGCGCGCGCGCGATTACGCCGCCTGGGCGGCGCTGCGTACGGTCGGGGAGGCGGTGACGCGCACCAATTCGGCGGAACCCTCGAAGCTTCGGTCGTACATCCTGTCGGGAGCCTTTGCGCTCGACGGCTTCAAGGGTCGATCGCTGAGCTATCGCCGCTGGAACGGCCAGCTGCGCCAGCCGATACCGGTCGTGAATGCGCGCGCTCTCGTGGAACTCGCTCCCCTCGATGGCTACCTGCATCCGGAAAACGACATGGACACGCTCGGCCTCGACCGGGCCGAAAGCGCCTGCAAATCATTCGGAGATTGAGATGAAAAAGCTCCCGCTACTGCTGGCGGCATTGCCGCTTGCCGCGTTTCCCCCTGCCGCTTCGGGGGGCGAAATCTGGATCACCAACGAGAAGGACGACACGATCTCAGTTATCGACAGTGAAAGTCTTGAAGTCGTGCGAACGATCCCGACTGGTGAACGCCCCCGTGGCATCACTTTTAATTCCGATCATTCGCGTGTTTATCTCTGCGCCTCCGACAGCGATGCCGTGCAGGTCATAGATCCTTCGACGGGAGAGATCCTCCATGAGCTGCCGTCTGGGGAGGACCCGGAGCAGTTCGTGCTCGCACCCGACGACAGGCATCTGTGGATCGCCAACGAAGACGATGCGGTCACGACCGTGGTCGACGTCGACGCCCGCGAGGTGGTGGCTCAGATCAATGTCGGCATTGAGCCTGAAGGCATGGCCGTTTCGCCAGACGGGCGCCTGGTCGTCACCACATCCGAAACGACCAATATGGCCCACTGGATCGATACTGCAACGAAGAAGATCGTGGCAAATACGCTGGTCGACGGCCGGCCGCGACATGCGAAGTTCACCGCGGACATGGCGGAACTGTGGGTCTCCTCCGAAATCGGAGGCACGGTGACGGTGTTCGATGTCGGAACCAAAGTGGAGAAGGCCAAGATCCGCTTCGCCATCACCGGCGTCAAGGCCGACCTCGTCCAGCCGGTCGGATTTGAGTTCACGCCCGACGGCACGACGGCTTTTATCGCGCTCGGGCCTGCAAACCACGTCGCCATCGTCGACATGAAGACGTTCGAGGTCGAAGGTTACATCCTTGTCGGAAGACGTGTCTGGCATATGGCATTCTCGCCGGATCAGAAACAGCTTTTCACCACGAACGGCGTGTCTGGTGACGTGACGGTGATCGATGTCGCCTCGCGGGAAGCGCTGAAGTCCATCAAGGTCGGACGTTATCCCTGGGGAGCCGCCATGCGGCCCTGACCGGAAAATGAGGCATGTGGTCCTGAAGCACTCCGAACGGAAGAAGCCGCCCATCTATGCGGTTCGGCACGATGGGCGGTTAACGGAGTTCAAAATACCCCGGGGCTTGAACAACGGGCTGCGATTGCGCAGCAATCTCACGGGTTCGCAGCTGCAAGCGCTGCCTTCAGCCGCTCGTCGGCCTTTTTCGGCAGCTTCACGGCCGAAACTGCCTCGACATTGGCGGGAACATCTCCGACCTGGACCAGCGCCACCATGCCCATCGAAAAATGCGGCGAGCACTTGATGCCGTAAAGACCCGGGACGGTCACCTTCATTACATACTCGTCGTTGATCTTGCTTTTGAACCTGTCCACGCCTTTCGGCAGCATGCCCTTGATCGACTCGACATTGTGGCCCTTGTCCACCGGCACAAAGCGGATCGTGTCGCCTGGCGCTGCCTTGACGAAGGCTGGCTCGAAGACCATAGCACCGCCTTGCCCCTTGTTCAGCATCTTGATTTCGTGCTCTCCGGCACAGGCGGCCCCGCCTGCCAGTATCATCGCGATCACGATCCCTGTCCGTCTCATGCGTTTCTCCCTGCGAGTTCGAGCGACAGCCCCGCGCACCCCGGCAGGATGCACCGAAACCGCCCCGTGAATTTGGATCGGTGCGTGGTTCCACTTGGATCGGGTACGCCGTGGACCATGCGCCAGCGGAAGGAAACACCGAAAGGCGCGGGTGAACAATGCGACCTTGGTGCCGATCAGCGCCCGCCGTTCACGAAGGCTTCCAGCGTGTCGGGATCGATGGGCTTGTACATGATCTCTACATTGGCTGCGGCGCAGGTGTCGCGCAGGTTTACGGAGTGGTCGGCGGTAATGATCCTAGCGGGGCGGTCGCCATGGCGGGTCTTGAGAGCCGCCAGGGTTTCGACGCCGGTCAGCCCTCCGCCAAGCTGCTGATCTACCAGGTAGAGATCGGGCACGACGCCCATTTCATCGACGAGCTCCAATGCCTCTTCGCCGCTGGCGACCTCCAGCACGGTGATGCCGCGCCGTTCGAGCAGCAGACTGATCGCATGGCGCAGTTCCTCATCGTTCTCGACCAGAAGGGCAATTCTGTCGCTGCCGTCGGCGGGCAGTTCATCGGCGGAAGCGTCGTGAGGGTGATAGCTGGCAGCGGCGCGGGTCGGTGCCAGCTTCAGTTCGATCGCGAAGCAGGTGCCGGCTCCCGGCTTAGAGCGAAGCGTCAGGCGATGGTCAAGGAGCAGGCAGGCGCGCTCGACAATCGCGAGCCCCAGACCGAGGCCCTCCGAGGCCGATGCCGAGGCGTTCAGGCGGTGGAACTCGCGAAAGATCGACTGCTGGTCCTCTGGCGCGATGCCGGCGCCGGTGTCATGCACTTCTATGCGCACGCCCCCGAGCAAGCGCCTTGGGCCGACGAGCACGCGGCCGCTCTGCGTATAGCGGATCGCGTTTCCGATGAGGTTCTGCAGGATGCGCCTGAGATAGGCCGGGTCGCTGGAAACGGTGAGAGAGCACGGCAGGATGGCGAGTTTCAGTCCCTTGCGCTCCGCCATTGGTGCGAACTCGTCGGTGAGCTGGGCGATCAATGGTGCGAGGCGGACCGGCGATATTTCGACGACGGCCGCATCGAGCCGCGAGATGTCGAGAAGGGCGCCGAGTATCGCCTCGACGCTCGCCAGCGCCTTGTGTGCCTTGTCTAGCGTAGTGCCGGCGTGGCCCTCTGCCACATCGTCCCGGGCAGAGGCGACGAAGAGCTTTGCTGCGGAAAGCGGCTGTAGAAGGTCGTGGCTGGCCGCGGCCACAAAGCGGGCGCGCGTGGAGTTGGCGCGCTCCGCCTCGACAAGCGCCGCGCGAAGCTCTTCGGTGCGCGCCGCAACGCGTGCCTCGAGCGAGGCGTTGGCGCGCCGCATCGCCTGGATCGCCAGCCGCTCGCGCGTGACGTCGCTGAACGACATGACGAAGCCCCGATCCGGCGTCTCCTCGGCGAAGACCACCAGGATCATGCCGGAGGCACGGTGAATTTCCAGGAACAGCGGCGGACGCGGCATCTTCTGCACCGCCCAGGAGGAGAGCTCGGCTGTCGAGACTTCGCCGAACAGCTCGCTCTCGCTGCGGATCCACCGCTGCAGAGTGTCGAAACCGGTGCCGGTACGGAGCACGGTCACCGGCATGTCCAGCAGCAACCGGAGCCGTTCGTTCCAGCCGACCAGCCGCCCGGCGGCATCGAAGATGCAGATGCCCTGGTTGACATGTTCCAGGGTCGCCCGGATCAGCCTCGCCTGATCGTCGAGCATCCTGCCGCGCTCCATCCTCTCCATGCGGATGATCTCGGTCACGTCTGTCTGAAGGATGACCGTGCCGCCATCGGAAGTCGGCTGTTCGCTTATCTGCAGCCATCGATCACCCGAAATACCGAAGGTGAAGACGCTGCGGGAGCGGTGCCGCTGCAGCCGCTTCTCCATCCAGCCGGCCGGAGTCTCGCTGGGGGGAATTGCCAGGAACCGCGAGCGGCTTGCCGCATCGATGTAATCGCCAAAGGCCAAACCGGGCCGAAGTATCGCCCGTACGTCCTCGAGGTCGCGGCAGAAGCGCGAATTGTACATGAGCAGAACGTCCCGGCCATCGAAGAGGGCAAAGCCTTCCTCCACCGCCTCGATTGCGTCCGCCAGGTCCCGGCGTGCATGCTCGGCCTGCCGGTTAGCCTCCGCAAGCCGCGCATTGGTGTCGTTCAAGACGTTCAGGGTCGATTCGAGATCGTATGTGCGCTGGCGCACCCGCTCTTCCAGCATGGCCGCACGCTGGAACTGCTCATAGGCGGCGCCGCGCTCGCCGGAAGCCTGCTCGACCTGCCGCATCAGGACTTCGGCGATCGTCAGAAGTTTCTGGGTGTTGCGCTCCGGGCCGTCGGCGGCATCTATGAGCGAGTCGGAGATGCGTGTCATCACAGAACCTTTTCGGGCAGCATCGTACCGGGCGGATAGATCGCGATACCGGTCATCGTCTGATTGACATGGATCGGGCCGAACTGCTCGCCATATGTCGAAAACCCGACGACCCGGTAGCGGCGCAACAGGTCGGAGATCTGTGCTGTCCTCTGTTTCTCCTGTGCCTCCAAGCGACGAAGGATGCAGTCGAAGGCCAGGATTGCGGCCGGGCGTTCCGGCATGCACAGCCGGGCTAATTCCCGCCCGAGCTGCTCGGCCATGTCCGCGGGTTCCGTAATCGTCAGCACGACGCCTTCGTCGATTGCGGAGAAGAAGACGAGATCGCCGTTTTGAGCTACCTGCCGGATGGCGCGCACATGATGACGTGCTCCCATCCGCACGGCGACAGGGTGTGCGGCGAAGGTGAAGGTCCGAGCTGCTGGGGATCCTTGCCGAGAAGGCGAGCATATTCCCACGCGGCGGGCTCGGCGTTGATTTGGCGGACGATGCGGCGATGGGGGTCGGCATCAGTTACCACCATGCGAATTTCAGTTGGAACGAGGTGGTCGAAATTGAAGACCCGGACAGGACACTCGGTTCGGACCAGCGCAAGAACTGCCGCATTGCGCGCCAAGCGGCCGCCCTCGAGCACGAAGGTCTGCCGGAAGCGAGCGCCGTCGCCTGCCGAGCCGCCCAGCATCGACATAGGCCCGAGCCCCGCGGCAACCGCGGAGGCGAGTTCGTCTTCCTTCTGCGACAGCCCGTCCACCAGCAGCATGGCAAACTCGTGCGGCAGTTCCGGATGCCGTTGAGCCATATCCGCCCGTGCTTGCACGAGCGCGTGAGAGAGGCCGGGCGGATCGAACTGTTTCAGATCCGGAACGAAGATCGTGTCGACCCTGAAGAACCGGGAGGGTAGGGCCAGCGCCACGATGGTGCCCTCCTCATAGCCCATCTCGGAAATCTCGCCGGCAGTGGTGCAGCCGATGACGGGAACTCCACCGAACACGCGCGCGATTTCCTGCGGAAGGCGTTCGAGATCGGCCGCGGGCGAAACGAAGAGCATGATCAGCGCGAAGGGTTCGCCGCGCAATTGCTGCGCCAGCCTTTCGACGGCTTGCGGCTCGCCCGCTGCGACGCTGGCACGCGAAACGAACTCGTCCTGCGTGAAGCGGCTTGCGCCCGGTATGCTCATCCGCGATTCCTCCAAGGCTAGGTCAAAACCGCAACTGCTTCGGAGTGCAGCATCCAGATCGACATAATTGCGACCGGAAGGTCAGTACACTTTTCCGCCAAAGTGCTCGATCTGCAAGTCCCCGACGGTCGTGTCACTCCTCAAGCAGCGTGGCGAAGCGCGCCTCCTGCGCGAACAGTACCGCCTGCATCCTCGACCGTACGCCCAACTTGCGCATGATCGCGGTGACATGCGCCTTGACCGTGGTTTCCGCGATCGCTAGCTCATAGGCGATCTGCTTGTTCATGAGCCCTGCGCAGACGAGCTGCAATATCTTGGCCTGCTGGCGGGTCAGCAGCCCGAGGCAGGCGATCGCCTCATCTGAAAGGGAAGGGCTTCCCGGTTCGAGTGCCATGTGCGGTGCGTAGATCTCGCCCCGCGCGATCGCCGCAAAGGCTGCGCGGAATTCGTCCCGATCCGCGTGCTTCGGGACGAAGCCATTGATGCCAGCCTTCAGCAGAGCGCGGATGACCTTGAGTTCGTCGAGGGAGGAGACGACGACGATCGGTGTCTTCGGGGCCGTCTGCCTGAGACGGACCACACCGTCCAACCCGTTTACGTCCGGCAGATTGAGGTCGAGGACTAGGACATCAGGCACCATGTTCTCTTCCAGCCGGGAAATGGCGGCTTGTAGCGTGCCGACGGAATCAACGCGGTCGATCCCGACCAGCCCCGTGAGCGTCATCGCAAGTGCCTCGCAGAACAGAGGGTGATCGTCAACGATCAGCGCCGAGCCGAGTTCGACTGGCTCGAGGGATGGCCGGTCCGGCACATTGATGCGCGTTCCCTGAGAAGAGTGGCGGATTATGATCATGTGGAGCGCTCCGCGCGTTCTGCCGTTTCCTTCGCGCAGGCGTGTGCAACCAGGCGCGCTGCGATCGTTTACATGTGTACGTCGCCCAATCGTCTCCGATCGAAGCACGCGCTTTTCAGGGGCCGGAACAACCCGGCCCCCGAGCTCCGTCTTACTGCACCGAAGCGAGTTGCTTCGGCAGGCGGAAGGTCCACACCATTCCGCCCTGGTTGAGATAGTTGACCTTTTTCGCTACCTCTCCTCCCCAGAGCGGAACGGCGCCACCCCAACCGGAAATCACCGATACGTACTGCTCGCCGTCCTGTTCCCATGTGATCGGCTGGCCGACGACCCCGGAGCCAGTCTGGAAGGACCAGAGCACTTCGCCCGTCTCGTCGTCGAGCGCCTTGAATTCCCCCTCGGGCGTTCCGACGAAAACCAAGCCGCCCGCCGTGGTCATCACGCCGCCCCAGAGCGGCGCCTCGTTCTTGTATTCCCATTTGATCTCGCCGCTACTCGGGTCGATCGCCTTCAATGAACCTATGTAATCCTCGAACAACGGCTTGATGGTGAAGCCGGCGCCGAGGTAAGCCGCGCCTTTCTTATAGGAGATCGGTTCATTCCAGATGTCCATTCCCCATTCGTTGGAGGGGACGTAGAAAAGCTCCGTCTTCTGACTATAGGCCATCGGCATCCAATTCTTGCCGCCGAGGAACGAGGGAACGGCGAAGACCTGCTGGCCTTTGCCACTGTCGGCCGCCGAGAATGGATCGCCGGGACGGTTTTCCTCGACATAGATCGGCCGACCGCTCTCATCGATACCCTTTGCCCAGCTTATGTTCTTGACGAAGGGGTGGGCAGCCACGAACTTCCCGTCCTCGCGGTTGAGGACATAAAAGAAGCCGTTTCGGTCCGCGGTGGCGAAGCGCTTTTTGCCGTCCTTGTCGACGAAGGGCACGACCTCGTTGACCCCGTCGAAGTCCCACCCTTCTCTCGGCGTCGTCTGGAAGTGCCACTTTATTTCGCCGTTCTCCGGATTGATGCCGAGGCGGCTCGCAGCATAGAGGTTGTCGCCCTTGTTGCCGTCCACCGGCTTGCCGGCGCCGCGCAGATGACTGTTCCAGGGAGCGGGGTTGCCTGTGCCGAAGACGAGCGTGTTGGTGTCGGCGTCGTAGGATCCGCCGAGCCAGGTGGCGCCGCCGCCGGTTTTCCAGAGGTCGCCGGGCCAGGTCGCATTCAGGTTCCCGGTCATGGAGCTCTCCTTGCCCCTGTAGGTACCCATATGGCCCTCGATGACCGGCCGGGTCCACACGAGCTCGCCGGTCTTGGCATCGCGGGCCTGCACCTCGCCCACAACACCGAACTCGCCGCCCGAATTGCCGGTGATGATGAGCCCGTTGACGATCAAGGGAGCGGCCGTATAGCTGTAACCTTCCTTGTAGTCGGCGATCTTCTTGTTCCAGACGACATCGCCGGTCTTGCGATTGAGGGCCACGAGCCGGGCATCCAGCGTGCCGAAATAGATATTGTCGCCATAAATTGCCGCCCCGCGATTGACCACGTCACAGCAGGGCAGAATGCCTTCCGGCAGCCGGGCGTCGAACTGCCACAGTTCCTTGCCCGACTTAATATCGATGGCAAAAAGCCGGCTGTACGAGGCGGTGAGATACATCACCCCGTCATAGACGATCGGTTGGCTTTCCTGCCCGCGCTGCTTTTCGCCGCCGAGGCTGAAGGCCCATGCGGGTGACAGGTGCTTCACGTTCTCCTTGTTCAGCGTCTTCAGCGGGGAGAAGCGCTGCAGGTCCCTGCCCATGCCGTTGGTCAGCACGTCGCCGACCGTCGTGGCGTCATTTGCAAGGTCCTTTTCCGTTACCTCCGCCTGCGCCACCGCCGTCATTGACACAAGCATCACCGCAGCCAGCATCGATCTGTTCATATCCTTCTTCTCCCTCCAATGCGTTGCGCAGCCGCTATCGTCTGCCGGAATGATCATCCTCTGCGAACAAAGTCGCGGGTATTGCACCTTGGTCGTAGTGTCGGCGGCCTGGCTGGAACCGCACCCTTTTGTCGAGATCGTGAGCCGAGATCGATGCGGCTGTACGCACAAGCTGCTCGCAAGGGTGCGCCGCAAGGGCGTCAAGTCGCAGATCGGTTCCATCTGATGCAGAATCTGCGGGTCGCAATCGAGGAGCAGATGAGCCTTGCCGGCCGCGCCACCGAGAGCTTTGCTGCCGGATAAGAATACCGGAAGCGCGCTCGGGTTTGAATGCACTTGAGCGGTTCGCATGCGTCCTGCATCGCAATCTTGACGCCGTCTACAACGTCATCGAACTGTCGTGGAGCAACGGCCAGGCGGGCGGCCGAATGAACCGTCTGAAGACAATCAAGCGTGCCATGTATGGCTGAGCTGGCTCGGAACTGCTCAGGGCACGCATGCTGCCGCTCAACAAAACTCATCACCACACGAGTTGAGGAAGACGGCTGTATTGCGGAGGGCGCTCAGAGATGACTTCGCAAAGAAATATAAGCGGAGCGAGGGATCTGCCGCCAAAGCTCCGGACACAGCAAGGATATTTACGCAGCACACCCTGCTGTAGAGGGGCTGCATCGCATCCTGTTTATTGTCGGCTACTGCTTGGAGAAGCGAAAGAGGATCTTCTCCTCGGCATTATAGGTGAGAGCATCCATGATTCCCGGATGGAATTTCCGGTTGACCGGGGGAGGTACGAAATCGCTGAAACCGAAGCGGCGAAGCGTGACCTTGAAACCATTCGAGGCGAACGCATCGATGTAATCGTCCGGCGAATAGCTCGGTACACGTGTACTGCTATTGCTGGCGATGACGTCTTTGCGCCGGTTCCAGAGCGGGCTTTCGGTATGGCAACCGGTCACAGCGTAATAGACACCGGCCTCACACAGAGCGTCTTTCATTTGGCGAGCATGTTCGGAGAGGTCCTGGAGCAGATAGATCACCTCGTAACTAAAGGCGATGTCGAAGGTCGGACCAAACTGGCTGGGATCGCTGGTGACGTGATAGCTGAGCGGTCGGTCTCCTGCCATTTTGCTCGCGTCTTCGACGGATGCCGACGCAATGTCGACACCCACACCTTTGGCAAAAGGTCGGGTGTCATGGAGAAGACGCAGGAAACCGCCCCGGCTGCACCCGAAGTCGAGAACCGCATTTCCTGAGAGATCTCGCTCAGGAATTACATTGATGAAATGGCGCCAGTACGGTGTATGGATATCCTCCATCGCCGTTTCGCCGGACGGACTGAGATGCCAAGTCGGATAGGTCTGTTCCATTTCGCTGATCATTCTTCTACCACTTTGGCCCGCGACGGTGCCAGCCCTTTATCAATCTATTGCTAGCAGGATCGCTTCCAGAATACGAGCATTCGATGTGTCGGAAGCAGCCTCATGCTGCTCCCGGCAAAGAGGTCTGTTGCGCCTCGATAGCGACTGCCGCAGCGGTTAAGATCGCGGCGAGTCGAACGGCGGTTTGTATTGCATCCCGGCCAAGGCCGGCGTTACGCAGTTCTTTCTCATGCGCGTCGACGCAGCGGCCGCAGCCGTTGATCGCCGACACGGCGAGGCACCAGATTTCGAAATCGGCAGCAGGCACACCTGGATTGGCAATGACATTCATTCGTAGGCCAGCTGGCATCCGGGCATAGTTCTCATCCGAAATGAGATGCGTGAACCGATAATAGATATTGTTCATCGCCATAATGCTGGCAGCGGCTCGAGCCGCGAAGATGCCAGCCTCGTCCAGAATGGACGAGGCATAAGCTTCACCGGCTTTGAGGATTTCCGGGCTGCGCGTGGAGATCGCGCAGGCGAGCGCCAGTCCCGCTTTCTGCGCCGCCGTGAGGCTCTCATCCCGATCAAAGAGGGACAGGTTCAGCCTGATGTCCTTGGCGAAGTCCGGTATTTGGCGTTTCAAATCGTCAAATGCCATAACAGAGCCCTCCCTTAAGCGGCAATGCTGATGGTGTCCCCACCCGGCTGTCGGTTACAGGCGCAAAGCTCATCTGTCTGAAGCGCATCGAGGACACGAAGCGTGTCCTCCGGATTGCGGCCGACGTTGAGATTGGTGGCGTAGACATGCTGAATGACATTCGCGGGATCGACGATGAAGGTGTAACGGTAGGCGACGCCCTCGGGTGAGCGGACTCCAAGGCCATCGACGAGGCTGCCATTTGAATCCGCGAATGACCAGATTGGCAGATGGTTCAGGTCGGGATGGTCGCGGCGCCAGGCGAGTTTGCAGAATTCATTGTCCGTCGATCCTCCAAGAACGATGGCATCCCGATCGGTGAAATCTTCAGCCAGCCGCGCGAATTCCGCGATCTCGGTAGGGCATACGAACGTAAAGTCCTTCGGGTAGAAGAAAATGACCTTCCACTTGCCTGGAAAGCTATCGCGTGTCAGCGGCTCAAACGCGCTGGTACCGCTTTCTTCGAGTGTGTGGAAACCCGGCTTGACGCCGGTGACCTTGAAATCGGGGAGCATGTCGCCGATACCCAGCATGGCAGATTGTCCTTTATGTCGTTTGTCAGCGGCTAAGCCGCAGTCGCTTAAAGATTGTGTTTCTTAGATTTTAGCGGCGACGAAGGTGATTTCGACGAGCGTTCCCTTTGCGAGCTCGGCTACGCCGACCGCAGCGCGTGCCGGTAGATTGTCGCCGGAAAACCAGCTGGTCCATACCTCGTTCATCTCGGACTTGAGCGACAGGTCGGACAGATAGATGGTCGCCTGGACGACGTGGTTCTTGTCGCTTCCACCTTGTTCCAAAAGCTTTTCGAGCTTTGCGAAGATTTGGTTGGTTTGGCCGCGTATATCGGCGCTCTTGTCGTCGGCCGTCGTGCCGCCGATGAAGACCAGCCCCCCGGCCTCGACAACGCGATGCATGATGGGAGTTTGAACCTGTCTCTTCACAGTCATCTTCAGTTCCTTTCGTTCGCACTTGTTTTTGGGGAAGCGGTAAGCTTGAACACCTGCTCAAGCCGCCAGAATATCGAGTTGAGGTCGTCCCAGATGTCGTCTGGATCCTCGAGACCAATGCTGATCCGCAGAAGCGTCCGGCTGCGTGGTCCCGACCCCTGCTCCTGTGTCGTCAGCGTGATCGGTGCAAGAAGGCTGCGTGTCCCGCCCCAGGAGGCACCGATCGCGAAACATTTGAGACCATCCAGCGCCTCGTCGAGCAACGGTATGACCTGCGGTTTGAGTTCCACGCTGAACAGACCGCTGGCGCCTTTGAAGTCGCGCTTGAAGAAACTGTGCCCCGGATGGTGCGGCAGAGCAGGGTGGAGCACCTCTTCTACCGCAGTCGATTGGGTGAGCGTCCGCGCGATATCGGTCGCTTTGCGACCGATATGGGCAAGGCGGACCCCCATTGTTTCGATTCCACGGAGCACAAGCGCGCAGTCATCCGGCGAAACGCCGATCCCCATCGTCCGAAGCCAAGCTCGAAGTCTCGTGTCGTGTTCCTCTTCACCGACGGTGACGGAACCAAGGAGGACATCGGAATGGCCACCAGCGTATTTCGTCAGAGCCTCGACAACGAAGTCGGCTCCCAGGGCCAAAGGCTTGCACAGAAGTGGCGAGGCCCAGGTATTGTCACAACCGACAAGAGCGCCGGCACGATGCGCGGCCGCAGCAATCGCGGGCAGATCCTGCACTTCAAGGCTGGTTGAACCCGGGCTTTCGACCCAGACCAGCTTCGTCCGGTGATCGAGCATGGTCTCTATCCCCGAGCCGCAAAGCGGATCGTACACGGCGTGCTCGATGCCGAACTCGGAAAGATAGTTCTGGCAATGCGCCAGGACGGGCGGATAGACGCTGCTCGGGATCAACACCCGATCGCCGGGCCGCAACACCGACAGCATGATGCCGACGATCGCGGCCTGACCCGACGGCAACAAAACTGTCCCTGCACCACCGTGCAGGAGCGTCAACTGCGCTTCAAGCGTTCGGCTGGTCGGAGTTCCGTAGAGGCCATAACTGTATCCTTGCGGACCTTGTTGGTGCCGGTCGGCATAAGCAATCGCGCTGTCGAAGACGATCGTGGATGCGCGGTGGGTCGCAATGGCCAGACTTTGAAAGCCGTCATGGGAGACGACTGGATGGTGAACGCATTGAGTGAGATCGTACATCGTGGGGTCCTTCTCTACCCCCACTGAAAACGCCGACTGCTTCGTGAATTCAATTCACTGCCGGTTCTAGCTCTATGCATTCTTGTTATAGGGTGTCCCGCAGATCCTTGTTATAGGTGACGCAAAAAGGGGAGCGACGGTCCGTGAACTTTCGTCAACTGGAGATATTCCGGGCCGTGATCAGCGGCGGTTCGGCTTCGCGCGCCTCGGAACTCTTGGACATTTCGCAGCCGGCGATCAGCCGCTCGATCGCCGATCTCGAATCTTCGCTCGGCTTCCAATTATTCAATCGGGTGCGCGGTCGCTTGGTGATCACGCCTGAAGGGCAGCTCTTTGCCGAAGAGGTGGCGAATGCTTTCCTTGCGATGGACCGGCTCAAAGCTTCCTCCCTCAAGATCCGGGATTTCGGTTCCGGCCATATCCGTATTGCCAGCCTGGCTGCGATGGGCTCAACCCTGGTTCCGCGCGCGATCAAGCTCTTTCAGGAGGAACATAAGGACGTCGCGGTCACGCTTCACATCGATTCCTCTCCCAACGTCAAGGAATTAGTTGCAAAAGGACAATTCGACATCGGGTTGGCTGCGGACGAGGTCGATCTCTCCGGCATAGACCATCAGCGATTTGCGAGCTTCAAGGCAGTTTGCGTACTACCACGCGAGCACCCACTGACCTCGCAAAAAGCAATCAGGCCCGAGTTCCTGCATCGCGAGCCCTTCATCGCGTTGGCGGCAGGAGACCGGACGCGGGAAGATCTGGATGTGATCTTTCGCAAGCACGAGGCAGTGCCGTCAGTAGTGATAGAGACGCCGAATTCCGCCACCGTATGCGCGCTTGCGCTTGAAGGAATTGGTGTAGGGATTGCCAATCCCATTGCAGCTGACGGATTTTCCGAACGTGGTCTCGAGGTTAGACCGTTCACGCCTGACGTTTATTTCAAAAGCCATCTACTGTTCAGGCCGGATGTGCAAAGGTCGCGGATCGTCAATGCCATGGCGGCTGCTTTGATGAAGGCGCGAACTTTGCCGCCAACCGGTGCAAAGAGCTTGCGCGATCTAAGCTGATCCGGCTCCGTCGCCCATAACTGCAGATTATCGAGCGTTGCGCCCTGGTCAATTGCTCTCGAATGGGAGGCCTTTATGCTCCCATGCCAAGCTGCGGAAGCTGAAGTAACCCCCGCAGCCTAGACGGAACAATTAATCAGGGGATCAAAGATGAACCGACGTCACCTCAAGTTGCTCGTTTCTGCACTCGCCTTCAGCATCGCCTCAGGCACTCTTCCCGCGCATGCGGAGTCCACCAAGGATCGCATTCTCGCCGAGAAGAGCGTTACAATCGGTATCCATAACAGGGTCCCGTGGGGCTATCGTGATCAATCCGGAGAGGTCAAGGGCCTACAACCTGCGATCATTCGCGCAGCTTTGGCGCCACTCGGCGTAACGGACATCAAGTTCGTGATCGGTGAGTTCAACACGATGATCCCAGGTCTGCTTGCCAATCGTTTTGACATGACGGCTGCTGGTGTCGCGATCACGCCTGCGCGCTGCAAGTCCGTCATCTTCAGCGAACCCGACCTCACCAGCGGAGACGGGCTACTTGTGGCCGAAGGCAATCCGCTCAAAATTTATAGCTTCGACGATATCAAGAACAATCCCAAGATCCGCCTGGCAGGCGCGCGTGGATCGGCAAACGCCGCCCACGCGATTCAAGCAGGCGTTCCTGAATCTCAGATGCAGCAGTTCCAAGACGTCGAATCGATGGTCTCCGCACTTGTCGCCAAACGCGTCGATGCTGTCATCATGTCCGCCGCAACCACGATCGCTACGTTGTCTGATCCCAACATAAAAGGCATTGAACGCGCCTCCCCGATGCGGCTTCTGAAGGATGCCGAGGGCAATGATGTCGCGTTGGTTACGGCGATCGCCTTTCGTCCTGAAGATACTGATCTTCGCGACCTCTACAACGAGCAACTCAAGAAGTTGAAGGACAATGGCGAGCTCAAGAAGATCATCCTGGCGACCGGCTTCACCGAAGAGAACATGCCGCCGAACAAAACGGCCGAGCAGCTCTGTGCGGCATCGGAAGAGCACAAATGAGCTACCTAGAGATCTTGGCCAGTATCCTGGTCGGCATCAACGTCACCATCAAGGTGACGTTGTATGCCATGCTTTACGCTGTACCCTTCGCCTTTTTTTTTGGCGTGGCGCAGTATTTCACGACGGGCCCAATGCGTCTCATTGTGACAAGCATTATCGAGTTCTGGCGTAGCTCACCGGTGATTGTTCTGATTTACGGGTTCTATTTCTCGCTCCCCAGCCTTGGCGTCAATCTTTCCGCCATGACTGTCGGCGCTATGGTCCTTGGGCTGAACATCGGAGGGTATGGCAGCCAGGCAGTGCGTGCTGCCCTTCAGGCCCTTGATCGGGGACAGGTCGAAGCGGGCTATGCGCTCGGATTGCGCAGACTGCGGATCCTTTATCTCATCGAATTGCCTCAGGCCCTGGCCGCGATGACGCCGACCTTTATCAATCAGTTCATCCAGCTCGTGAAGGGCACTTCGCTGGTGTCTCTGGTGACCTTGGCCGACATGACTTTCCTTGCCAAGGCCGTTTCACAAATCCACTATGCACCCGCCAAGATCTACACGGCACTCCTCCTCGTGTATTTCTTGATGTGCTACCCCGCGACGATCATCGGCAGAATGATCGAGCGGCGAGTAAGCCGCGGGCGAGAGGCTACCCATGAATTTTAGCTTCGAATTCGCGATTTCGATTCTCCCACGCATTCTCAGCACGTTCACAACCACGCTCATGGTCACGATCGCTGGATGCATCGGCGCGGCTCTGCTGGGGTTCTTCTGGGAGATACTACGGCGCTCGAGTAAGTTCGGACGATACCTCATGCGGTTCCTGATCGACTTCGTCAGGTCGACGCCGCTACTGGTCCAAATCTACTTCTTCTACTTCGTGTTGCCGGAATATGGCATTACACTACCTGCCCTGACAGTCGGCGTGCTCGCGCTCAGCCTCTATTATAGCGGTTACCTGGCCGAGGTCTTCAAGGGCGGCATAGACTCTATCCCCAAGGGTCAGTTCGAAGCGGCCAGGGCACTCGGCTTGTCCCGACTACAGCTCATCTTTCTCGTGATTGCCCCCCAGATGCTGCGCAATGTCGCGGCTCCAACCGGCAACTATTTCGTGTCTCTGTTGAAGGCGACACCCTACCTGGCCATTATTGCGGTGCCCGAAATGTTGTCGATTGCGCTCGAAATCGCCTCCGAAACTTTCCGTTACACCGAGCCCATGACGGTCGTGGGCGCGATCTTCCTCACACTGGCTCTTTGTTTCTCAGCTCTCGTGAAGATGATCGAGACCCGCCTGAGACTTTCTCCGAAAGCGGCCTGAGCGCAGCCAACAATTCGAAGGACCAACATTCATGCAATCCGCTTCATCAAAAGCCGCCGTAGCGCTTTCCGACGTCAGCAAATGGTTTGGGAAATTCCAGGTTCTCAAGGACATCAACCTCACCGTGAAAAATGGCGAAAGGATCGTCATCTGCGGGCCTTCCGGATCCGGCAAGTCGACCATGATCCGCTGTATCAATCGTCTGGAGGAGCATCAGAAGGGAAGGATCGTAATAGGGGACATCGCACTGACGAACGACATGAAGCGGGTCGATGAAGTGCGGCGCGATGTCGGCATGGTTTTCCAGCACTTCAACCTATTCCCGCATCTGACAATTCTGCAAAACTGTACGCTCGCTCCGATGTGGGTGCGAAAGATGTCTCGCCGTGACGCGGAAGAAGTGGCGATGAACTATCTGGGGCGGGTCAAAATCCCCGAACAGGCGCACAAATATCCTGGCCAACTGTCGGGCGGACAACAGCAGCGGGTCGCGATCGCTCGTAGTCTTTGTATGACCCCGAAAGTGATGCTCTTCGACGAGCCGACATCAGCGCTCGACCCCGAAATGGTAAAGGAAGTGCTCGATACGATGGTCTCCCTCGCGAGCGAAGGTATGACCATGCTGTGCGTGACACATGAGATGGGGTTTGCGCGCGAGGTGGCGGATCGCGTCATCTTCATGGATGCGGGCCAGATTGTTGAAGCGAATTCACCGGACGAGTTCTTCTCCAATCCCCAGCACGAACGCTCGAGAGTGTTCCTTTCCCAGATCCTCCACTGAGGATAACGACGTGCTTGACACCAGGACAATCCCTCAACTCACTCAGGATTTGCGAGCCGGCGTCGTGTCGGCGCGCCAACTTGTCGAGCAGGCGTTGGCACGGATCAGCGATCCGGATGGCGAAGGTGGCAGAACCTTCATGACAGTTTGGGAGGATCGGGCTCGCGAGCTTGCCGAATACGTCGACCGCCACGAACTTTGGAGGAACGAGAGGTTGCCCCTGTGTGGGATCCCGCTCTCCGTGAAAGACGTCTTCGACATCGCCGGCGAAATCACGCGGGCGGGTTCGATCGCGCTTGAAGATCAGCCACCTGCCGCGGCGGACGCCGAAGCTGTTTTGCGGCTCCGTTCCGCTGGAGCGATCCTCATTGGCCGCACCACCATGTCCGAGTTCGCATTTTCTGGCATTGGTCTGAACCACCATTTCGGCACACCAAACAATCCTTGGGATCGCGCAATCGGCCGCATCGCCGGAGGGTCGTCCTCCGGCTCAGCCGTTGCCGTCGCGGACGGTATGTGCGCGGCATCCCTTGCATCCGACACGGGAGGTTCGATCCGAGCGCCCGCCGCTCTCTGTGGTTTGACCGGCTTCAAACCGACGGCTTCGTCGGCTCTGTTGCAAGGGGTCTTTCCGCGCTCCTATAGTCTGGATACGGTCGGCCCGATCGCGCGCTCAGTTTCCTGCTGCGCCATCATCAATGCGGCCCTTTCCGGCCGCGGCGCCCTTGCCACACCCCCCACCTTGTCCGTTAGCGGACTTCGTCTCGGTGTCATCGAAGGAGAACCGACAGATGGGCTGGCCTCAGACGTTGCCGCCGCATATACGAATGCCTTATCTCGACTGTCAGAACGCGGTGCAGGGCTCGTTCAACTCTCTCTGCCTGAAATCGAAAAAATACGGGACATCAACTCTCGCGGCGGAATCTCGCCCCCGGAAGCCTTCGCCATTCATCGAGATCGGATTGCCACGCGCTCTGAGCTCATTGACCCGATCTTTCTGGCGCGTCTCCGCAAGGGAGAAGCTGTTCGGGCAGCCGACTACGTCGATGCCCTGCGTCAGAGACAAATCATCATGGCAGAGGTGCGCATCAAGACACGCCAATTCGACGCGATAGTGATGCCGACCTGTCCTGTGGTGGCACCGCGGATAGAGGATGTCCAGGAGCCAGGGGCTTTCGAGAAAATGAGCGCACTTATCTTGCGCAACTGCAACCTTGCGAACTTCCTCGATTGTCCAGCACTCAGCGTTCCCATCCATCCGCCGGGCACAGCGCCGGTCGGATTGATGCTGATCGGGGCGCACGGTCAGGATAATGACCTGTTGAGGGTGGGGCTCTCGGTCGAGGATGCCATGGCTCGGAGCGAGCTATAACCGTGGCGTATGACCTTATACCGCCCAGTCATTGAACGGAATGAATGCGCTCGCTACACCATCCGAGAGAGGCGCTTCGGTGCCAAGGCCCTGAATAATCAATGGAAAGAAGCCTAGTGTCGCAATATAAGAAGACAGAGCGATTCCGTCGTTGTGGGCGGCGGCATCGTCGGCGCATCGATTGCTTTTGGTCTCGCGCGCAGTGGCGAGCGTGTCGTCCTGCTCGATGAAGGCGACATTGCCTTTCGTGCTTCACGCGGCAATTTTGCCCTCGTCTGGGTCCAGTCGAAAGGCTTGGCGCTACCCCCATATGCTGCCTGGACTCAGCAATCGGCGGCAGAATGGCATGAGCTTGCCCGCATCCTGCTTGATGAAACCGGCATCGATGTGGCCCACAGCCAACCTGGAGGCTTTACCCTCTGTCTGTCGCAGAAAGAGGTCGATGCTCGATTGAACAAGTTGAAGCAGTTTCACAACTTGCCGGGCGTGGCGCAGTTTCCCTATGAGATTCTTGATCATGATGAGGTCAAAAGGCGGTTGCCGGATATCGGCAACAAGGTTGTTGGCGCAGTCTATAGTCCTCTCGACGGTCACGCGAATCCCTTGCTGTTGATGCGGTCTTTGCACAACTACCTGACGATCAAAGGCGCAGAGTATCGGCCGGCGCACGCCGTCGACTCTATTCAAACGGAAGCCGACGGTTTCCGGTTGAAGGGATCCTGGGGCGAGATCCGGACCGCCAAGCTCATTCTGGCCGCTGGACTTGGCAACGCGCGTCTGGCTCCAATGGTCGGGCTTGAGGCGCCCGTCAAGCCCAGCCGCGGACAGTTGATCGTGACAGAGAAAACGACGCCTTTCCTGCACAATCCTATGGTGACCATCCGCCAGACCAACGAAGGGGGCATCCTGATCGGCGACAGCAAGGAAGAAGCTGGCTTCGAAAACGTCACTGGGACGGGCGTTCTGTCGGTCATGGCCGACCGCGCCATGCAGATGTTCCCACGGTTGAGGCATCTAAACGTGGTCCGGACCTGGTCCGCGCTGCGTGTTATGAGTCCCGATGGCTTCCCGATCTACGACCAGACCAATTCCGGCCCGCCTGCCTTCGTGACGAGCTGTCATTCAGGCATCACTCTCGCGGGCGTGCACGCCATCACCTTGGGACCGGCCTTGTCGCAGACGTCCCGTCTTCCAGAGATTCTCACAGCATTCACGCCGAAGAGGTTCCATGTTCCGGCCCATCAGTAAGCGGTTATCCCAGTCGGACGATCAGTCCGGCGCACGGGGCGACCAGACCCTCGAGTTCACATTTGACGGAAGGCGGATGTTTGGGCGCGCCGGCGACAGCCTGGCAGTCTCACTTTTGGCCAATGGCGTCGAGGCCTTTCGCGAGACGCCGGTTTCCGGTGCGAAGCGCGGCCCCTATTGCCTGATGGGCGTCTGTTTCGATTGTCTTGTCGTCGTCGACGGAGTCGGAAACCGACAAGCCTGCCTGACGCCCCTACAACAGAACATGGTCGTCGAGACGCAACACGGCGCTCGCAATGTCGATTCCCTGGAGAAAACCGGCCAATGAACAGGATCGAAGAACTCGACGGCGTCGCCGAACGTTACGATCTCGTGATCGTTGGTGCTGGCCCCGCGGGGCTCGCCGCAGCGACCGAGGCTTCTAAGCTGGGTCTGTCCACATTGCTGGCGGACGAAAACAGTGGCCCAGGCGGTCAGATTTACCGGGCGATTACGGTGACGCCTGTGCAAGAGCGCGATGTCCTCGGCACCTCCTATTGGCAGGGCCTCGGCCTGGCAAAGGAACTGGAAACGACTTCCTGTGACTACGCACCCCGGACCATCGTTTGGTCCGGAGAGCCGGCGCGCGACGATACTGGCCAATTGATCGAACCGCCCGGCTTTGAGATCGGTCTCTCGAAAGACGGGAAAGCACGCCTGATCCAGGCCAGGCGCCTCATCCTGGCAACGGGCGCGCTGGAGCGTCCATTCCCAATTCCCGGCTGGACCTTGCCCGGGGTGATGACCGCCGGCGCAGCGCAGATTGCTCTAAAGGCCTCCGGCTTGGTGCCGCAGGGCCGAACGGTCTTGGCGGGCAGCGGACCGCTTCTGCTGTTGCTGGCCGACCAGTTGAAACGCGCGGGCGCCAACATCATTGCTGTTTTAGACACCACGCCCAAAGGAAATCTAATCTCGGCTCTGCCGTTGTTGCCAGATTTTTGCCGATCGAGCTATGCCGTCTATGGAGCGAAGCTCCTTGCGAAAAGCCGTCTTTCCCTGCCGGTGCGTCAGAATGTCAGTGACTTGAAGATCGATGGACATGATCGGGCCGAAGGTATTTCCTTCAGACGCAACGGCCAGGAACAGAGGATCGAATGCGATCAGGTCTTGCTGCACCAGGGTGTCATTCCGAACATCAACATGGCGAATGCACTCGGTTGTGCCCTGCAATGGGACGGGCAGCTCCATGCCTGGACGCCCACGGTAGATGGATGGCTCGAATCCACCGTCCCGGGTATCGCCATTGCCGGGGACGGCGCCGGTATTGCGGGTGCCGCGAGCGCAGCCGTCCGGGGCCGGATTGTTGCGGTGGCCGCAGCGGCTACCCTTGGGCGCATCGACCACAAGACGCGCGATCGATTAGCCGCTCCGTTAAAAAAAGAGGCCATGCGGCTGGCACGTGGTCGCCGCTTCATCGACACCCTTTATCGCCCGGGGCCCGACCTCCTTCGACCTAAGGATCCGTCCACCATCATCTGCCGCTGTGAGGAAATCCGGGTTGGGCAAATCCGCGACATCGTGCGCGATCTCCATGTCCAGGGCCCTAACCAGCTCAAGGCGTATCTGCGCACCGGGATGGGGCCGTGCCAGGGCCGGATGTGCGGGCCGAGCGTAATCGAGCTGATTGCTGAGCAGCGGGGCGTGCCCGTGCCTGAGGTAGGGCATTTGCGGCTGCGCATGCCTGTCAAGCCAATCACCTTGGAAGAGATCGCATCCATGCCGCAAAGCCGGGCGGCTAAAAATGCGGTGATGAGATAGGCAATGCGCGAGGTTATGGATGACCTGTTGACGCGCATTGCGAACGCGCAAGACGAGCACGAGCTGGAAACAGTCCGGATCGGGGCGCTTGGGAAACAGGGGGCGATCACCGCTCTCCTGAAGTCACTCGGGGCGATGTCCGTCGAAGAGCGGAAACACCGTGGGCCTGAGATCAACGGTTTGCGCGACGCAATTCAGCGTGCTCTTTCTGAAAAGAAGTCTGCCCTCGCCGACGCTGCACTTACCGCGCGCCTCGCGGACGATGTGCTTGACGTCAGCCTTCCCACGCGAGGCGGCCCCGAAAATCGGGGCCGGATCCATCCGGTCTCGCAGGTCATCGATGAGATCACGGCGATCTTCGCGGAGATGGGATTTTCGATCGCCGAAGGTCCGGAGATCGAGACCGACTATTATAATTTCACAGCTCTCAATTTTCCGGCGGGGCATCCCGCCCGCGAGATGCACGACACTTTTTTTATGGAGACCGATGCAGACGGGGAACGAAAGGTGCTGCGCACCCACACATCCCCTGTCCAGATCAGAACGATGGAAAACGTCGTGCCGCCGATCCGAGTGATCATCCCTGGGCGAACCTATCGAAACGACAGTGATCAGACCCACACGCCGATGTTCCATCAGGTCGAGGGCCTCGTGATCGATAAGACAGCCCACATGGGGCACCTGAAATGGATTCTTGAGAACTTTCTCAAAGCCTTCTTCGAAGTCGAGACGCTGCGGATGCGTTTTCGCCCCTCATTCTTTCCTTTCACCGAGCCATCGCTGGAAGCCGATATCCTCTGCTCCACGGACGGCGGCGAGCTTCGGATCGGCGAAGGCACAAAATGGATGGAGATCCTTGGCTGTGGGATGGTGCATCCGAATGTGCTGCGCAATTGCGGTCTTGATCCGGACGTCTATCAGGGCTTCGCATGGGGCATGGGGATAGATCGCATTGCCATGCTCAAATACGGCATGCCGGATCTGCGGGCCTTCTTCGACGCTGATGTTCGGTGGCTGGGGCACTATGGATTCCGACCTCTGGACATACCCACGCTAGTTGGCGGCCTCGGGTCGTACTAATTTCCCTGCGACCGGAGGTGCATAATCCACATAGCTACACCCATTCATAAACGCCCGTTTTCTAGAGTCTTTTAGACGTGTTTACCTGCTGAAGCTGTTTTTTTTCGGGACGCGTGGTGCACAGGGCTTGCAGGTTAAGAAAGCAAACCAGATCCCGATCCATGGCTGCCCAGTCGCTCGGAGTTGATCCGTACAACGGAGTGAGATCAGCTTACAGTGGCCGTCACCGGAAATTGCGGCGCACAACCTCGAGCTTTCGCAACGGGTCGAAGGGAGCGGCTAACACTTTCCAGAGGCGGTGCTGCCGCGTTCGATCAGAGTTACCGGGACTGTCACAATGGTTCCATTGACCTGTTGTCCCGCTTCGACGACATCGGCCAGGATCGCCAGCGAAGCGTCGACCATGGAAACATCGCCCTGACCGAAGGTGGTGAGATCGTTGCCCTTCCAGGATGCCTCTGGAATATCATCGAATCCTGCGACCATGACATCATCAGGGATACTCAAACCACGCCCGCGAAGCGTGTCCATGCAGCCAATCGCGGCGAGGTCGTTCGAGCAGAAGACGGCGTCCACGGATAAATGCTGCGCTAGTAACCTCTCCGTCGCTTCCGCGCCGCCTTCATATGTGAATGTCGCGTGGAACAGGAGCGGTTCGCGATGTCCCAGCTCCAAAAGGCGCGTTCGGAAGCCCTCCCATCGCTCCATCGCGCTCGTAACCTGCGGCGGTCCGCTTATGAACGCCGCTTGCTGGATTCTTCTCCGGTGAAAAAGCTCAGCGAGCTGACGGCCGGCATCGAGATTGTCCCAGCAGACCGAGGACACCCATTCGTTCCTCAGAGGGGTGTGAAAGGCGATAATCGGTATGCGGTATTCCGCGAGGGAAGCGGCGGACTGTTCATCGAGTACACCTCTCGCAACAAAAATCGCATCAACACGATAACCCGTGAGCGTCGGCATGACGCTTTCCAGCGATTCGCCGTGCTCTACCGGCACAAGCATGACCTGATAGCCGATCGCCTGCAGCTTTCGCGCAAACGTTTCCAAGACGCTGGAATTGAAAGGATTGTACATTCCTCCAATGGCGATCGCGACGAGGAAGGAGCGGTGAGTCAGCATGATGCGGGGGATGACGCTCGGTCGGTAGCCGAGCTCTTCTGCCGCCGCCAGCACCTTGGCCCGCGTTTTTTCCGAGACGCTGCCGTTCCTGGCAAAGGTGCGCGACACCGCGGACTGGGAGACGCCGGCGCGTCGGGCAACATCCACGGATGAAGGAAATTTCTTCGGTTCGTTCATGCTCACATTCGTTTTGCACACATTGGCGAAGGGGAGGGAAGGCCCGTGCGAGCTCCCAACGCAGATACCTATTGACACATCCATGAAGTTTTGACTAGCTATGCAAAGCAACTGCATAGCTATGCATTCAATATTTATCGACGGTGCCAACGAGGAGTGCGGCCCGTCTCGTCACAAAGGCCATCTGGGAGGAAGCCATATGTACCACGCATTTAAAACCGCCGTTCTTGCATCGGTGATCACCGCAGCTGTCACCACAGGCGCCCATGCGCAGGTAAAGTATCCCGACAAGCCAGTAAGCATCATCGTCACCTTCTCGCCGGGCGGAACGACGGACTCGACGGCGCGGGTTTTTGCCGAGGAACTGACCAGGCGCCATGGACAGCAGTTCCTCGTCGAGAATCTCCCCGGAGCAAACGGCAGTGTCGGCACCGCCAAGGCATCAACGGCCAAGGCTGATGGCTACAGGCTCGTCGTCGGCTCGCCCAACACGCTGATCCAGAATCCCTATCTCTACGGCGACACCGGCTATACACTTGAGAGCTTCACGCCTGTCGCGCGGCTTGCCGTTATGGATTTCATCGTGGTGACCCGTCCGGCGCTTGGTATCAAGACGCTGCAGGATCTCGTCAAATACTCTAAAGACAATCCCGGTAAGCTGAACTTCGGCTCCGCCGGGATCGGCAATACGGCGCACCAGGCAGGCGAGCTGTTCAAACTGCGTACCGGCGCGGACATCACGCATATTCCGTACCAGGGCGGGGCGCTTGCCACGGCAGCCCTGCTTGCAGGCGAAGTGGACGTGTTATTCAACACCGCGACCGAGGTCCTTCCCTATATTAAGTCGGGCGATGCCGTGGCGCTCGCGGTCATGTCGCCGGAACGGATTCCGTTCCTCCCCGATGTTCCGACGCTGGTGGAGGCTGGCGTCAAGGACGCCAACGTTGCGGCCTGGAACGGGCTTTTCGCACCGGCAGGAACGCCGTCGGATATCGTGGGCTTCCTCAATGCTGAGGTGTCGGAGATCCTCAAGGACGAGAAAGTACAGAAGCGGCTCTTCGACCTCGGCCTGCGGCCGACCAACCCGTCCGCTGCCGCATTGGCAAAGGAACTGGAGGCCGAGAAACCCGCAATGATAGAACTCGTCGATCTGACGGGTGGACCGCAGAAATAATATCCCCCAAGACGGGAATGGGCGCGCCTGATTCCGGGGCTGCATTCGGGCCACGCGCAGCCGCGCCCGCCTCCCGATCTCAACCGAAATGAACAGGATCGACATGCTCAAGGACGATGTTCTCTACAAGCAGGCTTTCGCACGCGATCTTCCCGCAGCCAAGGGACGAGAAAACGCAACCCCGAAATACAATTTCGCCACCGGGCACAATGACCCGGAAGCCATTCCTTCAGTTGCCCTTGCCGAGGCCGCGGCAGCGGTGCTCAGACGCGAGGGCAAATCGCTAGCTCTCTACAACCTCGGCGGCAGCGCGCTCGGATACCGGGGACTGCGGGAGGT
>Ga0228710_1001374_pt1 | contig 36276 bp, 20 predicted proteins | sample MedpolnodulmetaG_FD_177995 | JGI IMG/M metagenome (GOLD analysis project Ga0228710, IMG submission 177995) | Root nodule microbial communities from Medicago polymorpha collected in Santa Monica, California, United States - pink nodules | ecosystem: Host-associated > Plants > Roots > Nodule...
TTCGTACAATTGTCCTTTGTCAACGCTCTTGATAGAACACGCATCCAATGCTTTCAAATTTCATCTCAAGGGCCGTTGTTACACTCTTTTAGTCTTCTGCAATGCTTAGGCGTGATTAAATCAATTATCCAGCCTTTGAAGCTTTAAGTCTTTCATCTCCTGATGAACTTCAGCTTCTGGTAATCTTGCTTCTGATGAGGTGCTTCTGACGAACTTGCTTCTGATGACGTCATCATTTAAGGAGCACTTATACTTCAGATGCACTTTTCTTCAGATGCTTCAAGCTTCCTTTTTGTTGATTTCTTTGCTCTCTTTTGTTCTTCCAGAACCTTATAAAGATATCAAATTTTTGTCTATGGTCTTGTACACTTGAACAAATATTAGCATATCCAATTGATAATTTTTAATACCTTGTTATCATCAAAACTCTAAGGGTAACGTATGTTAAACATATTTTGTTTCAACAATCTCCCCCACTCTAACGGTAATGTTTGTTAAACGCATTTTGTTCCAACAAATTAAACCCTTAAAAGTCTTCAGAGTAAAAGTAGTATAAGTTTGTGTGGGGAGAAAAGACTTGAAAAAAATAATAAGTGACCAAGTGCCCAAAACTGGTTGGTCACCAAGACATTAAAATGATCAAATGCCTAAAACTAGGATGATTATCAAGAGGGTTGGAAGCAAATATTTTTATAAGGGGACATCATTGAACCTAGAGGGCAGGAGTAGGCCTCACTAACTTCCCACATGAAGATGGTGTTTTTCTGACAATAAAAAGTAGCTTCTTAATTCCTTCTTAAAATGTCAAATGATCCAATGATCATATAATTTCCATCTCTCTTATATGAAATGAAGAAAGGACTTTTCTCGGTTAGTTTAGTGTTAAGATTAGAACCTGTTTCCTCATAATTTCTCTTATACAGGAGCAAGAAAAGGGCTGGACTACACACACACACACACTCACGTGAGACTTGTTGTTGGGTTGAATAAAGTTTCATAAGAAATGCTTGAAGTTGTGATTAGTGTACACTTGAAATAAAGCCTTGGAGGATACATAAGTTTTTAATTGTGTTGTCATATGTTAATCTTGTTTATGCTGCTAATGTTTATGCCTTTTGCTTGAGGGCAAGCAAAAATTTAAGTATGGGGGAGTTTGATGAGTCAATAATTAGTGTTTTTTATATAATATTTGAGTTTATTTATTTAGATTTAATATGTTTTTATTTCCTTTTTTAGAGCTATTTTACTTCAATTGCAAGTTATTTTATTTCAGGAAAAAATATTTAAAAGATTAAGTCTTGGAGCAACAGAAAGGAGATTTGGAGTTGATTTGTGCCAAAAATATGAAGATCTTATACAAAAATATCTTGTGTACAAAGTTTGAAGATCCTTCACCAAAATATGAGCATAGGCGCGCCCCTTATTGTCCTTTTGCTGCTTCTACTTCTTCGACAAGCTGCCTATTTTAGTATTTCTGACCTAGAGCCCATGGTTTCTTGTGCAACACTTTAGTGATTTATTTCTTAGGGCTCAAGTCAATGTGAGACTATAAATAGAGCAACCAACTAGCTTGTATAATCATATTTTGTTCTTGGAAATAATAAGTGACAATTGTTTCTTTGAATAAAAGTTCATCTTTATTTTCTTGTTATTTACTTTTATGTTCTTCTTCTTCTTCTCTATGTCTACAATGAACGTGAGTGAGTAGACTTCTTTGTCTTAGGATTGTTGGATGAGTCTAATGACCTAATCCCTATCAAACTAAGCCTCGAACCCTAATTTTATGTAAATCTATTTTCTAATCTAATTTCACCGTTTTTATAATGAATTAACAAGTATCAAACTCATAAAGCGACAACGGAGGGTTAGTACTTGTTAATTCATAATCACAAATATCAAAGCGAAGCATCGAAAGAAGAAGTTTTGATACTTGAACAAGTGAAATTAGACAAGGATTGCGAAACATGAGAATAATCTAGCACACCTTGAGACAATAAACTTTCGTTCTTCAAGGATTTCAATAGCAATCAACCATGAGAATAGGCGTGGTTGCTACAGAAACACACTCACTAAAACCGAAAGGAGATGTGATAGGCCAAAGAGAAACTTGTCTTTAGAAAATAGGTCCAACATAAAGTTTTAGGTTTAGGGTTTGGTTTGTGAAGGATTTGTCACCATGACGAACCAATAATCCCAAGGCGCTTTTTATTATTGTTATTTTAATTCAAATAAAAATTCAAACTTTTCAACTTAAACTCTCATCTAACCATTGTTGAAAGTCAATCAAATTCATAACTCTCTGTCGGAACGATATCTTTATTACTACATCGGTAAACCGTTCACTTGCGGATTTACTACATCATGTGTGCGCGCGCGCGTGTGTACGCCTTTTATTTTTTATGTTTCTAGTTTAGTTTAAAGGTTTTTGTAGTGATCCAACGTCACTACAAAATACCTACTTTTTATTTTTCTTTCTCCGTTAGTTGTAATTTTAATTTAATGCAAACAAATTCACAAAAATATTTTCACAATAAACCTTGATTCAAAAATCAAGTGATTCTTTTTTTTATTCTTATTTTCTTAATCAAATGTTATTCAATCTAATTTCATTTTGAGTAATTTTCTTCAATATTAAAAATACAAACAAGCTTATTTTGCCACTTGGCTTCTTACTTTAAAACTTTTTTCAAAACTAATAAAAAACACAAAACAAATCAAACGTCAATTTTTACCCCGAACTACGAGGTTTTGATCTCTCACGGGTACGTAGGGAAAGGACATTCGTCCTTCCAAATCATCAAAAATGTAAATAAAAAATGTTTCTTTTCTTTTTATCTTCTTAATTCCATTTTTAAAACGCAAGTAAGTTATAGCACAAAAGTTGAATAAAATCAAGAGGTTCTCAAAGAGTACTACAAATATTTAGGGTGTTAATACCTTCCCTAAATATAACTAACCCCCGAACCCTTAATCTTTTCAAAATAAATGGGTAATTTGAACTTTTTCCCCTTTTCTTAAAAATTTAAAAAGTTCAGTCGTGAAATAAAAAGTGAGTCAAATGCTAATCAAATAGCTTTGGTCTCCGAAAAATGACGCGACATATGCAGTTTGTCTAATAAGCTATTATGAATAAGGGTGCCAAAATTTATGGAATATATATTTAGCTGTTTCAAACTATTTTTGAGATCATTAACTGGTCTAGTGGTAAGTTTTCGCTGTGTAGGGGTGCGTGTTCGATTCCCCCTCAAGAACGTTGTTTTAATAAAATTAAAAATATAATATAATAGAAATATAAAAATGGAGGAATTAGGACTCGAACACGGACCTCCAGAAGAAATTGTACTTCCTAACCACCGAGACAGAGGGAAACTTGTAGCCCGGGCAATAAATCCGCCCATGCGGGAATGGATCCTGATGGAGGATTAAGTATAGCAGATGGGATGTCTCACATCGTCTATGAATGCGTAAAATATTTGATATATAAAAAAGATAACCAATTTATCTAATGCATTAAGGTTTTGGATGGAGGTATGATATCTACCTTTCTTGTGATACGGGATCATTGTCTAATTCCATGTTATATGCGTCAACTTATGCGTCAACTTTAGTGACTAATTTTATTTTTATTTCTTTGATTTTCGTTATTATTTCAATATTTATCTAGCTACATGACATTAATTCCATCATAGACTAAGAGGCCGTGTCTTCATATCTATCTATATATTCTTCCTTCTTCATAATTGGGCTTCATACACATCTTCAACAAAGTTGGATAGTAAAATTTGTTGACTTATTACTTAGTTGTTATGAGGAGGATGTGTCCTTGGAGCAGAATAATCCAAATCCAACTCAGGATTTTTCTCACTTAGTTTATTTATCTCACTAGAATCTGCATCTACAGTTTTAGTTTCTAAAGGACCTGAATCTTTTCTCATAGCTTTGAACACCTTTTGGTTAGTACATAATTCTTTCTTTGACTTTTGAGTATCAACCAACCAAGTCTTCATCTTTCTACCTTCATTCATCATTGGGAAATGATTTGGAAAGGATTCAAAATCATTTATATTATCAGTCTGCACAAAAATAAAAAGCTTTTGAGGCACATATTTACATTAATGAATCAAAACCAAGGATTTAAACTAAGGTCCACAATCGCTGTTGCAGTCGCAGTCTAAAGAATTTTGAAATCTCCACAACGACTTTGCAACCACAATTTTGACTGCATCGGTTGCATTTTACTGCAATATATAAATAAAGGTTCGCGTGTAATTTCGACTTCAACTGCAATCTAAAATCATGATCATCATTTTAAAATCATGATCATGGTTTTACACTGCGATCCTCAACCGCAATTGCAAGTGCAATATTGCAGACTTTGAAGTTTCTGCAATGATATCTCAACCACAATTTCGACTGCATGAGCCACATTTTTTGGGTAGTATAAAGGATTGCAGTGTAACTACAACTATAATTTAAAATAATGACCATGAATTATTACAATATATAAAGGTAAATTACATAAAGCTAGGTTTTAAGAAAATATTTGATAACTATCAGGGAAACGACATAAATTTTTTTGTGCTACGATTAATTGTAACACATTAAAAATGTTATATCTTGTCACATTAAACTATAAGTTCCTCAATATCAAAGATTGCAACGCAGTCGCAACCATTACGGTGATTTCAATTTAACATATTTCATAAAATTAAAGTATACACTAAAAATATTATAATTTTTTAGTTGGACAAACCTTGATAGAGAAATGTGGTTTTTTCTCCAGCTTCATATCTTGAGTGCTGCCAAGACCCACGGCAGTGCAATATGCATGGAAGAAAATGCACAGAAAGAAAAGAAGGTATGTGACTGACATTCTCAGAGACATAGTTTACACTTTTGAAAACAAATGTGTGACAAATCGAGTATTTGTAGAAACAAAGAAATAAATGTGCATTAAATGAAATAACTTGAAGAGTAAAAGGTTATGTTGCAGAACATGGAATTGTAGGGAAAGAAACAAGTGGTAAGAGAAAATCAAAGATATGGTGGCTCCACTTCTGTCTCTTGTTTATTCTAGTATCAATTTATTGGGTCCCAAAAGTGGGAAAATAGAAGAAAATTTGTCATTAATGGAAAATTGACAGTGCAAAATTGATTTTACTTCTCTAAAACTGTATTAGACTTGGTGTAGGTAAATTCTCCTTTCTTTGCCTTATTGTGGTTATAGCATAAACACTTTTTTTTTAATAAATATAGCATAAACACTTATGATACAAGTGAATGTATAATTTTTTTTCCTTTTCGGTAGTAGTTTAGTGGTTAATCTCACACTTTATGTGTGAATAAATGGAAAATTTGGAGTTTCAACTTTATCCCTACATATAATTATTCTTGCACCTACTAAGTAAGGTTTTGTTTGCGAGTTTGGAGGAGGGAGGGTAGAATTTGAGAAAAAAGAAAAAAGTATGTGGAAGAAATAGAGGACATGGGAGAAGATGGCTTTGAGGGGTTTATTTTTCTTTAAAATATAAAATTCTCCTCATTTTGAGAATTAAAAAATTGTATTAGAGGAGAGAAAATTTTAAATATAAAATTTTAAATATAATTTATGTTGTTATAATATTTTTAAAATTAATATATTAATCATAGGCATTAATTTATCACTCTTTAAGAAAACACTCTTTCAAAAAATGTGAAATATTTCTCAATTTTCCTTTATATTTCTCACACTCCCCCAAAGCCTTTCCTTCCCTGCCTGCCCCCCCTCCCCTCCAAACTCTCAAACAAAGCCTAAGCCTAAGTTGTAATTCCTATAACAAAAGATAAACTAAATTCAAACTATTTTTATAAAATTTGTAAGCTATCTAGGAGACCATATAAAAATAAGTTGAAAATAGCTTATTGCGTGGGGTATAACTTGTTTTTATAAACTCTTTCAACTAATCTCACAATTGATTATATTAAAAAATAAGCTCAAATAAGTCATTACAGACCGAACTTAAGTGTAACACTAATTTGTAAAAGAAATTATCTCATATTTTCTGCTTTCAATATAATATTTAGTAATTATTTTTTCAGTTGTGATGTCTAATTAATATTCAATGCATTGATTGCACTTAAGTAAAATACTTTAGATTCATGATAATAGGTAAATATACACTAATATTTTTTTGGATTAAATATGTTTCTGTCCGTATAAAAATTTTAAATTTCAAGTTTTAGTCCCTCTAAAAATTTTCATCAATTTTTTATCCTTGAAAATTTTTCCATCACCATTTGTCTTAAACTCAACTCATGTGCATACTTTATATTTTTTTAATGAATTTTTATGAAGATGTTTATAATAATATAACATTCTCTTCCGCAAAAAATAATAATTTTTTAATAATATATGAATTTTTAAGAGCTAAAAACTTAAGAATTCATATTTAATTCATCTCTTGTTAAACAAATTAAAACTTTTGCAAGAGAAATTTTTATAACATATTAAATATTGTGCAAAAAATAATTCAAAATTTTGAATGATCCACATAAGTTTACTTAAATCCAGGGACCAAAAGTCGTGATGACAAATTTTTTTAGGGCCCAAAAGTTGATGAAAATTTTTATCAAGGTTAAAAGTTGAAATCTAAAAATTTTATAGGGATCAAATATATTTGACCCTTAATTAAATTCAAAACTCACTCTTTAAGAACTGTTATCAGTGCCATACTAATTTAACTATTAATTAACTAATTAAATTCAGAACTCACTCTCTAAGAATCGCTATCACTTCCATACTCATTCCATGTTGTTATCATCTTTATACTAACAATGCTTTTTCTAAATGTTTCAAGAAATTATGAGTGCGTTTGTTTTGAATATTTTTTTGAAAAAAAAATCTATTTTTTTAATACAAAAATCACTTTTGTTATTTCTAAGTGTTTGTTTAGGATTTTTATAAAAATCATTTTATCAAAAAAATCTTTTTTCACTCCAAAATGAAAAGCTATTAGGATTAGCTTTTTTCAAAATCTATTTTTTCAAAAACAATGAGGTAACACATGAACTAGTTAAAAATCATTATTTTTAAAAAAGTGATTTTTTGGATAGTAAACAAACACAAATAGCTTCAGATTTTTTTTTAAAATCTCTAAATATTTCTAATACAAAATCTATTTTTCTTAAAGCTAAAACAAGCGCATGTTATAGCTAATGATTCAAAGTTGGAGGAGTTGAAAGAATTGTTAGTATCCATGATGAGAAATAATATGATGAAAACAAAGAAAATTTTCTTAAGTTGACCAAACAAGAAGAGAAAGTGAAGGAGTCCAAGATGGAAACTGTGAATTTGCATATAAAAGTGTCCGATGCAAAGACAAATGCAACCAATAACCCTTGTAATTAAACAATATACATGTTACTTTAGATAACATCATTTTTCCACATGTATTAGTGGATCTTGGGTCTAGAGTCAATATAGTATTATAGTCTCCTGGGAGGATATCAAGAAAAATCCACTGTAGTTAGAACCATGCAAAACAATTTTTTAGGATGTGTTAGGTTTGGAAGAGAAATTGTGAAGATAGAAATAGGTGAGAGAAAGTATGGGAAGAGAGAAGTATGTGAGAAATGTAGTAGATTTGAGTGGTAGTTTGGTATAAGAGAAAGAGAGAAGATAGAAGTATTACTTGTTTTAAAAAGTACTATAATGCCCCTGTGTTGATTAACATTCTCAACCAAATTATTTTAGTATTTTATTTAAATACATTTAATTAATTAATTCTACTACTTATTTTAATTAAATAGAATTTATATCTTTTTAATATAAAAGAAACAATGAAATATATAAACTTTTTTTTTTGTAAATTAGTTGGAGCGTACATTTCTTTTGTATAAAAAAAAAAAGGACCATAAATTTTCAAAATAACAAAATATGTGTATGTAACGTAAAATTCTATAAAATATGAATACGTATAAGAAAAAGACTAACACTGTATTTTTTTAAAATTCAAATTCCAGATTTTTTTGAAAAAATATAATTACTTTCAGATTAAATAAAATAATGTCACGAGATAAACAAAATGAAATGAATTGGCAGAAGGGCATAGTGGGAAACACACAAAAATATTGCTGCTCTCTTCCATTTCATCTCAGTTTTGGGGAGAAAGAATTTTGTGTGGGACCCATATGTTTTTAATCTCTCTTCTCTATTTCTCTTCACTACCAAACAGGGTAAATTCATTATCTCTCTTCAACTTCTCTCTTCCTTCACTCTCTCTTCTCTATTTCTACCATACCAAATACATTGTTAGGGTGTGTTTGTTTCCAAAGAAAGAAGAAGGAAAGATTGTGATGGGAGGGAAAGATGATGGAAAGGTCAACTTTTCTCTCGTTTGGAACAACAACAAAAAGGCAAGGAAAGAAAGTTGCAGATGGGACCCACATGAAAATGCTTTCCACGCACTTATGCAAGGAAAGTGAGGATGGAACATGTTATATGAGGAAAAGACAAATGTACCCACAAAATCAATGTTTTTTTTAAACTATTTTCCTGGCAAGCACACTAATTTTTTTTCGACAGAATGGCAAGCACAATAATTAGTAAGCCTTACCAAATTACCAATGCGCCATGCCGCCATCATAAACGTTAGTTCTTTTTTTTTTTTGTTGAGGAAGTTAGTTCTTTATTTCTACTGATGAGAGCATATTTCATATTTTTATCCTAATGTAGTATTTTATCTTTGGATAGGGTTAGTTTTACTTTAAAAAATATACATCTTTCTTTCTTTTCACTTTTACTCATACCAAACACTCAAATAATCATCCCACTTTCTACTCACTTTCCTCATACTTTCTTTCCTTTAACAATCTTTCCTCTCACTTTCTTTGGTGATCCAAACACACCCTTAGTTCACGGATGGTTCCTGCAAAAAGATTTGCGGGAAACTGAAAGATATCCACCTCGAGGGGAAGGATTGTGATTTGAAGTAGAAAGTTAAGGCACCTAAAAAAACACCATTATTTGAATTTGTCGTTCTTAAAACTTTACCTCTCAAAGAAAAAATTTAAATTTGAATGAAAATTTCCTTCACATAACAAATCATTACCATGCATAAGTTTATATAGGCTTTGTGTTGGTTCAAATAAATTATATGATAGGTTATTTTTTTATAAAGATGCCTTAATTTGGAATCAAGAGAGAATAGCTTGAATGATAGCATGAATTTGAGTTTGGTGCTTTATCAAAGTCTAATTTCACTTATTCACAGAAGAGTGTAAATAAATTTTGGGATCACTCTATGGCATAGCCAACGTTATGTGTGTGTCCTCACATGCAGGGCCGTATCTTGGAGTGTGAAAGGAGCTCAATGGAACCGGGCCTCTCCAAGGTATGGACTTCAAAATTTCCATATTCTCTTCCTATCAAATACCACGTGTTCCATCACCATCACTAAATCAGACTTTCCTTTTCTTCTTCCCCGATTTTATTTCCTTTTCCTCTTCTGTTGTCTTGTTTTAGGCCTATTAGAATCGGGTCCTCTTGTTTTTGGTGTTAGGTTGGTGTTTTTTAAGGAGAGTGGTTTGAGGTTTTTCATGCATACGGTAGTGATTTTCACCTTCGGGTGTATCGCATATATACGGCACATTGTATTTATCTTTTACAAAATTTAAATAGAACATTGTTCTTTTAAAAAAAATACGTTTTTATTTTATTACGGGTCTTTTTTCACTTAAAGAGCCGAGCCTACATATTCGTAGAAACGGCCCTGCTCACATGTACCAAATGATGAGTGATATGAAATTGTATTATACACTATTATTTGGGCATCAATCTTTCTGTTTTCAAATATGTATAAAGTAATGGAAATGATCATGGTCATTTTTCTCAATTGAGTGAAATCTACATAGCAAAATAAGACCAACATTGTGATTTAGTGGTCATTTTTTAACTATTGAAGTTAAAATGTTTAAATAAATCATTTTTGAACTATTCAACCCTATACCCAGAAAAATAAAAACAATAGTGTGTCCTTTTGTCCTAGGATAGGAGAACCTTTATTATAATATGGTTTTGTTCAATTACGGAGAAAAAGGTTGGTGTTATGAATTGAAAGATCAATTGAGAAAAATATCATGAAACATGGTGAGTTTAAATATCAACAAAAGCCTTGATTATTGTAAATATTATAATACCAAGATAATAGTAGTATTCATTGCACTTTTACTATTTTTTCAACACAATATATATTTCAAATGCAAGAAGAATAAAAGTGGCAAGCATTGAACCTAAAAGAGGATAATCAAAGGCTTGCCTAGCAAGCCAAACACTCACCCAACAAAGCAAGTCAGAGATTAAAGGCCTAAAACAAGGGAAATTAATGAACTAACTAATAAAACTTAATCCCATAATAGCTTGTCTATTGTTTGTTTCACCTCACTCATACTTTGTAACTAAACACTATCAACCATCTAATTACTACGACACCTTTTAATAATCAAAAAAGCAAACGATTCATTCACTAAGTCCCTGGTTATACGATAAAATAAAAACTTTGACACAACATGCTACAACGGACTCATTGGAATACTAATATAATCTTGGTACTATAATTATATTTACAATAATTGAGAGTGTTTATAAGTTTTCTTTCAAAGTAAATCAATTATAGTCATGTTCTACATAGGTTAAATAACATTCATTTGGCACTTATCATCATTCAAGTTAGAGAACTTATCAAGCTGAGGAGTCTAGTGATGAATTCACTGGTTAGTGAGACATCAAGATTTTTTTTTTTTATCTTGAAATTTATGTAATGTGTGTAGCTAATTTCTTTATGTGTTGGAATTAATTAGAGAGTTTTACTTTTCCCACCTCATGTCTTTCCTCGCACGCCCTATTTTTTCTAAAATTACCCCTGATCCGGATTTCGTTTTCCGGATTGAATTGTTAGAATTTTTCAGATTTATCCAGATTTCAAAATTCGGAATGACCTTTTTCCAGAACTTTTTCAATTTTAAGCTTTGAGATTCGTAAACTAAATGCAAATAAACATATAAAACAGAAATAAAAAGACAAAAAGATAAAAACAACTGATTTCATAGATATTTGAATAATACATTACAATAATGTTGAAGTTTTTTAAGCTTTTTACATAAGAATCTAAAACTATTCCTAGTCTTATTACATAAGAACCTAAAACTATTTCTTTGGGGGGTGGGGGGGGCAAACCAGTGGCTCCGGCTGATAGGACATACCAGTAGCTTCACTGTTGGAGGGGAGACAGGGGAGGAGGAAAGAGGAGGGCGGGAAGAATAAAACAATGCCCCTGAGCCCTATTGACCGTTCATCCAATCCCTGAAAATTCCCAAAGAGACATGTTTCTATGAAAGGCCAACGATGGAAAACCATGGTTGTAGAAGGAAGAGGAGGAGAGGGTTGTAGAAGGAAGAGGAGAAGAGGGTGGGTGAGAATGGTGTGAGAAATGGTGTGGTTTGGAAGGCTATTTATAGGGAAGGAATGGTTGCATGGAGTGTATCTACACTTAATGCAGTCAAAAACCACGTGTTCTTGACTTGACCCAAAACCAACACAATTGACAAACGTGTTCTGTGTAGTGCAAACCACCGGCCAAAAGATTCTGATGCAGTCCGGATTACACGTGGATTCCGGATTATATAATCCGAAAACATACGATTTTGGTTGAAACAAACGAAACTTGGTACTTTCTGTAGGGTGAATGGTGGTTCGGATTGTATAATCCGGACAGCCTCAACATATGACATTTTTGCATGGACCACATTGCAACAAGAGTTTATGTGGTCCACAACATCCAAGGACCTCTATAAATACACCCTCTCCGGTTTTCAGCTTCAATACCAGCAAAACACACAAATACACCAAAGAAAACCGTGCAAATTTTTGTCATTAAGCTGAGGATCTTTCTCACGCTGTCGCAAATAGATAGCTCTCTATTTGACGGCGTGATGAAGATCTTCAGCATGCTGTCAAAAATACAAACAAACACACCAAAGATACCATGAACATTTTTTTCATTGTGCTGAGGATCTTTGTCATGCTGCCGCAAAATAGATTGCTCTCTATGTGCCATCATGGTGAAGATCCTCAACATGCTTTCAAAAATATATAGATTTAAGGTTGCCTCCTTGATAGATAGATAACTCAAAAATATCAAGAGGTTGTTATGAGTTAGATCTTGCTGCCTGTCAGATGAATATGTCATTTGGCAAGGTAGCAGGATCTAACTCAAAGAAATCCTCTTAAAAACACCTTCCCAAAAGATTCAACATTTCTGTTATTATGGTTTTTTTAACTGTTTATTTGTCTTATGTTGCTTCTATTTATGTTATGTACCTTTGTTTTATTATTTTCCAAGGCATTCGCAATGAAAACGATCCAAATAAAGGGTCTGGTGCAGTTCGGACTTTATAATCCAGAATAACTTCATGCATTCCGGATTATAAAATCTGGAAACCCTCAGTAACATTTTGGCCAGTGACGTTTCACCAAAGGTTAGGCCGGTTAGTGGAGTTTGAATGCATTTTTTGACGGTTTTGAATGTGGAACACGTTTTATTTGACTGTAATTAAGACCTACGACTGATATAAGGCTATAAAAAGCATTGGATCTTCAACATTTTCCTTCATTCTTCTTCACCTCCTTTCTTACATTTTCTTCACAAAAAAAAAATTAGTTTTTTAGGTAGCTTTTAGGAGTGTTTGTGGTGTCATGGTTATTGTTGACCGCTCATACGACCCCTGCAATTGCATTGCAGCTTATGCGGGGGTCGTATAACGGTCAACAGAGACCCTTGACATCAAAGAAAGACACAAAATATTCATATCGTATTTGTCCGGATTTTATTTTCCGGAAACACTAACAATCTGGTTTGGAAAACGAAATCCAGACCAGGGGTATTATTGGAATTTTTGTAGGGCACACGAGAAGGTAGCAGGGTGGGAAAAGTAAAACTCTTAATTAGATTGCAAGCCTCTATTTATAGATTTTGGACCTGGTCCTTTATGGGTCGAGTTCCTTATTTGTTGGGCAAACAACAAGTCTTGCTTCAATGGGGCACTGCCACGTCAGCCAAGTGGGACTTCTGACCACTACTTTCAATATGAAATTATTAAGTCATTCCAAATGCACTAAGTGAATTTGTCTCTATAAAAGTTCTCTACTTGTGATGTGCTAGAATGGTTCAAAGCTTTGTTGTTCAATCTTAATTTGCATCTGAAAACAAGAGAATATCTATTATAAAACTTTGTCATAGTTCTGCAAGAAATTACAAGTTGTATGCAATATTTGGATAATGTTACATGTTTATCCTCAAATGAAGTTGGTAAGTGTCTTATAAATGAACCTATGTGAGTTCTTTTAATGGTATATGTTTTAGACCTTGTAGTCTTCTCTTCTCAAGGTCTCGAGTTTGAATCCTTCCAATGTAAATTTATGTGGGCTAGTCCATACAAAGGTGTGCTCTTGCTTTAATGGAGGTCGTCTCTAACAGATAGTTTTACTGATCCTCCAGATTAGTCAATCCTTAGATCGGATACTGAGTTTTCGTAAAAAGTGTGTTATAAACATATATTTATCTTGGTAAAATTGTCGCAGTTTGTTTTATATCAATTAATGTTAGAACAAGAATGGTTCATAGAAGTCCTCTACGTTTTGATGATAACATATGTTCAAGTGTGCAGAATCTATCTATCATGAAAAAGAACATATGAAGAGCATCAGAAAGGGATTGGGAAGCTTAGAAGAATATGGTGGAAGATCCAAATGAAGGTCAACCAGAAGTCGACGTCCTTATAAGAAGGATGCCTCACAGAAGCTGAAGAGTGGTCTCAACAGATTCTGTGAAGGACATCAGACATAACATCTGATTGGCATACTTGAATCTGAGGGACCCAGAATCCATGTAAGCTTTTGTCATATTCTGTGAGCTATCTCTATCATAGTATCTAATATAGTAGCTTTTTTGTCTTCTTCTGTCAACGTGTGCAACCAGACAAAGGACATCAAGAACAAAGAGAATGCAATGGATAACTCTTCTTTCAGCAAAGGAAATTCAAAGAAATTTCCAACGGAATTATCCATATCAAGCAAAGGGCCAACTTTCATGATCAAAGCTTCTCAACTACTTTTTTTTTGCGGTGGCACTCTTCTCTAACATCTTTCAAATCATTGCCTATAAAAGCAGTTGAAGAAGAAGTAACAAGACTTTGCTATTTTTCTATGTCAAAACTCTGTTAAATCTATTAGCGCAAAACTCTTAGGATTTATTTTCAAGTTATATCTTAGAAATCCTAAGGAGTTTATTCATTTGTTCAGTGTACATAACATTGTTAAATCTCTCTCACATGCGTGATTGAGCATATAAGTCTCTTGGTGAAACCTTGGGCACCTAGGAGTCTCAATCAGTTGTGATTGAGCAAGGGGGTCTTAAGCAGTTGTGCTTAAGAAAAAGGGAAGTCTCTTGGAGTTGTCCTTGAACAGAAGTCTTTAGGTAGAGTCCTAGAGCATAGAAGTCTCTTGCAGTTATCCTTGAGCAGAAGTCTTTAGGTAGAGTCCTAGAGCATAGAAGTCTCTTGCAGTTGTGCTTGAGCATAGAGAAGTCTCTTGGAAGTGTCCTTGAGCAATTTGTAATCATGTGTGATTATAGTGAAATCCCTTGGAAGTGCATGGGGACTAGACTACTCCTGAATTTGTAGGAGGAACCAGTATAAAATTGATGCGTGTCTGCTTTCTCTCTCTATCTCTTTATTTTTGCGTTTTGTACCTTATCCACTGCACTTAGACTCTGCATCAAAATATGTGTACCTCAGATTCTAATGAAGTTGTTAAACTAAAGAAAAAGAAAACCAGAAAAATCATACACAATCCCCCCCCCCCCGTGTGTTTTTCTCACCTTCATTAAGGTGTTCAACGATGTAGAGGGGGAATTTATGTGGGAGGTGGAGTTTTTGAAGTAGATAAAATAGTCACAAGGAAGGGGGGTTTGAATTGTGACCCTTTAAAACTAATCATGCCACTTAAAAGTTATTCTTAAGTTGTGAACTTGGAATGGTTAAGTCAACAGACAGACTTCAGAACGTTCTGAAATATTAGTGTAAAAACAATTTAAATGATTAAATGTGTTTGTGTGTGATGTGTTTACTGTAAGAAAAGAGTAAAGAGAAGAGAAGAAGAACACACAGAAATTTATAGTGGTTCACCCAATGTGGGTTAGTCCACTCCTCACAATCTTGTGAGATTTTCCACTATGATGCTTGAGATAACTTCTCAAATCCTGCACCTTACAACCTTGTTTACCTGATCAATTACAACAACTGTATTCTCTAAGCCTCAGCAGGCTTACACCTTTCTTGCTAAGTTACCCACTTAGACTTTACACCTTTCTGCTCAAACTAACACTTTAGTACCCCTAAAGCTAGATGAGACTTCATTTACAATTTGTATGGAGTTTGAATGATTTAGATCAGACAAGAGAAGAATGGAGGTAGAGATTTATCTTTAAAAAGATAAGAGAAATATTGATGCACCTTTTTAAAGACTTCTTGGAATCTTTGTGAGATCAATGTTTCTCCTAAAGCTTCAAACACTCTTATGTTGTTTTCTTCTATGCTTTGCAAAGGTGTGTGTTATGTTGAGGTCTTGATCTCTATTTATAGAGTTCTTGAGCCTTTGTAGCCGTTGGAGAGTGATCAATGGTCTTGTGCCACGTGTCCTAGGACCCACCAACTTTCACTTGAAATTCCGGGCAAACTAAAATACTTCAGAATGTTGTTGTGTTCATCATGATCTTCATCTAGGTTCATATGGATGAACGGTCAGATTTGCATATGGGCTTTATCAGATGAATGTCACATGAATTTCTGGGTTGTACTATGAAGATTGTTCTTGTACTGCTTAAGAATGTTGTTAGATCAGATCTTCTTTGAAATCTGTCTTGGAACATGTGCAGGATCTCATAAAGTGGAGTTGTCACTTCATTTCCATGCTTTAGGGGATTTGGTTTACTTTGTACAGTACCAACTCCCTTATGTGTCGATTTCTTGTTGAATCAGACTTGATCTTGCTTTTGGATTTGCTTTTTACTTTCCAACCACTGTACTGTTCATGTTAGAAAAAGCATGGAGCAGGATCGAACTTTCTGAACTCAAGGGACTTCAGAATGTTCCTTTTGTTTCACTTAGGATGATTTGTAAGACTCTTATTTGATGTAATCAAATCCTAATAGTGAAACATTGATGAAGTGTAGCATGAAAAACATTTAGGATGATATTCTTAATGGAATATTCCTAATGTTTTGTACTTCAAATGTTCATACTCTTGAATGAACATTGAAGATGCCCTTTTTGACTTTAATCAAATAAATGTCTTTATTCCCTGATTGATCTTAGTCAATGTACTTTACTGGGCTTTTATTTAAGTCACGTCAACCTTGCATGTTCTTCATTTGGTTCATGAATATTTGGGTTTGGTTCTTGATGTTCATCATGAATAACCTTCTGAACTCTTTTAACTTTCTGAACTCTAACTGAGTTCTTAAGTCTTTATATCCTTTGATTTCTTGTTTCTTGGTATGAATTAAACTTTGTTCCTGTCTTGATTAAACACTCAATAGCACAAGTTAAATACCAACAAATTAATCAAAGTCCATTAATTCCTTAATCATCAAGGTTTGTTATCTTTAAAATTAATTAGGGATTTTGCCTCAACAGTTTCCTATAAAGTATTCTTTGTTGATTGATAACCTTGTTTTGCATGAAAACATATTGGATATGTGGATTTAGAGAAATCGTGTTGATGTTGAGTTTTCAATCAAATGGGTTTATCAATTGATGTCGTCGGATTTGAGCATTGAATGGTCACCTTTTCGTGATATAATGTGAGATGAAGTTGTATCGGTGAAGGTCTCTCTTGGTGTATGGGTTATTACGAAATAGACTTCCTACAAAGGACAATCTTGCAAGTCATGGAAGAACTTATAAAAAGTTAATATATGTTACAAATTACATATTACTGGATTCTTCTTAACATTTACTCCCCCCGGTCACATTTATAAGAAACTTTTACTTTTTCAAATTCATTAAATAACTTATGTATATGGACCGCATATAGTCCAGATATATTAGTTATTTAATAAATATGAAAAAGAAATAGTTGATTATAAATGTGACTAGAGGGAGTATTTGTAACGTGTGCATTTTTTTTGTAATGTTTTGAATTTAGTCTTGGATTGATTCGACATTAGTGATGAAATGCCAAATAACATACATGTTTGAACATGCTCAGTCATTTGATGATTTATTCTTTTCTCAAAAGATGCATTTTGAAATGCTGCATGCGGTTTGAATCGCTTGTGTGTGGGCCATTTGAAAAACTTGAATAAAAAAAGCTTGCCTTAAGTAAAGTTGTTGAATCTATAAAACTTGTAGTCGCGATGGTGGTTTAAAATAAAAGTGGAAAATGTTAACGAGTGTCCCCAAAGCACTTTTTAAGCACAAAAAAAATGGTAAGATTTTAGGAAAGTGTGCATTTATTGCATTGGAAATTGAAGTCTTTAATTTGTTTAAAGAATAATTTATTTACGTTAACAAGACCCAATGAAAGTTAAAGATTCAAGTTTAAGTTTCATCGATGATGAACACATCCTATTATATGCTTGAGATTCTTGGCTTGAGAGATATGCTTCACTTCATTTGGTCCTTTTTATAAGAAACAAAAGTGTCAAAGAAATTTATCCTTTTTATAAGAAACACTTACTAATTTTTAATTATATTACACTCTCCGTTTCAAAATGAGTGTCATCTTAATTAAAAAAAATTGTTTCAAAAATGTTATTTACACTTTCCAATGTAGGATTGATTCTATTTTTCTAATTGTGCCCTCTAATTAATGTTGTGTACACTATAATTGTGCCCTCTTTGCATTTATGGTGGTTGAAAATACACCGGGAATGAATATGGTTAGTTTTTTGTTTTTTTTTTGTGGTGTCTGGGATTCGAACCCTAGACCTTGTATATATTATGTATTATTTCTACCAACTGAGTTAAGCTCACGGGGATAATGAATATGGTTAGTTTAGTAAAAGTGTATATGTCTATTGGCAATAACATTGTATTTTTTTAATCTGTGTGAAAGAACATTTTAAAATGAAGTGAGTAGATGTTAAGTTTCATTTGTACCCTTATTTATTATGAGAGAAAAATAAAAGTAAAGTTTACATGAATATTAAATGCAAATAACCATTTTCAAGATGTTTTCTTGGTCCTAGTGAATAAGGTGTTTTGTTTCTTATAAATACTACAAAGTACTCCCTCCGTCCCATATTATAAGCAACAACAAAAAAATCACACTTATTAAGAAAACTACTCCCTCCGTCCCTATATATAACCACTCTTTGCCTCTAAAAAAAAGGTGTTTATATATAGGGAGGAAGGGAGTAAAACATAGTAGTTTGTAACATAGTTTTTGTGTTATTTTTAAAATATGTTTTATAGGAAGATGTAAAATCAATTTTTATTGGTTGTTGGTTATTGAGAAAATGAAAGAGAGGGAAAATTGAATGCACTTTGTATTTAATTTTCCCTTGGAAAAGATAATTTGTTTCAAACAACATAATTAAATATGATTAAAATTGGTCTTTTTTGTTTATAATTTGGGACAAAGAAAATGGGGTTTATTTTTTGCTTATAATTTGGGACAGGGGGAGTATTCTTTTTTTACCCCCTCTATCCCTTAATATAAGAGTAGTTTACAAAAATTGCGAGTATTAAGAAAAGTTTTTTGAGGAATAAATTTGTTTAAAAAATACTCACTCCGTCCCAAATTATAAGTCGATTTGGAAAAAAATTGTCTTAAATTATAATTCGCTTTACAATAATAATGAAACATTAATGTTACTTTTAAAAGTGTTTAAATCCAAACTGATCCAATCAAAACCGCAAACCAATCAAAAAATTAAATTGTAAAAGAAAATCGAATATTTTTTGATGTGTTTGAATGTTGTTTTGTAAAAAAAATTAGGATTGGATCGAATTTTGAATCACTTTTTCAAAACCAAATCAAATCAAACCGAACCGCAAAAGTTGATTTTAATACTTATTTATTATTTTATTAGTATTACATATTGTATTAATATATTGTTTGTCGGTTTTTAATCTTATTTATTACATTAATTTAATCTATATTATTATTACTTCATATGTTTTAAATATAATAGATCATTTTGAGTTTGTAATGTTAATGTTTTAATATATTTATGTTATATTTTGCCTCAAACCTATTATTTTATCATGTATGTGTAATATTAATAAAAAAACAATTAAATGTTGTATTTTGGATATCCAAAAAACCGATCGAGATTAAACCACATATTTGGATTGGATTGGATCAAAAAAAAATTAGAATAGTAATCCAAACCAAAACGAATCGCATGTGATTTTTATTTTGGATCGGATGAGTTTTTACTTCAAAACCGATCCAAACCGCACCGCAAACACCCCTAGTTACTTTTCCTATTAAACATTTAACTATTTATCATTCTATCTTCTTTCAATTTTTAATTTATCTTTTCCATGTCATTTATTAAGCACAATTTTGCAAAGAAACTCATAATATCTTTTTATCATACAAAACTAATTACATTTCTTAATACGTGTGAAATGTCTAAAACGTCATATAATTTGGGACAGATGAAATATGTAACTATTATTAAATTGTCCTTTATGCATAAACGCATTCAATGTTGAATTTTCATATTTCATGACAATTGATAGTATTAATAAGAGGTATGATTGGAAGAAGAGTAATAAATGTATCTAAAAATGTGTACTCTCTCCGTCCTGGATTAATCGAGCAATTTGCTCATTTCACACGTATTAAGAAAAAATATATAAATGAAGGGGAGAGAAAAATGGTTTTAAGTGCTATTGTTAAGTATTGATGCATTCTCCACTATCATTAATGCAAAGTTGAATATATTGAATTGAGAGTGATGAAAGTAGTATTAATTAGAGTTATGAAGGAGAAAAAGCAATTAATATTGTATTGAAAAGTGAAATGACTCAGTTATTTTGAGACTTTTTTGTGTGCAAATGGCTCAATTATTATGGGACGGAGGGAGTAATTGATTTATACTCCCTCCATCCCCATATCTAAGCACCCTTTTGACTAAAAATTTGTCTATAAATATAAACCCTTTTTCAAATTACTAGATCCATTTATATTATTTTCCTAAATATACCTTTAGTTAATACTACTAACTTGTCTTAAAATATGAAAAGTCAAATTTAATAAACATATAAACAAAGGACAATTTGGTAATATTAACACACAGAATAAATACATTAACTACACTAACAATTTTTCTTAGAAATGTGAAAAATACAAAGGGTGCTTACCGGGGGGACCTATTAAGGTCCTGGTGTGGCCACACCACCCCAATCTGATATATTTTTTATCCACAAGCCCACCCCAATTCAAAACAGTAGGGTGTTTAAAACTGAACCAATCTATTAGAAAAACCGTAAACTGAAACCGTAAAAAATCGCATTTGGTTTGGATGTATTCTAATCATTTATTTACTCAACAACATGGATTGGTTCAGTTTGCGGTTTTTGTTTTACCAAACGAACCAAACCAAACCAAATAGTAACATAAAAAAATACTAATTTAATATACGTCATCTAGGCTAATACTCATAGAAACTCAGCCGAAACTTTTATAAATGACATATATTTTCATTTGTTAAGTTTCTTCTTTGGTTTTTTATTTCAAAAATGTATTTATGTACAAATTGAACTTTTAAAGAATGATGAAATCTTATTCTCTTACATTTCTTACATAATAGAATTACTTTTTGTCCCCATTTTTAATTTGGTCTATGTTGTTTAGTGAAAATGAAATTTTAATGTTTCATGAAATTAAAAACATCGTCGGAAACATTGCTAGAAGTATGTTGTGTTTTAGTTTTTTAACTTGATTTAATGTTGGAAACAAAAAATTGTTTTGTCCCGTAAAAAACCGCACCAGCCGATCCAACCCAAACCGCATTGGTTTGGTTTTGTTCGGATTTTATTTTAAATTTAAAAGTCAACCGAACCAAACTGCACCGCGAACACCCAAGAACACAAGTACATTGTAAACACTTTCCCCTCACTTTAGCAAACCCTTTTCACTGTTCTTCTCTCACCAAGCGTACAGCACAAATAGAAAGAAGCGCTTTTCATTCTTATTAAATTTAGTTTTATTTAATTATTTGACAAAAAATTGTGCCTCACAATATTGTGAGTCCAGATCCGCCCTTAGTACTTACATACAGAGACGAAAAAAGTATTTATGGACAAATATCATTTATTATAATTATAATTATAAACGATAGGAGTATTTGACTTTGGCCTTGGTTATTTGTGACTTATAATTGTATTTTGTCTCTTTCACTCTACTTGTGTCTTGTGTTGTTTTCATTAATATAGTTCTTTGGTCCCTTAAAAAAAACGTTGATATGCTTGAACAAAGTAAAAATCCTTTAAACATTCGAGATTGTTAACACTTCAAGTGTGACTTTTTCACAGATTGTAGCAACAAAAATCCAAATGAGGAGACAAAAGATTCATGGGCAACATCCTCAGTGTCCCTCCATTAAAGACCACAGTATGTGTCCCCACCGTTAATACCGGCAAACATGACACGTGGCACATGACCATGTGAAATTTACAAACACAATCGTGGAAACATATAAGCCATTTGACATGACAAAATCAATCAATAGTTACGAGGAAATAGTCTAACTTTTTGGACACATTTTACAGTGTTACATGCTGAAATAGAAATATGCAAATTACATAAACTTTATAAAACTGTTATTGTAACTAGGAATAGATGCATTTTGATCTGTATGATGCTTGGAAACAGAACTTTTTGTGAACATAATAAGGACTTGGCCCTCAAATGCAGCTTTTCAGGATCAATGTCCTAGCCGTGATGCATCTATTGTTCACTAGGTGTGAATCAATATAAGCACTGGTAAAGGATTTTGAGTGATTTTATTGTGCTTGAAAATAATTTAGATTTGATTTAAATTAAGTTAAAATTAAAGTAGCTTATAATTGAATATAGGATAATGCTAACCATTGCCCTTGGGACATTGAATAAGGGGATAAAAATAGAAATATAGTATTGGAAAATGGTGAAAAGTGATAAATTTAACTTTTTAAAAGTCAAAATGTTGTTGAAATCAATACAAACATGTTACTTTTGACTTCCTTAACCATTGCCCTTAGCAAGACCCTTGAATATATTCACCACAAGAGTAATTTTGTAAGAAAAAAGTGAAAACTAAAAGCTTATTGAATTAGAATAATTCAGACTAAAGAATTGCTTACTCAAGCAATGAGTCAAAAATATCCGTAACCTGCTAAATCCAAATTTGAACACTTCAAATGCACAAAGATGGTGCTCACCGCGTTTTCGATTTCATTCTTAGCAAGTAAACCACAAATTTTGTACTTAAAATTGCAACTATCGGTCAGTTTTTTCTCTCAAAATTGCCAAATGGTAAAAACAAAATTGCATTTTCATCCAAATCATACATTCCTTAACATTTTTTCTTTTAAGTAGGGGTGGGCAAAAATATCAAAAAACTGAACCGAACCGGTTAATCGAACTGAACCAAACGAAAATTAATTAAACCATTACTCCCTCCGTTCCAAAATATAAGCAAATTTAACTTTTTGGGTTAATTTAATTAATGATGTATGTGGTACATATTATGGACCATATACATCATTAATTGAATGAACCTAAAAAGTCAAATTTGCTTATATTTTGGAACGGAGGGAGTACATTGGTTATTAAACCGAACGGTTATTTTAAAAACAGTTCATTAACTGAATCAAATGGTTAACCGAACCAAACTCAATTAACTGAACCGAACTATTACATCTCAATTAATCATACCGGTTCTCACTTCTCACACAAAAATTAATTTTCACACAAAATGAATCCTTTTCTAAACCCTAATTTCATTTCAATTTCAATCCAATCCACCTCTACTTAAAAAAAAAAAAAATGAATCCATATTAAATGTCACGTAATATGGACTATTTTGCCCGATATAAATTGAAGTTTAACAGACACTTAACTCTAAAACTGTTTATGATAAAGTAGTCATTTGACATGGCATCCACGTGAGAGTCATGTACACAGTGAAGATGTCAACTCATACCCAAAAACGAAAGAAAAGTCAAGATAGGAATGCTTGGTGATTCACTCAATCTTAGCACTTGAATGGGGGATAATACCAAATTACATAGACTAATGATCCCTTATTATGTAACCAGGACTGTGTATCAATATTCATGTAATTTAAGCTATTATTGTTACTTGTTACACTTCCTACATAACAATAGCATAAAATATCCAACGTTATAGCCCAGATAATAGAAACAGAATGCATATAATCATAAGAAGAAACAGCAAAATGTGAAAGAAAAATGCATTTCCATTTGATATTACATTATATTATTATCTGTTGATATTGATCATGATGAGAGCAGCATCAATAATAATGAGTAAGTAATATATACAGTCTTTTGTACCATCCCAAAAGAACAAAGTAATCAAACAATTTTGGAAGAATTAACTTTTTTTCCTGTGTTTGTAAAAGTAACTCCTTTTTCCTTGTTCACAACCACCTAGAAAGAAAAAGAAAAAAAAACATTATTAGCAGTATGAAATGAAGAATTGTGCAAAGTAATTGTTGCGACTTCGGGATTCAAATCTCACACCAATAAACTTAGATGTGTATAGCAAAAGGAAGTAGTAACCAATTTCAAAGTAGCCTCAAGCAAGAATCACAATAACAGACTTAGATCTAATCTAGTAACCAAGTGTAAAGCACAAACCACAAGGAAAAGATAAATTGAGAAGAGAAACAAACATACCAAAAATTGTTCATCCAATTCGGCCCAATAATGACCTACGTCTAGAGGAGAGAGATCTCTCCACCTCACTATCAATGAGTTCTTTACTAAGATACAAAAGGGTTACAAGAAATTAGTTTCAACAAACTCTCAAAGAACAAACCTAATTTCTACCATTTTCCCGAATCTTTCCCCGTGATCAAAAGACTCAATGATATCACTCTTCCAAGGTGTTTAAAATTGTTTCTCAACCCAAGAATCTCACCAAAGACACTCAACTCCTAACTTCTAAGTTCCCTAAAAGTTGGTCCTTTGGTTTCATGAGATTGCCCATCAAATGGGTCAAATAAAGCTTAGATAGTGCTTAGATACCGAGAAAATCGCGCTACGATTTGCCCGGATCACGCCATGATTCACTATTTCATACACTGTACAAAGTTGTCATCAGTCAAATTGATTTCACAAATCGCGCCATGATTTCTCCAAAATCGTGCCACGATTTTTTATAAACCAAAACATGCTCCCAGCATCACCAAATCATGCCACAATTGTTCCAAATTGCGCCACGATTTTCCAAAACTTCCAACATCAATTTTCAGTCACTTTTCAACAATAATTATTTTCAATTCTATAGTTGAAATATTTAAAACACTGCATACAAGAAACGTGATTTAGGATGTCTGCTATGATTTGAAAGGAAAAGATGTGCCATTCTCTTTCGAGGTATGGATTCCATCAGTGAAACGATGAGCATAAATCCGAGGAACAACTTGTTTTGAAACAAAAATTCCACTTTAAAATCATCTGACACAATATCTAGGTAGAAATAAGAGTAGGAATATTTCTATAGGAACAAAGAGGTAATGAAAAAATAAAATCAATACAACAAGTATGTATGATGACAAATCCACACTAACTTCTTTATAATTTAGTTTCATGTTTCTAAAACTTAGGACTTTAGCCATAACTCAACTCCAAAAGCTAGTTCAAGAGGCGAGGATCATACATAGCAGCGATCTTGGCCTGATAATAAAGGTTTCTTAACATGCGAGGCCTAAAATGTGAGGATTGCTCAAGCTTTATAAGGAAAATTGCTCCAAATTACATGGTCGTACTCCTCGGATTAATCTTGCTCACAATGTGGACACTATGCCTGGGGAACCAACGGAACCTATAATGCAAGGTCAACGGATTATATGGTCGTACTCACTCCTAATACTCTGAAGTATGTTAAAGGATATCCTGGTCAAGGTTTATTGTATGAATGTAGAGGTCATTCTTGGGTGATTGGTTGGTTATTTAGATGTTGATTGGATTGGATCTTCCTCTGATAGACGTTCTACCTCATCGTATTATGTCCTTGTAAGAGGTAATCTAATCTCCTGGAAAAGTAAGAAGTCGGATGTCGTTGCTAGATCTATACGTGTTCTGGCATTGGTCACGTATGACCTTATCTGGATCAAGCAACTAATTCATGATTTGATATTTACTTAGGTCTATCAAATGAAGTTATTTTTGCGATAATCAGGCTGTTATTTACTTTGCTTCCAACCCAGTTTTTCAGGATAGGGCCAAATATATTGAAGTGGATTGCCACTTCATTAAAGAGAAGGTTTTATCTCTGCATTGTAACTAGTTACACTAGTTCTAATAATCAACTAGTTGATATTCTCACTAAATCTCTTAGGGATTCTCGAATTGAGTTTATTTGTAATGAGTTTGGTGCATAAAATATACATGCATCAGCTTGTGGGGGAGTCCTAGAGTTCTAAGTATTGGGTCCATAAGCCCATTTATGTATATGATGTATATCCTAGTATATATGTCCTAGTAGTCATTCTCTTTACTTATGAATGAAGACCATTTCTCACAATATCTGTAATTCACATAAGATTTAACAGTACTTCTCTAACATACTTCTTTAATTTCAAAGACTCCATCAATGCAGAGTACTTTTTAACAACTTCAACCTATTAGACTTCATAAAATTCAAAGATTTATACTATGGACATTCTCAAGAAGATCCTGAAATTCTTCTTGAATACTGCAATCCGGTGTCGCTGAACTTACACTAAGAACCCTGAACTTATTCTCACACTTGCACACAGATTTCTGGTAGAGAGATCTCGCATTATAATAAATCCGGCATAAGAAGATAAAATCAACCTTCCTTATTATCCTACATGCTCATTTAAATGTCATATTTTAGGTATTGTGACAAGTAAATAATCTCAATAGACATTTTTTTTTATTATATCAACGCAATCAGATCATCTTCAAAACTACTAAATTATAAATAATATGCATACCTTAGCTAGACATTTGTTGTCTTTCGAGAGTGACACAAGATCTATGTAGAAGCTGTAGCTGGAACTCGAAGTACTTGCTGCAGAAATCGTGCTACGAGACGTTGTGTGATCCCATCCATAACACCTCCCCCAAGTCTGCGTACCTCAGGTTGCTGAAGGATCTGTTACCACGTGCAAACATCCATTGAATAATATTTTCAACTGAGGACAAGTTTGAAACTTCGGAGAAAAATGTTTGATACATAGGTCATAATACAAGAAAAAAAAGTATATCAAATTCAACTATATGCTTTTTTTTGTTGACAAAAGTTTATCTAAATACATAAAACAAAAAAATTCATTAATTTTAATTTTAAAATTTCTCTCTTATCCTATTGTAAAAGTATCCACTCCACTGTTTCAAAACTATATTCTTCATGGCATTTCCTATGTTTAAATTTTATTTATCACTTGTTTAGTTCCACATCGGGTTTGTGATTCTCGCATCCCAATTTTATTTATACTGCGATTTTACGGAGCTAGAAATTCAAGCTTCAGTCTCGCTGCATGATACCACCGCGAGAACAAAAACGCACTTAAGGGAGTACAGACATTTCAAAATACAGTGCTGTATTTGTTTATGAATGTCATATACACAAACACCATTAAATAATACTTGCTTGCATCCTACAACTTTTTCTCCATTTTTTTTAATAAATGTGCCAATATGTGTGGAATACCAATGGTATCATACCATAATAATTCGATAAGTTACGGTGTCTTTCATTGTATGAAAAATGACTAAAAGCTGACTTTTTTTTAGACAGTGATTTAAAATAATGATATTTATAACATTTCATACTAAAGTTATATCAAGTAAACACCAACTGTCAATTTTCCACAAATTAAAATGGACATTTGTCGCTTGAATCCAAATATATTGTATATATTGGCGTTAAGTCCTCTATTTACGAAAAGATATATGAGATCATTGATGCAGAAAATATGGATCTTACCCGGAATATAGGTAGCACAAGAGCTGGATCAAAATCATTAGAGGATTGCAAAAGTCCCCATATTCTAGATACTTGATTCCTAAGTTCTATCATGCTTTGCATTTCAGATTCTGACATCATAAGGGGACCATTTGCATTGCCATTGAAAACAAGAGTCCTCATAAAATCAGGAACTGACTTGTATGAATCAGAAATTGAGCTGAGAGTAAAAGCTTCAGATACGCGCACAGCCTCTTTGATAACAAGAGTCCTGATAACTTCACCATCGGGACTCAATAATACCTTTAGGACAGGTTGAAGGGCCTCTTTAGCAGAGAAATCGCTGTCCATACTGCCCTGGACAAGCAAGTCTTCAAGTCTACTCCATCTGCACTGGAACAGATCAATGAATGTTCAAGTACACTTTCTCAAAATTATTTTGTATCACTACTTCAACATATTTAGGGTCTGTTTGAGTTGTTTTATTAATCTTCATCTATTGGCATAACCACCTGTGAGACTGTTTGTGAGAGCTTATAGAAACAGCTTATGACATGTCCATAAGTTGTTTTCAGCTTATTTCGATAAACTCTCCATAATAACTTATGAAAACAACTAATAGCTTATACGAAAGCAGTTTGACTTTATTTTATCTTTGGTTTATAGTATATGCATAAGCACTTAATCAAGATGCTAGTGAAATACATACCTAAACTTCCCATCCTTGAAGAGCAACTCAATAAGAGCATCTCTTAGATATGGATTTGGATCTGTTAAAAGCCTTTTAGCAAAATATGGATATGAGGCCGCAAGCACCTTAAAATTGGGATCAGCATTAAGTGCTAAACCTTCTAAAACAGTGAGAGACCTCAATATCAAAGCATAGTAAGCTGGGACTGCCAACAGAAAAAGGACAAAAAAATGTTTAAACCATTAGACTCTGTAGCAAATAGCCGAAAGTAGGAAAAACTAGTAAGTACAAAAATATTAAGCAAGGTATAATCTCACCATTAAAAGGAAATTGATACAAAACGTTCCCCAAACCATCCACTAGTGTCTTGAAGTTAAGTTCACTGACAGTATAATTAAGGGCATCGTCAAAAAAGTCTCTAAGTGCCGGCACAATCGGAGAAACATCAACATCAGGTGAAAGGAAATCAAGAGCATAGTAGTCACGAGCCATAGCTTCATAATCCCGGTTAACCAGGTGAACAACATGGCCAATTATGGCAGATCTTGCGTCTTCCGGCGTCTCACTCATCATTCCGAAGTCGAGAAAAGCAAGCTTTCCATCAGGTGTTGCTAAAAGGTTACCAGGATGAGGATCGGCATGGAAATATCCATACTCAAGTAGTTGTCTCAGGCTGCATTGAATGCCGGTGTTCACAAGATCCAAGACCTTCAATCCTTGTCTCTCAATAGCTTCTTGCTCACTTAGTTTGACTCCTTCAACCCAATCCATTGCCAGTACTTTAGCACTTGTATAATCCCAGAAAATATCAGGAACACAAATATCTTGCCTGTCAGCATACAATTTTTTAAACCTCCTTGCATTTTGTCCCTCCTGCAGTAACCTGTCAAAATTTACATTCAATCCTAAAAAAGAATCTTATATAATTTACAAAGTAGTAGTTTCATTGTCATCGTATAGGAAACATATCACCCTCGTGCGAAAAATTATTATTAATTAAAGTGACACTATTGGCAATTTTGCAAGTGTCTTCAAGGGATTTGATCTTCGTCACTTAAGATTATAAGGTCAAACTCTTACCGCAGAGCTGACAACTCATGGACAGTATCACCCCACGCGGGAGATTTTATTACAAATCAGGAAAGCTCCGACAGATACATACAACCCTTTGCTTGTATACTAGTCCCTAGGCAAAGGATCTAGTGTTCGGTGTTTTATAGTTTTTTCATGAGCAAAAACAATTACGCAAAGGGAAAAAATACGAAAATATAAAGTATGGTATTGAGTGAAGAACAATATACCTGCACATAGTTGAGCTCTTGAAAAACTCTGCGTGCAAATTCATCAATAAGAGCAACAACATCAGTGGTGATTATATCTACATATTTATTTATGAAACCCCCAAGACCTCTAATTAGGTAGAAGTCCAATCCTATAGCTTCCTCGATGCTAGGACGTTGAACCTTGATAGCCACGAGTTTACCCGAGTACTTCAAACGAGCTTTATAAACTTGTCCCAAACTAGCTGCAGCTATTGGTGATGGTGATATAGAAGAAAAAATAGAGTCAAGGGATACTCCTAATTCCCTTTCGATGCACGCAAAGGCCTCCTCATCAGGAAATGTAGGCAACCCATCCTGTCAAAGCATGGCAACGGTCAAGGTTGTCCAAGTTTTTAATTCTTTCATACAAATCTTTGTTTTCCGACCAATCCGTACAAATCTATCAAGCAGAAAATATAAATAAGGGCTGCAATATCATCCTGCACTACATCAGTGAATAAACTTTCATTGCATTGCATTAACTGTGTTGAAGTGTGAGAAGAATCTATATATGATACATAGATGAACAACAGCTAAGAAGTGCATGCTATGCTGCATACGGACATCAGCCAGTAAACCAATCAACATTCTCACTTTTGCTCCATTTGGATCGACTATTTTCATATTATGTAAGCTTATACCATCGGCATTGAACAGTTGTAATTGATGAAGCTTATTAAAACAGATTTTGAAACTTGCGTAAGATATTATAATGTTATTATCATAAGCTAAATGTTGGGGTTCGTGAAAATAACCATGGACCAGTTTTAAAATAATTTGATGAACTTAACTTCAACAAAACATCAAAACTCCATTCTTTCCAAAACACTAGTTGAAATGTCTATCCAAACACATACCCTGTTTGGTTTGTGGATGCGAACATCTGTTTGGACACAAATGTATATTTGACAAATGGTCCTGTTAATTTAGGTCCAATCCAAATATATGTTGTTTCAACTGCAAACCAAACACACACATAGCTTACTTCACTCTGCATTTTGATAAGCTCTACTACATTAAATTAAGCTGTTTCACCAAACATGGCAATTAAGATAGGGTTTTGCAGATGCACAGCAAATAAAATAATAGCCCTTGATTGTTTTATCATACATTAACTGCTGTTAAAAGTAGATAACTCTAGACCAAAACTAGTTGGATATATAATTGCCCTATGTAGGGTTGACAGTGAACTGAACAAACTCGAAAGTAGTTCATGAATTTTGTTAATTAACTTGTTAAATATGTTTGATGAACCAAATGAGTCAAACTATTCAGCCGAACCGAATTGTTCATGAGCTTGAATTCAAGCTCATAAAAAGGTTCACGATGAACTCAGGTCGAATTTTGAGCTAAAATCAATTTATATCGAGTCGAGTTTCAAACAAAACCAATTCGACTAATTTACAACCCTAGCCACATTTTCCAATTGCATCAAAACAGAACACCTAATTCTGTTCTGTCCTAAGCAACACATGGAACATGTAAATTGAACAGAAAAATACAACTATATAAATGAGGGAAAGGGTAGAAAACACAACACCTGAAGCTCAGAGAGTTCTTCCAAATATTCAGGTGGGCAAATGTCAGGCCTAGTGGACAATCCTTGACCCAACTTCACAAAAGTTGGTCCCAACTGTGTGAATATGGTCTTCAATTCAGTAGCACGAACCTTTTTATTCTTATCAAGTGTCCCATTCTTTTGCTCTAAAAACAGCTTCAACCCAAATGAACCCAAAGCACTCACAATTTCAACAGCCCTTTGTACAACCTAAACCATAACCAATAAAACCAAAATCAGGGTGGAATCAATCCTCAAAAACCCAATCTACATTGCATGCATACAAGTATTATACTGAATACTGATAACAGTATGAATTCAAGTTTGAGTTGAGGTACAAATTTGACAACAAATTTCAATATAAACAACAATTTGGACGCAGTTTAAATATGTGCTTCATTACGTTCAAGAGACGGTTAATGAATATAACAGGATGTCACAATTCATCAACTATCAATTGATTGTAATTAACCACATTATGAACGTCATTAACTACGATTTTAGGTGTTCAAGTATATATGCCTGATATTCATTAACCATCCAAGTTGTGTTCAAAATTCAAATATACATGACTTTGGACTGTTCAAATATATATATGATATCCATTAACTACGAATTGTGTACAAACATACACCTGAAAAATTGTAGTCAATCCAAATCATGATTGAATGCATTTAGTGGATGATTAATAAAAAAATAACACTTTGTTATATGCATTCACATATTCAAAATTGTGTATCAAAATAACTCATTTCTTAGTCAAACCACATCTATGAACTACTAGTACTATTCAAAAAGTGCCTACAAGTACCAAATAAAGTGCATAATGATAAATTTTGCATAATATTTATCTAAGAATATCCAACCAGTAGAGCTGTCAAAATAAACTGGTTTATAAACATCGATCTTAAACAATCTTAACAGCCCGTTTTGACAGCTCTACCAATCGGTAAATCAAGTACTACCAAAGAAAGAACTTTCAAAAAGGATATTGAAAAAACGGTATAAGTAAAAGACTCCTTCTTTTCCTACCCTATTGATTTCTCGTGCGCCCTATTTTGTTCATATTATATAACTCAAACAGCATGAAAACCTTCTAAACACGTTAAAACATTTCCGATTTTAGAATCGGCGTGCAAGAAACTCACAGGGCGGGAAAAGTAACGGTAAAAGTAAAAACCTTGATACGTTGGGACCCATATTTAGAAGCCAATAACTCAGGACTATAAAGAGTAGCATTAATAGCACGTGTCATAGCTCTAGCCTCAGCTTGAATATCATCAGCACGGTTCAATGGAAGTGTAAGAACACGGTTTGTTCCATTTCTAACCAAAGGTACGATGTTACTTGAAGGCGTTGTTTCTTCCACCACAGCAGCAAGAATTTTGAGACGTCTAAGGTTGGTTTTGCCTCTGAAACGACGTCGTTGGATAGGAATTGAACCACGAGTCCATGATGAATAACATGGTTGTGTTGTTGCAACTGTAGCCATTGTTATTGTTATGTTGTGTGTAAAATGTAACTTACTTTATTGCAAAAATTATAAATATTTGTTCAACCAAAGAGTGAGAGGATTTTTTTTCATTTTTGAAGTTCTAGATTTTTTGGTATCCTCTAAATATATTCGTGGTTGCAAGCAAACAGAGCTTGCGTATACTCGTGGGCATGTCAACGCCAATGACCGCTTATATTTTAGGATATATATTTTTTTAATGTGACAAAAATTGAACAAATATTTATTTTCGTGAAGCGGATAGCCACAATAATTTATGATGTATTGAAATTTTAAAATAATCGTTGATTGTGCTATGCATTAGTCAAAATAGTAATTGACGTTAAAAAACTTCGTTAATATAGTTACTCAATATATACTTATTTATCGTCACATCAATCTTTATAAATATTTACTTACTTTAATATCAATATATGTATGAAAATACATCAGAAACTATTTTGATTAACAAAGTGTACAACCAAATATTGTTTTAGAATTTTGATATATTGAGGAACTATTGTTTCTACAAGTTACACATTCAAGGAGAAAAATGATTATTTGCCCAAAAAATTTATATAAATTGGGTATCGCGGCTCATCTCGATCAAGACAAACTTCAAGATTTAAAAATGCTTACAAAAATATTTACATACCACTCACAAAACAGATATTTACTAATAACGATAGTTAAATCTACAACATTATGCATAATTCAGCTCCATATCAATTGAGTTTATTTTTATTGTCATTTTTGGATATATATATTAGTTGAGGAAATATCAACTTACTTTATGGATAACGTGTAATACAAGTTATAGCACTTGATAATTTATTATTGATAATAGATTTTACAAATTCTACCATTAAATTAAAAAACTTATTGAACAGATCAATTTAAGGGTACGTTTATTTTAGCTTTGAAAAAATAGATTTTATGTTAAAAGAATCTAGAGATTAATCTTTAGAGATTTAAAAAAATATTGAAGTTTTCTTTTGTTTGCATACTACCCATAAAAATCCATTTTAAGAAAAAATGAGTTTTAACATGTACATGTTTTACCTCCTTGTTGTTGAAAAAAATAGATTTTGAGAAAAACTAATTTTAATAGCTTTTCACTTTAAGATCAAAATAGATTTTTCTGATAAAATAATTTTTTTAAAAATCTTAAACAAACACTTAAAAATAAAATAAAAAAGTGATTTTTTAAAAAAAAAAAAAATTTTTAAATCCAAAACAAATGGGGCCTAATTTTTTTTATAAAACTTTGAACGTTATAGCTATGTAATCTATTGTCAACATTTAATTTTATTTTTAAAGAGTTTATTACACTTTAGTTGAAGTGGTTAAATGAATTATCAAATAATTTAAGATTTTATAAAAATTTTGTTAGAGTTGATTTACTCAATTAAAACAAAATAACAAAATCGTTTGATCACTATTATAACAAAAAAAAAATATCAAGATTTATCGAAGAACTAATGTATCTTTTTTCCCTTTCTCACAAGAGCGCTGTCACCAACCCCTTCAATCCAAATTGCAGTGATGTAGCTACTGCTAGTGGTGGTGCGATGAGGTCATCACTCTGCACCACCATTTCACCACATCGAAGTAACCGTTAACATCCTTTCTTTCGGCAGCCGTCATCTTTTCCTTCACGTCGTCGCTTATGTTTTCTCTCTTTTGGGTTGTACAATCAAACACGAGTAACCCTCCACCGTTGTTGCTCTTGGGTTGCTGTTATCAAGATCGGATTCCAGGTTCATCCGGTTTTCAGGTCTAGTTCGTGATTTGTGGTTTTTGCCTCTCGTTTACTTTAATTATGTTTTTAAGGCCTTAATGGTTTAGGATCAAGGTGTCGTGCTCTGTTTGTACGTATTTTGAAGGGTTTGAGCTTGGATGGTATTTGGGTCCTATTGTGTTTTCCATTTTTTTGGAGGTTATTGTGATGAGGTGGTATTAGGAGTTTATTTTGTTGTCTTTTGATGCAGTTGGGAGTTTACTTTTGAGGGAATTTATCCTTTTTGGTGGTACTTGTGGTGGTATTGGGAGCTTAGAGTTTATCTTGTTGTGTTTTCAATTTTCGGGAGGTGACTGGATTGGGAGGTAATTGTGTTGGGAGTGCTAATTGTGTTGGGTCCGGCTCATCTAGGCTTGTCTATTTTTTATTTTTATGTTTTTGGAGTTCCCTACTGTGTATTCATGGAGTGTTTTGTTTGTTTTATCTCGTCCGGCTCATCTTGAGTTAACAGTGATGCGAGTGGTGGTTGGTGTTAGTAACGTAAGGTGAAGGCTGTTGGTTTTTTGAGTTAACGATGATGTGAGCGGTTATTGGTGTTGGTTACATTAGGTTTTTTGTTGTTGGGTTGGAAGTTGAAATTTAAATGGTGTCTTTTTTGCGTGGTGGTGATATTTTTGTGTTGATGATGAGAAGCTTGTGAGTTGGTTTTGTTTTTGGAGATTTTTTTTTTTTGCTTTTCTGTTTGTGGTGCTTCGTGGTGGTTTACATGGTGGTGTTGATATTGGGTATTTTGGGGTGATGCTCGTGGTGACTGGTATTGGTTTTCGTGGTGATGCTCATGGTGGCTGGTGCTAATTTTTGGTGAGGATTAATAGTGGTTTTTGTGGTGGTTAATGGTAGTTTTGTGTGGTGGTGATAATGCTGGTTTTTGTGGTGATTTTTGGTGGTGGTTAGTGGTGGTTATGTTTTTTGTGGGTTTTCTTCTATAAGTTTGTTATTAATGGGGTTTTCAAATACTTGGTGGTGATTTTACCTGTGCTTAACTGCGCTCAACTGCAGAAGAGAAGCAAAGTGCGGTTACACGGGATTTTGGTAGGTTTGATGGTTATTTTGGATGGGTTTTGCAACGGTTTGACAAAAGACTTGTTTCTGCTATTGCCCAGGCGTTTAGACTTTGGTTTTTGGAGATGACTTTTTAGTTCTGATCTTTAGTTTTTATTGGTTTCAGGGGCTCAGTTGGAGAGTGTTTTTGGTTTGTTTGTAGAAGTTTGTTTTTGATGCATAGGTGTTTGTTTATGTGTTCCGCATACATGCGGCACCCTTTTCCTTTGTATGTACTTAAGTCTCCTAGCCAAACCCTTGTGTTTGCTAGGATTCTTTGCGTTTTGAATAAATTTCATTTTAGCTTCTTCCAAAAAAAATGTATCTTTTTTTTTTTTTAAGAAAATAACTAGTATATCTTATATATTATAAAGGGTTAATTAAGTAAATGGTCTGTATAAATATTCAGAATTTTATTTTTAGTCCCTATAAAATTTTCCATCAGCATTTTTAGTCCTATAAAAATTTTCCATCAGTATTTCTAGTCCCTGTCAAAAATTTGCATCAACATGTTTGGTCCCTAAAATGCTTAAAGAAAATGTCACATGGACTAAAAACAAAACTGTGAATATTTATAAGGACTAAAAATTTAAATAATCCTATTATAAATTAGATACATCAATTATTCAATTATGCTACAGAAAGGAGTATTTCAAAATATTGTTTTGGCCTTGATGATTTAGGTTAATTAAGAGAGAGTATTAATTAAACAAATAAACAACACGTTTGTCCCAAAAAAGAAAAAACATGGTTTTGGATAAATACAATTACGTGTCCTCAACCTTAGCCGACTTGGCAAGTTACGGACGATTGAACCACTCATATGCATACAAAATATTTTCAAAGTCTTTCCTTTTCACTTGCTTTGTCTTTATGATTTTGTATTCTTCTTTATTTTCATCCAATTGATTGGAGCATTAAAAAATCTATGTTACATCATTTGTTTCTACTTTGAGATAATATGAATCTCTAACCTTTGGTAGGGAAAGTTATAGTGACTTTAGCTAAAAATTGGAGAAAATAAGTGATTATGATGTATAAAATGGATAAAAATAGAAGTGAGAAACTGCAGATCAAAAGAGATAAAAAGAGCTTAACTCAGTTGGTAAAAAGAGATAAAAACTGTAAGGTTCAGGTTCAAACATTGTCCACCA
>Ga0228710_1001375_pt1 | contig 36265 bp, 20 predicted proteins | sample MedpolnodulmetaG_FD_177995 | JGI IMG/M metagenome (GOLD analysis project Ga0228710, IMG submission 177995) | Root nodule microbial communities from Medicago polymorpha collected in Santa Monica, California, United States - pink nodules | ecosystem: Host-associated > Plants > Roots > Nodule...
TAATGGCCATATGTTTAGTTAGCTTTTGGATTTTGATTGATTCACCGACTCGTATTAATGAAATGCTAGGATTCTTTTTGTTTTTTAATTTAAAAAAAAAATCTTTGGATACTATTTTTTTTTTTTATATAAAATTCACCCTTAATTAGTAGATGGTCAATTTGTTTCATCCTTTATAGTAGTGGCGGAGCTAGAAAAAATAGTTTAGATGAACCATTAAAAGTTTAACTAAAATGCTTGGGTACTTTTAAAAAATAAATTACATAGTTTACTCTTGCTATTAATTACGAATCTTTTATTTTATTTGATAATACAATTGGTTAATATGAGGAATTTTCAGTTGACAAGACAATATAAAGGAGATTTAAAAGCCCAAAAAATTAGAAGGTTTGTAAACCTCCGCTATCTAATTAAGTATAAGCATGACAAAAATCACATATTTTGCTTTTAGAACTGCCGAAAACCCAAACCGTTGAAAAATTGTTTAAAAACTCGTAAAATAGACCTATGATTTTTAGTTTTTTAATATTCTAAGTGGGCCCCTACACCAATTAGTGGGGATTTATATATTTCGAACGCTAAAACCGCAGCAAAATTTCTTCTCCCTTTCTCTCTTGTCAGCCATCGCCAAAACCCTAGTTTCTTCTCCTTCATCCACCAAAGAGGGGTGATTTAGGGTCAACTTTTGACCCAAAATCACCTCTCTAACTCGTTTTTCTCTTTCCCTCTTATTGAAATAAGTGATTTTCACATCGTTTTTTATTTTGTGATTTCGTCGTCTTCGTGCGATGTTGGTTTGTTCGTTGTCTTTGTGCGACGTTGTTTGTTTTTCTTGTTTCTCTCAGGTATTTGATCGGTTCAGATTGTCAGATCAGCTTCGATCCAGTGCAGATCCAATCAATGACTTTGGCGTCATCGACGTTGCAAATTCGGAGACATGGTTTTTCTGGAGATTTAAATATAGTCATAGGTGTAGACATTTGTACTTTGCCATTTTATGCTATTAACATGGATGTTGTGAGCCTGTTCACAGATTCATCCTTTTTGTTTTTAACGAATTTGCATTATATCGTTGTACTCTATCAATTTGAATGAATGAATATCATTTATTTTGTCAAAAAAAAATCACAGCAAAATTGTTTAAAATCTCACAAAATAGATCTTCGATCATTATTTTTTAATTTTTTCGGATGGGTCGTGGCCCACCCCAATCCATGAAGGGCTCCGCCCCTGCTTTATAGTACTTCAATTTTTTATTAAAAAAATAACTTATTGTATACTTCTTCCGTAATAAAATATAAAAATAAAAAGTACATGTATCTTGGACAAATTACAAATATTTTAAGACTAATTTGTTTACATCAATATAGGATTATTATTATTATTATTATTAAGTTGAATGGCAAAGTTAGCAGGTTAGTTGATAAGCTAACTCTCAATTCTTTGACTCTTAACTCAGATAAGATGAGCTACAAAACCTCTGCATACATTAATCTAGTGTAATATTTTTTTTACTCATCTATTCAATCAAATTTGACACCGTATATAATTATGATAATTCGATATTGGATGCATATGCGATTTATTTTACACTGACCATATAAATTGATCTCATACTATTTTTTTTCTTCTTATGTTTCAGTACTGATGTATATGGCAAGAGAATGTTTTAAAATACTAGGAGGATAAGTTTTAAACTAAACTGACAAGTTTTTTAGCTGATTGATGAGGACATTTTCGTCTAATTGGATCCGATAAATCAAGGAGACAACGATGTTGTTGTAAACTTACAATTATGCTTAGAAAACGTCTTCTTATCTCAGTTAATGGATTGGTGACTTAATTTAAGTCTTACACGTTATGGTAGTTAGAAAATGGATACACGTCAGAAAACTGGACCAAGTCAAATACACACACATTTCATATTCTGTTGCATTATTTCCACAATGTCCTTTCTTGGACGCGTCTAGAATTACGTACACAAAATGGTGGTGTTAGTGTACCGTTGTACACAAATACTATCAAATGATCGAAAATGAAAGTTATATATGCTTAAACATGACAGTTAGAGTGAACTTTAGAAAAATATGGAGAAGTCTTATGAGAATGAAATAAGACACAAAGTGGTAGACAGGCATACCAATACAAATTAAAAATATACAGTGGTGGTGCCAAAATAACATAATTATGCGTAAGTGGTGAATCTAATTATTATTTTATGTGGTGGTCAAATATAATGAGATTTTTGGTTTAAAATTAGCATATTAAATTTAATCAGTATGGGAAAAAATCACAATAATTTTTATTATGTAAAATGTAAATAATGCAAAATAAAAAAATAAAAACTAACAATAACTATTGAAGAAAAATATTGAGTTCGACAACATTTCAAGAGCCGAATTGATGTCTATAAAAAAAGCCAAATTAATAACTGATTTTAAATATATTTTCAATGTAAACAACTTAGTCATTTGCAAGAAATTTATTGTTAATTTTATTTTTGAGTTTTGCCTTTTTAATTTTCACCGTTAATAAAGTTCTCTTTGTAGTTGCTTAAGATTTCAGAAGTGAAAAAAATAAGAGGAAATAAATCTATCCAACATATGATAATCTTTTGAGTATCTTAATTCTTGAATGTTTGCATGGGAGGAGGGGTTGGTAAGGGAGTGTGCGGAGTAGCTTTCACTTGTTGTTTTGCAGGTTGGTGTGACTCACAGGTGGATTTGAAAGCTTCATTCTTCCTAAAGGTAGACGGTCAAAAGTGCTTATAATTACTTGACTAGATCGGATGTGGCAATTGATGACCGCTGCAATCATGTTTTATGGCTTAAGCAAATTTCGTGTAAGGTCAACATTTTTATTTGACATTTGTTTATGAATGGATTATCAACAAAAATGAATCTGTTTAGGAGAAATGTCTTGGATTATAATGATTCTTTTTGTTCGGCCGCTTGCAGATTGGTAGAGGATCAAGATTATTTGTTCTTTTCTTGTGCTTTTTATGGTCAACTTTGGCTTTTGATATCGGGTTGGTTAGACATCTCAACGACTCTTCAAAGTTCCTTATTTTAGCATTTTCTTCGGCTTGGAGGTGTTGGGAGTTTCTCCAACAAGTCACGTTTGACTTTTAACATTATTTGGATTTCAACTCTTTTTACTATTTGGAAGGATCACAATATGAGACATTTTCACAATAAATCGGAATAACTTCTATCTTTATTGGAAAATGTTAAACTCCAAGCTTTTTGGTGGCTCAAATCTTGTATTCGACTTCGAGTATTCCGTTTGGAGGTTAAGTCCTTTATTATGTTTAATGGTTGTAATGTAATTTTATTTTTCTTGGCTACATTGTGGTAACTTGTGGTGTTTCCTTTTGTATTTTTTGGATACTTTAACTTCCTTAGGTACATCTTGTACTAGAGGAGCTTGTGTTGGTTTTCTTATATATTTGCTTAGCTTCTTAAATATTTTTTTTGAATGTTGAAAATAAACTTATTTGTACTAGAGGAGTTTGTGTTGGGCTTTTTTTTTATATATTTACTTAGCTTCTTCCAAAAAAAAATTTTGAATGTTGAAAATAAACTTATTTAAAGTAGTTAAATATATTTTACTAGAGTTACTAAGCATAAAATATATATAAATAAAAAAAAACTTTTGGAGTAGCCAAAATTGCCCCATTCTTACGCTCAACTACGACGCAGGGACAAATCCAAAAATTTCCGTTGATGGCTACAAATATCATCACCATATGCTTTAAATTCTAATACAAACTTACATATTTATATCAATATATAAGGGCGCCAATAAAAGAAAAAGTTTTCGCATGGACTCATCATCTGAAATAATTAAAATTAAAGACATCTATAAATTATTATTGCTTCTACATACGTATACATGTCTTAACTTTTTATTTTATTTTTGAAGGAAATTGTCTTCATATTTTAAAACAACAAAACTTAGGTACAATTCTTTAGGTACTTTTCATATGGTTCTTAATTAAAAATACATTTTTTTTTTATATAACAAACTTTAAGAAAATTATGGATTTGAGAAAATCATGGTGAATTTAGTTAAGAACCATACAAAAAATGTTGCGAATTTAGGTACATATCTATCTATACATATGATCAAACAATCAATATCATTCAATATTTCTTCTCTTAGAGAGTTGCGAATTTAATTCTTCAAAAGAAAACTATTGAAGAGAAAATACTTTCAACTATTGTATTTGTCACAACACAAAACAAAGCTAACTTCAAAATGATATTCCATAACATAAACATCATTAATGTTTTGGTCGGACCTTTAGTCCATAGCATAAACTTGTATAGAGAGAAAAAATCATCCTTACATTGTTGTACCTTTGTTCCAGGTTCTTGATGCTCTCTTATGTGAATATGAAAAATCAGTTCAAGTTCCTGGCTAATCGTCACTTATTGGATGAGACGTATTCTAGCATATTAAAATGGTTAGACTCTACCAATCAAGAATTCATGAACTGGAGAAGAAAATATGAACAAGTTTCATCGAGGCAGAGAACTGAACAAGATCATGAATGCTAGTTCTGAAATAGCTGCACAAAGGTCACAATGGCAGTGCTGCTGAAACAAGGTTTGCTGCAGCAAGAGAGCATCTCTGTCTGTTCAAGATGAGTGGAAGCGGAAGTATGGCATTGTAGTTAGAGAAGAAAATATTGCTCTAGAGAAGGCAGATATTGGGCATGAGTACACAAGTAACCAAATCAAGTTGAGGGAAGATGCTTTCAGAAGAGAGTTTTCTGGCATTTCGGTTGAAAAGGAAGTTCTTTCTCTGTTTTTTCTACGCTTTCTCATTCGCAAATATCTGGTTACCTGGCATAGCATCAAGATAGTGTCAGACAAAGATGATTAAGGCCTCATTAATGTTGTTTGGATATGATGAATGTGGTACAAAATTCTTATTTATTTATTTACTTATTTATTACTTGCTAATTATGATGCATGAAGATAAAATAAAGGAAAAGACTGCCAAAACTGAGCATGCCGAAAAGTGTTTAACAACTTTGAAATTAGAATTGAAGGTCAGATTCATGACTATTGAGATAATTCAAGAAAACTTTTTTTGAATGCTCTTCTATACCCCCACTCCCACACCTATGTCACAGTAAAGACAAGATTTATGATATGCATATTTGTAATTAATTGTTCTGCAATTCTTCTATTGGACATTATTAACATAGGAATTACCCTCTGGTTGCAAGTACATGTCTTTATTTTAATTCAATTTATATTTCAATCCCTATTTGTCTCCTATCTATTTATATTTCAGTCTCAATTCTAGTCCACTTAAATACACGCCTACAGAGGATGGTGGTTCTGTTTTTGTGGGTGACGAGGATAACCATAGTCCTCAAAATAGTGAGGATGATTGTAAAAAGGAGCATTACCAGATGCAGACAGCTTCCACTGCGAATTTCGTTGATAAACCAGGACACAAATTGGTTTTGAAATTCTCTTCAACTAATTTTATGACACAGTCGCTTTTGTTTTAGCGCACCTGCAACAAGATCATAAGTGTAAAGATCTACAAATATCAAGGGAACAAAATCTCCAAGTAGCATTATCATTGTAAACATTCTATCCACCAACACACCTAGCATGTTTCCACTAAGCTTTTTATTTTGGAGGAAAATGGTTTTCCATTAGGCCATTCGATAGCTGTTTAATATTCGACACAACATTATAAGGTAGGTTGGCAATTGTTTAGAATGCACAAAGAGCAAAGCTAATAGATTGATTAATTGGTGACCTATATTGTCAATATAATTTCGAAAATGAAAATATAGATACATTGAGGGGAACACAACTTAAATGCAAAAATACATACCTTTTCAACAATAATGCTAGAATTAGAACCGTGGCTATCTCCCTTAAGGTAAACTCCACATTTTCCAGAAGGAGTTCCAAAGCTAGCAAGCTAGTTGTAACAGTGTTAATGGAGTATGTTAAATGGGAAAAAGGAACGTTTTTGTTATTCTCCTTCTTATCTTCACCCTGAGAAAGGAATCCAATAGAGGGGTGATCCTTGGAAACATGGACACACAGAAGTATGGCGGCTCTCTCTTTTTTATTTTTTATTTTTTTCACTTGAACCTTTTGTAAAGAGACAAACAAAACAAAAATAAGTAGCATGAGATGGTATCCTTAGGGAGGTTTATGAGACATCATGGTAATAGTAATGTGAAGTAAGAGCATAACACTGGAGACTGTATAAGTTATAACCACATATCCCAGTAGTTGTTCAAAATGAAAATCCTAAGTAACTCAAATTGAATATAAGTATAATACTCGTTCTAGTAGTATCACAATAACCAACGAGTATGATACTTTACCAACAATTGAAATGAAATATCCAAATTAGGCTTGTAAGAAGAAAATCATTTCATCATCTCAGAAGTAGAAGAACCTAAAGAAAGCCAAAGAACATGTTATTTATGACGACAAAATTTTCTGTGATGAGAGTCCTTTTTTTTTTATTTTGAAATTTTGATGTCAATTTTTCCCACATAAATCTTTTAACATGACCAAAATATATTCACTCTAAAAGAAGTAAATAATCAGTTTAAGTGGCATGCCATCGTATCTATGATGAAGTGTGTTAGTGAAACTGTCTATTACATAAGAAGGGTAATTTGAGAACTCACCTAGTTGTACAAACCAAAGCCAACATAACCGGTATTCCTAGCATAGTCATCAAGGGAGTTAACAGCTTCGATATCTGCAAAATAAAACAAAACAAAAATGCTATTTATTAGACCAGACAACTTCCTTGTCATACACTTAACTATATCATTCGCGTGTGCCCACAAAAATAATGAGATCTCTCCTCGGATAATTTATTATGTGTAAGATATAAAAAACAATATTTGATGAATGAAATTCGGCAAGTGGCGTTTACGTGAGGAAGAACAAAGTTGAGCATTTACCGATTGAAGATCCAAGTTTAAGTTTAAGTAAACATTTTGCCATCAACCTCAATATCTCAGATGTAGAAAATTTGCTGGTGTTTCATGGAACATCGTTCTTTAAGCAGAGGACATTTACTGATTTGAAGTTTTACTAGAGAGGCAGGCAGAATTTCTCCGGTCATATTCTCCAGCATGGGACAGTTTACAATTCTTAGTATTTGGAGGGACGTGAGGTGAAGAAGCCCAGTGCACTCCAATGTGTGCATACTTGACAAATTCCGTAGGGTCAGAAAGATAAGGGAGGGAGGCAGCAACGCAAAAACCTTCTTGGGGAAGGACTCGACACCATCACACGGACCTTCAATTTCAAGACTGATAAGCATGTCCATCGAAGTTAGAGGTGGACATCTCAGTAATTTTTCACAATTCACAACACAAAGTCTTCTCAAGCTAGGTGGCATACCCCCTTCAGGAAACACCTCAATTTCTGGGCAATGACTTACACTTATCCTTTGTAAGTTTGGGAGAAGAGTATTTGCATGGCAAGGCAGTGATTTTAAATTAATACAATGGGAGACATACAATGATGTCAAGTTGGGCGCAGGCAGTCCTTCTTCTGGGAATGATACAAAATTGGGGCAGTCCTTAATTGTAATTGTAACGAGATTTTGAAGAATATTCGAAATAGAAAGACACTTTATGTTTTCACAGTTTCTGATATTGAGATGATATAGATTCGGAAGGGTTTCTAGACTGAGGGTTGTGAGAGATTTACAACTCCTATCTATACTTAAATACCGAAGTGATTCGTGTTGGCGGTTCTGCTGTGGGAAATCTAGATTTCTACAATCCATGATGGACAAACTCTTTAAGGATGCGGGTAAACAATCTCCTGGAAATGACATCTCAAACGAACAATCCCTGATATCTAAAGTGTGAAGAGAACTTAAGGGGGCAATGGAAATGGCTTCAAAGACGAACTTCGTCACCTCTTTTCCTTGAATTCTCAACTCTTTCAATGAAAGGGGTAACTCATGCAAAGCTACGTTATTGCTATCACATATTTCTATTGTGCGTATGGAAGAAGCCCTTGGGAGAGAAGAAGAAAGTTGGCCGCATTGCTCAATTTGAATAGTTTCCAAAGCAGGAAGATAAGATGGCAAATTTCCCCGTAGTCTAGGACAGTTACAAATCATAAGGGACTTTACTACAGGAAAAGAAGCATATGAATCATGGGGATGATGCCACACTTGCCAACATGGCATATCATCAAACTCTAGATGCTCAAGGGAGGGAAAAGATGTCCCTGAAAAGGTATCACCATATTCAGATCCAACAGTTTCCAGCATACACATATCAGCAATCGCCAAGTATTTGAGAGTCTGCAGTTGTCCAAGTGGTGGAATGATACAACAATTTGAACAACCAGTCAAAAATAACCGAACCAAATTGTGGTAGGAAGAATCTCCAACCCATTCTGGAAATCTCGTGCCTCTGTATCCATGTATACCTAGCCTTTTCAGATTCTTGGAAGGCTGTAACTTGCAAAGTATATCCATTTCACTTTGTGAATTTGTAAAATGGTCATTTGCATCCCGAGACCATAAAAACCATAACTCATCAAGGTACTCCTTATCCATTATCTTTGCCTCTGATGCTTCAAAGCCGTTGTTAACATTCTCTAATTTCTTAATGAAAAGTGATCCGTGAAGATTTGAAAGTGTTCTGAGTTCCTTGATCCCTTTCTCTTCATGCTTGTCCACAACAAAGTAACTTAAATGCTGCAAATGATTTAATTTGCTCATTTTTCTAGGCATCTGTTCTAAACTAGTTCCAATGATATTAAGATGGCGCAAATTTACAAGATTTTGCATGTCATTGGGAAGCTTGGATAGTTGTTTACAATTGCACAACTTCAACGTTTGCAGATTATACAAATTACACAATGACTCTGGTAGCGTCTTTATAGCTGTGGAAGAGAGATTTAAATAACGCAAATGGATTAATTCATCAATTGAAGCTGGCAATGCATCAAAATATGGAGAGTTGTGAAATGATAAAACTCTCAAGCACTTTAAATTCGACAAAATGATGCATGATGCCTTTTCATTGTTGAATGGAGGAGGTCTAACATTGATTGTCAAAAATGTCCTAAGATGGTTTGCTCGACAAAAAATATCAAAGCTTTCCAAGATTGGATCACTGAACTCACTAAATGATAAATGACGAGTGTTAGTACCAATCTTAGTTTCTTTCCCAAGCTCTTCTGTTCTGAAATAGAATTCTCCATCAAGAAATGTTGCTAAATCATGCACCAGATCATGCATCACAAAACTCTGGTTCTCATTCCCGGAACGTTGAAAAAATGATCTAGAAGCTAAGTCATTAAAATACCCATAACCAACTTCTTCTAAAGTCTTCCCATTTTTTGAAGGTCTTAAAAGATCTTCAGCCATCCACAACAAGATCAAATCATCTCTATCAAATTCGTAATCTTTAGGATACAAGGAACAATAAACAAAGCAACGTTTCAAACAGGGAGGGAGATAATGGTAACTAATTTTTAGTGCTGGAATGATCTTACTCTCATTTTCCCAGATGTTACTATTGAGTATATTATACCAGTCCCTTATGTCACATTTACGTCGCAACAAGCCCCCAATTGACTGTGCTGCTAAAGGCAATCCCTTACATTTTCTAACAATCTCTTTGCCAATTTTTTGGAGATCCATGTTCTCAGTGGATTTTTCTGGAGAAAGGCATGCGTGGTTTGCAAACACCGACCAACAATCTTCATCAGATAATTCATCAAGAGACTAACCTTGAAAAGTTTGGACCATAGAAGCAACTTTTTCAATACGAGTTGTTACAAGAATTTTATTTCCCTTAGTCCCGTATTGAAGAGGCCTTAAAAGAGAATTCCAGCTGTCATAATCCTCGGTCCATACATCATCCAAGACAATTAAGAACTTTTTTCCAGTCAGTTTTTCCTTCAAATCACGATGAAGCAACTCGTTGATGTTTATTCTACAAGCATTCCCTGTAACAGACTCCAATATGGCCTTTGTAACCTTAAATTCATCAAAATGATCAGAAACACAAGCCCATGCTTGAACATCAAACTTCTGCTTTATACTGTCATGGTTGTACACAGATTGGGCTAAAGTTGTTTTTCCCACACCACCCATACCAACTATGGGGATCACACAAGTCTTACAGCAATCATCATCATCTAACAGTAATTTGAGTATGGCCTTTTTGTCTGCATCCCTACCAAATATGTTAGATGGGTCATCTAGAGAGGTTGATGGAGTTCTCCAAGAAGAGTGGTGTTCGATTGCAATATGTTGAAGACCAAGAATATCTTTGAACTTGAGAATGGATTCAAGTCTAGCAACTATATTTTCCAGCTTACAAAGCATGTCCCTTTCTTCAAAGTTGAAAAAGCAAGAGAAATAATTAGCAGTACTCACCTGCTTGTTTTTCTGTGTAGCAGCTTTGGTGGAAATGTGGTCAAGAAGGTCATCAGCTACATAGACAGCACCTTTGAGATCATCGAGCCAGCTGTTAATAGCAGAGTCTTTGAACTGTTTTTGCTCCGCATCGTTAAGCACAGCTTCCACAGCATAAAGAGTGTTCTTCAACCTTTGGACCAAATTGACGTCAACTTTCTTCCCACGGATCAAGTCAACAACCTCAGGAGAAGCGAGCCTGTCGAGGACAACTTCAATGAAAGCAGACAGAAATGCTTCACCTACAGCTGCCACTGCCATGATCACGATCAAGAAGATGAGATTGGATTGGAAGAAAAGAAATCAGAGATTTATTTGCTTGGAGATGCACTAGGGTCAACAGGTTCGGTTCTTTTAGCAAAGTGTGTAGTATTCTATAATACTCACTCACTCACTCTTTCTTGTGCATGTGAAGTAAACACAGTCTACGAGAGAAATGTCATGTGCTGTCCCACTAATGGCAAGGAAATAGGAATAAGAAATAAGCACTTGTCTCTTTTTTTTCTTTTCTTTCTCCTATATGCGGATCCGGGAAGGGGTTCCACCATTTGGTGTAAGTCTAATAAAAATTGTAATAGATGCTCTTTTGCCATAAAATAGCAGGCCAAAACTATAATAAGATGGGACAAGTGAGTATGTTAATACATGTTAATTAAGAGAGAGAAACATGCATTTCTTTATAATATTTCATGAAATAGATACATTGCAAATTCATTTCATACAAAAACAAAATTGAACTAAACTCCCTGCCCAAATATCTGTATCATTATTGAGTGTTGACAATAAATAACCCCTCTAATTTCCCATTGAATCTAATTACGCATGCTGGATGCTTAAAAACAGAAACAACAAAAGACTCTTAATGCTTACAAAGACTAAAATGAACATACCACAGAAAACATCAATTTTTGTGTCTTCAGATTATCCTTAAAATCACATTGAAGAATGGAAATTGCATGAAATCACGATCTTAGAAACAAATATAGAATTTTTAAAAAATATGTATCTATATGTAAAGTAGGAAAACTGAATCCAGTAGAGTACTCTGCAAAGTAGCAATGATGTTTCTGATGTGTTCAGTGTCTGACATGACACCAACACATATGATTACGTTCAATTAATTCTTTTCTAAACTTATTACCAATGTCTACAAAATTCTATTAATCCTTTTCATTGTAGCAGGAATTAGGCATAATACATGATCAGAATGAAAACATGTCTACAAAATAATGATCTAAATGCAATTTGATTTATGCTATGCACATAGACATAGCATCTGTACTTGCTGTGGAAGTGAATAACCCAAATTTTGATTATATGTTACCTTCCATCATTAAGCACATGCAAAAGCCGTTCAAAGTTCATTGGCTACTTTTACTACTAGTGCTGTAGGGACTGGTTTTGCAAAGAAGAAATATGAAGAGCTATTGCAAAAATTCCTTAAATAGATATTTCAGTTAATGGATATTCTAAATTGTTTGAGTGGGATTGACTGATCAAACTTCAAATTGTATAAGTTATCTTCATGTCAAAATAGGTTAGACTACTTGTTGGTGCAGGTGTGCTACGAATATGAACCAAACTAAGTCTGAGTTTTTAGAGAGACATATGAGAAAACTGGAGAATAGAAAAAAGAAAAAAATAACAGCTCTGTGATTAATTACAAGTAGATAAAATTGGAGTGAAATCTTCTTCCTAGGGGTTTCCCTTAAATAAAATGGTTTCCCTATTTACAACTGAGGTAATGCTTGGTTCCTCAATGCTTACAATTGAGAATGTATTCTCTTCTATCTGCCACTTAATATTAAAGCTACGCCCCGGCCTGTTTTTAAAACCCTCACCATCTAACCAATTCTGTAGCTACAATTAACAACATAACTAACTCTTTAACCTCTCTAACTCCTTTTCCTTATCTTACTTTATTCTCTTTTGTCTCAAGCCTTTGAAAATCAATCTTGTCATCTTCCAATTATGCTTCTCCCCCTTGACCAGGGACAATATCCTCATTTTCTTTTATGATTTCATCTGTCGCTAAGATTGTAACCCTTAGCTCATTTTATTTGAATTTGTGTTTTTGGCCAAATGGACGTGCACGTTGACAGCATCTCCCTTCTTGCTTTTTGACATGCTTCTGTTAAAAAATATGTCAAGCTCCTTTACTTCTCTGCGGCAATGTGCTACCAACGTTGGACTTTGCCACTGACTAATCTTGAGCTGTATTCCCCTCTTGCACACCCCTTTTAGGTACCCTATAAATAAAGATACGTTCATATATAGGTATCCAACAGATAAAGGTACACAAGCATTGAAATTGCTATACTTACATATATAGATCTAGCAACTTATTTAAAATGCAAATATAGAGACATTTACTATAGCGCTACACAGATCATATCCATTGCCATCCCTAAATGCATCTTGTTAATTAGGTGAGGGAGGATGCTTGCATGGTTGGAGAAATGGATCTATTATGAACTTTAAACTTCGATATCGGATCAGTGACTCAACTGTGAAGGGGTTGGAAGAGTTCTGTCATTTTCTGTCTTGTCGGTCTGTAACATATTTGTTTATATTTAGTTTCATTTTTAATTGAACATATGATGTGCCTAAATTGACCATGACCAATCCATAGTTCTTTTACCTAGATTTTTTAATTGAAAAAGATGTAGATTCACTTTTGGAGAAAGATGGAATGCAGAGGCGAAATAGCACACAAATTTTCGAAGAAGGCAGAAAAGAATAAAATTAAAATCAAATCTCTTCCTTTCTCTAAATTTTCCAGGATCTGCTCTGATTCGAGTAGAGCACACTACGTTGGTGCAGAAAATGAACGAAATTGAACAAGTAGCATTTACATGAGGAATAACAGAACAATTACGTTGGGAAAATGGGCTCCTTAGTGACCTCAAGCTAGCGGCATACCCCCTTCAGGAAACGTTTCCATTTCGGGGCAACCATAAATATGCACCTCTTCTAACTTTGGGAGAAGAGTATTTGCATGACAAGGCAATGAATTCAAATTAAGGCAGCGAAAGACATACAATGATGTCAAGTTGGGCGCAGACAATCCTTCTCTCTTGAATGATACAAATTTGGGGCGGTCACTAATGTCAATATCAACGATATTTTGAAGAATCTTCGAAGCGGAAAGACATTCTAGATTTTCACACTTGCTGATGACGAGATGATAGAGATTTGGAAGGGTGTCCAGTTGGAGAGTTGAGAGAGAATCACAACTCCTATCTATACTCAGATACCGAAGTGACTCGTGTGGGTGGTTTTGCTTTGGAAAATCTAGATTTCTGCAATTCTTGATGGACAAAAAGTACAAGGATGCTGGTAAACAATCTCCGGGAAACAATATTGCTGACGAACAATCCTCGATCTCTAAAACTCCAAATGAAGTTGGTAGTTTCCGCAAGATTACTTTATTACTTCTATGTATAAGTAACTTATGGATGGAAGGAGCCGTTGGGAGAGAAGAAGCAAGTTGGTTGCATCGTTCAATCTCAATTGTTTCCAAAGTAGGAAGATGAGTCGGTAAATCTCCCCGTAATTTGGGACAATCAGTAATCACTAGGCACTCAAGTACAGGAAAATAAGCATCTGACTAGTGTGGATGATGCCACATTTCCAAACATGACATTTCACGAATCTCTAGACACTCCAGGGAAATGGGGTTTCTGAAATGGAATCTCCATTCTTGTAAAATTCAGATTCAATAGTCCTCAGCATATTCATTCCACAGATTGTCATGTTCTTGAGAGAGCGTAATTGTCCAAGTGGTGGAAGGACAAAACAATTTTCACAACGAGATAGAGATAGCTGAGTAATATTGTGGTAGGAAGGATCTCCAACCCATTTTGGAAATTTTGTGCCTCTGTAATTGGATAGATATAGCCTTTCCAAGTTCTTGTAAGGTTGTAACTTGCTGAGTATATTCATCTCACTTTGTGAATCTGAAAAATCTGCAACTGGAGACCATTCAAGACTTAATTGCTCAAGGTATTTCTTATCCATCATCTTTGCCTCCGATGCTTCAAAGCTGTTGGTAACATTCTCTAATTTCCTAATGGAAAGTGATCCGTGAAGATTTGAAAGTGTACCCAATTCCTTGGTCCCTTTGTCCTCATGCTTGCCCACAACAAAATAACTTAGATGTTGCAAATGATTTAATCTGCTCATTTCTCTAGGCAACTCTTCTAAATAAGTTTCCTTGAAATCAAAATGGCGCAAATTTACAAGATTTTGCATGTCATTGGGTAGCTTGGTCAGCCGTTCACAATAGCACAGTTTCAAAGTTTGTAGATTATACAGGTTACACAATGAGTCTGGTAAAGTCTCTATACCTGAGCTAGAGAGATCCAAATAACGCATATGGATCAATTCACCGATTGAATCCGGCAATGTATGGAGAAGTGTAAAGCAGTTAAATGACAAAACTCTCGAGTATTTCAAATTCAACAAAATGATACGTGCCATATTTTCATTGTAGAAATAATCATTATAAATGATTGGGAAAAATGTCCTCAGAAATTTAGGTCTGCCAAAAAATTCAAAGTTTTCTACGGCTGGGTCGGTGAACTCGGCAAATGACAAATGACGAGTCTTGGCACCAATAATCTCCGTTTCTCTCCCAAGATCTTCTGATTGGAAATAGAATTCTCCACTTGTAAATGTTGCTAAATCATGCACCAGATCATGCATCACAAAACACCGGCTCCCACTCCAGGAACGTTGAAAAAATGATCTGGAAACTGAATCGTTAAAATGATCATAACCAACTTCTTCTAGAGTCTTACCATTTTTTGGAGGCTGTAAAAGATCTTCTGCCATCCACAACAAGATCAATTCCTCTCTGTAAAATTCATGATCCTTAGGAAACAATGAACAGTAAACAAAGCAGCGTTTCAAATAAGGGGGTAGATGTTGATAACTAATTCTCAATGTTGGAATGATCTTACTCTGAGTTTCCCAAATGTTACTATGTAGTAGATTATTCCAATCCCTGATGTCATGTGTACTTCGCAAAAGGCCTCCAAGTGATTTTGCCGCTAATGGCAATCCGTTACATTTTCGAACAATCTCTCTACCGGGTGAAAGGCATGCATGGTTTGCAAACACTGACCAACAATCTTCATCAGACAATATCTCAAGAGAATAACCTTGAAAAGTTTGGACCATAGAAGCAACTCTATCCAAACATCGTCCAAAACAATTAAGAACTCTTTGTTATTTATGTTACAAGAACTCCGTGTAACTGACTCCAATATAGCCTTTGTAATCTTCAAGTCATCAAAATCATCAGAGACACAAACCCATGCTTGAATATCAAATTTCTGCTGTATACTACCATGATTGTATACAGATTGGGCTAATGTAGTTTTTCCCACCCCACCCATACCAACTATGGGGATCACAGTCACACAAGTCTTATCATCAACATGATCATCATCTAGCAGTAACTTGAGTATGGCCATTTTGTCTTGATCCCTACCAAATAAGTTAGACTCACCAGCATCTAGAGAGGTGGATGGAGTTCTCCAAGAAGAGTGGTGATGAGTTGCAACATGTTGAAGACCAAGAATATCTTTATATTTGAGAATGGATTCAAGTCTAGCAACTATATCTTCCAACTTACAAACCATATCTCTTTCTTCAAAGTTGAAAAAGTGAGAGAAGTAATTAGTACTATTCACCTGCTTCTCCTTGTTCTTGGAAATAGAAACTTTAGTAGAGATGCGATCAAGAAGGTCATCAGCTATATAAACAGCATCTTTGAGGTCATCAAGCCAGTTGTTAACAGCAGAGTCTTTGAACTGTTTCTGTTCAGCATCATTAAGGACAGCTTCAACAACGTAAAGAGTGTTCTTTCCAAGAATAAAGTTAACCACCTGTGGAGAAGCGAGCCGGTCGAGGACAACTTCAAGGAAAGCAGACAGAAAAGCTTCACCAACAACCGCCATGAATGATCACGATGAAAAAGATAATTGAAGTGATGAGATTGGAATATAAGAGAGAAAAGCACTAAGGTCAACTGGTTTTGTTCTTTACTACGTATGTGCTCTACCAAGGCATGCATGTGTGAAAACGGTCCAAACAGAGAATCCTAAAATCCTTAATCCCAATATAACAACCGACCTTAGCTCAGTTGGTAGAGCGGAGGACTGTAGTTGGGATACCATGCTGAAATCCTTAGGTCGCTGGTTCGAATCCGGCAGGTCGGATTTTTTATTTTTTGCAATTATTTTTCTGGTTCTATACAGGAAGTGGTAAACACCAAACGCAGACAAGTTCGAACGACTGAAACAGTCCACCACGTAAGAGATTGAGAAGCACAGCATACGATGAAGTGAGTGCACTTGTGAATATTGTTTTTTTGACTCTTCGGTTGTATGGTAAGTAATCAAATTCTGTTTTATCGAATTCTTTATTTGATGATCTATATAAAAATTAGTAAGTATTTTTATTGAAAGATAAAACAAACAATTTTTTTTCTTGAAAGATAAAAAAAAAAAGTTTTTCTTAAATAATAGATGACTATAGAGTGATTTGTTTCGAAGGATTCATGTAAAAATGAATTGAACAATTAATTTGAGATTAAAAATTAATTTTTAAGATAAAATCTTCAAATTTTAGCTTCAGGTTAGAATCAATTTCAATTATAAGATTGATTTTATTAAATTCTATGAGAATTAGCTGTTATTGGTTTGGGTAAAACCAAACCACAACCCGAACCAATCCAAGGTGTTTGGGTTAGGCAACTTTTGTGATCCAGCATAAAACTGAACCAACTGATCAAATTGCGTCATGTTTGATTAAGAGATTCCTATCTAGTCACCCACATGCCCAACCCGGTCACACATATTCTGTTTTTTCATTAGTATTTTACCTATTATACACCTACATATTAGAAACTTGTTAAGTTTTTTTCCGTTCTCAAAGTCACAAACAGGGAGATAAAAAAATGGCAACACACTTTTAGGGGCTATAGTCAGAATAAATCAATGACCTAAACTCTGTCATGAAGGATCAAAATTGAACCAATGGATCAAATGTAGGTACTTTTTTACTTATATTTTGTAGGCTTAAATGCTCTTTTGGTCCCTTAAGTATTTAATTGGTATCGCTTTGGTCCCTCAACTAAAAAAAAATTGTTTGAGTACTTTAAGTTTTTTCTTAGTCTCGTCTTGGTCCCTTCTGTTAGGTTTAATAAAAAACGTTAAGTGTGGACATGTGTCACCTTATCATTGGCTCTGAGAATTTTTTTTACAAAAAACTTTTTATAAAAAATAAATAATATTTTTTTTACAAAAAAAATATTTTTTAATATATGTATTTTATTTTTTTAAAAAAAAAACCCAGAACCAATGACAAGGTGACACGTGTAACTTTGTCATTGGCTTTGGGATTTTTTTTAAAAAAAAATTTTTAAAAAAAACCCAGAACCAATGACAAGGTGACACGTGTAACTTTGTCATTGGCTTTGGGATTTTTTTTTAAAAAATATTTAAAAAAAAACTCAGAGTCAATGACAAGGTTACACGTGTCCAGGAATTTACCTTTTTTTTCAAACCCTAACGGAAACCTAACATAAGGGACCAAAGCGATACCAAATAAATACTTAAAGGACCAAAAGAGCATTTAAACCTATTTTGTATAGAGAGAATATATATTCTTGCACTTGCATATGCATACACTCTAGTTTGATCATTTATTTGAGTCTAACAAACAAAGGGAGCTTCTACGGTGCAGTCAGGAAACTGACTTTTTTGAAAAAGTTAATTTTGATTTTAATGTTTGATTCATTTTTAAATTGTTGATTACTGGTTAATGATCAATAGTAATTCATCTAGTAATGCTTGCAACATCTTGGACTTACAGGTACTATTTTATCATTGACATCTTTAACATGCAAACAGATTTGATGATATTATGTGATAGTCTTAAGTATTACACTTTGTGGGGTATTACACTTAAAACAAGGTAGGATAAAATTAGATTAAGTGTAGTCTTGTTAATCTGATGAATTGATGATACTATGAGGACTGAACTTTTGATGCCACTGTACAAACAGTGGGGTGTTACTCACTATATTTTTGATGTTATAGTGTTAACTTCATCAGAAAAGTCATTTTCACGACTTCACCATAGAATTTTCCACAAATTAAATGCTAAGAAATGAAGTTGTATTTACAAAACATTGATTTTCGGTTAACATTGATTTACCATCTGAATTGTACTTATGGGACGTTGATTTTCGGCAACATTTAAAGTTGATAAGGTGTTTAAGACTCAGTTTAATCTTATAAAGCCATAAAATCGATAATAAAATGTGTAACATTAGTTACAAATAACATGGCGAGATATTAGGAGTACACAACCAAGATCAAACCCTCAGTATCACAAATACCTCGATTGCCTCTCAACTTCAATCAGGGTAAAATATGGATTAAATTATTGCAATATTAAATATATCGAAGCAAACTGATTTCACCAGCCTTGAATTTCCTTCTTTCCAATCCCATATATAAATAAAAATATGTTATCATTTAATTAGTCATAGAATCAGCATGTTGTTCTACCAGGAAGCTCTTCCCATTATAGTCACTTCACCTCCAGTACTCTTGCTTTGTTTTCATCCGAACCTTTTGTGTAAAGAAAACAAAAAACAAGTGGCATGAGAAGCTATACTTGAGGAGGCTATGAGACATTATAGTAATGTGTGTTGTACCTGATGCGTAAACAGCAACCGCAACACCGCAACTTCAAATAATAACCGGCAGCCGCAACTTCAAATAACAACGAACTAGATTATGCAAAACAAACTAGAAAGTAAAACTGCAAAATTGAACACGTTAGTATTAACGTGAGACATCACGAGGACTGTCCTTGGAATTTATCCGCCTCAACGTGCGCAAAGTCCCCAAGATACAACAGGTCATTCTCCTAGTGATGGAGGTAACAGAACAACAAGAATCACAAAGTATTATCGGACATATGTTTATCTCAGGAAGTATAATGGAGGAGAAGAAAACAAATCTTCTATTTTCTGTTTTGGGGAGTACGTGTTGTTTTTCTTGTTCTGTATCTTGTGTTACTGATATCATGAATATATAGTCCACCGTATTTTCCAAAGAGAAAAATAAGGATGACATGTACTTAATGAGTTAGTGGCAGTTGCTACTTTTAAGCATGAAAGACATGGGCATAAAATATTATAGTTGTTAGAAATGCCACATAACACTTTGACCAAGTAAGTAATTTAATCACTTAACACAAAATACTTTTGAAATAAAAATTATCTAAAAAATTACAACAATGTGAAGTAAGAGTATACCTTTGGAGCCATCCAGTTTGAATTTTCCTTGAAGGTATGCACTGCTCAGCCACATATCCCGGAAGCTGTCTAAATTGGAAATTCTAAGTAACTCAAATTGAAAATAAGGATAATATCTATTCTACTATTATCATAAATCATAATAGTCACAATAACCAACGAGTATGATAAGATACCAATAATTGAAATGAATCCTCCAAATTAGGCTTGTAAGAAGCACATCATTCCATCATCTCAGAATAGTTTATGTTTGAACTTTTGATGCCACTTTTTGTCCAAAAATCTTTTACCATCTCAAAAAAATATTGACGTAAAAATATGTAAATAATCAGTTTAGTGGAAGTGTCATTGTATCGAAGAGGTGTGCCAATGAAACTATCTATTGCATTAGAAGGGAAGTTCAAGAACTCACGTGATTGAAACCAAAGCCAGCATGTGGTTGATATTCCCAGCATAATAAACCAGGGAGTTAGCTGCAAAACAAAAAAATAATGAGATATCTGCTCATAGAATCTTTACCTAAAAAAATGATATAAAATATTTGTTGTGACTCTGCACCTGTACAACCAAGTACAACAACCTGCAAACATGAAAAAGAGACAAATGTTATCTGTAAAGAAAATAGATACAAAAAGTAGAATAAGTTGGCTGGGCTGGTGGTAGAATATAAGTTTAGTTTGTTTAAAAGATAATGGAAAATGTTGGTGCACAAAATGTATGAAATTGGGCAAGTGATATTTACGCGAGGCAGAATATCCAAGTTTAAGAAATACATTTTCCATTAAACTCAAAATGTCCCAGATATATATGGGAATTTTGGCGGGTTCAAGCAGTATCGTTCACTCATCATATGGCAATCAAAGATTTGAAGATTTGTTAGAGAGGCAGGAAACCTTTCTCCCGCCATATTCTCCAGCCTGGGACAACTTCCAATTGCTAATTTTTGGAGGGACGTTAGGTGTAGAAGCCCCGTGCACTCAAACGTTTGCATACTTGACAAATTCAGAAGGAGCAGGCAGATAAGGGAGGGAGGCAACAGTACAAAACCCTTCTTGGGGAAGGACTCAACACCATCACATGGACCTTCAATTGTAAGACTGGTAAGCATGTCCATTGAGGTTAAAGATGGGCTCCTCAGTAATTTCTCGCAATTCATAATACGAAGTTTTCTCAAGCTAGGCGGCATACCCCCTTCAGGAAACTTCTCAATTTTTGGACAATGAAATATGCTCACATCTTCTAACCGTGGGAGAAGAGTGTTTATGTGACAAGGCAATGACTTTAAATTAACACAGTGGGAAACACAGTGTTGTCAAATTTGGCGCTGACAATCCTTCTCTTGGGAATGACACAAATTTGGGGCACTCACTAATTTTAATATTATCGAGATTTTGAAGAATCCTCAAAACGGAAAGACATTCTATATTTTCATAATGCGAGATGCGAAGATCACATAGATTCGGAAGGGCCTCCAGTGAGAGGGTTGTGAGAGAATCACAACTCTTAAATATATACAGATACTTCAGTGACTCGTGTTGGAGGTTTTGCTTTGAGAAATTAGATTTCTGCAATTCCTGATATTTAATCTCAGTAAAGATGCAGGTAAACAATCTCCCGGAAGTGATATCGCTGACGGACAATTCTCGATATATAAAATTCGAAGAGAAGTTGGTAGGGCGATGGTAATCGCTGCAAAGACGGACTCTATCACCTCTCTTCCCTGAATTATTAATTCATTCAAAGAAAGGGGTAAGGTTTACAAGCAGATATAGTTTATCAACTAACTTTACAAGTAATATAATAAGAAACCCCAAATTATATGTAGATATAGTTTATTTTGCAAAACTATTCCAGAAAGCTATAAGGTTTGTTTCCCACACTTTTTTGTAGGTTTTGGACACAACTACATCAATACGGAACAAAGCAATGCAAGTGCACTTGCCATAAGCCAAGCTAGAGCATCACACAGACATCTGGAGAAATCATGATTCACTGAGAGAAGTGAAAGCGAGCCAAAACAGAGAGTTACAAGGAGAAAAGCCAAAGACAGTTTGCTAGGAGATATTTGGTCTGCTAAGGAAACTAAGGCGATTTAAAGAAATATCTAAAGACAGCTGACTTTTCCCTCCAAAGACGAAAGCTTGATTCGCTAGGTGAGTTGTATTTCGCCTAACGAACTTAAACTTGCAGAAACATTATAAATAAAGATGTAGTTTGTTTCTTTCAAACCTAATCACAGGTAACTTGGAGAAAATAGAGAGAATAGAGACGAGGCATGAGCAACCATATGAGAGCTAGGGAGCTTGGATTCAAACCTGTTAATGCTTCTCCAACACTTATCTACCTTCTTTTGTTAGTTATGCTTTTCATGTATAACTAACTCTCTTTTGTGTTGGGATTAGATGTAAATAGCTAGGATTCTATGTAGTAGTACGAGTGCCTGAGAAGGTAGTGTTTGGTCTCTTTTCCGGGACCGTTTTTGGCGTCCGTTTGGTGTTGGTGGCTGCTGGTACAGTACAGCAGCTAGCCTCCTTGGTTTGTTAGTGCCTCGGCTGGGATTGGGATTGATTTTAGGGTCTTAATAGGCTTTTTTTTGGTTGTTTGGGCGTGACAGCAGCTGTGAGCTGTTGCTGCAGTTTCTGTTTCGGCCTGTTTTGTTGTATCATTGCCTCCCGTTTAGCACGCCTTGTGCCGGGTTTGAGTTAATATATTAAGCTGATTAAAAAACAATACACTAGATACTACAACTATAAGAAATCCTTCCAAATCATCCTCCTCCTCTTGATTTGGTGACGACACAATCGAAAGAAATTAGGTGTAAAATATGATTGCAATTTTGCAATACTAAGCGGTGAGGCAACAGTTCTCATCTTGACAAGGATAAATTGTTTAGAATCAAAGATGATTTTAATTTTATTTTAAAGAATCAAACATGATTATTTTTTAATTCTTCATTCCTTATATAGGAGATTGGCTCATTTATAGAAGGTTAATTATGTTTCAGGTCCCTATAAATAAGCGAGCTTTCAATATTGATCCCTATTAAAATTTTATTAAATTTTTTATCCCCAACGTTTTTTTCCGTTTGTGAGTTTGGTTCTTGCCGTCAAACTGTGTTGACTAGGCTAATAGAATGCTGACCTAGACATGTCACATAGACATTTCAAGTGACATGGCTGTCACGTGGTAAATGACATCATATGTTTTTGGTCCCTATGAAATTGGGACCTTTTAAGTTTAGTCCTTACTTAATTATAATAGTGTTTTTGGTCCATATAAAAAAACTATGCACTTAGTTTTAGTCCCTACTAAGGGCCCGTTTGGATTAGTTTATTTTAGAGCTTATATAAAACAGCTTATGCAAATAAATAAGTTTTTATGTATTATTTATAAGTTTTTAAGGTTGTTTATGAAAAAACAGTTTATGAAGATACGATTTTTGCTAGTGAGAACTTATAAATTAAAATAAAAGCTTATTTATTTACATAAGCTATTTTTCATAAGCTCAAAATAAGCTCAAACCAAACAGGTTCAACCTTCCCATTAACCATGTAGCTTAATTATAGTTTTGATTCCTCTATTTTCACTATTTTGCGAAATTAGTCCTCCTATTTTAGAATTTTATAGTTTTGATCTCTCCTTCAAAAATTTGGTCTAAACATAGTTCTCATTTTGAATTACTTTCATTATATAATACTTTTACCCCAAAACTTAAAATTTATAACAATTGACAAATTTGAAGAATGAAAATTTTTAGTTACTCTATCTAAACATTGGCAATTTATAGTTCTGGTTTTACCTACATGCATTTTGATAGCCTTAGTAAGATGTCTAATAAACTATTTATAATTTAGAAACGATTTTATTTTGGTATAGGAAGATGGATTGCCTTACTGAATTGGGAAAAGAAGCTGTCACAAAATTGGGACAATTGGTTGTGGAGTTATCCATGAAGCATTTTAAATATTTGACACAACACAAAAAAATTACAATCAATCTGGAGGAGGAGCTCAAGAACTTAAAGATGATGAAACAAGCATTGCAAACAAAGGTGGACAATGAAAGAAGGAAGGGACATGAAATTGACCCCATCGTGCAAAAATGGCTATCTGAAGTGACAATTATTGAAAATGAGTGGCAAAAATGGATCTCTAATGAAAATAATGTTAACAAGAACAAGAAATGTTTTGGTGGACAATGTTCAGATTTAGCATTTAATTACTCATTGGGAAAGCAAGCAACTAAAAGGATAGAATATATTACAAGCCTGAAGGAGGAAAAAAACAAATTTAAAGATATATCTTACCCTAAAGCTTCATTAACACTTGGATCTACCTTCACAAAAGATGTCAAGAGCCTATTGTCTAGAGAAAAAATTATAACAGAGGTCATAGAGAAGCTCAAGGATGATCAAGTCAAAATGATTAGCATTTGTGGGATGGGCGGAGTAGGAAAAACCACACTGGTGAAAGAAGTCATCAAAACAATAGAAAAAAATAATCTATTTGATGAAGTTGTGATGGCAGTGGTTTCTCAAGATGTAAATTATGAGAAGATCCAAATTCAAATTGCTGATACTTTGGGCATGGAATTTAAAAAGGACAGCTTGCTAGGAAGAGCAATGGAACTACTTGAGAGACTGAGTGAAGGTAAAAGAGTCTTAATAGTTCTAGATGATGTGTGGGATATTCTTGATTTTGAGCGTATTGGACTTCAAGAACGTGATAAATATTGCAAAATATTGTTCACTTCGCGGGATCAAAAAGTGTGCCAAAATATGGGTTGCAGAGTGAATTTTCAAGTCCCTGTGTTGTTGGAGGATGAAGCTTGGAGCCTATTTCGAGAAATGGCAGGAGATGTTGTAAACAAACATGATATCAATCCAATAGCAAGAGAGGTTGCAAAGGCATGTGGTGGCTTGCCCCTTGCAATTGTGACAGTTGGAAGAGCACTAAGCTTTGAAGGGAAGTCTGCATGGGAAGACACACTTAAACATTTAAGAAATTTTCAATCATCTTCCTCGTCAGATGTTGAAAAATTTGTCCACCCTCGCATTGAGCTTAGTTTAAAGTTTTTGAGAAACAAAGAATACAAGCTATTCCTTATGCTTTGTGGATTGTTTCCTGAAGACTTTGATATTCCTATTGAATGTTTGTTGCATCATGCAGTGGGTCTGGGAATGTTCAAACACATTACTGCATCATGGGAAGCAAGAAACCAAGTGCATACATTGGTAGATAATCTAAAGAGAAAGTTTTTGTTGTTGGAAAGTAATGTGCAAGGGTGTGTGAAGATGCATGATATTGTGCGAAATGTTGTTATATCATTTTTATTTAAAAATGAAGAAGATAAATTTATGGTGCAATACAACTTTAAGAGTTTAAAAGAAGAGAAATTGAATGACATCAAAGCAATATCACTTATCTTGGATGATACAAACAACTTAGAAAGTGGCTTAGAGTGTCCGACACTTAAACTTTTTCAAGTAAGGTCCAAAAGCAAGGAACCAATCTCTTGGCCCGAACTTTTCTTCCAAGGAATGTGTGCACTTAAAGTTTTATCTATGCAACATTTGTGCATTCCTAAGCTCTCGTCTCTATCCCAAGCCTCATTCAACCTCCACACATTGAAAGTAGAACATTGTGATGTTGGAGATATATCTATAATTGGTAAGAAACTTTTACTCCTAGAAGTCCTAAGTTTGGCACATTCCAATATTAAAGAACTCCCGATTCAAATAGGAGATTTGGGCAATCTAAGATTATTGGATTTGACAGATTGCAATGATCTGAATTTCATTTCTGATAATGTCTTGATTAGACTGTTTCGGTTGGAAGAACTTTACTTTAGGATGGACAATTTTCCTTGGAATAAAAATGAAGTTGCGATCAACGAGCTGAAAAAGATATCTCATCAGCTAAAGGTTGTTGAGATGAAATTTAGAGGGACTGAAATTTTACTCAAGAATTTAGTCTTCAACAACTTACAAAAGTTTTGGGTTTATGTGGATCGATACTCTAATTTTCAAAGATCTTCATATTTGGAGTCAAATTTATTGCAAGTTAGTTCTATAGGTTATCAATATATAAATAGAATATTGATGATCTCACAAGTGATTAAGAAATGTGAAATCCTTGCAATAGAAAAAGTGAAAGGCTTGAAAAATATTATAAGCGACTTATTGAGTGATTACTCAATTCCATACTTGAAAGATTTAAGGGTTGTTTCATGCCCTAATTTGGAGTATCTCATAGATTGCACTGTTCATTGCAATGGCTTCCCACAAATTCAGTCATTGTCTTTAAAAAATCTTGAGAATTTGAAACAGATATGCTACTCCTCTAATCACCATGAAGTCAAAAGATTGATGAATGAGTTCTCATATTTGGGGAAAATGGAATTAACAGATCTCCCAAGCTTTATTGGCTTTGACAATGCTATTGAATTCAATGAGCTCAATGAAGTAAGTAAAATATTATTTTTTTTGTTATGATTATTATTTATTCATTTTCCTAAATTTTTTTTGTTATGATTATTATTATTTATTCATTTTCCCATTTTTCTAGTAAGTTTATATATTGGCTAATTAATATCAACTATATTTTTTACACATTTTTCAGGAATTTAGTGTTGGCAAATTGTTTTCATCTGATTGGATGAAAAAGTTTCCAAAATTGGAAACAATACTATTACAAGATTGCATTTCCTTAAATGTGGTGTTTGATTTGAAAGGAGACTTGAATTCCAGTGGGCAAGCATTAGATTTGTTGTTTCCTCAACTAACAAAAATTGAGATATCACACCTAAAAAATCTATCATATGTGTGGGGCATTGTTCCAAGCCCTGTCCAAGGCTTTCAAAATTTGAGATTCCTGACAATCTCAAATTGTGACTCTTTAACACATGTATTTACTTCTGTTATTGTAAGAGCAGTCACAAATCTTGAGAGATTGGAAGTAAGTTCTTGTAAGTTGATTGAGAATATAGTGACCTCAAATAGGTGTGAAGAAGAGTATGACAATAAAGGACATGTGAAAACTATTGGCTTCAATAAACTTTGTTATTTATCACTTTCAAGACTTCCAAAGCTTGTGAGTATTTGTTCAGAATTACTTTGGTTAGAATATCCATCCTTGAAGCAATTTGATGTTGTACATTGTCCTATGTTGGAGATCTCTTTCTTACCAACACATATTGGTGCTAAAGACTACCTCGATGTCACGTATTCTGCAAACACAAAAGATGTTAGTTTCCACGGTTTAAAAGAAAACAATTCAAGGTCTTCTAATCGGTCTGTTAGCTGTATTCCATTTATACCCAAATTTATTCAACAAGGAACCACAAGTAAGAGAAATAGTAAGGTATGAAATCTCATTTTATATATTTTCCACAATTGTAGCCATACTCTTCTATATATACAACTTGAAGATGTAGATCGACTCCATTCAATAGATCCGACACTATTTTACATAAAACTAATAAAATTATCCACAAAAGTTTTGAGAAGTATTCTTTTTAATGATATATTTTATGTGTTTGCAGGAAGCATCAGTCACACGAGCAATGGATGATCATATACCTTATATTTTGGAAATGAAGATCATGAAAGGAAAAATACATATGCCTGCTCTAGAAGATCTATTCATACTAAACTGTAATTTGCTTGATGTATTGTTTTTTCTTGAAGAAAAATGCAATTTCATCGTTCTGTCACACATGAAGACCATCAAAATTTTAATGTGTGACAAGTTGAAGACCATAATGGCTACAAGAGAAAAGAGGGAAGACATGATACACTCTTTTGCTTTACTCGAATCTCTTCAATTAATAAATCTGCCAAATCTTGTGAGACTTTGCTCTTTTGGAACATACGAATCTTGGGATAAACAACAATTCATGGTGGGTATAAAAGTTATTTGTCACTATATACATTTGATAATGTTTTCCTGAACATGTGGATTGAAAGTTCTACAGAAAAGAGATTTAATATATATACATATAGCTAAAGAAAGGTTTATGTAGGTCCTAAACTATTTGAAATTTTTTAAATAGATGCATAAACTAAAAAAATAATTATAAGGTCCTTGAACTTATATGTTTTTTGTAATTAGGTCCTTCCATTACATGTTGACTAATGATTGACTAAGAAGGACCTAATTAAAAAATAATAACATTAATTCAAAGATCTGATTACAAAATTGTTTATTTCAAGAAACTATTTAAAAAAATTCACATAGTTTAGTACCTACAAAATAACTAAACCTTAAATAAGCTCATAGTTGTTATTTTATTACTTTGCTTGGGTATATAACATAAGTGAGTGAAGAATGAAAGATATATGTAGTACTTCAACATTAGCAAATTGATTTTTTGTTAATATGATTTTGTAGGATGGATTTGTGGAAGATCATGTAAGCTCAAGATTTCAGCCACTCATAGATGAGGCCTTGTTTCCAAACTTAACTTCTTTGCTCGTAGAAACATGTAACAACATCAACATATTGTTCTCTCATTCAATCATGTGTAGTCTTGAGCATCTTCAAAAGCTAGAAGTACGACAATGTGAAAACATGGAGGAAATAATATCTAATCAAGAAGAAATAGAAGCAACTAATAGTAAAATTATTTTTCCTGCATTGCAACATCTACTTCTTAAAAATTTACCCAGCCTTAAGTCCTTTTTCCAAGGTCGCCATAATCTTGATTTTCCATCATTGGAAAAAGTGATATTGAAGATTGTCCCAATATGGAATTGTTTTCAAGAGGTGATTCTTATACACCTAATCTTGAGGATCTTACCATAAAGATTGAATCACTCAGCAGCAACTATATACAGAAGAAAGACATAAACTCCGTAATACGGGGGTTTAAATCATTTGTAAGTCTCATCTTTCATGATGATCTATATATGTTCATTAATTAATAATTGTAGCATTCTAAGTGCTTGATTAAATAATTAATTTTGTGGGTTTTGGAAATAAAATTAAGGTGATACTTCTTGAAAACACATCAGCGAATGTTTTACAGGTAGCGTCACAAGGATCCGTGATGTTGAACTGGACCAAACTACATAATGATGGATATTTGATTAAGAACTCTCAAACAAACATCAAAGCATTTCATAAATTGTCAGTGCTTGTGCCGTACAATGAGATACAAATGCTTCAAAATGTGAAGGAGCTGACTGTAAGTAATTGTGATTCACTAAATGAGGTGTTTGGATCAGGAGGAGGAGCAGATACAAAAAAGACAGATCACATTTCCACCACACAGTATCAGCTGCAAAATATGACATTGGATAATTTGCCCAAATTGAGTCACATATGGAAACACAATATTATGGAGGTTGCAAGCTTCCAAAAGATAACAAATATTGATGTTTTACATTGCCATAATTTGAAGAGTTTGCTTTCCCATTCAATGGCAAGAAGCCTTGTGCAACTTAAAAAACTAACAGTTGGTGATTGTGACATGATGGAGGAGATAATTACAAAGGAAGACGGGAATAGTGAAGGAGGAAACAAAGTCAAGATTTCATTTCCTAAATTGGAGGAATTGCTCCTTGGTTCCCTTCCTAACTTGGAATGTGTTTGCTCAGGAGATTATGACTACGATGTCCCAATGTGCGATGTAGTAGAGGACAAAGAAATCAATAATAATAAGATTCAGATTTCATTTCCAGAATTAAAGGAGTTAAGATTTTATAGTGTGTCAAAGCTCAAGTGTTTTTGTCTGGGAGCGTACGACTACAATATCATGACGTCGTCAACTGAAGAGTGTCCAAATATGGCAACATTTCCCTATGGAAATGTCATTGTAAGTGCACCCAACCTTCATATTGTTAGGTGGGAATGGTTTAATATTGTGCGCACTCTTGAAGACCTTAATTTGACAATATATTCTTATCAAAATTCAAAGAAATACAAGGTACACACACATGAGCTCTACCAAATCGATCATAGTTTTTTAATATAAACTTTATCACATCACAGACATTCAAATTTTTGTGTTGTGTGCAGGCAGAGATCCAAAAATTAGAGACATTTAGAGATATCAATGAAGAGCTTGTTGGCTACATCAGAAGAGTAACAAAGATCGACATTGAAAAGTGTCACAAGCTGTTGAGTTGCATCCCAGCGAACAAGATGCACTTATTCTCACATATGCAGATTCTCAATGTGCGAGAATGTGGGGGCTTAGAAGAGATATTTGAATCAAACGATAGAAGTATGAAATATGATGAATTATGGTATATATACTTGTTTTCTCTGCCTAAACTGAAGCACATTTGGAAAAATCATGTTCAGATATTAAGATTTCAGAAATTGTTGGAAATATATATTGAAAAGTGTGATGATTTGAGCTGTGTGTTCTGGGATGTTTCCATGACCACGAGCCTTCCAAATTTGCAACTCCTTTCAGTGTGTAATTGCGAAAAAATCCAGCAGATAATCGGGAATAGTAATTCAAATCCTATTAATTGTGTAATAGAACAGCAACAGAGGGATAAGATCATATTCCCAAGATTGTTTGAAATTAAACTACAGAATCTTCCCAACCTTATATGTTTCTCTCAGAGCTCTTTCCCTTCCTATGTTGAACTGCCAAAGTGTTTTCGTATCATTATTGAAGACTGCCAAGAGATGAAGACTTTTTGGTTCAATGGAACCTTGTACACACCAACACTTTGGACTTCACGTGTGGACAACACCAAATTTGACATGGATGAAGATGTGAACGAGGTGATACTACAACATAGTAAATGCTTTGAACGTTGATTTGAGGTATGGATTTTTTTTTTTTTTTGTGCTAACCCTCCGGTTCTCGGGGGGAAGGGGGCCTGGTATTCTGAGAGTTATGAATTATTATTACTGTCTTTACCTCTTTCTCCCTCTGCATGTCTCCTTACTTACCTTATAAGAATTGTATTTTAGTAAAAGATGTCTCCTTTTGAAATAACTATTTCAATTCATATATTTGAACTTAAAAGTGAATATTTTTTGTAGCAATTTTGGGTGCTATAGCGTGATGTGGGTTTGAAAGGAAAGATTTCATTCAAGAAGAGAACATGGTAAGGTACATTACATATGTCATTGATTAGTTTTATTTTGTGATAAATTTGATTCTATTTGTGCCACCAAACAAGCCCAGGTTAAACGTTTTGAATTCTTCCAAAAAAATGTTTTAAGGGATTTGAAAATTGCCTTCTACGATTTTGAAAGGTTTTAGTCTTGAGAGTTCTTACATCCAGAGGGTGCCATGATTTTAAATTTGTGTTACCTAGTATTTTCATAGTCAGACATAACTTCACCAAACTTGAGTTCTACCTAGAATCATTTTGTACCATTTGTAGAGCATCTTTCTGAATCCATGTGCATTAGATATAGTGAGCTTTTTGACTCAGAGTCGGCTCAATAATCTTCAAAAATAAGTGAGACTTAAAATAAGTTTGATATATGAAGTCTTTTTTGTCTGTATATGAGGCCTTTTCGCTTATAAAATTTAATGAAAAATAATATTTTTGCTTGTAGGCCTAAAGTGAGGGCTTTAGTGGCCTTATCCTTCGGCCGACCAGTTTTTGTGACCTTCAATCCCTAGACATAATTTCGAACTTGATGTTTGTATCACATAATGATTGGTATACTAAACTTGATAACTTCTTGAATTAAATATATTTTTATATTTTTCAAAAGTTGGTGCAGTACTACTAGAACTAAGTACTAACTTCATTGGAACTTCATTGTTATGTCATTAAATATGTACTCCTTAAAGAGTTTCACTACTACTTATGGTTCTTAAAAAGTGTCTCAGGGGCACTAGTTAGCATTTCCCTTTAATTATTTATTCCCTCTTCATAAAACATGGATTAGTCCCATCTGGTTTATTTAAAGTATATCAACAAACATGCTAAAAAAACTCATCAAGTAGCTACATAACTCATCAAAAAGCTACTGATCCAAATTATCTAACTCAATCAATAATCTCTTCTGCTTAAATTATATAATGTTAACGATATTTTTTGGTGAGCAGTGGATATCTTTGATATTTGATCTTTCACCTGCAAGTTTGCATTGAAATATCCCTATATTATAATTTCCATAACAGATTCTTTAATTCTAAATTCATGTATCATTATTACTAGATGTAAATTGAAAGAACTAGCTTTGGGAAAAGCAAGGTAAAAAGTCTTTCATAGAAGCATTTCCTTTGGAGTCTTCATTCATCAACCCAAAGAATGCTTTTGTCTCATCATACAAAGGCTTTGTTTGAGAAGTTCAAGGGTGTTGTTTATAGAGAAATTGTTTCTTCCTACGACTGCATAGGGGAAGAAGGCATTGTTAGAGAGATTTCAATGACTGCAGTAACTGCAATAAAAATGTAATATTTAGGACAAATATTTTATGGCACCTTTATTTTGTTATGTTGTATACTACTCACAATGATGTTGTTTCCTTTCACTATGTTTGATTATCAAGGACTTCTACACATATATTTTCACCTTGTGCTTTTTTGTCATGAAAATTATGTGGCTGTGTTTTCTTCACAATATTTTAAGTACTGTAAAGGATTCCTTTTAAAGTATATAATGATTTGAGCTTTTGTTTTGTTTTTCATAATACTTTAGGCTTACATATATGTGTGTGCATTGTCTTGCTCAATAAAGCAGTGATTATATGCATTGATTCATATCATAATACTTTCAAGGACATTACAAGGGGTCATAATTTCATTGAAGAGCACAAATTATTATGAGATTATAATTGATAGGTCTTTTCTCTGTATTACTGTTTTGTATTTGTCAAAATTGAGTTTTTGGTTTTTTGTTTGTTCAGATCTTGTTTGTCAAAATTAAGCTTTTTTGGTTTTCTATTTACCACCTCGGCTGTCGTCACTCACAAACAACGTGATTCTTATATATATTATTATATCTGTGGAAGCTAAGATTGAATACTTAAGCTCATCACAGCTACAAACCCAGGCAGCTCTGCTGTCAAAGGTGCCAATGGAGACATTGTTGCTATCATTATAGAGCTAACTAACTAATGGTCAGAATTGGTAGTACTTTAGGTTTCTGAAATGTGGAGCTTTATTTGACAATATTACATTCGTTAATTCGTCTTCTACTCTAAGTATCCTTGTTGCATTGAAGCCAAGTGTGTATGCAAACCAGCAACTGAAAATGTCCGTGTAACCGCTGCATTGACATTGCAGCTTCGGCGAGGATTCTTATCATGATGGATACAAAGATATTGTAAAGGTATCCCACTGCTACTTCTAAAAGGAATCAACATGCAAATAGTTAATATTACTTGTTCTTACTATATTGTTGTCATTTAACTTAATCTTGCTTGTTTTGATTTTGACCATCTGATTCTATGAAATCAATAATTTATCTTATCTAATGTTCTACTTACAAGGTTCCTTTCCTCGCCTAGTGATTGCTCCAAATGCTGGTATTGCTGCCTATTGCAGTTGGTTACCAAGTATTGTATGTACTCTATTTATGAGTTAGTTTTAGTTTTTTGCTGCCTTTAGTTCAAAAAGTATGCGGCATGCTTACACGATTTCCTTTTGTTTCCTTTGTTTGCATGATCAAATTTTCAGGAGTTAATTGAAAAGATTGATGTCCCTGCTGTTTTTACTGATTATGGTGAAGAAGCTTGTCATCTTGCAGCAAGTTGCATAAAGACTGTAACTGGACGCCCTCTTAGATTACCTGTAAGCTTCTAATTCGATATGTGGGGTCCTGTATTGAGAATTCTTTGGATCATTTAGCAAGCATTTTGATGATCCTTATGTAGGTTCAATTAAATCCTTTCCGGCAGCATATTGCCATGGAAGACAGTGTCTTGTTGCTTCCCTGCTACTCAAATTGCTTTCTTTCTTGTATGTAAAGAGTAATGATATGGACTTAGATTGATGGTAAATTAGATTTCAACTTTCAAGTATATCATTCTTTCTCTGCTTCTCTGTACATTCATGACAGGATAATATCCAGCCAAATTTTTATAAAACCTGTTAAGTTTATTGTTATGATCATATATTTGATCTCTATGTACAGTTAGCACAAACTTCAAAATATTGAGACATTTAACTTTTTTTTATTTACTCATGCCAAAGAGGGTTGTAATTCGTTAATAAGTTACTAAGATGCCGCTTTCCAGCAGTGCCGCATGTTTTCGATTGTTTCATGCCTTCGTCAGTGACTAGATATTTTTGGAGCAACAATTTTTTACTTTTAACTTTGTAATGGAGGTCATCTCTATGAATGCACACAGGAGAGAAGTTATGAATCATGCACAAGTTAGTTTTTACTATTAAAGAGATCATGATATAACTTATGAAAAAGATATTTGTACATGATGCAAGACCACTTTCATCAATCTAGTACAATTTATATCTATATTGGTTGAGTAAGATCACTCAATCAAATACAATTTATATCCCGTCTTAGACCTTTAAAGACTGTGAAAAAATGATCTCAACTCCATTGATGAGTATAAGAGCTTGCAAATAAGCATAAAAGCTTAGAGAGAAAGAAAGATAAGAAGAGAAATTTTATTTCACCCATCTAACTATTACAATATGTTATGCTAGCTTTATATAGAGTTTGTTCTACTACTCTATGTTGAACTAGAAACAGTTACACAAAACTAACTTTCTAACAAACTAACTGCAAGTTAGTTATATTTCTATTACATTGCTTGCTGAACAAGCAAGTTATTATGCCTCTTTATTTTCACTATTAACATCCCCCTTCAAGCTGGAATATATGTTTATAATTCCAAGCTTGTTGTGTAGAGAGTTGAAAGGACGAAGATGAAGAGATTTAGTTAATATGTCAGCAACTTGTTCCTTTGATAAAACTGGAAGTAAGTGAACAATCCCTGCACTTTATCTGTCACCACATTGGCAGCTGTATGGAGAGTTGACTTGTAAGCAAGAAATATTGTTGTAATTTTAATGTATCCAGTACTTTATGTTTAACACCCGTTTAAATATTCTAGACAATTTAGTATGTGCATTACAAATGTTGTTAAGGAAATCACAAAGAACAAATAGGTCTGGAGACTATATTTAAACTAGAGGACATGTGGAGTGTTTTCAAGGGTGAAAAGGAAGATTATATTGAGCTGTTGATAATCAATAACCAGGTTTATAATTTTGTATTTATATATCTTTGTTTCTCTTAAGTTTATTATTTAATTTGTTTCCTTATTTGTATGGTTGTTTGTGTTAGAAACAATATTTTCCAGAGTGATACTATTCAAGTGTACAGTTGCTTCTTTTACAAGAAAAAGGAATATTGCTTTCGCACTAAAGGATTTAAGGTACATATTTTGTATGGATGTCTTAATCAATATTATATTGTATTATCGGACTGCATATAACTGTACACCCTATTGTGAATTGGAAACATTAATTACATCCTACACTTTATGGGAAGATTTGACAAATGAGTTTATAGATTTTTACAATAAAAGCTTCGCTAACGGTCCAATGGTTCTTATTCGAGTAAACCATTAAATTGGTCCCTGTTTTTGTATCAAATTTTCAATTTGATCCATGACTCTATTAATAACTCAAAATAGTCCATGTCTTTGTATCATTTTGAAAAACTGCATTGCCTAATTTTACTCCATGTTTTTAACCTTCGTAGGTAATTGATGTTGATGCAATCAGTAAGAGTGGCAATCTAGATAAGATAGTGTTCTCAACTGTAAGTTTAATAAGTTGTCCTATGTGGAGTAAAATTCTCTCTCTCCCTCTCCCTCTCTCTATATATAACTTTTCTTTTATATTGTTGATGTTAATGTTAATATTGAATGTTATAGTAGTTTAATGTTCTAAATATGATTTTCAATGAAGTTTTCCCTTTGAATGGGTATTCGCCATTTCAAATTTTAGTTCGATTCTAGTTGTATTTAGTTTTATTAACACTTTTGATTAAAGAGGAACAAACTTACATCTTAGCCTACGAACTTATAAACTACTTTTTCGATCAATATTATAAGTTAAAAACGATTTTTTAAATGTCTATATAGTTGATGTTAATAACCACATACATCATTCATTCAATAAATTTTAAAAATAGTTTTTTTTTTTTAGAATTAGTATGCTCTCGCCTAAAAGGAAAGTTAAAAGTCCTTGTAAGTTGGTTGAGACTTTTATGCATAGGAAAGTTAAAAAAAAAAGGGTTAAATAAGTTTTTCGTCCTTATAAATATAACAAATTTTGATTTTAGTCCCTAAAAAATTAAACTGAATGTTTTCATTCTCACAAGTTTTTTTATTTTGTTTTTCGTCCTTAATGGCCATTTTATGTTCATATAAATGGCAAAATTATAACTCTTTTATGTTCAAATTGTATCCATGTTATGTCCGTTTATTATATTCGACATTTATATATTCATATTATGTTTAAAAAATGTCAAAAACACGTTAAAATTATATCCATTAAGGACCA
>Ga0228710_1001376_pt1 | contig 36264 bp, 16 predicted proteins | sample MedpolnodulmetaG_FD_177995 | JGI IMG/M metagenome (GOLD analysis project Ga0228710, IMG submission 177995) | Root nodule microbial communities from Medicago polymorpha collected in Santa Monica, California, United States - pink nodules | ecosystem: Host-associated > Plants > Roots > Nodule...
ATAAACTTTTTTATGAGGATGAAAACATTCAGTTTAATTTTTTAGGGACGAAAATCAAAATTCGCTATATTTATAGGGACGAAAAACTTATTTAACCCTTTTTTAATTTTAATTATAAAAATTAAATCCTATTAAAATATGAAATATCTCACTACAATATCATCAATATTATCAATCCTATCCAATTATACCCTTAATCAAATTTTCATATATTATTGTTATATTATTGGTGGTATTAAAAAAGATAAGGATTTATATTATATTTGTTAAATTATTGTTGTTATTGAAAAAAATAAACATGATTTTTTGGATTTGTTACAATTTGGAAGTCACAAATATTTGTACTTATACTTAATTTTAATCAAAGTCAAAATCAAAATTTCATACAAAATACCGTTTATAATTTACACGCATTAGCGCAATAAAAAGAGCGGAAAGACGGAGTGTTTGTCTTTTCGCTAATGTTTATAATAGGAATGCATCCTTTCCTCAAAAAAATAAAAAATAATAGGAATACATCCTATCATGTAATATGAGAATCCATTGAAATTGCCACAATTGCAAATGAGAGAGATTTTTTTTAGTAAAAAAATGAATTTTAATGGTTGAGATCTAAACTGATGAGAAAAAAATCGAGAGAATCCTCTTCCATTTAAAATATACTTGTAATCAACGACTACATAGACATACCTTTTACGATAAAAAAATAACACACGACTTATGAAAATCAAATAAAAAAATCAAATCACGCTGAGTTCAAAGTTCGGTCTTGATGAATTAAGTTGAGCAACCATCTATGTCTAATTTGTCATATTATATGTTTATAATTAAATGGGATGATAATGACATTATGGGTGATAAGGTGAAGAGAGGTTGCACTCGTAGACCTCGGTGGTTGATAAATGGTTTCCGTCAGGCCGTTCTTGATTCAAGTTTGTTAGATGTCCCAGTTGAGAGGTATCCATTTACTTGGTTCAAGAGTTTAGGTACACCTCGAGCAGTGGAAGAATGGTTAGATAGAGCACTTGCAAATAATGCCTGGTTTAATTTATTTCCTTATGCTAATCTTGAAAATCTTGTGGCATCGACATCAGATCATTACCCCATTCTTCTAAATCGCAGCCCTATATCTCGACCTCATCTCCGTCACCGTAATTTTTGTTATGAGAATGCGTGGCACATTGAACCAGGATTTCGTGAACTTGTTACTGATTCTTGGCATATGTATGAACATGAGAACATCATTCCTAAACTTGCATCATGCGTAGAGGACGTTAGTTCTTGGAGCAAGGATCATTGCCGTAAGTTAAAAATTGATATAGCATATTGTCGTTGTGAGATGCATAATATTTGGCTCAATGGTGCAGGTGACAGTCAGACCCAATTGTTAGAGGCAAGAAAACGTATGAACAGGTTGCTGGCTCAAGATGATGCTTATTGGCGACAAAGGGCAAAGGCTCATTGGTATCGTGATGGTGACTGTAACACAAAGTTCTTTCATGCTTCTGCAAAGATTATTTCTCTTGAAGATGATGAAGGAAATAAAGTAACAAATGATCAAGGTATGCGAGAAATTGAAAAAATTATTTTCTTGAGCTTTTTCAGCAAAAGACTAGTGTTGTTGCCCTTGTTTTAGATGCCATTCGGCATGTTGTTTCTGTACAAGATAATATGAGTCTTACAGCTCCTTTTACTAAGGAGGAGTTCTGGATTGCGATGTTCTCAATGCATCCGGATAAATGTTCGGGTCCTGATGGTTACAGTCCTGGTTTTTATCAACACTTTTGGAGCCTTTGCAGTGATGATATTTTCAAAGATTGTTGTACTTGGCTAGACACGGGGCAATTTCCGGCTGAGTTGAATATGACAAACATTGCGCTTATTCCCAAAGGTAATGCTCAACATAGTATGAAGGATTGGCGCCCTTTTGCTCTTTGTAATGTTCTTTATAAACTTATTTCTAAAGTGCTTGCAAATAGATTGAAAGTTGTCCTACCTCATTGTATTTCCGATTCTCAGTCAGCTTTTGTTTCGGGTCGCTCTATACTTGATAATGCAATGGTTGATACTGAGGTGATTGACTTTATGAAAACTATGACCCGGGGGAATGAGGGGTATGTAGCACTTAAGTTGGATATAAGCAAGGCATATGACCGTATGGATTGGGACTATCTCCGCCAAGTCATGGCTAAAATGGGGTTTGATCACAAATGGATCCATTGGATGAGTTTAATTTATGTGTTGAATCAGTGGATTATTTTGTCCTGGTTAATGGTGAAACTATCGGTCCTATTATCTCGGGGCGTGGACTCAGGTAAGGGGACCCCTTATGACCGTACTTATTTATTATGTGTGTGGAGGGATTGTCTTATCTTATTCGTGATGCAGAGGAAAATAATAGTATTATTGGCACCCGTGTTTGTAGAAGCGCTTCTCCGGTTTCTCACCTTCTCTTTGACGACAACTGTTTTCTCTTTTTTAGAGGAAGAGGACCAAGCACGGGTAATGAAGAATATTTTATTGATGTATGAAGCAGCATCTGGTCAATCTATTAGTTTGCCGAAATCTGAAATTTTCTATAGTCAGAATGTAGAGAGTGCTCGGAAGAGTTCAATCACTAATATTTTAGGGGTTCAATCAGTTCTTGGCACCGGAAAATATTTAGGTTTATCATCTATGATAGGTCATGATCGAACATCGAATTTTGCTTATATTAAGGACAGGGTTTGGCAAAAAATTAATTCTTGGAGTAGCAAATGTTTGTCGAAGGCAGGGCGTGAGGTTATGACCAAGTCTGTTTTGCAAGCTATTCTGTCTTATGTCTTGAGTATTTTTCAATTGCCTTCCACCTTAATAAATTCTATTGAAAAAATGATGAATTGTTTCTGGTGGGGTAAAGGTTGTACGACTCATCGTGGAATCAATTGGTTGAGTTGGGAAAATCTGTCGATGCATAAATCTCAAGGAGGTATGGGTTTTAAAGACCTTTCGGCTTTCAATTTGGCCATGTTAGGTAAGCAAGGGTGGAAGTTTCAAACTGAACCGGAGTCTCTTGTTTCTCATATTTTTAAGGCGCGCTACTTCCCCAAAAAAACATACCTCACGGCCACCATTGGTCATAACCCGAGTTATGTGTGGCTCAACATTCTTCATGCCCGTTTTATTGTTCGTGGTGGCGCTCGATGGAGTATTGCCGCTGGTACTTGTATTCCTATCCTTGGTTGCATAATGGTGAGCGTATTGACGATAATATTTCCGAAGCTCATTTTGTTCGTAATGCTTCGATAAACTGTCTTTTGGATCCTTATGTTAAAAGTTGGAATGAACCTGTTGTTCGACAAGTCTTTAGTGAGGATTTAGCTTCTAAAATTCTCAACACGCCTCTGTTTGAGTTGGTTCAACATGATAGGTTGATTTGGAAAGCTGAAAATAATGGTCGTTATTCGGTGCGTAATGCCTACCGGTCGTGTGTCACTGAACTAGTAGATTTATCGCATCTTCACCATCCGGGGTATTGGTCGGGAATTTGGAAGCTCAAATCTCCGCCAAAGGTTAAGAATTTGATATGGCAGATGTGTCGAGGCTGCTTGCCAACCCGTCTTCAACTTCTTGATAAAGGCGTTCAATGTCCTACTCAGTGTGTTAGTTGTGACTCTAATCATGAGGATTTAGCTCACATATTTTTTTAATGTCCTTTTGCTGTACAAGTGTTAGCCTGTATTTTCAGAAATTAGATTTAAATGTAGTCAGACTAAGGTTGACTTTATACTTGAAGGAATAAATGTTATTATTCTTAGACACTTAGTCGAAATTAGGTTTGTTGAGAAGCATTCGGAACACGTGTCTTGGTTCGACAGGCAAAGTGCATCGAAAACGGTTTTGTTTTAGATAGAATCGATCCAACGGATATCTCCAGGGAGCGTGTGTTTGAAATTTGAATCAAACAGATATCTATTGTTCGATGGTAGCATTTGTAGTTTCAAAATTCTATGTAGGTAGTTATTTTCTATCAGTATAAATAGTAGCATCTCACAAGAGAAAGAGGTCACAATCCAATCATACAAAAAACTTACACTCAAACTATCCGCATTCAAGAGAGAAATGAGTCACAAGTTGCAATGTATGAATCTGTGTACCAATTTACATTCAATCAATGCAATTTAAGTTTATTTTCTTAAGTATCTTTGCAATTTACTTGTTTATTTCAAGCAATACTTTTCACTCATATTTCGAAGGTGACTTCGATTGATTTAACTAAGTTAAATTTGATAACCATTTTCAATATCTTCTTATACTTTTGAAGAATAATCATGAATTTCTGGGAAAGTAAAAGCACAATATGTCCTTAAGATTTACTGGTTGATCTTGCAAGTAATTATTTTTAAACCAACGGTTGTTTACCAAAAATCAGTGTAAACAACAAGTTTGGTCTATGGCGGGTATGGGGCATGAAATTCAGAATGCAGTGGTAACGTCTCCTTCGGCTTTTGAAGTTATTTTCTCTTTGTTGCACTCTTTATTTGTCACGCTCTCACAATGAATGGCTGCACTACTTTGGAGCTTGTGGAAACATAGGATTGTCAAAGTGTGGGAAGACATATCAGAGACTTGTGTTCTTACTAAAGCAGCAGCTGCTGCTCACACACAACCAGCTGCGACTTCTTTTGTTATCACTACATCAGCTGATGTTCAGGCACTTCCAGCTGGTGCGGCTGCTGTTCTGGTGCGTCGGAAGGCTCCCACGCAAGGTCGCATGAAACATAACATTGGCGCCGCGTTTTCCGACCTTCGTAATAGAACTGGTGTCAGTATATGTCTCTGTGACGAAGGTGGTGTGTCTATCCTAGCCAAAACAATAAGCTTTGTTGGTGTTTACTCAGTTGATATTGGCGAAGTCTTGGGTCTCTATCATGCCTTGCAATGGATGAGTGACATGCAACTCGACAATATCGATTTTGAAGTTGATTCCAAAAGCAAAAGAGATGCGATTTACTCAGGCAGGGAAGACATTTCTGAATTAGACAATATTACCACAACTTCCTGGGCTCTACTTTCCTCCATGTTCAACAACTCTCGGGTGGAGTTTGCTAAGCGACAAGCAAACGTGGTTGCTCATTGATGTAGTATCAAAAGTAAGTATTTATGTTATCGTCTCCACAGAGACTGGTGCGATATTCTAAGTTGTTCAACAATCAGAGTCGTTTTGAGCTAGGGTTTTCCGATGGTTTTGTTTCATGAACTAATGAACTACGAAATGGTAAAAGGTATGAGAGTTAACAGGGAAATGATTGTGCTGGGATTAAACTTCATCAACCTACTTGTACGTATTCTCGGATTTGGGTTGCGGATTCTAATTATCAATCGATATTATCACATATTGCTCAACAACATCATTCGTGTCCAAATGATATCGTGATTTCTATTGGATCGTTTAATTGTCGATGTCTCACACTATTAAACGGTCCAGTAGTCGATTGTATCGTCGATGTCTCGCACTATACAATGATACAAAAGCTTTTAAGTTCCAATATTCAAAGTGATTACCAACCTAAGTTCCATGTCTAGAACAAAAGTATTGATAGAAGATTATTCTAAACTACATTCAAAAGGTATTTTTCAATCACAATTCAAATCCATAAGATCAAAACATAGAAAGAAGTAATAATATCAATATCATAAGATAAATTAGAATCACACAACATCCCAATCAAAGGGAATACATACTAATAGAGTTAACTACACTTAATCCCAACAAAAAGAGTTTAGTTACTCATTGTCATGGTAACCTTACAAGAAGAAAGGAAGAGATGGAATGGAACCAAGTCATGATTTCTCACTGATCTTGTGTCTTCCTTCAATCCTTGTGCTCCTTGCTCTTTAGAGTTTCTCTGGTTTTTCCCCTGTTTCTCTCCTAAAGTGGCCTCTAATAATCTAGTATCATCTGTCTTTGATCTGTTTGAAAGACCTTTTATACTTTTTTCTTTGACTCAACTCGCCTCGCGAGTAGGTGTGCTCACCATGGCGAGTTGAGCTTTCTTCCCCAGTGGGTTTCTGTCACGTCAGCTCTGAGGGGTTAGGCCGCCTTAACTCGCCTCCCGAGTAAATATGCTCGCCATGGCGAATTGTGCTCGTCCTGCACTCGCCATGGCACATGGGAGGCGAGTAACTATGCCTTCATGCCTTTGCTTGCTTTTGTTACTCGCCATTGCGAGTTGGAGACGAGTAACTTCAACTTTCTGCCTCAGCTCGCCTTTGAGCTCGCCGTGGCGAGTTGACCTTTGCATTTCTTCATGTTTTGTTGCTTCTAAAGTGTCCAGGCGTGCATTTTCCTACAAAGAGTTGGCATTAGATGTGAAAAGCATAATTGAATGATTCTTCAGTATTTGTGAGCTTTTCGCAAGATAACTTGCAAACCAAGTAATCAAAGTGCCTAAAATATATAGTCTATTTAACTCCTTTTTGACATTTATCACTCATACTCTCGCAAGAGAGGCCACGTTTCTCACTAGTCCCGTTGTTTATTTTCGTATAGCCTTTTGTATTGAGACTTTGATTATTAATGATATGCTATAAGCACCTTTGTTTTAAAAAAAAAATGTTTATAATTAAATTAAATTTCTTTAGTCATTTTTTCCCTAAATTTTGAAGCCTAAAACCATAGTTTGAGCTGCTTGACCTTTGGTCCGGCCATGCATGACCATGTTTATAATGGATCAGGATCAGATGTTATCAACCTTCTTTTTCAGCTTTTTGAGATGTTTGAGACAAGTAGACAATATATCTCCTTAACTATTACTCATTCTGTACCTTCTTAAGTGTCTTTTTAAAAAATTAACACTAAAATTATGATGTGTATTTTTGCACATTTTCTTCATATTATACCCTCATTTTAATCCATCAATAAATTCCTATTTTTTTCACACACTTTATCTTTCCAATAAATTTAATATGTTATCTTTCTCTTGCAACAAACAATTTTTCGGTTACTCTCTTATTCTCCAACAAATTCCTATTTTTTTACGCACTCTCTCATAACAAACAATTGTCAATTTTCTAAATATTGTGCACATCTTTTTAATTATTTTAAGTCAATATTAAAATTATATTGATGAAACTTCTTGTTCATTGTCATCTTGTTCTTGTTCTTGTATCTTGTCAAATGAGTCTTCAACTATTGCTCCCTCTTCACCTCTCATCTGCAATTTCAACGAGTCTTCAACTTTTTCTTCCTTTTGAACATTCATGGAGTCTTTTATTTTTCTTTTCGAAAATATATTCTTTTACTTTGCACTTGAAATTTTTAACAATTGTTACTTATCTTATTTATATAATTTTAACTTTTCTTGAAACCATTGTTTGTAACAAAATTTTGTTTAAATTTCAAGATATCAAAAAACAAACTTTAATTTTTCAAATAGATTACATTAATTAGTTTTATTGAAAAAGATAAGAGTAATTGACAAAGGGTATAATTAACAAATTGTACCCTTAAAATACCAAAAAGACAGTTAAATAGAAACGAAAAATTTATTCTAAAAAGACACTTAAAAAGGAACGGATGAAGTAGTTTTTTTTCATGGAAAAGCTTTCCTTAGCTATTGGTAAGAGTGTGAAATACAATCAATGGCAGCTGAAATTCCAACACACTTGTTTTAATATGTTATGTACAATGTTTCAACGTTTAAGATGTTCCGTTCAATTTTTCAACATCATGTAATAAACAGAAATAAAAATAAGAAAATAAATGACAAGAAAGGAAAGAACACAAAGAGTTTGTTGACCCAGTTCAGTGACAAACATACCTACTCTGGGGGCTACCAAGCCAGGAAGGAAATCCACTAGTGTAGTCCTTATTCTATAGCTTTCAGCAAACTTCTCGTTTACACTAAAGACCTAGGACCTACCTGTATTGACTTCAACCTAGGAACTCCTAGATCTAAGATCCCATCTCACTATCCTATTGTCAGTCACAGCCCCTGTGACCTATCAGACCTAAACACAAACTCAAAGATGAAGTTACCTTCAAACAAACAACTAACACCTTATTTAACAACTTCGGTGTAGTACACAAGAGTATCAAACTCAACACACAATCCTAAACATGTATCACAAAAGATACAAGAAAGGCTCACAAAAAAGGTTCTAAACTTGCATCAACATAGAGCACATGTAGACTCAAAACCCTAAAAATCTAAACTTTTTAGTATGACGGCTTGAATGATCAATTAGGTCTTGAAGTCTTGTTTATATACTGAAGCAGCTTGGGCCAAATACTTAGTTGGGCTTCAGAACAAAGCAGATCGGTTCAGCTAATCTGCAAAGCAGAAATCAGAAACAAATATGGAAAGTCCTAAAATGCCGAAACATTTTTAGGATCGTCCAAAATAATAACAAATATTTCCTAAAATATAAATACTACTTTAGGAATATTGCACAGCTGATTCTCTAATGATATGCGCGTTACTTGCCATCTTGAAATGATTGATTTTTATTCACTAGCTTTAGAGAGAATAATGTAAATAAATATTAAACTGTAAATTAGCCATTTGTATTTATTTCACATTATTTGAATTAGGTCGTTAAACAAAGCATCTGTTTGAAAACACGTTGTACCCAACATGGTTAACAAACATTAGTTTGTTGTTCTTCTACTCTCTTATCTTTGCTAGTTGATTTGAGTTCGAATTCACAACAAGAGTTGCATTACCTTGTACCATTTCCCTTTTTAGAAGTTCTGTTTTAAAACATAAACACACCTGATGATTTACTATATGTGGTAAAATATTGATGAGTCACGATTTGATGTCACCTTATTTTCTTCCTTGTCCCATGTCACAAATCCAAAATTGAAAAGTTCTAGAACATGATAAAAAGCCTACATTGCCCCAGTCATCCGCTATCTCAAATGGAGCAATCAATGCAGGAACTTCCACTCAAGGGACAAATTAATATCCTTATATATTACTATTATTATTAAATCTAGCAACTATCAAAAAATGATTTGAAAGGGAAAAGAAAAGGCATTGAATTTTCCTCAAATTTTTGTATTATTTGTGAACACATTCAAACATGGGTCCACCGTCAATCTCGTGCATTGGACCCAAGTGTGTACATAGCTATTTTATTCAAAAACAAGCAAGTTACAGGAAAAAAAAATACTCAAGCTATATATTTTTAAATCAATGGTGGATTGTCTTTGGAATATTAAAATACTCAAAACATTGAAAACATCTTTCAGTTGACTCAAAAAAATATTATTTCATCAATGTTTGGTTACCCCATCAATATCCCAGTCCACTAAATGATATTAGGTATGACTTACTAGCTTGGTGGGTAAAAGTTAATGCTGTTGAATTATATTGATGAATATGAAAAGCTTTTTGACTTTATAAAAATCGTTGATCCATTCTAATATTATTTCAGATGCATTTGCTTTAATCCTCTAACCAAAGAACAGAATCAACTATCAAATACTACAATTATAACATTAAGTTTTGAAGATTTTGGCATGTTTTATAGTTAGAGAAAAGCAAAATATTTGATGAGTTTGTAGATTAACATGTTTTTGATGGAAAGCTTCAAGGTACTAGTTTTGTGTTTTGTTGTATTCAACTTCATACCAACCTTCAATACCTTGGAGACCATTGTTCCAGGACAATCAATCAAAGGTAATGAGACACTAGTATCAAAATATGGAACTTTTGAAGCTGGTTTCTTCAACCTAGGAGATTCAAATAACCAATATTTTGGTGTATGGTACAAGGATATTTCACCAAAAACTGTTGTGTGGATAGCAAATAGAGATTCTCCTTTAGGAAACTCATTAGGAGTTTTTAATGTAACTGATAAAGGAAATCTTTTTATTGTTGATTCCAAAGGGGCTATGGTATGGTCCTCTAATACCTCAACAACAGCTACAAATCCAACTGTGCAGATCTTGGATAGTGGTAACCTAGTTGTGAAAGATGAAACCAACCAAGATAAATTTTTGTGGCAAAGTTTTGATATACCTGGTGACACTTTACTCCCAGGTATGAAAATCAGAAGCAACTTAGTAAATGGTGATTCTAAAGGTTTGGTATCTTGGAGAGATACACATGATCCTTCTACTGGTTTATATTCATATATTATAGATACTAATGGTTTACCTCAAGTAGTGATTACAAAAGGAAACTCATTTTATGTCAGAATAGGTTCATGGAATGGAAATATGTTAACTGGAATTCCTTCTACGACGCTTTACTCGAACTTTAATTTCACTTTTTTTATTACTGAGAAGGAAGTTTCTTATGGATATGAACTTTTGAAGTCATCAATAGTTTCAAGGTACATGCTTACTTCGACAGGGCAAATGACGCGTTACATATGGTCGGACCAGAAAAAGAGTTTTGAACTTTTCTTTCTTGGCCCTGCAGACAGTTGTGATAACTATCTTATCTGTGGTGCAAATTCTAATTGTGATCCTAATAACACACCAGCATGTGAATGTCTTAAAGGTTTCATTCCAAAGTCTCAAGAAAAGTGGAATTCGCAAATTTGGTCGGATGGTTGTGTTAGGAGAGTTCAGTTAGATTGTGACAACAGGGATCGCTTTTTGAAACGTATGGGAATGAAGTTGCCAGATACATCAAAATCTTGGTTTAATAAGAGTATGAGCCTTGAAGAATGTGAGAAATCCTGTCTGGGAAAATGTAATTGCACAGCATATGCAAATTTAGATGTCAGAGATGGTGGAAGTGGTTGCATACTTTGGTTTAATAACATTCTTGATGCCAAAAAACTAAGAGCTGGAGGACAAGACCTTTACATAAGAGTTGCAGCTTCAGAACTAGGTTCTAATTCTTTATTTTCATCTAATTAGTTTTTATATTGAATTCAACTCATCCTAACAAAACTAGTTAGTAAGGTGAAAAGTACCACTGTTTATAAACTTTTTCAGGCTATATCTCTTTCCAATATGATGTTAGGTTTTTCCCAATAAAGCAATACTATTGAATTTGGTTTATAGATAATATGATTCTCAAATTGATAGCATTCGTGTTAAATGGCGGCCATTGTGTGGCAGATTTTTCACAATCGCCATAGTCAATTTGTGAAGGGATACCTGCCATCGGCTGCAATGTTGTGTTTATATGACGGAATTTTGGCATTCTGCCATCTGCCGATGACAATAGTGATTGGTAGACTCTAAGATTATATTAGGCTTGGACTTAACTTACCTTACAAAACTAGCTTGTAAAGTGATACGTGTCACTCTTTATAAACTCTTTTCAGAGCTTAACTTATTTTGAATGTAGGACTTTTCCCAGCACATCTCTTGCTTCCTTAATTTTTCTAAGCCTGACTAAGCTCTTTAATTGAAGGTAGAAAACAGAACATGAAAGGATAGGTAGAATATCGCCAAGATATGATAATTCGTTTAAAACTAAATCCATGGAAGCAAATAATACTATTAATATTAAGGGTTAATGGTGCTTTACCCCCTGTAATATAGGTCATTTTCGGTTTTACACCTTGTAAAATATTTTTTTTGATTTACCCCCTGTAAAAAAAAAATTATTTATTTATTTTTATTTTTTTGAATGACCTATTAGGGGGTAAATCAAAACAAAAATATTTTACAGAGGGGTAAATCAAAAAAAATATTTTACAGGGTGTAAAACCGAAAATAACCTATATTACAGGGGTAAAACACTGTTAACCCTAATATTAACAACTTTGATTTTGAAGTTCTTGAAATGCCTTAACTTTGGGATTTCTGAACATTTCAAAAATTTTGTTTGTTGACTAACAATGCTCTTAACCTATATCAGACAATAACAAAGGCATCAACAAGAAGCTTGCTGGAATTTTAGTAGGCTGTATTATGTTTGTTTTGATCATGATAATTCTGGGAGTCTCCATATATCGCAATCGGAGGAAGAAACTAGAGCAGCCAGGTAACCTTTTAGTTATTTGAAACTGAACTATTTTGTTTTATGTACAAATGATTGTTCAAAATTGTAAATATGCATTATTCACAATCATTCTTCTATCCTTTTTCAGTGATGAGTCAAGTATTTAGCTTCAAGAATCACACCGACAACAATGAGAATGAAGATATTGACATACCAATATTTGATTTATCCATCATTGCTAATGCAACCAATGACTTTTCCATTGATAACAAATTGGGGCAAGGAGGATTTGGACCGGTTTATAAGGTATTATGCAACTATTTTTTTCTTTTTTTTAACCATGTCATTGATGTGAAGTAGACATTGGCTTTGCCGATGACGAATCTCTGTCAGATCATTTAGCGGACCACCTTAGTTGAGGTCTCCCCTTGCAACCACGTTTTTAACCATCCACAAGGCCCGTACTCGAGACCTTTCTTAATGGATCTAAGTCCAGTTCCACTTGAACCAACTTAATGTTAGCATAGTTTTATAAGAGTACTTGTAGAAAAGAAAAAGTTAGGATAATTTTTTGACCAACTTCTGCACCTAAATATGAAAAACTTGTATAAAGCAAATCTAAAATGAGTGTCATTAGTTTATCTAACTTTCCAAATAATGATTCTTAGGGTAAATTGGAAAATGGACAAGATATAGCAGTGAAGAGGCTCTGCAATACTTCATCACAAGGACCAAAAGAGTTCATAAATGAAGTTAAGCTAATTGCGAATCTTCAACACAGAAATCTTGTGAAACTACTTGGCTGTTGCATTCATCTGGACGAGAGACTCTTGATATATGAATTCATGATCAACAGAAGCTTGGACTACTTTATTTTTGGTTTGAAATTTTATCCTATATATCATTTGTTTTGTTTACTTTACCATGATCAACAAGTTTCCTTCTTCTAACTAAACCGAAAACTTTTATAATCAGATCAAACTAGAAGAAGTTCATTGCATTGGACTCGACGATTTCAAATTATTCGTGGGATTGCTCGAGGACTTCTTTATCTTCATGAAGATTCTAGATTAAGGATTATCCACAGAGATCTCAAGACCAGCAATATTCTTCTAGACGAAAATATGAATCCTAAAATATCAGACTTCGGTCTTGCTAGAACATTATGGGGCGATGAAGCTGAAGTGGAAACAATTAGAGTAGTAGGAACTCAGTAAGCATGCTTAAATGACTTGAATTTGTTGCTTTATAAAACATAAATATTCACCTGCTTCTTTTCCTAATCCCGGTATCTTTTCTTTATTTATTATTTGTTTCAGTGGTTACATATCTCCAGAGTATGCAGCACGTGGATTTTTCTCGGTGAAATCAGATGTCTTTAGTTTCGGTGTTATTATACTTGAGACAATAACTGGAAAAAAGAACAGGGAATATAGCGACCATCATGATCTTGACCTTCTTGGATATGTAAGTATAATATTTGAGTCCATTAAAACAACATATGTTTCGGTATATTGAAAACAGTGTTTTCAATCAAAGATTGCACAAAACAGCGTTTGTTCAAATTTTGCTACGTTGCAAAGCAATAGCGCTGCTATAGCATCTATTTAACAAAACTTTGTACTACATCGAATATCGTGAAACAATGTTAGTTTCTCAAAATTCTGCTAAAAAGTAGCTCTACTATATCTGCTATATGTCAACAATGATTGAAAAGTAAACTCAAAACTCACAAACATAATTTTCATGTCCTCTAGGCATGGAGAATGTGGTGTGAATCAACACCGTTGAAGCTGGTCGATGAATCTCTAAGCAATTTGATTGCTGTAGCCGAACCTGAAATATTGAGATGTATTCAGATAGGGCTTTTATGTGTGCAAGAGAGACCTGATGACAGACCAGACATGTCAGCTGCAGTTCTAATGCTGAATGGTGAAAAAGCATTGCCTAAGCCAAAGGAACCAGCCTTCTTTCCACACCAATTCGGCTCATCATCAGGAACTACTAAACTGTATTCAAACAATGAAGTTTCCATAACAATGTTAGAAGCAAGATAGTCTAAATGAAACCAAAGGCCAATTCTCTTGTCAATATAATGTTGGCTTTTTTGTAGAAGTACTTAACCACAAAAGAAACTTCTGGTAAAAGATTTGCTTTCTGTATTTGTACATCATTATTGTTGTTGTCTTTGTGCCTATGTTTAGGTTTAATCCATTGAGAGTGATAATAGAATGATTAGAGGCTTAATTGTTTAGTTTTTAGACTTAAATTCACTTTTGGCTCCCAAAGTAGTACGATTGTGAGATTTTGAATCCCACTTATTTTTGAGTTATTTTGGTCCTTTATGTTTTGCGCATTTGTAATTTAGTCACCCCTCCAATTCTCCTCCAAATCTACACTGAGGTGACATGACATATTGACATGACATCAAACTCTCATAGTTGACGTGAGAGTTATAAAGAAAGCCAAAAGACGACGACAAACATTTTTTTATTTTTTGCTATGAGAGTTTGGTGACACGTCAATGAATAACTCAAGGCAAATTTAGGGTAAATTGGAGGAGCTATCAAATCTCCAAAGTGAAGAAACACGAGCAACCAAAATTACTCAATATTTTTTTGGGACATAGCACTTATACAGGAAAAACAAACAAGAAACCAGTTATACAAAAGACACCGGGGCTCCCTATCCGATTTCATATTTCAATTGTATATCGACTATCTTCATTTCTATATTGAAGATAAAATTTCATTTTTATTAATTAAAGTGGCATTAATGTTCATTAAAGAATACGAACTTTATACTTCCAGTTATAAAACTAATTGTAAGAATAGGATCAATATATATTGTACCCTCAAAGAGAGCAAAAAAAAACAAATTAAAGAAACACAACATGTTCAGTTCCCTGTGTTCTTTCTTAAACTAACGCATATCAGTTTGGAATTTCTTTTCCCACCCCTCAATTTTCTTAAACACCCCTTCTTTTTGCAATAAAAAATAAACCTTCCTTGAGTACTATAAACACAATCTTTGAAGACATGAAAACATTACAGGTGGAAAAAACACATTACTAGGAACTTAACTCGGAATTTGGTGAAACCAATGAAAGATATGGCTACTGAATCCATTCTTCTGAGGATTACCTTCAGGAGGTTTCTCTATACATGGATGAAGCTCATACTGTGGGCTTCGATGCACCAAATGCTACTTTTCCAAATCACACTGAATCTGCTAACATTACCATATCATCATCCAATGTGTGATTGTCATGTGATAGGGACGAAAAAAAAAAATTCAGTTTCAAGTTTCTGCTAGTGTCAAATAATATATAGAATTTTATTTATCTCCTCTTTATCCAAAAAATAAAGGTTTTGGAGCCTACTTGAACAAGGGGCCAGGTGACTAGGTCGGTCGTAAATGTGTGTTTGGATGGAGGGTTTAGGAGGGGAAGGGAGATGAGGATTTATTTTCCTTTTTTAAATTAAAGAATATATAACATGTTTCTCCGCTTTGATTGAGTTTGGGTATGAGTTTCAGTTTTTCTCGATTTCAAAACACGGGTATGGGATGGGTCCAGTTATATTAATGGCACCCACTTCGAACTCATACCCAAACTCATCCTAGATGTAGAAAGTCAATTTACTGCCCCATTTATATAAATAGAAACTCAAATCTAAATCATTTCACTAACACAGTCAGAGTCTCAGTTTTCACATGACACTCACTTATTATAGTTCTCTCTTTTCTCCTTCGATATCTCACACTTCCGGCCTCTCTCTTCTCAATCACCATAGTCATAGATCATCATCATCTCTTTGTTGGATAATGCATTACAATATTGCGTTCGGAATTGAAGAATACTTTTATTATTATTTTAAAAAAAAAAATCCAATGCAGAGATGGGGATGGGTCGGGAATACTCGACCCCGTTGGGGATGAGGACGTGACTAGATTTCTCATCCCTGTTGGGAATGAGTAGGGTAACTGGTAAGTATATGGGAGTATGATAGAGGACGAGGAAGGTAAAACTCGTCCCCACTCTGTCTCATTGCCATGCCTAGTTGTTTTCCTTTTGGGACATCATTCGGACAATCTGTGCATTCCTTCCTCTTTTGGGACATCTTTTCTATTAAAAAAAAAAAATGATATTTGTACAACTATTTTTTGATAACTATTATGACAATTTTATCTCTCATACTCACATTATGTTTCTGTTTTTTCTTTCTATTGTTATGGTTTTTGTGTCAATACTTCATTTTTTTTATGAATTATGGTTGTCCCAAAAGTTATCATTAAAATGGTAGTTCAAATAACACAACTAAAAAAAATCATATTTGTCAACCGTAACAAAATTAACTTCTAACCACCGCCACCAAGCCAAGTTGTACTTCGGTGGGGATATTATCTTCATGGATGAGGGAACCAACTTTGATGCAATAATGTTTTTATTTAGTCAACTCAATAATATTTTAAACGTTTTTTATTTCTAAAAAAAATAAAAATTCATCGTTTTGATTATTTTTATATGTCAAAGACGATCCAACGTTGAATTGAAAATATGTCTAGATATTTCCTAACCGACTTGATAGGTCAAATACATGAAAAATTATTTTGAGATATGAAAATTTAATTAAATTAAACATATCTATACATAAATAATACAAATTAATTACAATATCAACTTTTCCTAATATGTGTGAAAATTGTTACTCTATTATTAGCTTGGTGGCTAGAAGTTAATGTTGTATTATATTGACCAACAGTTTGAAACTTGATTTGACTTCTAATCTAATTTAGATACATTAATTTGCTTTGATCCTCTAACCAAATCACATACTCTATGAACTATCACAGTTCAACTATAATACAAACTTTTGAAGATTTTGGCTTACATTTTATATTTAAAACAAAAAACATCAACTTTTTGAGGAGTTTTTAGACCAATTCCTTAACAAAAAGACAATATATGGACAGTATCAAAGTACTAGTTTATTGCTTTCTTCTCTTCCATTTCATACCAACTTCCAATACCTTGGAAACCATTGTTCCAGGAAAATCAATCAAAGACAATGAGACACTAATCTCAGAAGATGGAACTTTTGAAGCTGGTTTCTTCAACTTTGGAAATTCAAATAACCAATATTTTGGTGTATGGTACAAGAATATTTCACCAAAAACTCTTGTGTGGATTGCAAACCGAGACGTTCCACTAGGAAACTCATCAGGAGTTTTGAATCTCACAGATAAAGGAACTCTTCTCATTGTTGATTCCAAACAGGTTATGATATGGTCCTCTAATACATCAAAAGAAGTAACAAAACCAAGTTTGCAGCTCTTGGATAGTGGAAACCTTGTTGTGAAAGATGAAACCGACCAAGATAATATTTTGTGGCAAAGTTTTGATCTTCCTGGTGACACTTTGCTCCCAGGTATGAGAATTAGAACAAACTTAGTAAATGGTGATTATAAAGGTTTGGTACCTTGGAGGGATACACAAGATCCTGCTACTGGTTTGTATTCATATCATATAGATACTAAGGGTTTTCCTCAAGTAGTGATTACAAAAGGAGACACATTATTCTTTAGAATAGGTTCATGGAATGGAAGAATTTTATCAGGAATTCCTTCTGAGACACTTTACAAAGCCTTTAACTTTTCATTTGTGATTACCGAGAAGGAGATTTCTTATGGTTATGAGCTTTTGAACAAGTCAATTGTTTCAAGATACTTGGTATCTTCAACCGGTCAAATAGCACGATACATGTTGTCGGATCAGACAAATAGTTGGCAACTTTTCTTTGTCGGACCAGCAGACAGTTGTGATAATTATGCTATCTGCGGTGCAAATTCAAACTGTGATATTGATAACTCGCCAGTATGTGAATGTCTTGAAGGTTTCGTTCCAAAATCTCAAACACACTGGAGTTCACAAAATTGGTCGGATGGTTGTGTTAGGAAAGTGAAGTTAGATTGTGACAACAGGGATGGCTTTTTAAAGCATACAAGAATGAAGTTGCCCGATACATCAAAATCTTGGTTTAATAAGAGCATGAACCTTGAAGAATGTGAGGAATTCTGTATCAGAAACTGTTCTTGTACAGCATATGCAAATTTAGATATCAGAGATGGTGGAAGTGGCTGCTTGCTTTGGTTTAACAACCTTTTGGATGTCAGAAAATTACCCTCTGGAGGACAAGACCTTTACATAAGAGTTGCAGATTCAGCTTCAGCTTCAGAACTAGGTAGTAATACTTTATTTTCATTTGTTAGATTTTTATATTGGATCAAACTCAACATTACTTTTTATATGTTTTTTTCTTTTCCAAAACTATATATCTTTTCCAGTGTGGGGTTTAAGTGTTGTTGGAATTCAAATGTGAGTGGTTAATCCCACATCGGCTAGGAATGGAGGAAATGGTGGATATATAAGATAGGTGACTTATATACCTAATTCCTTAAGGTTTTGAATGGAGATGTGGTGTCAATGTCTCTTAGAAGTCGTGGACGTTTCTTGAATTGATGGCAGGATTGTTAAATGGCGGCCATGGCGTGGTGAAGTTATATAATCACCATATGAAATTTACGAAGGGATGCCCGATATTGCAGTGCCATAGGCTGCAATAGTGTGTTTATATGGCGAACTTTTGGCATTCCTCCATATGTTGTCGACAACATTGCTCGATAGACTCTAATTCAGCTTGTAAGGGATGTCACTCTTTATATGCCTTCCTAAGCTGCACATAGTTTTTCATTGCAGACAGTTTGGGGATGCATGTAATAAATTAATCCTTGTTGTCAACTTTCATCGTATAGTCCTTCAGATGCCTTAAATTTTTGTATTTCTGAACTGCTAAAATATTTGGTGTGCTGATTAACTGTGCTTTTAACCTATCAGACCATAATACAGGCTTGAGCAAGAAGAAGCTTGCAGGAATTCTAGCGGGCTGTATTGTGTTTATTGTGATCATACTGATAATACTGGTAGTGTCCATACATCGTGTTCGGAGGAAGAATCTAGACAAGCCAGGTTACCTTTTAGTTATTTGAAACTGATTTATTTTGTCTATGTACAAGTGATTCTTCAACAATTGTAACTATGCACTCTGATAGAATTTTATAGTTGTACAATGCGTTATCAAATATTCTTCTGTATATTCTTACAGGGAAGAATTACGAATTTAGCTTGAAGAATCACACCGACAACAAAGAGAACGAAGACATTGACATACCAATATTTGATTTATCAACCATAGCTAATTCAACCAATAACTTCTCCATTGATAACAAGTTGGGGGAAGGAGGATTTGGACCAGTTTACAAGGTATAATGGAGCTTGTTTATATGCATTTCTCTAACAAAGTACTTGTAAAAATTGGTTCTCCTTAGCTTATCTAGCCTTCCATATAATGATTCTCAGGGTAACTTGGAAAATGGACAAGATATAGCTGTGAAAAGGCTTTGCAATACTTCAGGACAAGGACCAAAGGAATTCATAAATGAAGTTAAGCTAATTGCAAATCTTCAGCACAGAAATCTTGTGAAACTACTTGGCTGTTGCATTCATGATGATGAGAGACTCCTGATATATGAATTTATGATCAACAGAAGCTTGGACTACTTCATTTTTGGTTTGAGATTTTATATTCTATATCATTTGTTTTGATTTTCTTTACCATGATTAAAAAGTTTCCTTCTTCTAACTAAGCCGAAAACTTTTATAATCAGATCAAACTAGGAGAAGTTTACTGCATTGGACTCAACGATTCCAAATTATCTGCGGAATTGCTCGAGGACTTCTTTATCTTCATGAAGATTCTAGGTTAAGGATTATCCACAGAGATCTCAAGACCAGCAACATTCTTCTAGACGAAAATATGAATCCTAAAATATCAGACTTTGGTCTTGCTAGAACATTATGGGGAGATGAAGCAAAAGGGGTAACAAGAAGAGTAGTAGGAACTTAGTAAGCATAATTCAATGACTTTAATTTGTTTGCTTCATAAATTATAAATATTCACTACTCTTTTTCTAATCCCGGTATCTTTTCTTTATATATTATTTGTTTTAGTGGTTACATATCTCCAGAGTATGCAGCACGTGGATTTTTCTCGGTGAAATCCGATGTCTTCAGTTTTGGTGCTATTATACTAGAGACAATTAGTGGAAACAAGAACAGGGAATATTGTGACTATCATGGCCTTGATCTTCTTGGATATGTAAGTCTAAGGATTTAACCCACTTAAAACAACATATGTACTGACATATTGAAAAAAGTGTTGTCAATTTCAGACCGTAGAAACTACGCTGTTTTGTTCAAATTTCACTACTCTACAGTGCTATAGTGATGTTACAGCCCTATTTTACAACACTATATATTAAATCACATATTAAAGAACAATAATAGTTTGTGAAAATTCGGCTATGCTTTGGCATTTCTATATCTTCTATTTGACAACATTAATTGAAAAGTAAATTGAAAAACTCACAATCTTAAATTTTGTGTCCTCTAGGCATGGAGAATGTGGTCTGAAAAAATGTCGTTGGAACTGATAGACGAATGTCTAGGCGATTCAATTGCTGTAGCTGAACCTGAAATATTGAGATGTATTCAAATAGGACTTTTATGTGTTCAAGAGAGAGCTGATGATAGGCCAGACATGTCAGCAGTAGTTCTAATGCTGAATGGTGAGAAAGCATTGCCTAATCCAAAGGAACCGGCCTATTATCCGCGCCAACTTGGTTCTTCAGCAGAAAATAGTAAGCTGCATTCAAACAATGAAATTTCCATGACATTGCCACAAGCAAGATAGTCTATTATATGCTATTTGTATAGAAGCACTAAACTACCGAAGGAACAACTTTTGGTAAAAGATTTTCTTTCTGTCGTCTTTGTACCTGTGTTAAGCTTCAATCGATTGAGAGTGTTAATAGAACGATCAGAGGTTTAGTGTGCATGTTTGGTATCATGGCATCGTTGAGTTTGTGAAAATCATAGTGAGTAAAAGCTATGTAGGTGGCTCATCCACCGTGATACCAAAGCACTTAAATATTTTGGTGCATGGCATTAAGCAGTATTTTTTTGAATCAGCATATATATTAAACCACCAGTATCATACGAGACGTACGATAGGGGACAAAGACAAAACTGTACAAGGGGCTCGGATTTGCGGTAACCCCAAAACCAAACCAAAATCTACTGTCATGACAGCAGCACTGCCGAAGCCAACACAGCAGGCAGTAACCGTGCCAGACCCCAAACTCACAGCTGTACAGCTGCACAAAAAACAAACCGAAACTCACCTATCGCAAAAGACAATCCTTTGGGTTCCAACTCCATTCATAGAAAAGATGTGGAGGGATCTTCAACCTGGATAAACTCCATTGCCAAGACAAGAGTGATAAACTCCATTGCCAAGACAAGACTTTAATTTCCTCAACTAATTCTTCCTTATCCCTGACATAATTATTAAAAGGGAAATGCTAAATAGTGTCCTTAGGGCATTGGTTAAGAGGATAAAAATAGAAATTTTGCATTGGGAAATGGTGAAAAGTGATGAATTTAACTTTCTAAAAGTTAATATATTGTTGAATCTACTGCAAACCTACTGCTCTTGGTTTCCTTAAGCATAACCCTTAAAAATCCTATCATTCCGCACCACCCAAAGAGAAGCTTGCCACACCAACAAGACCCTTTACAAAGTTTCTTATTCTGGATCTCCCCACTCCAACGCTCAAAATGTTCATACAAGTTGTGTGGCGTAATGAAATTGATCTCTAACCAACTCAAAATCTTCAACCATACTTTAAAAATCACTCGACAATGTAAGAAAAGATGAGAAGAAGTTTCCACCATTTGCTCGCAGAACACAATCTTCCAAAGCACCAATAGGCAACACACTCCTTATTGCAAGGTTGGCTTTTGTTGGGATACGGTTTAAAAGAAGTTGCCAAGAAAAAGCCACAACCTTTAAAGGTGCCGGGCTTTTTCACACATTCCGACATACCATTTCTTTTGTTCGAATCAACTCCTCCCCTGGCAACAATAAAACCGCAAGCAATTTATAGGATGAGCTAACCTTAATAACACCTTCCTCTTCTGGCTTCCACCATCACATGTCCTCCTCCCCCGATCTCCTCCAACCATCCAATCAACAACAAAGCATTTTCCCACTCGAAAAGGTTTCTTCGCCAAGCAAATAACCAATTGTTCAAACCATCAATCTCCTCCCACAAATCACCCACCACAGCGTCTTTTAGGGTTTTAATTGAAAATAGCTGAGGGTAATTCTCACAAAGAGGTGCATTACCCACCCAATGGTCATTCCAAAAACTAGTTTTTAAACCATTTCACACCTTCCTACCCACCTCTCCATTAAACCAGTTTGTGCCTACGGAATCCTCCAAAGTTACAATATTCATCCACCATCGTGATGCATATGAGGGCCAATGGATGTCATTACTATTCGACAAATGATTAATCCGGTTTCCATATTTACGATGAAGAACCTCCTTCCAAAGCGGTTGGCCCGATAATAAGCTTAAGTTCACCACCCTCACATCTTTGACTCCCAACCCCGCCCCCCCAATTTCCCCCGCCCAAAAGGAATTCTCTTCGAATTCTAACTATTCTCTACCACACCTTCCGGCATCTTGAGGAAGGAAAGATAAAAGAGAATTGAATTGAACACCGAATTAAGAAGGACGATACGACATTAAGCAGTATTAAACAATACTTTGGTATTTTATATTAGTGAAACATACTACATATACAAGCAAAACAAACTTCAAAATAGCTACAAATACTCTATTTCAACTCTTATCATAGCATTAGAGTATTTACACAGATTATGGAAGATTCCATAAGTTCTACCCCACCACATAAGCATAAATATTGAAATTAAATAATGTAGGTTATGTCTATACGCTATATTCAGAATGCTAATGTAATTTATCCAAATGTGGCCTAATTTTGAAGTGTTTAGATTCTGTTGTGACTTCCATACCTGTTTATTTTGTCTTGGCTATTTTCTATCAGATTCCTCATGATTCCAGAAATATATTTTCAGACAAATATTTGCCAATTGATGTCTTCTTTTTTTTTCCTCTATAGTGGAAAGATAGCTTGTAACAGATACTCGGGTAAGGCCCGGTAATAAAGGAGGTAAGAAGTCTGAAACAGTAGCAGTCCAATAATGTTTTATTCTCGAGTTTGGAGTGGAGGGGAAGCTTTGGAGGAGGCAAATATAGAAAGAAATCTAAAAATATTTCACATTTTTTTATAGAATGATAAATTAATGTTTACAATTAATATATTTTTAATTTTAAGAATATTATAACAAAATTTGGACACATTTTATTTTATTTTATTATATATCTTGGCGCAATTGGTATAGTTGTTGTCATGTGACTGAAAAGTTACGGGTTCAAGTACTGGAAACAGCTCTTGTGTAAAAATAGGGTAAGGCTGCGTACAATAAACCAAATGATGGGCCCCTTCCCAGACCTTGCGTATGCGAGAGCTTTAACTGCATCGGGTTGCTCTTTTTATAGATCCAAATGACATATATACGATTCAAACCTCACATCTTCCTCCTTATTTCTATTCTTTTCATACTCATAACCTTTTAAAATAAAAATTTGAAAATCTCACCATACAACATGCAATCCTTCATTTTTCATCAAATCGACCACTAATCCATCAAATTTTTAAGTAAGAGATTGGTACACATTTTCTCATCATTGCCGACTACTCCTTCCTTGATCAAGGGCTGTTGTCGTCATTCTCAAATGTGGCACTCAAAGACTAGCAACTTACATCTTCCAGTTGACGATATGATATTGACATTGAATGACGTGTGATACCTGCTACATCTGCCCATCCAGGGTCTTTTGCTGGACCACACAAAGTTTTCCAAATATGTGGGGTCTATCATGAGGAAGCAAGTCAGGAAGTTGAAAGGAAGTTCTTCTGAAGAACACTTCTTCTCATAAAGTTTGTCATGGTGGATTGATCTTTAACATTACATACGAAGTATCATGTTACTTTCTAAAATTACTTGTCAAATTTTGTTTGCTTTGGAGAGGGTCTGGTTGTATATTGTTGCTATGCTTTGTCTATTGCAGGAAAATACTTCAGATAGGTGGACATGGATACTTTGTAACAACGATACTTATTAAGTTAAAGGTGCCTATCATTTTCTCACTCAGGATGCTTCAGAAGATTCTTTGCCTCTCTCAGAGCTGGTTTGAAATAAGGTGGTCTTTTTAAAGATGTCTCTACTTTCTGGGCATTTTATTCTCTCGAAAATATGCTTTCTATTAAGGATAATCTGGTTCATTATCCTTAGTAAGAAGCATAATAAAACTTAAAAAAATAAAAAATTTAAGGAATCTAAAAGACTAAATGAGAACCTCTACCGAAAAAAGAGACTACATCAGACCGTATCCATTTATATCGATGCAACAATCTGTTCACCAAATAAAGGGGGTCTTCTCACATTATTCCTCCACATTTTAAAGAAATTTTAGAAACCATATAGTATATTATTATTTTTAACAAGGCAAAATGAGATATATATTAATATCGAAAAAAAACATTTTCTCTAACGAAAGACGTGCCAGAGAAGAATGTCAAAGTTCAACAACAATGATCAAGGCGGCAAAAAACCCAACCGAAAAAAAAAACACAAAAAATTGCATTAGCCAATGTCCAAGCAACCAAAAGGAAAAAAAAAAAACCACCAACTATGGAAAGCAAATGCCAAATGAGCGAGCGTTATTTGCCTTCAGCCGCCCAAAAGGAAAGCAACTTAATTGTTTACATAAGTCGATGAGTTGAGCTTATTTTATTGTTAAAACTTCTGTTATTCCTTTCCTTTCAAATAACCCAAGAACAAGAGAGACAGATTAAATGCATAACAACTCGTCGTGCTTTTGAGACACCTAATATGGTACAAAATTGAATAAAATGATCTGAAAACTGAAGAATACCAAACCAAATGCACACAAGATACCAAAGAGAACTCAACACATTACAAAGCATAAACAAATGATTGGCCGATTCAATGTTGCCACAACCATTAACACAAAGTTGAGAACCAATACGAATTATGCCTCGCCTGAACAAATTATCCTTGGCAGACAACTTGTTTCGAAGAAGCCGCTAAGCAAATAAAGATATCTTCAAGGGAATATCCTTATGCCAAATAAAATCAGAAACATCAATAAAATGATGTAGTTCCTAACTAGTGAGAAAATCGTACATCACGCACTAAATAGCATGCACCTGGATCTAGTTGTCAAATCCACTTATCCTCAACTTTAACCAGCATAATCACATTATGAAGTAATTCCCTACACTCCCCTACCAAATCCTTCTCCCACGCCAACAATTGACGCCTCCATTTCCAAGTTTCGCCTCCCTCACCCCCAACCTAAATGAAACATATCTACCACAATTATCCAACAATTTTCAATTAAATGAAATAACCTCTTAAACCTGTCACAAAATTTAAAGTCACCTAACCACGGATCAGCCCAAAAAAGAGTGTTTGCGCCATTACCTGATTTCCACCATAAATAATATTCAAACCAATTCCCCACGTATAAACCAACCCCATCTGGGATATGCACCAGATCCTTCCACCAAGCAGACGCCTCACTGCCACCCACCTTTACATGCCCCCCTATCCACCATCAACCTCCAACCACATTTACCTAAAAGAGTATAAATAAACTCCATCAATTGTCTAACCTCCAAACCACCATACTCCTCAAACAAAGAGACTCATAGTCAGGAAAGATCATAGACATGAAGAGATGACATGACAACCATCCAGGTAAATGTATACTTTTTCAACTTGGCAATCCTAACTTTATTTAAGGTAAGCAACAGTTCCCAAAAACTCAGTCGCTGAGCATCACCATCAATAGGGAGACCTAAATATACAAAGGGCAGCCACCCAATGTTACAGTTCAACAATGAAGTTGCCTCACACAACCAAGAACCATTAACATTAACACCAACGAGCAAATTTTGATTAAAATTTACCTTCATCCCCGACAAAACTTCAAAAAGGTGAAGAACCGCTCGCTTAACTCTAACATTAGCCCAACTTTTCCCCTAAAATCATAGTCTCATCAGCAAATTGAAGATGGGAAATGACCGTAGGCGCATATTCATGCCAACCTAATACCCGAAAAAAATATTATACTCAACCAACGCAGACATCATAACATGAAAGCCTTTTGTTGCTAACAAGAACAAAAAAGGGGAAAGAGTGTCACCTTGTCTTAGCCCCTCTTCAGTAAAAATTCCTCAGTAGGACTTCCATTAACCAAAATACTCCTTTTGCACCAAAGAGCCAGAAATTTCATTTTTTTTTTCCATAATTTCATCCAAATAATCCCAATCCATATAATCATATTCTTTTTAAAAATACACTTTAAAAAGAAGTAACTCTTTTTTAAGTTTGCGGGCTTCATCTACCACCTCATTAGCAAACTAGAATCTAAAATATGTCTACCTTTTACAAAAGCAAATTATGAATCTGAAATCACACTAATAATAACCCTCCTCAATCTATCTGCTAATAATTGTGTCAACCCCTTATACATACTTCCCACCAAAGATAGGTTGGAAATCATTCAGCCACCAAGGAGAATTGTTCTTAGGAATAAGAACAATAAAAGTGCAATTGATACTTTTTGTTAATCTACCATTACGATGAAAATCAGTTATGAATCTAATAATATCATCCTTCATGTTAGCCCAAAATTCTTTAATAAAACCAAAATTAATGTCATCCAACCCTCGACTCTTAAAACTATCATAGTCCCACCCTAAAACCTTCACCTCGTCAACAGTAAAGGGTTTAGTTGAATCAGCCCCTTCTAAAGTAGTCAAAGAATGGAAATGTAAATTATCCAACCCATGTCTCTCAATGTTATAACCCTTAAAGTGAGTTGCAAAATGTGAGAAAACAATATCACAAACATTAACTATTCCATCCACCCGCGCACCTTCCACAAGAATAGAGAAAATAGCATTACCTCACTAACGACTAAACATAATACCATTAAAATTTGAAATTCACATCGTCTTCTCTAAGCCAATTTAACCGAGATTGCTGTCAACATATGCTTGTGTTGATTTGAGATAATGAATATAGATCAACCGTGAGTCCATGAAACTCATCCACATTAGCCTATAACAACTTTAAATTAAAATTTGATTTTAAAAATGTTTTCAAATAAAACATATGAATATGAAAAACATAAACAACACAAAACAAAATAAATATCTTCCTTCAAAAAACAAAATAAATTTCTAATATGTATTCCATCTGTCTTTTATCATAGGCCATTCCAACATTCACATATATCAAAACAGTAATTGTAGTAAAAAAATTGTATTAAAGGAATTGTGCTGATGTTATATATTTATCCGTAAAACTATTGATATCAAAAAGAAAAGTATTTCCTTTGGTAAAAAAAAAAGTATTTCCTAATGATAAACGAAATAGAGTTATTTTTTAAATTAATCATCAATGGTGATTTCGAAAAAGATAAAACTGAAAATTTCTTTAGTCTTTATTATGTCGTTAATTAATATTTTTAGCAAATTAAAAAAAAAATTGAATAAGCAAATTCAATATTTTTAAATCGTTGCACTTGTTTTTGACAAAAAGATGTTACAATTAAATGCCTCTCATTTTTCTCCTAGCTAAAATTCTAGAACTCTAATTCTCTATTCAAAGTCTTCACAACTTTTAAACATTTATCACCCAAAAGCCACCAATCAAAGCATCTAATATACATTTATGTCAAATTCTAAAGTCATTTCAAAGGTTTTGGTAACAAGTGTACAAAAACACTTTACAAAGATTCAAATAATGGAAACCTTTGATAACTTTCATATAGACAAAGTTATTTTTTGATATTTTAACGTAGAAGAATGTTAATGAGTGTCCTTGGAGCATTGATTAAAATGTTAAAATTAGTAAATTTGTATCAAAAAGTGGTATAGTTATTGCTAAAACAAAAATAAAAACTTATAGTTATATTTCTAAGACAAAGTTTTTACTAATAGATTCCTTAACCAATGTTTTTAAAGCACCGATTAGCAAAACTCTTTAATGTATTGAATACACAAATCTAAGATAATATTTCTATTTTAAATTTCTTATAAACATTTGTTAGCATTTATCTATTTCAAAAGGTTATGCTAGTTAGTGTTTTTGAAGTAATTTGTTAAAAATATACCGCTAAATAATGTTTATTTTCTAAACATTCTAAAATAAACAATTATTTTTAAAAAAAATTAAATACTTTGATTTCTAGAACATTAAATACATATATTTTCATAAATAATTACCACTTCCGTCAAATTACTTATTTTTCAAACACTCATATATTTTAATACAATATTCCAAACATATATTTTCTTAAAGAGTGTTTGGAAAGCACTCATTAATATTTTTCTTATTATAAAAATTAGTTCTTTAACAAATGTTTCATTTACATTTGTTACTATTTTCCGATTTTAAATTAGAGTTAAATATGTTTTTGGTCCCAATAAATATGTAAACTTTTCATTTTAGTCCCTCTAAATTTTTTCTTCAACTTTTAGTCCTCAAAAAGTTTTTCATCTTCACTTTTGTCCTTCCTTTAAAGTAAACTCATATGTAGAATTCATATATTTTAATACAATTTTGCAAAAAAATTCATAATATTATAAGAATTTCTCCCAAAAAAATTAGCATTTTTTAACAAAACGTAAATTAAATATGAATTTTTATATTTTGTGTGTTAGAAATTCATATTTAATTTACTTTTGTTAAAAAGTTATAATTTTTTTTTGGAGAGATTTTTACAATATTTTACACATTTCTGCACAATTTCATTAAAAAAAAATCCAAAAATTAACTTAAAAATAAGGATCAAAAGTAATTATTGAAAATTTTATAAATACTAAAAATTAAAGAAATTTTTTAAAAGATTAAAATAAAAAATTAATATATTTATAAAGATAAAAAATATATTTAACCGTTTAAATTATCACTAAATTCACGACTTTAGTCTTAACTAAACCATCATTCCTTTTAGTAAAAAAAACGAAACCCACCACTATCTATTCCCAATATTAGTATTAAAAAAAGATGAAACCCATCATTATCAATTCCCAATATTTAATGAAATAAATCACATCAAAATATCTCCTCCTTTACAATTCTACCCTTTAGAGAACCTTCCACGAAAAAACTAGGCAAGTTCACTCCAACTCCAAACTCCAATTTAATGTAATCCGTGTCTGTCTCTGACCAAGTTAACTTTGTTCCCTTAGCTGTCTTCAATGAATCTATGTCCACTTACACTTACTCCACTCACCTTCTTCGAAAAAACCACACCTCTTTCCTCTCTCTTTCCTCTTCATATTTATATATACACACAAATCTTCAATTATATTTCATTCATCATCATTCATTATAATTCATAACCCTTAATATCTCCTATCTTCTCTTCTACAATATTTCTTTCCTTATGGCTTCACAAAATACACAAGTTCAATTTCAAGACTCATTACCCTTCATGGCAAACAAGCTTGGTGGGGATGGATTAATAGATGAACTATGCAATGGTTTCAATCTTTTGATGGATTCTACTAAAGGAGTCATTACTTTTGAAAGCCTTAAGAAGAATTCAGCTTTGCTTGGGTTACAAGATTTGACCGATGTGGAACTTCAATCCATGATTGTTGAAGGTGATTTTGATGGTGATGGTGCTCTTAATCAAATGGAGTTTTGTGTTTTGATGTTTAGACTTAGTCCTGAACTTATGGATGGGTCTAAGATGTGGTTGGAACAAATGCTTCAACAAGAAGTCCAAGATTCTTTCTAAAATTTTTTCATTGTTTTGGCAATTTTCCCATAAACTCGTGTAAAAAAAAGAGAATTTTTTTTAATGATATGAAATTGAAGAAGTCCATGATTCATCTAATTATTTTTACTTGTTTTGCATATTCTTTTGTTCAATTTGATTACTATGCTCAAATTTTGGTTAACCATTAAACGTTAATTTCAGTTTATTTTCGCGTTTATCTTATCTAATAATTGTTGATTGGATACCTTAAACAAACTTTATGTGTTGTAAAAAGTTGTGAACTGGCTGTGATTTAATCCAAATTAGCGGCTACCTATTAGTAATAGTCTTAGAACAATTGGCTTTAAAATATAGAAAAGTTAATAATTTAAAAAAATTAGAAGTAAAATGAAAGACCAAAATGCAAGTACTACACAATATGGTTTGGAGGACTTTATGAAGCTCGTGTGTGGAATTTGACCTCTAAAATAGGGGTGAATTATGACTTTGAATGTATATATTTGAAAACAATATAAATTTTGTGCAGTCCAAATGTGGCCTATCATTCCAGATGAGAAAATAATTAAGCCATTATTTTTCCCATCCTATAAACTTCTCGTGCGTCTTATTTGAATTCTAAAATCTGAAATATTTCAACGTATTTTTGAAGATTTTATGGGGTTTTTATTCAGTTCGGATTCTAAAATCCAAACAGTATAGGACGCGTGAGAAACTCATAGGGTGGGAAAAGAAACAGTCAAGTAATGCATACTCAATATAGCTTGGTCAAAGGATCCATTAGAAAGTAGCTACTTTTCACACCCCCCCCCACCCCACCCCATTCAGATGTATATTTTGGGTACTATAGTGGTCTATTCTTTCAAAGTCATCGCCATCATCTTTAGTGGTCTATTCTTTTTGAGATGAGAAAATAAATTCAACTTTGTACTATAGTGGATTTTTCAATGAACTATGTCCTAAAGTTGTGCGAAATATTAAGATAAACTTGAGATGAAATCCTTTTGGTTGCTCTATTTTCATTTTAAAGTAAATTCCATTTCAAATCATCCTCGATCATGTCTATAGACATGGTCTCCTACACTTGATCATCACTAACAACAAGACTCGATTTACAAGTCAGAGGTTCCAAGACTTTTGTAATGACCTCGGCATTAACCTGAAGTTCATCTTGGTAGAACACCCACAAACAAACGTGGAGGTCGAGTCAACTAACAAAATTGTCCTCAGAGGATTGAGAAATAGATTGGATCAAGTAATAGGAGAATAGAGTGAGGAGCTTATTCGAGGTTTATGGTCGTATCACACTACGCCCTAATCATCAACGCATGAAACACCCTTCAAACTTGTCTACCGATTGGATCCAAAAATGACTTACATTTGGTTTAGTACTTGACTTGACCATGCTTCTTTTGGAGTCACTCCTTTTAATCTCATTGTAGGACTTCTGTTTAGAATGAATGTTGTAGTGGCTATTGCTTCTCCCCATGGACTTGAATTTTTTAAGACATCAAGTCAAACACTTCATTCTTTCTTTTGATCAACTAAGCCCACACTTTCATAGTAAAATCGTACATGAAGGACACAAAATACTTGTTACCATAAAGTGAATCTACTTGGATTGATCCACACGCTTGTGGGTACACCAATTCCAGTTTCCCCTTTGATCTCACTTCTACTAGCTGTTGAAAGGAATTTATGGACTGCTTTGAAACAAGACACTCCCAATCACCATGTCTTGTTTGTTAATAATATGTAGATCTCTTTTGGACCAAAAAAATAATAATATGTAGATCTCTAAAATATAAGTGACCAAATCTTTAATGCCACGCCCATTCTTCTCTACTCATAGATGATGCAAAGCATTTTTGCTCCAACACTTGAATACCTATTTTGAAAGTTCTGTTTTTTTGACACAGGGAATTTAAGAATCAAACTCTTCTTGTCATCATGCACCTTTAGTACATTATCCCCCATTATCATTTTATACCCCTTTTCAAGCACTTTATCAAGGCTTAGAAGATTACTCTTCATACCTGCTACATACAAACATTTATGTTATACATGGACTTCTTGCATTCTCTTTTTTGTATCATCACCTTGTCTAATCCTTCAGCACTCAAAGTGATATCATATGTAAATTTCATTGTATGATAACGTATTTTTATACGTATTTTATAAATTTATTTTGTTTTCATAATTATAAGTTTATATTGCCTTTTTAGAACTATTTTAATACTTTTAGTTTATTTTTGAATAAATAGATAAGATCAAGTGACCGTGAAGAATTGATGAAGAAATAGTGGGATACAAGAAATCGATGATGTTTTGATGGCCAAGGGATCAAACGATGTTAGTGGAATACTTCTTCAAAGTATTACAAATGGAAAATCAATGTCAATATGTCCATTTTCGCTATAGCTATACCGAGTGCAGAAACCGTCACTATAACTCATGAAAGTTCAAAAATCCAAGAAAAATTGAAGTCATGGAGGCTACAACCACATGTAGTCACGGGTTACTTTGTGAATTTCAATGATTTTGTGTAACTAGACTTTAACTCGTGGGATGCACGGATTTTTTAGAGTTTTATTTTTTTTTTAAAGTTTCATGTATAATTATCAAATTGACTATATTATTAGAAACATTTAATGAAATACAAAAGTGTTTTAAAAAAAATTAAATCGATTCGTTAATTTATTATATGATGTATATTCCATAAAAGTGAAATAAGACATATATATTTCTTAATTTGAAATCAAACATATATATTGCTTATAAAAATAGAAATGCTATAAGTGGCTATCTTGAAATAATGATTAATAATAACCGTGTGGGTAGAAATTAATAAGTGGTTAGTGGGTTATAGATAATGTGATAGTGGGAAACGAAAATGGGATTTAATGGATTGTTTAAAAGGGCATTTGATATTAGATATCATTTAATGGAAGTAAAATTAAATCAAGAAAATTGTCGGTGGCTTAGTGGTCAAAACGTTGAGAAGAAGTTATTAGGTCTCGGGTTCCAATCCTTATAGAAGTTTTTTTCATAAAGATTTTTTAAGCTAATCAAAAAAGGCGGGATTAAGGTTAATTAGGGCTAACTTGCAGCACTATTTACTAGACAATCGAACCGTGCTAACGCACATGTCATATCGACGGTAATATTTGGTGGTAACATATAACAAAACAGTTTAGTTGAATGTTATAATTGTCATAATTCTATTCATAATACTAATTATCATAGACGTTGGTATTGTACCATATAATAAGATTTCTTTTGCTACGGAAAACAGGTACATGAGTTCTGAATTATGAGTTTTGAGCAGAATTTTGCGCCTTTTGCTAGTCTTCATGAAGCGAACAGGTACATGAGATGAAACAACGCAGCTAAAAGGAATTTTGATTTGTGGTTAATTGCTTACATATTCAAACAACACAAACAGAAGGTGAGAAGTCATCAGCAATAAATTTAAGTTTTATAATTACCTGACAATGCATTAACCACCAGCATAATTCCAATGACAATTGTTTATGTGAAATAAACATAATGTGATTACATATATATCTAGGCAGAATTTGTTTATTTAGCACTGGCTTTGTTCAACAATCAATTATATGACTCTTAGCATTCCACCTCTGTTGACTTACACCAAGACACCTTATGGCGCGTTCAATCAAGTGGTCTCTGCATTTTCCCTAATTATGTACTCACAACAGTGTGCATATCATCTCTCAAAAAAAATTGTGCATTATTTACCACACAATTCAACGTGATACTCTCAAGTTGGAGTTGGAAAATATGGCATATGTGGTTTAATGAAGATAAAACAGACATATTGCTACTATATCTTTCAAATATAAATTAACAACCTGATCAAATAGAGATATAACAGAAACTACGGTGAAAATCTTGGTATAATAATAATTTTACAAAGGTTCTTAGGACTGAATGATTGTAGGGATACATATTATGAGGAAAGAGCTTCAGTTGAAGATATCGAAGGTCAATCAATCATGTACGATAGTTTTTTCGCAACAGAACTTAGTTGAATATGGAAAATATTGTCAAATATGTTTAACAGCGCTGCATAACTCTTTAAATTAAAATCAGCAAGTTATATTTGGTGATTTAGGTAACTTTCATTGATTGAATGCAATCAGTAGAGTTTGCACACACATTTAAAAATTAAAATATAGTCACAATGGTCTTTGATTATATTCATGACCAAAATGAAACAATCATCAACGCTGCTTAAAACTTTTTCATATTAGTTGCATAAACTTCTTCATTAGATCGATGAGAATGATAGTAGCAATATAAATACTAAAGTAACTTAAAAAAACTACAAATAATGACTGCTATTTAATGGAAAAAGCAATTTTATAAAACGAAATTGTACCACATGTCAGATATGACACATGAGACAAACATGTCTAATTTCATTAGGAGTACATTCAAAAGTGTAGTAAGACCAACACAACAGTACAGTGCAGATTACAGACCAAATTAAAAAAAAAAAGAAAGGAAAAACACATAATTTTGAAGTTATAATTCTAGCAGCTTGAACAAACTTCGATAACGCAGCAGATACTTTCTAGCTTTAAGCAGTTAATCAACAAAATGGAAAACTGGCACGAAAATAAAGGGCATAAGAAAGTTACATAAAGATGAAAGATTAAAATAAAATGGAGGAATGTAGTTCAGTAGCCATAGATATGCAGGTATATATAGGATAATAAAATGTATGTGAAGAGTTGCAGATAAAATTTATGTGAAGAACTGAAATTACCTACATTGGAAACACACAACAGATGGCTGAATGGATATTAAAGGGTTTGGAAGGTTGAAATGCAAAAAGTATGAAAATAGGCAGTTTTTGTTTTCATTTTCAATGCTGAGTACGTTACTTTATTTATTCAAAAATAATGCACTTGATGTGCCTTCAGAATAGGAAGGGACGCAACAAATTAGGAGGGGAGCAGAATTTGAAAATTAAATTAGAATGATTTGAAAATTAAATTGGAATGAACAATTAATGCGATAATCACTAGAGGAAAAATATTAGGTTAAAATTAGGGTTAATGCTAGCTAGATCAGTTAAACTTTATGAGTAAACCTAGGAATTGACATATTCCTTCGAAACCTATCCTTCAGATGGATAACAAACTTATCCATACCAACAAACACCATAGTCACCCAGGATCCGAGACAAACACCGTAGAAGTCTTTTAGGGCATGTCAACCCGTAGTCAAGTAAATGTTGCAGTTGAATCTCTCAACCAACACCTCAAATTCATTGTTTTTAGAATCCACAAGATTTGCGTAGCATCCAATTTGGTCTCCAAAGTCATTAACAAACATCGTTGGCAATAGAACCATGTCATAATATTTTTTTTAAAAATATGTATCAACATGTTAATAGATGAATCTGAATGGAAAGGATGATCCGAACAAAAGCATCTGGAAAGAAAGCCTTACGTGTAGAGTATCAAGCTCAACCACATACGTCCTGTACTTTGTACGGAGATCATTGACAACCTTCTCAAGTTCGGATGTGGGATTTGGGTTCAACGGGGTTGACAACAAAACACCAAACAAAATGTTAGTATTACGATAACAAATTTTAGTTTTGTATTACAACATCATAAGAAATTTAGCAAACCCTAAACTTGTTAAAGCATGATAAGACAACAGAGCTTGTACGTAATTGTTGGTCATGCTTCTGTGAATGTGATGGGATCTAAAAGGATGAGAGAAAAAGCAGAGTGAATAATCCTTGTTTATATTTCATGTTTATTTCAACGGAATATAACAAAAAGAAATAATAGTTAGGCAATGGTTGTGGAAAAAAAATGTTCGATTTAGTGTATAAAAAAGGCAATATTATATAGACAAGAATAAAATTTCAATTTTTTAAATATTTATTCATTGGGAAAAAAAATTCGATTATTTCAAATATTAAAAAGGCAATATTAGATAGGCAAGAATAAAAATTCAATTTTTTAATCGTCTATTCAGTGTGGAAAAAAATTCGATTATTTCAAATAATAGTTGACTATGAAAATTTATACCTATTAATTACACATTGATAGTTGTGCTCCTCGATTTTCGGATATCAAACCTGTAACGCCCTATTTATTTATCTAATTATTTTTGGTTGAGTTTAGAGTCTTTTATATGACTTATGTGATTTATGTTTATTTATGACGTGTTGTTGTGTATTAATATTTTATTAAGTGGCTTTATATTATTATTTGGAAGAATATGTTGGAAATTAGAATAGATAGACTTGGAGGGGCTGGTATAGAAATAATAAAGAATAAGTGGTGTTAAGTAGAAAATTTGTTGAGTATATAAAGAAAAACAAGAGACAGACACAAATTAGGTTTTATAGAAGTCTTTGGGAGAAAGAGGAGAAGAGGAGAACCAAGAGAAGAGAGAACCTGTAGAGTCTTGCAATCACCAATCTAAGGTAAGGGTGGGACTA
>Ga0228710_1001380_pt1 | contig 36228 bp, 20 predicted proteins | sample MedpolnodulmetaG_FD_177995 | JGI IMG/M metagenome (GOLD analysis project Ga0228710, IMG submission 177995) | Root nodule microbial communities from Medicago polymorpha collected in Santa Monica, California, United States - pink nodules | ecosystem: Host-associated > Plants > Roots > Nodule...
CAAAAGAATTGTGGTTTATCCTCCGGAAGAATGGATGCAACAATCATTTACGAAGATAATACGACATGCATCGCTCAGTTGAAAGAAGGATACATTAAAGGAGACCGAACAAAACATATTTCTCTAAAATTCTTTTTCACTCATGATCTTCAGAAGAATGGTGATATCAACATTCAATAAGTTCGTTCATGTGATAATCTCGTAGATGTTTTCACAAAGTCACTCCCAAGTAAAGTTTTTGAGAAACTTGTACTAAGAATTGGTCTTCACCGTCTAAGAGATATTTGTCTTCATGAGGGGGAGAAATAAATATGTTTTGCACTCTTTTTCCCTTCACCTAGGTTTTATCCCATTGGGTTTTCCTGGTAAGGTTTTTAATGAGGCAGTTCACACTCAAAAGGATATTGTACTCTTTTTCCTTCACTAGAATTTTTTTTCCACTGGGTTTTTATTTTAGTAAGGTTTTAATGAGACATATCCTCAATGGACATCCCAAGGGGAGTGTTATAAATATTAATAGTGGGTGTCCAAATAGCAAACGGGTTAATGGGCCATACCACTAGGTTATTGGGCTTAGTTTATATGCTACTCTATTTCCCTATAAATAGAGCTCATTGTAACATTCAGAAATACATCAGTGAATAAGAATACTTCCTTATTCTCTCTTCTTCTTCTCTCTATTTACTTATATTCATAACATCAACAAATTAATGGCAAGATAATTTACTCTCACCAACCAAATTTGTGGTGTTAACATTTAATTTTTTCAGGTAACACAAAGTTTGTTTGGTAGGTAAGTAAAATTTGTTCGAGAATTGATAATGATTTTTTTTTTTATCAAAAAATGATAACAAATTTGCTAATGCACAATATAATTTTTTTTTATCAATTCTACATGTATTAATAAAGAAAAGTGTTATTTCCAGCGACAAAAACTGTCCCGAGCATTTCACGAGGCGTATGCACCGTTGGATCTTGTGGTTTTAATTCTGGTTTAAGTGGAAAACATGGTGGTCATGGTAGGCCAGCAATCACAACAATTCACTAGCCTTTCTTTAGAATAATTGTCGCTATATATACCTTTTACCATTAATAAAACTTAAAAAGAATAGTCTCCGCGAGCTTAACTGAGTTGGTAGGGACATTGCATAATTTATGTAGGGGTCGGGGTTCGAACCCCCGACACGCCACAATTAATTGTGTGAGGCTATTACACCAAAACAAAAAAAAACTTAAAAGAGAATAATTGTCGCTATATATACCTTTTCCCATTAATAAAACTTAAAAAAAAGGTTAGGAGTTATATTATATCATATATGTTAGATTTATTATTATTATTATTGAATATTTGTCAAAAATTATAATAAATATTGTTTAGAAATATATCGGATCTTTTTTTATGAAAATAGTAGATCTTGTGCTAAAGAATGATGATATTAAACATTTATTAATTAATAGCATTTATTTTTATTTTTTTGTGATAATTAATAGCATTCATTGATACACATTGAAATATTTACTAAAAATTTGATTTGATTATATGGGCCAAATATATGAATGCGTTTCATTCCCTATATATACACACTCACACAGAGACAGTGATTGTGGAAGAACAAAACGCAGTTTTCATCCTCTAAAAAAAGCAGTTTTCATCATCTTTGTGATTTCAAGTTATTAGCCATGGAACCAGCAGGTAATTCTAATATCTTTGCTTGGCGTCTGTTGCCCCTGAAACCAGCAGGTAAATCTGGAACAAGGAAGTGCCCCTGAAAATTAGTCTCTTTGTTTGGCGTGTGTTGCGGGATTGTTTACCAACAACGGACAACCTAATTAAAAGACACATTTTACTTCCAAATGCTCAGTTATGCGTGGGTGGATGCGGTATGATGGAGGATGCAAAACACTTATTCCTCTCTTGTGATTTTTTTGGTAAACTTTGGTATGGTATTTCTCATTGGCTTAGTTACCACATAGTGTTTCGTGAACATGTGTCAGACCATCTATATCAATTTGGCACCTTAGGAGGCTTTTCAAAAAACAATTGCTCCGCTTTTCAGCTTATATGATTATCTTGTGTGTGGGTGATTTGGCTTGAAAGGAATGCTCGTGTTTTTCACCAAACAGAAGCTTCGATTAATCAATTGCTAGATGAAGTTAAGCTTCAATCTTACTGGTGGCTGAAAGCAAATCGTCATAGTTTTGTTTTCTCCTACCATTCTTGGTGGTTAAACCCTTTACCTTGTTTGGGAAGTATTTTGTAACAGGGTAGCTCTCTTTTTTAGTTTTCCTGTTTTGTTCCCCGTTTTTATTGTTGTATTGTATTTGATACTCTTTCAGCTGGGTTTTCGGCACTCTTTGTGCTGAAATCTTCAGGCTTTCAGTTATATATCTCATTTTAGCTTCTTAAAAAAAAATTCTAATATCTTTGTTAAATTAATATGTCTTACGTTATAAGGACTATCACAGTATTTGTTTCAAAAGGTGCTTATAATTTTTTTAAGCCCTAAAAAGAAAGTTGCTTATAGAAAACGAAGTGTTTGTTCTTGATTATAGAACACATGTATGTCGTTTATGTTTTTTTTATTTTTAAGAATGTATGTCGTGTATGTTTTTTTTTAAAGGAATATGTCGTGTATGTTATAATTAATTAATTTAATCCAAAAATAATGTACAAAATTAACCGGATTATATATGTTAAGTTTTTTTTTTTTCAACATCTTAATGTCCCTACTTAAATCACAAGCTTGCGTTACCAAACTTATCAAAGGCCTTTCAACATCTTAATGTCCCTACTTAGGTTATAAAGTATTAACTATTGTACCTATATGTATCTTATAAACTATTAACTATAAGTCTTAATGTCTCTACTTAGGTTATAAAGTATTAACTATTGTATCTATATGTATCTTATAAACTATTAACTATAAGTAAAGGTTTTTAAATCGGTTGAATCAGAATTGGATCCGATCCGAATAGCCCTTGAGAACCGTTAGTTTACTAAAATTGGAGTAAGATCGTACTTGGATATCATAAATAAGACAATATGCAGAATTAATGATGGTTTATTCTCCTGTGATATCCAATAGTCTAACCATCTGGTAGGTTTCGTTTCTATCGCTATAAACTTTAGGTGGGAATAGGTCAGGTCGAGATTTACTTAAATAGATTAGACCTAATTTTAAAAAAAAACAAATCATAAGACTGACCTATTAACTTGTCAAATGCTTTATTTTAAGTTTGACCTGACCTATTAGCATGTCTACAAGCCTAGTTTGCTCTGAAGATATTTAATAGAACATTTGATCTATTTATAAAAAAAGCCTAATTAACTCATATTTCTCAAAATACTAATATGCTATTAAAACTTTGTAGAGCATTGTAACCACAAAAAAAACTTTGTAGACCATGACATCTATTTTTTCACTTTATAAGCATATATTGTCCGTAAATTCAATAATTTTTTTTGTAGAGCATGTTCCTCGATTTTGTAGAGGCTAATAAGTATATATTGCATGCATTTGACCTATGTCCTATTTTTTATTTTATTTTTCAAGAAATTTTCGTTTTTGTTTGGCCTATTAGAGGAGTAAATCAAAACAAAAATATTTTACAGGGGGCGAATCAAAATAAAAAATTTACAGGGAAGAAAACCGAAAATGACCTATATTACAGGGGGTAAAGACCTATTAACCTTTTTTTTACTTTTACATCTTTAATACATGTATTAGCTTTCAATTGCTACATTATCTTTTCATTGACCTAGTTCTTTGCTAAGGAGAATCCTGATGCCCCTCAATCGCACCACAAGGTTTCAGCCGGATTGTTAGCTTAGTTGCATACGGAATTGCTACGGTAGTCATTGTAGCGGGCTTATTTATTTTAGCATTGCACTTTATCAATCTTGATTTGGAAATCCCAGAGTTTAGAGTCGACTCGGGTTCTCTAAACTCACTTGGTAAAAATGGCACAAAACTCAATGTGGAATGAGACATTAAGTTTGTCGTGTCAAAACAAGATGACTGGCTTAGATTCTCCTACGACAATGTTTCTGTCGAAATCAATTACGCCGACGATCCTTATCGAAATTGTCTCACCACCACTCTATTGACACCATTTCCTCTAGGAATGTTCGATGACAAAATCAACCGTAGAGTCAAACTCAACGCAACTGACATTGATGTCGGTGTCTCTCGTGAAACAATTAACTTCGGGATTTGGTTATTCGGTTCGATCAAGATCAATGGTATGCTCAATTACCATAGAAATCGCCAGTTGTACGTCTATTGTGAGCCTCTCGTATTCATGTTATCTCCAGAATCATCAAACTGGATTTTCAGGCATGGTTTAACATGCAAAGTAATAGCCTCCTAAGACAAAAAAAATGTATTTTTGATTTACTATATGCTTGATTTATTGTTCACTAGTGAAGTATGATGGATATGCAATCCACATAGAGTTAGTAGTTATTGGTGTTCTACCCTTAGAGTGTTTTGTTTTATCGCTTTTCATTTTAGGATATTTCATTAGTTATTAAGAATATATCATTACTATTCAGTGTTAACTACTAATTTGATTTCAGATTTATTTATCATCATATTGTTTATTTATATTTTAGATTTTTATGTTTTGCCTTTCAACAATTTCTTTTTTTCCTTAAAAAAAACAATGTCTAGGTAGTAAACAAAATTTGTCAAGGAAGAAAAATTGTATGAGCTTTTTGTCTAGGTGCATTACAGACGAATTAGAGATAAAATAAGCTAAATTACATCAGAAGTTTTTTTTAAAGTTAAATAAGCTAAATTAAATAATTGTATGATCTTTAAGTTGGTTTTTAAGTTTTTTCGTACCATTTACGTTTTTAAATTATTCAATTGTACCAGATTAGTCATTTAAATGTCTTTTAATTATTTAATTGTAACTTTTAGGTCCGGGATAATTTACGCTTTTAAGATCTAAAATACCTAAATTGTTACGGCTAAATACTTAAATGGCCTAATTAGTATGGAAAAAAACTTAAAAAACCAGTTTATTTCAATTAAATAATTAAAGAATTTCTGGTGTAATTTAGCTTAAAAATACGAAGGAGTATATCAAAACGAATAACATAGTAATGTTCGAAATAGGAATAACTACGAACCCTGTACTGTACATGCCAAATAGCTAGCTTCTAGAATGTTTGAATATAGAAAATAGTACCGTAATAATTATTAAATTGATCAATAATTGTTTCATATATTACCTACCAAATTCAAGTGGAATTAAAATAGGATAATTAAATTGTACCAAAAAAAAAGATAATTAATAAAAGGATTTAATTTATATATATTAGGTGTAGTTTCTCTTACTAGTATTGCTATTTTGCAGCGAACAACACTTTGATAAGTGTACCGATCTTTCTTTCACGTAATACATAAGTGGATATAAGCCATAAGGCTTTGCTACGGTGCAAGTAAACAAGGTCGTGATGCCATCATGACAAAATTTTAACCATACGTAGCAATTGTTTTCTATTACATATTGATTCAATCAAATCACACTATGTATGCTTTTCTTGAGATATTTTTGGAACTACCCTAAGAAATGACATTTACGCTTTGTTTATTTCTAGAGAAATAGAGAAGAGAGAGATAGGGGAGAGAGAAATAGGAAAGAGATAGTGTTTTTCTTTTGTTTGGTGAAGGAGAGAAGTTAAGGAGAGAGAAATAGGGGAGATCGAATATCACCTTTTTGCTTTCTCTCCTATGCAGCGAAGAAAGGAAGGAGAAAGTTGATTAATTGCAACAAATACAATTTTGTCCCTGCTTTCAATTTTTTTATTGATGTTATCTAGTGATGCTTTCAGTTTTTTTTTCAACATGGAAATGAAAGATCAAATCGAATCGATGCAAATCAAAAGCACCTTCACGTTGTGTTTTTTTATAAGCAAGAAAATAATATACTTACTTTTATTGAAACAAAGATAATAATATATTTACATATATTTACCAAAAAATAAATTAAATTTGACAAAGGACCTATTATTTAAGTTGGAATATATTTTTGATTAGATATGTTTTTAAACAAGGGCTTATTTGTCATTTTAAAAAATACTAACTTTCTCTCTTCTCAATTTCTTCTCTCTTTCTCTTATACCAAACCATACATCAAATCCACTATATTTCTCATCTATTTCTCTCTTCTTATACTCTCTCTTACCTATTTCTCTCTTCACAACTTCTCTTCTAAATGAAACACACCCTTAGAGTATGTTTAATCTGTTAAACAATATGTACATAACATAACAATATAAAGCAAAACATCACAACACAAGGTAAAACGGTATAAAATACATTATTATGGTATTGAATAATTTTTTATGTTGTATGATTTTTGGTGGAAAAAAATTATTTTGGTATTTTAAACAACTTGTATGTGTGACAAAAAGTTGTGTTGTGGTCTAGTGAATGACACAAATTTTAGTTTCTGTGTTGTCCTTTGCCTCCAATTTGTCTTTTCCTTTAAACAAGTTTTACAACCCAAACACTATACAGTTGAAGTTGTCATGTCCTGTGTTTCATTCTTTTGCAGATCAAATGCACCCTTATATAATTAAATTAAATGCATGTCTAAATTTTTTTGCATTATAGATACATAAAAGTTAATCTCTTAATATAATATAACAAAATAGATATCATCTAAATTTCATCACATATCTACATTCTAATCCAAACAATGTAGTACAATATTATTACATTTCATACAACTTGATTATAGTTGTGATACCACTAATCCTTACATTCAGTGACCGAAATAAATTCATTCTTTCTTAACTCAATTTGACAACTAAAACACTCAAGAGCACTTGGATAAGATGATAAGATATTTTTTCTAGCTTAACCAGAGGTCATGAGTTCTAATACATCCCTTTAAATGTAGCAGCTGCCTTAAATCTCTTGAAGGAGAGCTTTGTCATCCACTACCCGACTTGAGTGATTAGTCTATGTAGTTGCGCACAGATCATATCCGATTCACACACAAAAATCGATGACCAAAACAACGTATTGGAACATAAAAAAGAAAGAAAAATATAGTAGCATGGGCATAACAAGTTTTTCAAATTACTCAAACAAGTAAGTTTTAATTCTCAAAACTAGTGAAGTCACTCTAAAACTCATCTTGCTTCAACTAGTGAATTTGTGACAACATTCACAGAAACGTTTTCTTCTATGCTTCTAGAGAGTCTTGAATTTTCAATACCTCTTAGATTTTGAAATGCCGGTGGCTTTGGACTAGGAAGGGATGTAGTGTCATTCCCAATCATTGTTACTACATCAGACATGGTTGGTCTATCTTCTGGACTTTGTTGAACACATAGAAGTCCAATATTCACGTATTTTGGTACTAAATGCTTGTTGGAGATATCATCCAGTTTTGAATCAATCAAGTCCATTCCAGAATTGTTGGTCCATAGATCCCAAGCCTTGAATATTTAGCAAGTAATATAATGAGAATATTTTTACAATGGGTCTGATTAATGCATATTTAATAGCTCAAAAACTAGAAATTAGAACAATTAAGATAAGTTGAGTTGAATTTAGGAACTTACATATCCAAGAAGATTGAAGGAATTTGTTTGATAAAAACCAGTATTCTTTTTTCCACTTATAATCTCTAACAAAAGGACTCCAAAGCTAAACACGTCAGATTTAATTGAGTAAACGCCTTCCATAGCATATTCTGGGGACATGTAGCCACTGAAAAACCATCATTAAAGAGTTCTTAGTTGATATCGATCACTTGTATAAAATTTTGAAGCAAATTTTCATTGCAAACGAAGACAAGAATATTAGTTTATATTACTTACTAAGTTCCAACTATGCGATTTGTATTTGCTTGAAGAACATTCTCACCAAATATTCTCGCCATTCCAAAATCTGATATTTTAGGATTCATATTGGTGTCTAACAATATGTTGCTAGCTTTTAAATCTCGGTGAATGATTCGGAATCTGGAATATTGATGCAGATAAAGGAGTCCTTGTGCAATCCCGTCAATTATTCGAACCCGTGTTTCCCAATCTAGCATCCTTCTTTTTACTGCATCTGTTTTGCACAAAAAGATATCACAACTACAGTTTGAGTTAAATAGAATGGAGATTTTTGTCTCTGAAAAGTACAGACCAAAAATAAAAAAATCCAAGCTTTTATTGGGCATGAATTCATAAATAAGCATTTTTTCATCCCGCTCAATGCAGCAGCCGAGAAGTCTAACAAGATTATTGTGTTGGAGTTTCGCAATCAACAATGCTTCATTTCGCAACTCCTCCCATCCTTGACCTGATCTTCGAGATAGCCTTTTTATCGCAACCTCACCCCCATTCAATAATGTACCCTGGAAAGGAAAATTTGTCCTATAAAAATATGTGTAAATGGTTGTTGATTCGACAAAGCTACATCAATAGCATTCCAAAAGAGTGCAAGTTTTTACAATATTTCTAAAAAGAACTTCAAACATGCCTTATAAACAGGTCCAAAGCCACCTTCGCCAAGTTTATTTGTATCGGAAAAGTTATTAGTTGCTGCTGAAACGCTCACAAGACTAAATAATGGCAACTTGACTTCTTTCCTCCTAACTTTTGTACCCTTGTCTGCTTTAGTAATTTCCGAGTCTTTAACTTTCATGGTCATGCCTACTTCAAAATTTAGCAAATCATCCCCTAGAAATATAAGAGTGTTATAGTTGATGTGATAAGTCAGAAAATTTGTAATGCTTAACAGATCATATGAGTTACGTTATGACTCGAGTTAGTTGCAATTTGAACTAGTTTTACTTCTTACCTTTTCTCCTTTGCTTTCTAGTCCAGTAAACAAATAGACCAATCAGTATAAGCAATATTAGAAATGAGATCAAAGTAGCAATTAGAATTAGATTCCTCTTCCTGTTTTCATGTCTTCCAACTGCAGTCGTTACATTAGAATCTGCAAAGGAGACTTGTCAGTTAGAAAAATACTTCCATTTATTCTGAAGATTGCATTTAGTTTGGTGTCCATAACGCTACTGCGAAAACATAAATTGGATAGGAAAAATGTTGCATCTTTCTCTAATTCCATCGTTAAGTTTAGCGACAAGGAAATTAGAGAGATATTATTGCATTCGTCACTAATTTCGGTTGCTAATTTTATGTTTTCTAGTCATATATTCCTTCAAATGGTATAAAAAAGAAAAGGAAAGGTAACATAAAGGTAAAGTAGGTTTTTTTTTTGAAGAAGCTAAACTAACCCCCTTAAATTGGCACCAGAGAGAATCGAACCTGAGACCTTGAGGAGGAGCACACTCCTAGGTCCCAATTCAATACCACTAGGGCAATCAAAGTGGGTTAAAGGTAAAGTAGGTTCCTTCAACTTACTTGTGGGAAGCAAGTCTGAGCCAGCAAGTCGGAGATAAAAATTTGGTTTATTATTACCATCTTGATTATCAGTTGAGATGTTCTTCAGAGTCTGTACTTGATCATTCCACAACATGCAGTTGCCGTTAAAATCATAAGCATAAGCAACACAAGAGCAATTGGTGTAACAAGTGTTGTTACACTGTGATAGCGCATCGAACTGTAGGTTCACTTCATATGGAGGTAATTCAACTGAACTGAAACGTTTGAATCCATCTATACTGTTTTTACTGCTGCAGGATAATTCATTTATCCTGACACATCCAGCTGACCTATTCCCCTTTCTCCAAGAATCAGCATCAAACGGTTCAAAACCATTGAGACAGTGACAAGGGTCGTGATCTTGCGGATTACAAATGGAAAAAATTCCACAAGAATTGTTTGTTCCGCACTTGGATGACTGTAGAGAAAGCCAACGCTTAGATTCCTCTGACCAACCTTGGTATTTAAGATCCCCAGACACTTCCAATACCAACCTAGAATTGCTACCAATTGAAAAAGTGTCATAGTCTCTTTTGAGATGCAAATCCACTCGACTTAGAACACCCTGAATAGATAAATTGGAATTGCCATCAACCCACAACACATTAGAACCTTTATTTATGGTTAGACTCGCTAAGCCGGCGACATATTGAAGAGTATACGGTCCAAGAGCAGGGTCTTCTGCAGATGTCCATGATCTCAAAGACAAAGTGTACCCCATGTTAATATCTTGTCCGATGTTCATTCCAGGTAAAAGGGTATCCGTGGGGTGATTAAAACTCTGCCATAAAATCGCTTTGTTAGAGGTGTTCAATAGTACCAAGTTTCCCGAGTCCAAGAGCGTTGCATAGGTACTATAGCTGTTATTTGGAACGTTGGTCACGAGGTACGTCATTTGTCCATCTATGATCACAATGTTACCATCAGGATGAATGGTAAGTAACGTCGAGGATGTTTGAAATGCGTAATCTCTGTTGGCAACCCAAATAATCTTGTCCTTTGCTACCTTTTTAAACCATATACCCACGTAGTACTTGGTGGAGTTCTCTCTGTTTCTGGTGAAAAATCCCAGTTCATAGTTTCCACCGTATGAAACAACCGTGTCTGAAATTTTGACTGATTGCCCCATATGTAGGAATTCTCTGTAGGAATTTGCATTCACGGAAGACAATTTGACGCAAAATAATAATAATATTGGCAAGAAAACGAATGTAGAACCCGGTGTCATGGTAATCGTTTTCACCGCTGAACTTGGCACTCTCTTTAGCATAATATAAGTTTATGATTAATTTGTTTGAGGAGACTTTGAATAGTAAGTCTTCCATTTCAGCAACGTGGTCTATGCAAATTATAGTAAAATACTACGTAGAAATTATTCGTATAGAGTAGGCGTTGCAACATGTCATTTGACATGTTCTGCTTCTAAATCCCTATTTTTTAAATTTTAAAGATGATAAATATATTTAAATGACATCTTATTAGGTTCTCACTATCATTATATTTAACTAGTGTAGTTGAGTGTTTTAATAATTAGTCACAAATTAAATATTAAAGGCGCACAACAACTGTTTATTTTTGTTCCCATACAACTCATGTGTAGTTTGGCATATTGCAATTTAAGGTATCAAGGATCAATTAATTAACATTCCATTGTGACAAAAATGCCACATATAATACATAAAGTTTTTGACAAAATAATTTATGTACTTTTGCTAAAACAAGGACACATTTTTGGCACTAGCCTTTGAAGCAAAACCACCTCTTGTCTTTTCATTTATGGACCAACCAAGTACATATGGCTGTAAAAGTGCAAGGGAGAAAAGCCTTCCTAGCTTGCATCCAAATTCTACACATGAGAATTATTTCAATTGCTAGCTTGCATCCAAATTCTACACATAAGAATTATTTCAATTGCTATGGAAAGTTGACAAAGCTTTGGGACCCAATAATTTCAAACTTGGCAAAGTTTGCATGTGAGAATAAAAACACATTACTAGCTATTTTTTGTTCATGCTCACACGTGAGAACAAGATGTACATTGCTAGCTTCTTTACCTCAACCCCACACGTGAGAGCAAGTCTTAGAAAAGCAGCAAGGATACTTCTTTCATTGAGGTGCTCTCTGCCTATAAATAGCCAGGCAATTCACATAAACCATTTACAATAGTGTGTTGAATGTCATTTTCAACACTTAAAAAACATGCAATGGTGTGTTGAAAGTTGAGGAAAAATGAGGTGAAAGAGAGAGATGTTGAAAGAATTTAACATGTTGAAATATGTAAAGGCGGGGCAATAGCAGGCCACGTGGTGCTTGCTGGTTGGCTGGCTGGCCATCTTAATTATTTCATTGCAAATGAATTTTTTTAAATTTTTCTTTTTTTCCCAAAATTCATGATTTTTTTTTGTCTATAAATAAAATCTTGTTTCATTTGATTTGGACACAAAAAAAAAAACGAAGCTTTTCACTATCTTAATATTATTATCTTTCTATTAGTTTTTCTTTTGAAGTTTTAATCTTCTTTTTAGTGAAATAGATCCCAATAATAATCCTCAACACCGAGAATTCTTCTAATCACCCATTTAAGTTATTTGTGTGCTGCGTGCTTAGTTTATTGTATTGCATTTTAAGTTATTTGTAATGTTTGTTTGTTTTGATAATGACTATTGCTATTTCTAGAGTTTATTTAATTGAAGGATGAACCTTTTTATTAATAATATAAGATAAAAAATAAAAATAAATTATTTAAATAAATTTTGTTTTTACAAAAATCTAAAAGATAAATTGTTAAGAGTTTATTATTTTAATTTAATTATAATCGATAATTGTAATTTTATGTAATCATAAAAACAAAAATATAAAATTAAATAAGAATATGAAATAAAAAGTGGTGGGCTAGAGTGTTGAATGTTTTTAAAAAATACCATTGGAGAGTGTAAAAGTTGAATGAGTGTTGAATTATTAGGTGGAAGAGAGAGAGAAAATGATGTAGAGTGCTGGGAAAAGAAAAAGTGAGTGTTGAAACCATTGTAAATGGTCTAAGAGAGGCAGCAAATTTTTTGAGAAGCAATAAGCATACAAATATTAAATACTCTAAAAAGCTCTCTCTTTTTGTTCTTCATTTAGAATACTAAAAATTGATCTTTAGTTTTGAGCTCTTTTAGTAAAGCACATATTTTATTTTGTCCAAGTAAAAAATTATTTTTGTTGGGTTGTAAAAGAAAAGATCTAGCTTGTTGAAAACAAGTGTGTAAACTCAAGGGTAAAATTACTCGTTTGTAATGAAGATCAAGTCAAAAGAGAAGTTGAGATTAAGTTATAACTCAACTACCAAGTGGATAATCTCACACTTGTATGAGGACTAGAAGTCTAGTTTGAGTGAACCAAGATAAATTTTCGTGTGTTTTCTTCTTCTCTCTTTGTTTTATTTGTTCATATTCACACACCTCATAATTATTATTGTTATTATTTATTAACTAACAAACTATTCGTAAATTATATTTGAAGAATTTTTATTAGCAAAATTTTAACCGTTCACAATTCAAATCCCGTTTTTTGTGAAAATATTGTACTTCAATTGGCTCGAAAAAAGATCCAGAAAAGAAGACATCCATGCGGCCAAGTCTTTAATTGTGAATGTTTGAGTAAAAAAACACGCTTTAGAGTTCTCAAGTGTTGTCCTCATCAATTTCTTCATTGTTCAAGTGTTGTAACATTTTAGCTTGCTCTTTGGGCTAAGAACATCTAGCACAAAGACATCCATGCGACCACGTCTTTAATTGTTTGGACACTTATTTGATTTTTTGGAGATAATAAGTTCCTTTATTTCTTGGAAGACTTCCATCAATACTATCATTTCAAATGTTTATTTGAGAGGTAATTACCCTAATATTGTTGAGTCACCTAACATGTATGATTTTATGATCCTTAAGGCTTTCTTTATTGAAATTCATCCTCATAATGCTCCTGAGATAAAAAAAAGTTGGTGTGGCTCCCTTCGGTTCACATCTGAATTAAGTATAACACTGATGGCGTTGGTCATGGTAGTCCTAATCCAGCTTCCTATGGTGGTATTTTTAGAGATTACCAAGCTAATTTTGGTTGTTTTGTTTCTAATATTGATATTTTGTACGCTCTGAATGCTGAAATTATGGACGTTATTCTTGCTATTGAGTTAGCTTATGAGACAACTTGCACTCATCTCTGCCTTGAATCTGATTCCAAGCTTATCAACTTGGTTTTTACACAATCTAAGATTATTCCTTGGAATTTATATCATCGTTGGCAGAACTATTTGGATTTTAGTAGAAATACGAATTTCAAGGTCACTCACATTTATAAAGAAGAGAATTGTTGTGTTGGCCGTATGACGAATATTAGTATTTCTGTCTCTAGTCTCACTTGGTGGGATAACTTGCCAAATTCTATTAAGGATGATTTTCATCATAATAGATTGTGTCTACCTTTGTATAAATTCTACACTTTTTCCCTTCATCAAGGTTTTATCTCGTAGAATTTTCCTTGGTAAGGTTTTCCATGCAGCATTTTCCCTCAAAGTAATGGTGTTATGTTAATCATCATTATCATTGTCTGAATTTCAATTTTCCAAGATAATGGAATTATTAGGGATGATTTTATTTAATTGTATTCAATTATGCGGGTGATGATTAAAAAAAAATCAAATATATGAAACCGAGTTACAATAAAGTTTTACATGTATTGATGAGACTATTTGAAATGTGAAATCTAACAAAACCATTATTTTGCTAATTTTTTAAAATTATAGACATTTTTATTAGTGTTAATTCCTTTAGTTTAAATTTGAAATAAACTTTTTATTTTTTTTACAGAAAAAACAAGTGTACCTTGAAGCTTGGACTTGGTTTTTCTTGGCCCTAGCACAATTAGAATAAATATGGATAGTGCCCTGGTTCGACTGCACAAGTTTAAAAGTAAGGAAAAATCAGTGCAGAAAATGCATAGGGAGAAGGGGGGAAAATTTGGTGGTAGGTGGATCCTTCATGCAATAGAGCTTTTTCGTCCAACCACTCACTTCATTTCTTCAATGATTAATGTTTACATAGATTGCCCCACCTTCTACATATTTATCAATCACACTAAAATAAAAAGAGCTATCTAATAACATCAATTGGTGCAAAAAAAATTTGTTTGTTAGAGGGACAAGTTCTAAAGATTTTGATTTTGATTTTGTTAAACACCCACAACTCAGTAGAAGATGATGTACACAGCTCAAAAATAGAGAAAATGAAACTCATTCTCCATTAGAAAACTTTTAGCATCATATATATCTTGGAAGATCAGGCTGCGAGTTTAGAACTTCAAAAGACCCTATCTAAGTAAGCAGAATCTTCCCTATGATGCTTTTGGTGAGTTTGATTGACCAGGAAGCATGCAACCTCATGCTTATTCTAACAGAACAATCCCCAACATGAAACTCATTATATACACTAGTATTTAGTAGAGAACAAACAGCAGCAGATTATACATTAATTGTATGCAGATCAGTCTAATGATTTTCATGGGTGGAAGAAATCGTCATCTGCTATGTACCCAACCCACCAACATCACACAAATTCTACTGGATATATCCAAGATACAGCTTCTGTTTGACATACCGAGAGATTCATTTTACATTAATTTGGAGAAGTTTCCTATGGCAATCACCATTTCAAGCACATTGCTACTCAGGTCCAAGCTAAGTGCTAAGTGGTAATACTCTAAGAGACTATACATGATAAATAACGTGGAAGTCGTGTGGGTTTAAAATGTTAAGGACCATGAAAGAAACTCCAACAAAAGACCTTCCATTCTTATGCCTATGCATCCACAAAATTAGGTTGTTTTCACTTGTAAGAAGAGAAATAAGTTGTAAGGGTAGTCTTGTACACGAATTGAAATCAACAAAATAATAACCTATGTAGCACAGACACTTCAGATTGAAGTCGTGTCAAATGTCCAACACGTGACATATCAAGTTTCGACATGACACAAACATTGTCATTACATTCAGTCATTTACAAATTTTTACTACCGTGTCAGTGTCATGTTTAGTGACCATGTATGTATCAATGCTTCATAGAAGAAGATAACTACTTATCATACTACAATAATTAGTGTACGAAAGAAAATTTCTTACCCAAGGCTGAAGGTAGCAGCAGAGTCCCTTCAATGTTGACTATAACATTTCAGCAAGAAAATCTTCGTTGCAGGAAGAACAATTAAGATAAAAAATAAACAAAAGCTTTGGTGTTGATTTCAGATTTTAGTACAGCAAATGAAACTGAAATACGTAGTGCAAAATCAGAGAACAAAGCATATATTTGGTTTTTGCTTCTTTCTACAGCAACCATATACTTGAAGTTGAATCTTTATATCCAAGGAATGTTGAAATTAAAAAACAAAAAATACAAAGTTTCCCTTTCCCCTAACCACATCAATTAAACAAACCCAATTATCGATCCGAAACTCGCAAACATTCCTTTGAGTCATTTTCACAAACACTACACATGCATTAAAAACTAAGAAGAACCACCACCAGGAGTATTACGAAGCCTATAAACGATGCGTCCTTTGGAGGAATCATATCGACTAACTTCAACTCTAACTCTATCTCCAGGAAGGATCCGAACGTAATTCTTTCGGATCCTTCCAGAGATATATCCAAGGATAAGGTCTTCATTATCGAGACGAACACGGAACATGCCGTTAGGGAGAGATTCTGTGATGAGACCTTCGTGGACCCATTTCTGTTCGCTGGCTTTGTCGGGGGTTGAAGACTTGGCGGCGACGGTGAAGATGGATGGTGGAGTGGGGTTTAGGGGGGATGGAGGGCGGAGGAAGGATGGGGTGCGAAAGTGGAGAGTGGGGGTGTGGAAAGAAAAGGAGTGAGTGGTGAATGATTGGGTAGAGGGTTGGCGATGGTGAATGATTGGGGCGTGGAATGGGATGGAAGATGAGGTAAACATGTTTCTGCTTTTAGGGGAATTGAAGGTAGTTTGATGTGTTTGATTGTAGTGTGAGGAAGATGGGATTTTTTTAGTGGGAGGGATAAGGTTTTGCTAGAGTCATTAGAAAAGTAAGGATTGTAAGACAATTTTAAGATGAGGATATAATTGAAAAACTAATAAGCACAAGGAATTACACAGTCAATTTATTTATTTGTGAAAGTCATTTTGATCAATAAAATTGTAGAAGCGTTCCTCTAAAAAAAACATAAAACTAAAACACAAAAATTAGTGTACCATATTATAGCATTTGGATAAGATTGCTAAAAAAAATATCTCTTTTAAATTAACTAGAGGTTTGAGGTTAAATGTAATGAGAGAATACGAAAATGTAAGGAGTGTGTTGTGATTTATTGCGTTCATATCAGGTTTGCAACCAAAACAAAAAAGAAATTGTAGAATTTTATGCTTGTATCTACTTAATTTCTTGCATTATTATGACATTTGTCTATTTACTAAGAATATCTTTAAAAAAAATTATAAGACATCTTTTAAGATGCATTAACTAACTTTTCACGAAAATGTCTCAAACTTAATCGGAAGAATTAAGAGACAAGTTATTTCACTCTCTTAAAAGAAAACTGATAGGGATGCTGCTAGTAATAAACTTTACATGTTTTTTTTTATCTATTAGTTTAGTGACTGGAGCTCACACATTTAAATATAGAGAAATTGATGTTTGGGGTTCGAACCTCAGCCCCTATATAAATTATGCAATATCCTTATCAATTGAGTTAAGTTTATGGGGACATAATTTCTGTATGTTAGTAAAGTGTATTCCTCCATTGATATTTGAATAGACCATTATGATATTAATTTGTTAACATTATGGATCTTTTTGAATATAAGTGAACAACATCAAAGATTCATTTGATAATAGATTTTGACTAAGATGTGAAAGATGTTAATATTTTTGCAGTTTTAAGTATATTTTTAGGATATTAATTGATAATGATGATGGCTAGATTGATATGGTCTTGCAATTTTGGTGACTAAATTAAGAATAAAGATACATCAACACCCTTTTATATGTACCACCTTTGTATCATCCCATGTCGCATGAGTATTTTGGTAATTTCATCTCACCTTATCTCCACCAAAACTATTCAACCTCCACCACACCTCACTCAAACGTTCCCCTTCTCTCTCTCGCCTCTCGCAAAGCTCTCTCCCTATATTCTCTATGAACTCTCTCTCTCTCTCTCTCTCTCTCTCTCTCTCTCTCTCTCTCTCTTTCTCCTCTCTAAGTTTCCATATCTGACCTGAGGGAGGCGATGTTGGTGAGTGAGAGGGCGGCAGTGTTTCCAGATCTGACTTGAGAGAGAAAAAAAGAAGACGAAGGAGGTGAGAGAGAGAGGAGGAGGAGGAGGAAGATGACGGATGGGCCAGAGATGGTGGTGGTGAAAGTGGATGGCGAGATCTGAATGTGTGTGGTGGTTGTGAGACAGCGTGGTGACTGCAACGATGGTGATGATAGTGTTGAAGCAAAAATCTTTTTGATGAATATTTTAATGATAACAAACCTCGTGGAATACATAATAAGTTTTATGAATGGTAATCTACTGATGGTTGCACTTGAGTTTTTGTTCAAAGAACAGGAATCATACAAATGATCTCTCATATGCTTCAAATAATTTTTGAAGGGAATAAAGAAACATTCTAAAGTTCATATGTATGGACCCATAAGAAGTTCAGAAGGTTGCTCAGAAGGTTCGTTAGAGCAAACCCAAAATTCAATGTCCACACCAAGAATGCATAAAAGGATTTCGACTAAGGATCAAGAAATCATTAAAGGCATCTATGGTGATTAAAGGATTAATGGACTTTGATAGCTCTTGGTATTTTGGTGTTCTTGAGTGATTAACCAAGACACAAACAAAGTATAAATCAAACAAGAATCAAGTGATCAAAGAACATTAAAACTTATGAACTCAGTCAGAGTTCAGAAGGTTCGAAGATAGTTCAGAAGGTTATTCTTAAGGTTTATCAAGAACAAGCCTAGAAATATATGAACATTATCAAGAACATTCAAGGCTCACATGACATAAATAAAAGTCCAGAAAAATACTATGACTTTAGATCAATCAAGGACTAAAGGCATTTATTTGGATAAAAGTCAAAAGCATATTCATTGTTCATTAAAGACTTATGAACAATTGAATTACAAACATTAGGAATATTCCTCTAAGAATATCATCCTAAATGTAATACATGATGCACTTCATTTATGTTTTACTATTAGGATTTGATTACATCAAATGGATGTCTTACAAATCATCCTAAGTAAAACAAATGAACATTCGTTTCCAGCACATGCTTTAAATCTGACAGACAAGTATAGTTGGTGAAAAGCAAAAGAAAAAAAAGCAAAAAGAAAGCTCAAGTCTTATTCAATTAGAATTAGACACATATGAGAGCAGATACTGTACAAAGATCAGTAAATCCCCTAAAGCATGGGCATGAAGGTGTAGATCCACTTTCCTCTCTCCTGCACACATTCCAAGGTAAATCTGGAAAGACATTGTCCAACAACATTCTGAAGTCCCCTGAGTTCAGAAAGTTCGATCCTGCTCTATGTTTTTTCTAACATGAACAGTACAGTGGTTGGAAAGTAAAAAGCAAATCCAAAAGCAAGATCAAGTCTGATTCAACAGAAATTCGACACATAAGGGAGTTGGTACTGTACAAAGCTAACCAAATCCCCTAAAGCATGGGCTTGAAGTGACAGTTCCACTTTATCAATTCTGCACTAGTTCCAAGACAGATTTCAAAGAAGATCTGACCCAGGAACATTCTGAAGTACGTTCAAGAACAATCTTCATAGTACAACCCAGAAATTCATGTGATATTCATATGGTAAAACCCAGAAACATATCTGACCGTTCATCCACATGAACCCAGATCAAGATCATGATGAACACAACAACATTCTGAAGTATTCTCAAGAACACAACAACATTTTGAAGTATTTCAATATGCCCAGAATTTCAAGTAAAAGTCAGTGGGGCCCAGGACACATGGCACAACACCATTGGTCACCCTCCAACGGCTACAAGAGCCCAAGAACTCTATAAATAGAAGTGAAAAGCTCAGCATTACTTGCACCATTGCAAAGCATACAAGAAAAACAACATAAGAGTGTTTTGAAGCTTTAGCAAAAATTGATCATCACAAAGATTCTAAGAAGTCTTTAAAATTGTAAATCAATTCTTTTTGTTATCTCTTTAAAGATAACTTTTTCCTCCATTCTCCTTTTGTGTGTTTCTACAAACACTCAAACTTCATACAAATTGTAATCAAAGTCTCATCTAGCTTTAGGGGTACTAAAGTGTTAGTTTGAGCAGAAGTTGTAAAAGTCTAAGTGGGTAACTTAGCAAGAAGGTGCAAGCCTGCTGAGGCTTAGAGAATACAATTGTTGTAATTGTTCAAGTGAACAAAGATTGTAAGGTGCATGATTTGAGAGGTTATCTCAAGCATCATAGTGGAAACTCTCACAAGATTGTGAGGAGTGGACTAGCCCACATTGAGTGAACCACTATAAATTCTTGTGTGTTCTTCTTCTCTTCCCTATACTCTTTATTTTCAATATACACCACACACACAAACACATTTGTATTTAAACTGTTTCTGCATAACTACTTCAGAACGTTCTGAAGTCAGTTCACTAACTTAACTATTCCAAGTTCAAAACTTGAGAATCAATTTTAAGTTACAGGTTTAATTATTAAAGGGTCACAATTCAAGCCCCCCTTCCTTGTGACTATTTTATCTACTTCAACTTTGACCATATTTTTTTAATAATGTACATAGATAAATAATATCATATAAGATGTCGTTAGATTTGTCTCGATGAGTATTTTCAAAATATCAAATTTTCATAATTTTTTCTAATATATTATTCAAAATATTTAAGCTAAAAATTATGCATTGGCATACGTAATAAGGTCAACTGTGTCAAGTATTAAGGGACGGAGTGAGTATCATTTCTCTTGATTTAAGTGCGGTAAAATTATTATATGTTACACTATTGAGTCGGTTTGGATAAATTCATTAATTTCTGGGCTAGGTTTGGTTAGATAATGGGTTATCAAAATTATTTGTGTATTTTTTAAATATTAAATGATTAAGTGAAGAGTATTTATCTTTTTTCATCAAAATTACTCAACATTTTTATTTTATTAAAAAAATTGTGTAACATATTTACACTGTTTTTTTAGCATCATAAAATAATAAATAACAATATCAAATAATAAATTCTATCATAAAATACTTACAACACATCAAAGTTGCAGAACATAAAATTGCATTAACATTAAAATAACAAAAAAATGCAACATCGTAATTTGTAACTATAATATGTTCTGATTTTCAATATAAAGAGTGAATTATGTAAGTTTTGAAAATTATAGACTTGATTTATAACCAAATCCTAGATACTCTTTATTCTCTATGAAAATAAAAATAAAAAATTCGCATTTGGGTAATTGGGTTTTTGGATCTAGGTCTGGTTTTACCTTAAATCGAATTTTCATAAAGGTTTTTCCATTTTCGAAACCATATTAACCTAATTGCCAACCCATCCCGCTTTATTGGTTTTTGTTTGTGGGGTTTGACTGAGTTTTCTGGGTCAACCCAACTCATGTACACTCCTAACTAGTACTCTGTCTGATCACATTTATAAGTAAAAAATAATTTTTTAGATTCTTCGAATAACTAATGTATATGACCTTTATATAGACCAGATACATTAGTTATTCAATAAATTTAAAAGATTAATTTTTGCTTATAAATTTGATCAGAGGGAGTATTTTAAACCTAAATTATCTTAAAAAGTGGCCTAACAATGCTTTTTAAGAAATAAAAATAGTTTACATTTTTTTTTGACAACAATGGAAACAACATTTATTAACTTTCAAAAGATCGAATATATACATTTTCATCATTTTTCAAGATAATGTTTCTATTTTATCTTCTTGAACAAATGTTCTAAAGACAATGTTTGCATTTCAATTTAAAGTTTACTCAATCAGTTTTATAATAAGCGTCTGTTTAGCATATTTCCATCTCAATATAAATGTTACTTTAAAATATCAATATAATATTTATTATTTTTTCCAATAATATATTTTTATTTATTGAATTTCATTCTATTTAACTACTTCATTAGCTTTCTTAAAAAAAAAACTACTTCATTAGCTACAATTAGTAATTGTGTTTTAGAAAATGATATTAATTTTACCATTGAAATAAACTCAACCCATAATTTTTTTTAAGAGAAATGCACAACTCAAATGCGACACTTAATCTAAGACGAAGGGAGTGGAAGGGAAGAGTATGGGTAAATAAACAATTTGGACCCTCAGATTATACATGGATATGTTATTTAATTATAAACATTTTAAAGAATCATGCTAATTATACTTGTGATAAGCACTTACGCGTTAAAAAAGGCGGTAATGATATTTATTGTGTCAATAAACCAAAATCGACATATTAGGATCTGCAAGACCCGCCTCTGTATAATCGGAGTCCGACATATTAAAATTTGCAAGTTGATCGACATGCGGCTATCCATCAAACCGCTAGGTCTATGGCATCGGCACAAAAGACGAATGATGGATTGTGCATCTAGGTCCTCTTTGGTCTGGTGGCTCCTCTTCGTCCATCTATATATGTTTACACTACAATATATATTTATAACAAAAATAATCCAAATCAACATATATTTATAACAAAATAATCCAAATTACCTCAACAAATTATTACATAACAATCTACATCGACATATATTAATATTGCCACTAAATATTACAAATAAGATATAATTTAAATTATATAACAAACTAAAATACATTATGTATCACTATCGTCTTCATCTTCTTCCTCTTCATTATAGGAAAAATGCATGCGACCATTGAAGATGTTGGAGGAATCAAAAGGGGTACATGCAGAAATTTGAATTTAAGATAATGTGTGGGGTACTGGAGGATGTCGTGGGGTATAGGCAGAACTTTGAATGTTTTGACCGTTGTTGGGGTAGTGGCAGATTATGTGGGGGTACTGATGGAAATAAGATGTTGTTAGAATATTACTGGTGGATATAAATCTGCCAGTAACGTCTACCCTTAACTGGATTTTCCAATGGTCATGTTTAATCTTTACTGGTGGAATAAATTTGCCACTAATGTAAGGCATATTGGTCCTTTATATTATTGGCGGATAAATCCTCCAGTAATTCTAATATATATTATTTCGTGTGTAATTTTCTGCTTTATTGAGGGTTTATTCCGCTACTAATACTACAAATTAATATTGAGGGTTTTTCCTACATTACCAAGGAACAAATCAGGCAGTAATGCAATTTTGAATCTTTTAATAATGTGGGAAATTTTTTGTAGTGAAAGTATTATTTAGTAAATTTTTCAAATAATAATTATCTTATTTAAAATTTAAGACTTTGTTTGCCGAGGAAAAGCTTAGAGTTAGTTTATAAACTCGTGTAATCAGAATATATCTATTTGGTAACAATATTTTCTCGGTGGTTTGGATAAGTTACTTCAAGTATCTTAGAGTCTAAAACATACTCCCTATAATCCTAAATACAATAAAATATTCTTTTTTTCAACTTCATAGAATAACCGATGTATCTTGTCTATACTATAGATCATATACATCAGTTATTCAATAAAAAAAATCTTTTGTGATGTTTTGGACATTTTGTCTCAGTTTTACCTATGTTTTCTTAATTGAAAAATTAAATTTTAACTAACCAATTTTTTTTATTACATTTCATTAATTTTTTTTAGATAACCGAAATAACAAAATCATTGGAAACTCATACACAAAAGTAAATGAGTCAAGATTAGAACTCCGATTTCAGTGTCTGACTTAATAATTCTGACATTTTTCTTTTTTAAAAAATAATTCTAACATTTTTTTCAATTAAACTAGAACTTGTGAACATTACAAATTTAATCAGATACCTTATTTGTTAACCACCAAAAAAAATTATAAGTACACTACCAAAAAAAAAACCTTATTTGCTATCATTTAATTATATATATTTTTTTAAAAAAAAACTAAACTAACCCGAAAAAATTGACACCCAAAGAAAATCGAATCTAAAACTTTTAGAGGAGCGCACTTTTAAATCTCAAATCATTCGTTGTCATTTAATTATCAATTATTCTCTATAAATTTGTTCACCATTAACTAATTTATTAGATATCCTTCATTTTATTTTTCTTTTAATCAAACAAAATCTAATGTTAATAGGAGCACCAGAGGAGTAAGGATCCTCTGTATAGAGAATCCTTACTTACGTTAGAGCGGAGCGTGGAAGAGAGGCCGGCAGGAATAAGAGAGTAGTGTTGTGTCGGAACATGTGTGGTTGGGGGGTGTAAAGAGTAAAAGCCAAAGCGGTCCCCCTCAGATGTGACCAACTGCTCCACTCACACATACACACTGGCTCTGCTTTCCTTTGTCTCTGTCCTTTTGGAAATCTACGCGTCTTGGGTTTCCCACTATCAACTCACCTTTCCTCTCATGCAATGCACCTTCATCTCAATTCATTTTTTTTTACTTTTATTTATTTATTAATACTTTTTCCCTCTAATAATACATTACACGGTTAATTCTATTATGCATGACAATGCATAATTTTGAGCTTAAATATCTTGAATAATATATTAGAAAAAATTATGAAATTTTGATATTTTAAAAATACTCATCGAGACGAATTTAACGACATTTTATATGATATTAGTTATCTTTGTGTATTAGTAGAAAAATATGGTCAAAGTAAGTTAGGTCAAAATTACACATTTTCAAATGAATCATCTATTGCGGGACAGAGGGAGTATCATGAATCAAATATCAACTAATTCGATGAACTAATTGTATGTTTAGCATTTTAGCAAGCTTTATCAATTCTCAATGTAATCTCAACGCTGAAATAAGGAAGCGGCCAATCGGAGCTTCTAACCAAACGTTCGTCTAGAAGGCTTTTGCTGTGAAAACAAATCGGCTCTCAGTATGTGTTTGATTTTCCATTTGCAACACACAAAATCACGTTTGAACCACTTTCGATATGTTTTTGCTATGATATTTAGAAATTCTGAATTCTAACTTCTACACTAACGTGTTTTTTTTGTCGTGATTTTTATCAAACTTCATTTTGCAAACATTATACCAAACAAACACTAATTCCACCGTCCATATAAACATACTCTCAGTTGAAATCAAAGCCTAATTTTATATAGACTGATTCAATTTAAAATTCACTGCCACCGGAAAAATTCGAACCAAAGACTTAAAAATAAGCACACTCTAATGCTTTAAACTTACAATATCAGATAAACCACTTAATGTTTAATTCTCTAATGCTTTAAACTTACAATATCAGATAAACCACTTAATGTTTAATTTTTTTACATTTTTTTTGCTTTTTTATTAATACTTTATTCAGCGTTTGACCTCCTACAATATACCAATGTCATTTTCATCGCATGGGCATTTCCATCATTCTAAAAAAAATGTTTGTTTTTCTTGTTTGCACATCAATTTGATGCAACATGTTCTTTACCACTTCTTGCGTAGACGTTCAAACGAGGGCTGAAAATTGTAGTAGTAAAAGAAAAAAGGTGTTATAAACATTAGTTTTTTTTTTTTGGAGCAAATATACGCTAGTTATTTCATACAACAATTAAACTAACAAATTATAAATTAAAAGATAATAACAATAATAATTATCTTATAAAATTAAAATCATCAAGCACCACTGGTATTTATCTGTTCATCATTGTCATTAATCTAAAAAAAAAGACTGAGAGTAATAGTCATAATATTAAGGGTCTTGTTAATTAGTGCCCCATGAAACAAAAAAGGAAATATTTACATTGAAAACATAATTCTTTACACTTTTTTAACTTTGACTACACAAGTTTTAAGGTTCTTATACTATATTTGGTTTCCTTAACGAATGTCCCGGGAGCGCTAGTTAACGTTTTTCTAATATTAATTAGAAAACATAATTAAAAAATTGATATTATATTAAAAATTTAAAGGCTAACCCATTTGAACAATTGGAATTCTGAAAAGCAATATTGTGGTTATTACTTGTTAGGCTTTCTGTCATTGCAATTGAAAGAAGAAAAAAAATTAGAAAAATAAAATGAGGAGACACATGAATTCAATCAATGAATCACACGTAGGTTAGTGGAAAGAGTTGAAGCTGACGAGTAACTTCTTTGCTCACATTTTGCACGTTCACGTATAAATTTAATAGTACTGTTTTCTTTCTTTTTTAGGGAAAATAGTACTATTTCTTTTTTGTTGAAAAAGTCAAATTTCATACTATGTTTTGAGAAATATTTACCTGTGAAGTTGTATGATGACTATTTTATCATGCATTGAAATGCAAGATATTTTCTCAGAAGCTGATCGAGTACGTAGTAAGTTAGTACTACAGATTCTAACATGTGAATTGTTTAGATCACAATCCCGTGATATTACACGACGACCAAAAGTAGCCAATTTGTGATAATGTGATTTACGGACAAGTAACCAAAGCAACATCTTACATTGCTTTGTCTGCATAGTTAGAAGAAGAGTAAATAAATCCGATAAATACAGCTCAGTTGATAGCCGTAAGAAGAACGTTGATATGCAGAGATTTAGATTCGAACTTGAGATTCTTTATTTCTCTAAACTTAGAGTCAAATCACTAAGCTACTTGACAGAAAAATAAAATAGGAGTAAATCACAAATTTAATTCTTAAAGTTGTAAGATGTAGACATGTTAGTCGTTAAATAGGTAAAAAGGTCCTTGAAATTGTATGACGTCAATTTGACCCTTCTTAAGTTACTCTCGATTAGGAGGTATGACATGGACATTAAATGTTTATGTGACTAACTTGCTATATGTTATTATGGTCTCCAGTCATTCTTCTATATATGATCTTAGTTCACTTACTTGACCTACTCATCTAGGTTCTCCACTATATGGACATAAAACTCCCAAATTTTGTGGATCAGTCTCTTATAATTTCTCGATATCATATAATAGAGATGTTTAGGACATTAGAGGCGACTCTCTCTCATTCTCGACACCAAACCCTTAGACTTTGATCATGGCATACCGCCAATAAAATACCTCTTACATATCTTAACAAGAACATTAAAAAGTACACGTGTAAGTGATCACTACCACATCTTAGGGACTAAATTGACCAATTACAATTTTGAAATTACTGTGCACTACACTACTGATTTTTTCACCTCGTTTTCTCACTTCAATATTTTAATGTCAAACTCAATGGCTAAAATTAAGTTTTATTTGAGCTATATGTGTACATTTGAAACAAATTTGACTCTTATTGTATTGGTTGAACTGCAAGTTGTCAAATCATATCGACCATAGAGAAGAAAATTGTTCGCATTACACTCCAACACTCAGTGGCGGAGCCCTTCATGGGCTGGGGTGGGCCGGAGAAATTAAAAATTATAGGTCTATTTTGCGAGAATTTAAATAATTTTATGACGTTTTTTTGTTTTCGGCACACCCAAATTTCTGTAAAGTGGTGTAGTGGCCCACCCAGAAAAATAAAAAATAATAGGTCGATTTTGCGAGATTTTAAACAATTTTTCAACAGTTTTAGATTTCGGCAGTTCCATAAGAAGTATACGTGATTTTTGTCATGTCTATGCTTGGTTGGTTAGCGGAGGTTTACAAACCTTCTAATTTGTGGGGGTTTCAAACTTTCTTTATACCGTCTCTCAACTAAAACTTGTTTCAATTAACATTTGTACTAAAAAAAAAACTTCATAATTTAGTGGCCCACCCAAACTTTTTTTCCTGACTCCGCCACTGCCTTCACTCCTCTTCCTAGTGTTGATTCATTCGCTAATGACTTATTAGCTACGAAAATGACACTCAAGTCAATCATTTTCCTGTTAAAAAAAACGGGAATTATCCACACTCCTCCATTTGTTTTTGTTGCTCTTTTTAACAAGGAAGAGTTGATAACGATGAATGTGCATGTGTTGGTAATGATCAATGTGCATCCGTTAAAAGTGACAACCAAACTCATTTAACATAATTAATAAAAAATAATCCAGTGTTTACTTATTTCTCAATTTTCAAGTGTGATGTATATATGTCGAGTAATTTTTGTAAGGATAAGTTAGACCAAAATCTAACATGATATAAAAATCTATCGATCGAATCACCCATCATTTATGTATACACACCGAATCCAATAGTAATGGACCATGAAGAGATGTATTTGAGAGAAACACATGTTATACATAGAAAAGACACGACTCTAGAGTTTACAAAGAATGACATCCTCGTCTAAAAATCGATTTTGTGGAGTTGTGTTAAATATAATCACAAATTTTAAGATGATATGAAAGTCTCTTCTAAGATCCGTGAGATGGTCCAAACAAGTATTTTTAAATAGTGACAATAAAATAAAAATCTTTCTAATATAAATGGTCTCCTCATTTCTGATATATTTTTGTCTTCTTAAAATAAAAGTGGGAGCAATCCAATTATTACTTTTCTTTTCAATTAGAAGGGCACGTTGATTAATTAATGTAATGTTTTTGGAAGTGAGGCTTTTGTCACATATTCTCCGTAAATATAATATTGTTCATCACATTGTGTTGTGCAGTTCATGCATTCACTTATTGGGGGAAACAAAAGAAAACAAAAATATTTTGTCGCTTGGAAGTTGTTAAACGTTCTTCCATTTAAATAGTACTTGTTCACAAAATGCAACAAATGCTGGTGTTGTTCTCATCCTACACAATACATTGTGCACGACATCATCAATTTTTCTTTTGTGCCAAAAAGATATTCATCACTTGTGTTCCAATTATATTTCTAATGTGTAAATGACTTCACATGATTTTTTTAATGTATTAATATACTAATATAATACTCACTTTGTCACAATGACTAACACATTTCTTATTTCACAAACTATTATCAATTATTGATATATTCATCGTTAACATAAATGTTAAGGATTGGAGATAATCCTGCTACTTGGCAGGCTACTTTCATGACAACATGTTGGTGTTTGTGGAATTGGCGAAACAAATCTATTTTTGAAATAGGATTTCAAAGACCAAGCAATCCAATATTGGTAATTCAAAAGTTTACTAGAGAGATAGAAGACAATACGAAGCTGGTGCATAAAAGTCCTCATCAAAAGGAAACTATATACATTGGTTGTATGCGACCTCCGATTGGTTGAGTTAAACTTAATTGTGATGGTATATGGAAGGGATCTGGTACTCTTGCAGGGTGTAGATGGCTTCTTCGAGACTCCAATGGAAGATGAATCAAAAGCTACTTCACGAAGATTGGAATGTGTGATGCTTTTCATGCTGAAATGTGGGGCATGTACCTAGGTTTGGACATGGTGTGGAGGGAGAATACCACTCATCTTATAGTAGCGTGAAGGCAACATAAGTGCAGATTGGCTTGCTAATTTCAGCATTTCGATGGATTTTCTAGATTTTCATATTCTGGAGATTCTTCCTAGTGAGCTTCAGAGTCTTTTGCTTGATGATATTTTCGAGGCTTGTTTGCTTAGGAACGTCCGTTTAATTTCTTAGTTTTCTTTCTCTTTAGGCTTTGCCCTCGTTTGTACAAAAAAAAAACATAAATGCTAAGGAAATATATAGACTTGCAAGAGTGATGCGCACACACATACACACCATAATATAATGAAAGCAAATATTAATGGTTGTATAAATGATCCAGTAAAATATGGTTATAAAAATGATGATTGATATTCTAAATTGGGTTGAACCTAAACTCTAATCAAATCCTTGTGAAACCGCATTCAAAAGTGAAGACTTTTATCCACTTATAACTTATATCAAGATCTTATCTCATCTAATGTGAAACTGTTAACATTCACTCACACTTAGGACGAAATATCTGAAGCGCGACATGAGTGACCTGATTGCAGTGCTCTAATTAATAGCAAGTAGTCCAACGACTAACATCTTAATATTTGAGTTAGGTCTATAACTCAATATTTGCAAAATTAATTAGTAAGATGATGATTGCTCCACACTTATAAATTATGTTCATGCCTTCATCTTATCAAACATGAGACTCTTAGTTAGAGAAATCCCTTCTTCCCGAAACCTATTATTAGTTATAAAGAACGTATGGTGATAAAATATACCAATTCCTTAAATTTAATATATGAGTAATATGATTTTATTATTGATTAGTGTTTTTCTTTTATACCCAAGGGTGCTTGAATGTGACACCAAGATATCTCTTTTATTTTAAGTATAGGTCATAAATTCAAATTAAGCTATGAGAATGCAACAATAATATATCTTTTGATAGAGAGAGTTTTACCGTTAATCATCGAAATTTTCACACTTGAAAATAGTTTTATTTTTGTGTTATTTGTCCCTTCATGCTCATGGAGGGAAAGGGCATTTGTTGGAAAGAAAAGTATCCCATATACATGGATCAATCAATTAAAATAATAGTTGATGTTTGGAAAGGAAAACAAGGGGAACTTTGAATTGAAGATTGAATAAACTAAAGTAAACGGGGTTTTGGCAGAGTCATCAACTACCACCAAATTGTTTCCATAAATGGAAAGATTCTTTCTTGTGTTTTTTTCTACTATTATTAAAGGCAGAAGACAATTTGATTCGTGGCATTTTATTTTAGTTAAGGTCAGGTCTCCGTTATGTGAGGGGTGTGTGTGTACATCTATTCATGTGCGCGCGTGCAAATCCAGTAAAAGAAAGGATCATATATTCCGATTCCAAAGGGTAAAGTGCACTATTGAAAATTTTATTTTATCATTTTCAATTTAATCAGAAGTATTGCACTATTTTAAAATGCAACATTGTTATATCTCTTAAAGGAAAACAATGTTATTTATTGCAGTTCTACCTGACTCAAAAGAATAATCTCCCTGCTGAAGAGTGAGTTTGTATAATGTAATTGGCACAAAGAAATTGGACCTAGTTTTTGGGTCCTAGATTGTGAGCAAGGTCTTTTGAGCAGTCCAAAACAGAAATGCTAAGATTGTTGTTCTTTACCTAACAAGTTTCGCTCGCGCCTAGTTGAAATACCAAAACTACCTCTGTGTTAATGCAAATGTAAAAATTTGCGCAAATTAAGTCACGCACAATGACTTAACTCATTTTTTTAAAATTTATTTACTATATTCAAATTATTTTATTTACGTTATCCTAAATTATTTGTTTACTTTATTCTAATTAATTTATTTACGTTATTCTAATTTATTTATTTACGTTGTTCTAAATTATTTATTTACTTTATTCTAATTTATTTATTCACTTAAAATAAATATTTATTCGAATTTATTCATTAAAATAAAAAGAAACGAACTAAATTAATATTTATTCGGATTTATTGATTAAATAAAAAATCATAAAATAAAAGAAAATATAAATAAAAAGAAATGAACAAAATTAATACATAAAACAACATCTCATTTTATTAATAGAATTCATACAATAATTGATACATTTATTCGAAAAAACTAAATCTACTTATTTTATTTTTACCCTCTTGGGGTAAAAAGTGATCGGTCATGGGGCAAATAGTGACCAACCTTCTTGGGGGAAAAGACATCATCAACCGTTGAGCTAAATCTAAATTTGGTTCTTTTTATACCCTAAGAAGATTCTTTTTATCCACGGTAAAAAGTTTTTTGGGGTAAAAAGAAGAAAATTTACTTTTATCCCAAGGGTTGGTCACTTTTTCCCCAAGCCGGTTAGCCACTATTTACCTCAAAACCGACCACTTTATACCTCAAAGTGGTAAAAAGAGACTAGAGACTATTGAAAAAAAAAAGAGAAATAGAGGGAGAGAGTGAGGAGGGAGAGAAAGTGATATGGTGTGAGGAAATAAGAAAGTATGGAGGGGTATTTATAGGTGGGAATGGTAGTGTAGGTTATAAAAATCATAAATATGGTAAAAAAAACGTGTAAATGGTGTAAAAAACGTGTAGATTGAATGTTGAAAAGCTGACTAAAGTCAAAAAAACGTGTTCTTGAGTTCTAACCACCGGCCAACCTGCGTAAGTTAACTCGCGCACAGACCAGTGGTGTGTGACTTAAGTCACGCTGACCTTGTAAGGTGTATTAGTTAAGTCACGCAACGTGACTTAACTAATGCAGAGGTATTTTGGGCAAAACAGTTGGGCGCGAATGTTTTGTGCTGGGAGAAGAGCAGAAATCAAATGCTAATGAGTGCTATAATGACAATGTTTAAATTTGTCTTGAAATTTATGTATTGAATGGATCATAAGTTGAAGTAATTGATTTTTCAATGAAAAATTCTTAATTTAAAATCTTAAAAAAGAACAATTGAAGAAGAAAAAATTATTAATAATTATGACACTATCAATCATTTTATAAATCGTTTCATGTGAGATTTAAACTCTTACATTTAAGATTCAAAGTCAAACACTTACGATTTAGCATATCTTTTATACATACAATCATTCAATAGTGGCCTTGTGATATATACACTTTTGAGAAAGTTACTAAACTTGATTTTTGTTTATGGTCATCGCAATCCCAAAAAAAGATTCTAGTCATCACAACAAAAGTTTATAGTCATCAATTCATCACAAAACAAATTTGAAGCAAAACAGATGGTAAGTGACTTGAAAAAATAGATCATGGGATTGAATAAAACAAATAAAAAGGGACTCAACAAAAACATTAATTTTGTCCCTCACTAAATCATGGGACAACTTTTTGTCAAGAGTACATACTATAAAAATTATGATTATTTTTTTTCAACATAAAAAACATTATCTCTCTAACTCTCTCTAGGACAGCTCTGCCTCATCATGTATTGTGAAGTCTTGTCTAATACTTGCTGTTTTGCAAATCAAATGTAAAATATTCATTCATTTTTTTCTTCATAAAAGCTTATTATTTAAGGTGCTTAAAAAGTGTCTGGGGACACTCGTTAACATTTTCCCTAAAACAATATAACCTATGTTGTTTTTATCTGTATTCAATAAAATACGTGAAAATTACACATGTATGGGAGGTAAGTGGACAACAAGATCGTTAAGCCTTTTTGGATTGCAAAACCAATCATTGTGAACAAAGCATTCATGGACCTAGGAGATATTATATTGCTATGCACGACCACTTGAACTATATGTAAAAGGTTAATATCTTTTGGTGCTAGGAAGCTAAAAGTATCAACGCTACCCCTCAACCTTAATGTCATGAATAATGCAATGATTTAGGAAATCGAAAGTGTTTCACTAAAAAAAAGTGTCAACGCAACTCGTCCCCAACAGCTCTCTATCAAACAATATAGACACCTCCTCCGTGTGAATCGATTGACACTTCTTTAGACCAATGAAATAGACAAGACTCTTGAGAAGAGTATATAAAGAGGAGGTAATCCTCACCTTACAAGCCGATTTTGTAAGGATGAGCTAGACTCCAAATTTCAACATGGTATCAGAGCTTGTCGAATTCAAGGGCCGCCTAAACCTGTTCACGCACCAAACCCAAAGAGTGTTGGGCGTGAGGGGGGTGTATTGGGAAAAACCCAAGCCCCACACCGGATAGACAAGACTCTTGAGAAGAGTATATAAAGAGGAGGTAATCCTCACCTTACAAGTCGGTTTTGTAAGGATGAGTTAGACCCCAAATTTCAACACGCATACGACATTCTTTTTGCACAGGAAATCATCTTAATGAGATAGTTGTGAAATCATTTACCTCAAGTGTTTAAAAATATAAACAATATAAAAGATTACTTCGCCAGTATGATTAGTGGGCTGGTTGAGGCAATACTTGATATTGCATATGAAAACTTGTTTTTTTTTCCCTTAATGCATAATCAGTGTCTGAACATTGCCACTACTCCCCTCAAAAAATTCACTAAAAAAAAAAAAAAATACTTTGTCCAGTAATCGCTACCAAGAAATATATAACAAGGTAACAGAACTTCTGATGCAAAAAAAGGCAAGGGGTATTAAAACTTCTTAAAATTTTGCTCAGCATTAATATGCATAATTAAGCCCTAAAATTTTATTCAAGAAGAAGCAAAATGAGTACAAACAATGAAAAAAACACAACTAACAGGAAATAAAAATAGACCAATAAATGTCAATTGGACATCTTGTTCTTCTCATGTTCCAAGAAAATCTTGTCATTGGGCTTGTTTGTTCATTACATTGAAATATGTGGTTCTCTTCATATGACACTTGAGTGTTTTTTTTTTTGACGGAATATGACACTTGAGTGTTAATAGGTACATTTCTCAGCACTTGGGGAGGTCACTTGGAGGTGGTAATATAGATTCATTTGGTCCTTTACCATTGTCCACAACAAATGCCATCTTCAGTCCCCATGTTGTATGAATTTCCAAATGACAATGCATAAACCACACCCCTAACAAAATATAATACCATACTTTAATTAGCACAACACATATATTTAAAATATTGATATTCAAATCATTTTATTTTTCTAAAAAAAAATCATCATAATTTCATTGTTCAACATGGTTATCAAATCTTGGTTTTAATTGCAAATCAAAAGACCTATTTTCAAAATCAAGATTTCTTTCTGGTGATCAGTGATCACTAAGATTCAATTTTAAGCAGTGATCACTGGAAGGAATCAAGATTCATCAACAGAGAACCAAAATTTATCATAATGAATCGACATTCAAGATGATATTCATGTCTAATATATATATATATACACACTAATGATTTGTATCAATTGGGTTCAGTTTTATACCGAATCAAGAAATGAGTCATATGGATCCTAAGATATATGAAAATTGTTGTATACACATTTGCTCAGGCTGAAAAACACATGTAAATTACTCAAATGCCCCTCGATAGTTAACTGCCGAATTATGGAACCGGCTGCAGTTAACTACCGAGGAAAACCTCGGAACTGCCGAGGAAACTTCAAACCTGTTTTTTTTTTTTGACAAAAACCATAAATTGTCATTATTAATATTTATTGATTTTGAATGTTTCAATCATTATTTTGATACGTTTCAAACAATTGAATATATATCATTTAATAAAAATATCATTTAAATTTTGATCAAAAAAATAAAGAGCATTTAAGTCCTCAAAAAACATTTCAATGAGTGTAAAAATTAAGCATTTGAATATTGTTTTGCAAATTACTTAAATAAAAAAAAATCGTTGTGCACAATTATTTTAATGTAGAAAATATAACAACATACTATACCTTAAAAAAAAATCGTTGTGCACAATTATTTTAACGATTTTTTCATTATTATTTTTATTTAAGTAATGTGCAAAACAATATTCAAATGCTTAATTTTTACACTGATTTAAATGATTTTTTTTGATGAAGAGATTTAAATGATATTCTTATTAAGATATATATGCACAAGTATAATACTTCAATTGTTTGAAACGTAACAAAATAATGATTGAAACATTCAAAATCAATAAATATTAATAATGGCAATTTATGGTTTTTGTCAACAAAAAAAAAACAGGTTTGAATTTTCCTCGGGAGTTAACTGCAGAAATTTTCCTCGGTAGTTAACTGCATCTGGTTCCATAATTCGGCAGTTAACTGCCAAGGGACATTTGAGTAATTTACATGTGTTTTTCAGCCTAAGCAAATGTGTATACAACAATTTTCACATTTAGCATGTCTGGCAAAGACCTCTTTCTCATTAGAGGCAACAGTGACCTTTTTTCAGGGTTCATTCCTAGGAAATAGAGTTTATTAAGAATATTTCTTTTCAGCCCCATATCTCACTAGACCCTCTAAAATTCTGAGTGGTTTTTTTTTTCTGAGAGAATTGTGGTTTTTTTATCATGTATAAATTTGCACATGTTAAAAAAATTAAAAATAGTAATTTTGTATTGAAACTTATACATTTTGTATTAAATATATAACTTTTTAATAAATAATCGTTGTTTTTCAATAAAAATTTTCTACCTTTAGTTGATGCTTTAAGATGTGTAATGTTGCACATGTTAGACAAACCTAACTATAACATTGTTCTTAATAACATGACACAAAACTAACATAGATACATGCCCTTAATAACATGACTCAAAACCAACATTAGATATATTCCCTTAATAACATGACATAAAACCAACATTGGATACATGACATACCTCGTTATGGCTAGTGGTCCAGTTAACTATTCATAAACCCATTAAATGCTGCTAAAATTAACATCAACCTGCATAGTCCATAGCATTAGAGGAAGAATTATGATGGTAACCAAAAATAAAAGGAAGAATTATGAGTTTTTTTTTTTTGAATAAAGGAAGAATTATGAGTTGTAAGGTTATATGGGAATTAACCCGTGACAATCAAATTGACATATAGTTCTCTAGGTCCAATGCACTATGATAATCTTGGCAAAATGACTGGGTTGTTTCTGCTACTTTCAACCAACTGTTTGTATTATGTGAACAGAGAATAAAATTCTAACCGAACTCTTCTCACTGAATTATTTAATGATAGGAATACTATTGGAAATGGACATCAATTAATTTGAGCTGCTTTATACATCCAATAAATAATATGTTCAAGTATTTTATACATCCATCCATGTGTTAATGTGTTATCCTCTCTCTGTATGTATGGATATTAGATCAATTATTTATTATTATTAGGTTATTTTATTCTTATAACAATTATTATTATTATTTTGTTATATTTTTTTAACAACTTTTATTATTATATTATCTATAACTCTTATTTGTTACATCTAAAACCACTTCT
>Ga0228710_1001382_pt1 | contig 36209 bp, 13 predicted proteins | sample MedpolnodulmetaG_FD_177995 | JGI IMG/M metagenome (GOLD analysis project Ga0228710, IMG submission 177995) | Root nodule microbial communities from Medicago polymorpha collected in Santa Monica, California, United States - pink nodules | ecosystem: Host-associated > Plants > Roots > Nodule...
ATCCTAAATGGAAAAAAAAAAAAAAAAAAAAGGCTCACTACAAAGGAATGGCAAATTCACCTGTGTTGAAAGGTGGCAAGCAAGAAATAACGAACTACTAATCTTTTCATCGAGTGTTCTATGTCAAGTATTATCAACGAATCAGCCATATTTAATTTTATGAGCCACAATCACCTTCTTAATGAATACGTAATTGTCATATACTACAGTTTTTCTTGAATAAATAAGTTTTTTTAAAAAAATAAATAAAGTTTGTACTTAGGTCCCTTGGTTTATTATGAAATATCGAGAATGAGTAACAATGATGATGATTGTGGAAACCCACATGTCTTCATTTATCGGTAACTTTTAAAACATTTGCCTTTAAAATCCAATGAGGAAAGTTTATGAATAATTAATTAAGTGACCAACATCTTTTTCAAATGCTTTTTTTTTTTTTTTTTTAAGAAAATGATTGTTAGACTACTCATATTTTCATATCATCCATACACCTCCAGTTATGAGAGGAGAGAGATGGATGAGAGGGAAGAGAGACAAAGTGTTTGTGAGCCATATGTCACTTGTTTATGTGGAGGTTTAACCGTATATGCCACCTATGGATGTGCATGCATCACTACTCTTTATTTTACTTTTCTTTTCGGTGTGATTAAGCCTTAAACCAAGTGAAAATGTTACCGTGACAGGAATTTCTAAAATATAAAATTGCAAAAATTAGAGACCTTTCAACAAAAGAATGTAACAATTGTGTTTGGTTATGAATAAACTCTTTTAAAATAGTTGTTTCTCTTCACCCAAAAGGACACAAGTTTATATATAAATAGAGATACTTTGGAGTCTTCACCAAAATGTCTTAAGTTTATCTATAAATAGAGATACTTTGAGGTAGAAAAAGAGATAGAATATCACATTCGTGTGAGTTTAAGTTCTGTCGAAAATAATATTAAATCATTTTTTCTTTTCTCTAGTGCACGATAAAAATTGACAACTTTATTCTGTAAAATCGATACGTTTGGTGTGAATGTGTAAGTCATGTCAAAGATTCATAGTATCTTGAAGGGAATTTGCTAGATGCCCTTTTGAATCTGATTGACATAATTGGTGGGGAAGAATTGAACCTAAACATTAGTGTGTCTCACACACGCTTTAAAATTTATGTGCATCGTTCAACATGTTCTTTTCCATCTTCTTCTTGGTCAACTTCGTAGCCATTTAGCTAGAAAAAGGGAAAAAGAAAAATTGTAAAATGTATTTGAAATAATACTAATGCTTATTATGATTTAGCCTCTTCCGAGTGCTAAATCACAATAACCTTTATGATTTTGAAAAACACGATTTACCAAAGTTTTTCTTTTAAAGAATGTTTATTATATGCCAGCCAGACAAAAGGGGACTTATTTACCAAGCAATATCAAATACATGTGCCTCACGATTTTCATTTTGATTTCATGTATGTTTGAGTTTGTAATTTGCTCATCTGTTTCTTTATTCTAGAAAACAAAAAATAATAATTAATTAAACCACTCCTAATCTCGCAATTTTGAAGGCATGTTTGTTTTTATTTTTTTGCTCAAAAGGGGAAAACGCAACTAATTATAAACCAACAACAAAATATAAACCACTTAGAAAGAGCAGAGGTGGTATAGGACAAACCTACAACTTGTGTTCTAATCTAATAAAAACATCAAACTTCTTACAAAAAAATATTGAATTTGTTATTTAATATGTTGATACAAAATAATTTATTTAGATGCAAAGTCATTTGAATCAAAATTCATCACCTCCCTTTAAAGATTGGTCATTATTTTTCCCACCTTACGAGCTTCTCGTCCTATTCAGATTCTAAAATCCAAAATATTTCAACGTGTTTTTGAAGGTTTTATGGAGTTTTTATGCATTTCATATTCTAAAATCCAAGAACTGCATAGGGCGCGTGAGAAACTCATAGGATGGAAAAAGAAACAGTCTTAAAGTTTAAGTATTATTTTTTGCTTAATTGACCCCTAATTTTTATTTTATTTTAGGGCCCAAATTTTAGACTATTTTTTTGAGGTCTAAGATGGCGCCCTCCTCGTCCTAACTTTGATATGAAAATACACCGTGCCAAACAAAATACGCTTCCGAACAAAACATGGCCTCTAAAAAATAAAAATACACTTAACGAAAATATTTGTAGTTTTATTAGAAATGCGAGGAGTTGAGAAAATTGCTATCTAAAGAGAAATAAAGTAAAATTTGCCCTACAATGTAATACTTCAACCTACAATGTTTTTGAGATTTCCCCTTAAAAAAATAAGGTTTAAATTTTAGGTTATTCACATAAATTAAATATGACACATGGAGTCATTCATTTCAATCACAAAGAATACAATCAATTACATACATGATACTGTAAAAAAAAATAGTGTGTTTAAAAAAAAATGAATTTATTGATGGATAAAAATATGATATAACAAAAAAAAGCTTTAAAAATCCATTTCTTTAACTTGTGATGTTATTATTCTAAACTACAATTAAATAATAACGGAGAGAGTATTATCCCACTTGTTTTCTTAGCAATGGAATAGATGTAAGGCAGATTCCCAGTTCCCTTCAAACTACCCACGAAGCTTAGTTGATTGCGTTCAGGCTTCTGTTCTTAGTTGAATTTTCTTCAAAAAATTCAGCTTTATTTGGTCCAAAAAAAAAATTGACATGAAAAATAAAAAATAGTTGAAATAGTGTTGTTAGGAGAGAACTTTTTTTTAGTAATAATATGGTATATAAGGTGAGGGAGCAATCAAGTCTGTAACACTTACATCATACATTGGACTTATTAAAATATAGCATGCTCCTGGTATACTGCCATCAATACAACCTTAGTTTACTACTTTACTTTGTGAAAATATTTTTTGTTTTTATATTTTTTAACAAGTGTCTTTGTCTTAATTTGTTAATAAGAATATGTGAGACTTTTAAAATGAATTATTGTTATGGTAAGAAGATGAAATGCTAGTCAGCGATATTGCATTTTTAGAAATAACGGGAAAAAAAATGTTTTTTGCTTTTTTATTGTTTCACAAAATTGCACACAATTGTTTAGTTTTTTTTTTTAGCCACACATAATCGTTTGATTCTTGAGTTTAGTATTTAACAAGTAAAATTAAACTAATTTTAAGTTAACAAAAAAAACTTTAAAAATGAAAAATTAAAAACATTTTTACAGGATAAACTAGACATAAATTAATATATTAAAACCTATTATTAGATAACAACGGTAAATATGTTTCTTTTATGGAAAACGGATAACAACGGTAAATACGAGAGTTCCTTCAACAAAAAAAAACAGGTAAATACGACAGCTATTAATCCAAACACCGAAAAAAAATCTTTTTTTACTCAAAAATGAAAAATCTTAACAGTGCGTATCTAGTTTTTGAATCTTCGATGCGTCCAACAATATGATAAACATACCGAAACTTAATGATTTAAAAAATGGGTGACCAATGAATAAGTAAAAATAAGAGGATTAAAACTGTAATTAATTTTTTTTTAAAAAAGGAAACTATTGATAATTACTGCAAGATTATAATTAACGGTTGAAAAAATTATACTTAATCCATGAATCAGAGACAACTCAAGATTATGAGATATTAAAGAGACTATATGATCGAAATTTAGATCAAATACTTTTGCCTTCAACTCATATGGTTGATATTCCTTTTTTTTTATTTTCTAAATAACATATATTTTTTTTTATTCCTGTGCATATTATGATGATAATATTTTAAATTTTGAAATTTGGATAAAGAAATTAAGGTTCAGTACTATTTATACCTCTAATTATCAGGGGTATATGAGTCATGCATATAATGTGAACCTTAAATTTTTACACATTTTCTTTCTATTATACCCTTATATTAATCTACCAATAAAGTCATATTTCTTTACACACACCTTCTCTTTTCAATAAATTTAATTTTTTATCTTTACAATTGTCAGTTACTCTCTGTTCTTAGTATCTCTCCCATGACAAATAATTACCAATAATTTAAATATCACACACATATTTTTTTAACTTCACATTAATCAAAAGTTAAGAATTTTTTTAACTTTCCTTCAACTCCTTTAATCAAAATTAAGGATTCAACTATGGTTTCAAGCAATACTACATCCACACTATAACATAGTTTTGAATGTAGAGGATAACAAAAAACAATCTTTTTTTCATAAAAAAAACTTTTTTCAAAATTAACAAACTAGTTTTCCAAATCGATAACATTAATTAGTTTTATTGAAAAAGATCTGAGCAATTGAGAAAAGATCTTTAGTTAAATAGGAACCCTAAATACGTAGTCAAACGACACTTGAAAAGGAACGGAGGAATACTTAATATTAAATTGAAAGTTTTATGTTTAATTTAGTATTTTAAGTTTTACAAATATTAAATTTTTTTTGACAAAAGTTTTACAAATATTAATTAAAAATGATAAAACAAAATTAATATATTATTAAGTTTAAATTAAAAATTTGCTCAGAAAAAAGTTTAAATTAAAAAACAATTTTTAATATTAGATAAATCCCACACAATTAATCATCCTTCATTTACATGAATTAAATGACTCACAACCAACTATAGTTAGAAATACAAAGAATACATTATCTTGCATTTTTCATGTATTAAATATGACAATATGAGTCATGCATATAATGTGAAAATGAATATGAAGTATAGTTAAAAAGACAAAAAATTCATTATCACTTTTTTTTTTTAAAGAACACATGTATCACTTTTTGTGTCTGTATGTTTTAAATAAATGCGTATACAGATAAAGTATTTATATCATTGAACGTAAGTAGTATAAAGATTGAAAAATAATAATGTATTGTGTAAAATAAATGTACATTATATTAAAATTATTGCAATTATGTTATCTCGACAATAAAATATTAATCGAAATTAGTTCATAAAACATAAAAGAAAAATACAATTGGTTTTAGATTTTTTTTATAGGAATTGGTTTTAGATGTTTTTTTTTAGAAAGAATTGGTTTTAGATGTTGTTAGTTATATTTACAAAACATCAAATAGAAGGTCCTAAGAGTGTAATTGGATGAGGAATCTTGTGAGGGAAAGTAATGTTTTGAGGGAATTTAAATTATTTTAAGTAAATTTTATTGTTTTGATGATAATTTGGAGAATTTTCAAAATGATAGAAATTTACGAAGTATTTTATTCAAATCAAATTTAGAGAATTTCAAATGACACATAAATGTTAAAAATTTCAAATTTCGTCCTTCTAATAATTTTTTCTATTAGATGTTGGTATTATATCGTCAAATACAAAAATAAAATGAGGTTGATTTTATATATTGTTAATAAATAGAGTAAGAGTTAACCTTAAAAAAAACAAAAAACAAATAAAGAGTTCTATTTGTAGAAAAATTAAATAGAAAATTTGAATAGATAGGGTTAATAATTTTTTTATGTCATCCCCCTGTTAAATCTGCGGGTAGTAAAAAACAACTGGTAGGTTGAAACTGGAGACCATGAATATTATTGAAGAGTAGAGGAGGCACTAGGCATAGATGTGTTCCTGATATGCATTTAACTTAGTATCTAATTCTAAAGTATGCTAAATAAACCTTAGCACTGTTCATATGCTAAATAAAAAAAAATTAAGATATTTTAATCAATTATAACAATTTCTACATAATTTATATGTTTTAGTTATTTTATAAAAACTATTTAAGTATATTCCTAGAACTACAAAATAGATAGTTATTTTAGTACATCCTTTGTTTTCCGTCAGAAATATATTTTTCAAAAATATATATAATTTTTTTTTTGAAAATCTGAAATTATAAAATAATTTTTTACTAGCTACTTTTGGTTTGGATTTTAGTCACCATATCCATTGAACTAATAAATGAAAATTGAACACAATTTTGATACAAGAAAACAAATATTTTGAAATTGTATAAAAATATGAGAAATACTTGCAAGGTCACAAATATTTCATGTATCACCACTCTTTGTTTTATTATAATAAACAAGTTAGCTTACTTGTAAAATTATAGATGTGTGTTTATTTCAATTCAACTAATCGTAGGTTCTAGGAATACAATGGTAGAAATATTCATGCCTATATTTGTTACAAGTTTACTCAATTTTATTCTCGATATAAAATGTTCCTGAAAACAAATAAACTTTTTAAAAAACTGGTGGCAGCAAAGAATAAATTATGTGTAACTACCTATTAACCTCCTTACTCTTAAGGTTCTCGTGAATATTATACTGTTAACCAAATATTTTGGGACCACGATCAATTCTTCTATATATTGGTTTTTAGATGGTGTCCTAAAATGGTTTGTAATGACAGAGATGCCTGTTTTTAGAATGATAGTTGGGTGAGCTCTATTAACCTTAAGAGCAAGTTCCAACGTCTATACCTTCTAGCTAAGTAGGGAGAGGGCATAGTTAGGAGAATGAGGTATGCTTGGATGTAAGATCTTAAGTGGAGAAGAAACCTATTTGTGTTACAAGAAGGTCTGGTGGTGGCTGAGCTTTTACTCACTATTGTTCATGACTCATGGTCCTGGAAAGGTGACCCTTCTAGTAGCTATTATGTTAAATTAGTGTATCATCTTCTTTCGTTTGAAGGGGGTGGGTAGGGAGGAGGAAGACACATCTTAAAAAAGATCTCAATCCTCACTGAGGTAAGTCTTTGGCTACCCAAAAGGTTATTAACTTTTCCTAAAACTCCATTTCTACCTGGGAGAACCTCTTTAAAAGAAGGGTAATTGCTAATTTGACGACATCATGTGCTTTGAGTGGCATGATTCAGAGGAATTAATTAATCATCTATTGGTTTCATGTAGCTTGGTCCTCCCCGTGTGGTATAACATTTTTAAGTGGTAACACTGGGTGTATGAACATAGGGCTATAACTAATCTTAAGGCAACCCCGCTATATGAACGGTCGAATTGCAGAGATTAAAACAAACTTCCACTGATTCATCATAGGGTTATGTTATGTTTTCTTAAATCTAACATAAGACAAGTTATAAACGAATAAATGCACAATTTTCAATAATAAAAATCCACTTTATGGGACTTCTGGCGGCGTTCATTGAAGGGTCTTGATTGATGGTATGGTAGGATAATGACAATATATGATATGGATATGATAAACATTAATCCTATCGTGTGTTTGATGCGCACATGGTAACAAACAAGATATAAATATTTTATGGGTCTTGTTAACGACCCTCAAACACTCTTTAAGCATTCAGAATAAAAAAATTATTCTTTAAAAAAATGTAAAAACTTCAATTTCTAATACAATAAATGCACAAACTTTCATAAAATATTACTACTTTAGGGGCTTAAAGAATGCCCTGGGCACTCGTTAACATTTCGTTTATTTTATTATATAATTAAATAAGGAAATTACTCTAGTAATTAATTAAATATTTTAAAAACGGCATGTAATTAATTAATAACAAATACATGATATCATTATTTTAAGAATGAAAACAGTTTAAAAATTGCAAAATATCATGATAAATAAAAAATGAATTTATGATCTTATCAAGATAGTTTCTAACTCAAAGTATACTCAGGATAAAAATTACAAAGACAAGTTAGGATAGAAAAATGATTTATTTTATCATATCTCTTTGGTGCATCAAACATGAAATTTAAATAAAATATGATAAAGATAAACATATCATATATTATCCCTCTATTATGGTCATCAAATCAATCCCTAAACATCTAAACAAGTGGGCCCTTGTTAGCATTTATATTCCTTAATCTATTTCATTTTTTTTATTTTTTATTTTACTTTTATTGGTTTCTTGAATTCGACTTGTGCTTTCTAAAGTAGCTCACCTTTTTGTTCCAAACACCTATCGTATCTCTTGTATCTTTCTATACATATGCCATTAACCATTAATTATTCGTTGTTATTATCAACACTGTCATTACTAGGTCAGTGGTGTTGATTCGGCACCCTCCAAGACATTTCTTGTAGCAAAATTCTCGGTAACAGACTAGGATAACATATAGACCAGGAATATTTTTGTGTTACAACACACGAGTTGAGAATTAAAGCAACGTCCGTGTTATTATTCTCGCAAATCGTAACCTGTGATTTATACAAATGCACACTTAAGCCATATGCTGAAGTGCACAAAACTCAAGACTTACAATAGTGATTAAGCTTTCATTCGAATTTGTTATGATCCTATAACAGCAGCAGCAGCTTAGAGAAGAACTGTATGTACTATGTGCAGTGTACACTTGCATTACAGCTTCTATGTAAACTCCTGAAGTGGTAACTTGAACAGAGAAAAAACTCTAAACAACTATTATCCTTTTCAACATAATTTGGTCTTCAAACTCATAGCGCATAAATTCGATCAACCTCGGAATTGGAGAACTCTGAATGATGCCATGAGTTGGATCCACTTCTCCTAGCTAGCTGCTTTTCTTTCTTCCTCATGGATCTTGTTCTCTTAGACCTCACTACATAGTAAGTCATAGTGCCAATAACTCCGGATATTATCACCCCTCCAACAACTGTAACCAGAATTGCAGCCCACTCGTTCCTTCGACCGACGACTATGTACGAAGAGGCAATAAATGCCACCGAGGTACAGACAGAAGCCAACCACATGAGCTTGTTAATCACCTCAACTACCCTTTTCTCTGCTTTAGTTTCACCTCTAACAAGGGTAATTTGAACAACCACAACAGCCAAAGATGTAAAAAGCGCAATAGCATTGAATATGAAGAAAATTTTAAAAGCAGAATAACTTGCTACCACTCCTGATCCATCATTGTTATCCCCACCAGGTACGGTGAATATAGCAGCAAAAGCAACTGTAGCAAACAACACAGCCACCACTGTCACCGAGTTTGTGGCATTGTTAATTCCTTCCCTGTGGAGTTTCCTCAGCTCTTTGGATATATTGTGGACATTTTTGTTGGTTCTCTTGGTTTGTTCCAGCTGTGTGTGAACGTCTTTCTTAATTTGTGTAACGGTTTTCCTCAGTTCATCCCTGGGTTGGTTGAGCTCGTTAGCTCTAAGTGCCCCATATCGAGAGAGGATGTCCTTTATATCTGATGACTCTTCAGAGAGAGGAAGGTTTTCGGCAATGTCCAGGGCTGTTTTGTGGTCTCGTGTTAATGCATTTACGTTTGTGTCTGGCAGGAGTAACAACTCATTCACTATCTGTCCAAGAAATTGAGAAACAACAATATTAGATTTTTCATTCAAGGAACAATGACATGCTCAAAAGTAACTAGGGGAACAAGTATTTTTCATGTATAAAAATTAAGAAAAAACAAGAGGCCCAAAACTTCTACACAAAATTGAAGTTACACTTACATCCTTTGTCTCGTATAACATGTCTCATTTGTAATGTGCGCACTACTTAAAAAAAATGATTACTTATACCAATTTTCAAAGCAAAATAACATGTTGAGACAAAAATATCATTGTACTTAATTTATTATTTGTCCACCATATACTTGCAACTACTTAAATAAATAAAGGTAACTTTTAAAAAAAGTAATAAATATTGTATTGATATTATAAAATGACAAATAATTTGAGACAAAAATACAAATGAGACACCTAATATGAGACAGAGAATAAAAAATATAATAACAAATTAGCAGCCTCATTTTCATTTTTTGTAGCATAATTAGCTACCTGTTTTCAATATTGGAGAGTCGTTAATCATCCTACTACTACTACAACAAATAATTAGCTATGTGAAGTGAGCCCAATTTGTTCGAGTAAATTAATTTATTTTACTTCATCACTATAAGTACTGTATGGTGCTTGTAATGCTGTGCTAATGTTGACATACCTCTACTCGCTTTTTCCTGGTTGCCACATGCAATGCTGTGTTGCCAAATTTGTCAGGAAGCATAACAATAGCAGCATCTGCATCAAGAAGCAATTTCACCACGTCACAGCTCTGCCCTTTTACAGCCATATGCAATGCAGTTTGCCCTTTCTTGTCAGTCCTCCGAGCCAATTGAGGGTCTTTGCTGAGCAAGGCTTTCACGATTTCTGTATGGCCCGGACGAGCAGCTAAATGCAAAGCATTTTTTCCATTGGATCTTGCTATTTCCAACAAGCTGCCATCCTTTGACAGAAGTTCATTCACCACTTCGACATGCCCTCTCGTCGCTGCTGTTATAAGTGGAGTGGCATTGGATGGACCAATAGTTTTGCTTAAGCTTGGGTCATAATCTAGTAAAACCTGAACAATGGCTGCAAATGAAAATTCACAACAGATTACTACAAAGAACAGAAAACAAAGTACTCACGTTTTCAATTACATCAATACACAAGAACACCGTAACCAACAAATTGAAGCTACTCAAGGTCTGACAATTAGAATCCAAATAAGACAACATTGATGTTTGGCAAACTTGTCTACATAGCATTAACTCTACTACGGATTAATAACAGTAAACTTGTATAATAAAGTCTTACTTCATAACACTCCTCTTAAAATTTCCATTAATAGCTTCTTCAAAAAAAAAAAAAATCCATTAATAGCATCATAATTGAGTTTCTTTATTGGATACCTTAAACAAGATAAATACTCAATAGTCAACTCATAACTTAATAAATTACAAATTTAATCACATATACTTCTGGTGTTCTTCTACTTAAGTTGAAACCAAGAACATGTTCCAAAAAAATACAAAACTCACTCAAACATCCAGTGTATGTTTGGACTGGTAGTGAGATTGGCAGAATCACAATGAGCCACCACGATTTGGCAAACACCATACTTCGGAGCTTCAACAAAATCACAGTTCCAAACTCACTGCCTATCCAAACATACTACTTAAGTGTACGTTTGGTTCCACTTTTGAAGGAGTCATAATTGATTTAGAGGTGTAAAATTAATTGACATGTTTCGTTCCTCTTTAGTAGAATTGATTTTGTCCCCAAAATTGGTTCTACTTGAAGCTATAAATTGTAGTTTCTTATTCTAGAATTGATTTTTACACTCAAATTTATTGTTTAATGTGTCCAAACATAAATCGTTTTACCTTCAGCCTAATTTTAGCCCGGGTCAATTCATTCAAAATAAATTTATCTCACGGCAGAACCAAACATATATCTAGACCACCCATTTTTACAAAAAGCACCATAATGAAATTTCCAAAATCTCAACATCAAAACAAAGGAAAAAGATAATAAAAACAGAACCGACAAGACATTGAATACAAGTCATACCATGATGTCCTTGACTAGCAGCAATATGCAAAGGATCAAAACCAGATCGATTCTTTTTAGAAACAGTTTGAAGAGTTGAATGTTTCAACAACTCCTTAACAACATCAAGATGACCCTTTTCAGCAGCAGTAAACAAAGCAGTTTCACCAAGTTCATTCTCTTCATTCACAACAAGAGCACGAACTTCAGCAATTTCAGCGTTAAGATCAACATCATCATCACCACTCAAAGTACCCATTATCTGAGAATCAATATCAAGAAGGATCTGTCTCACAGCACCAACATCACCTCTTTGAGCTGCTAGATGAAGCTCTGTATCGTTGTGACGACCTGTTACTTGCTTCACGTACTTCTTCTTCCCTGCTTGATCGATCCGTTTTCCTGAGTTTGAAAGGACTAGAGCTGGCGCCGTCGCGGACGACGGAGATGGCGATGGCGATATTTCAGAAAGTGGGTTCTGTGTTGGTGTCATCATCGTTCCTTTTTCTGAATCTCTTTGATTTTGAGCTCCTCCTGCAATAAAAGTTAAAGGTTTGTAAAAAAAACTGTAAGATTTACAGTTTACAGTGAAGTAAAAAGATGGGGGTGCAGATAGAAGAAGAACCAACCTGGAAGGTTGAAATTGGAGGTCATGATAGAATAGAATAGTAATTAGTGAGATGTATCTATCTATCTAAGTTTCTAACTCTAAAGTCTAAAGAATCATAATAATAATTTAGGAAGGAAGGATGAAAGTGAAGGAAGTTGCATGAGTCATAAGTGTTGGCTTTGATTGATGATAAAGAGAAAGATGAGTGGAAGGAAAGGAAAGAGAGAGGAAATGGGAAAGTCATGAGAAGGAGGGAGGGGATTGAACATGGACAAATTACATTTTGGATTTTTCCTTTTTTTTAATAGAGAAAAAAATAAATTTTTCATATTTTTATTTAAATAAATCCTTTAAAAATGTTGTATTAATCTCTCCTTTATTTAAATTTACAACTAATAATGGGTAATCAAAAGAAATGGAATGTTAGTTGGAGAAAAAAAAATATACAAAACAATGGAATAGTAGGAACATTACATATTATAGGCAGGTGTCGGCGTGCGAAACCCAAACACCACACTTTTTCATGTTTAAAATGTGTGAGTTTCGTCCACTAAAATATTTGATCAAATACATATTGCTTAGTTGAGAATGTAAGTGATAATACATCAAAAGTTCTTTTTAGTGGATCAAAATTTAAGAATTAGCTCTGTTATTCGATAAATATATTTATTTTATTTAAAGGAAATGTTTTTTTTTTTTTAACAGGAGAGGTTGGTTATTTAATGGTAACTGTAGTAAGAGAGACTACGACTCTTGAAGAATTTCACTTAAAAAATCTAAGATTCATACGCGGAGTTAATGTGAGTTCAGTTTTTAATTTTATTAATGGTGTTTTTTTTTATGAAATTTTGATTTGGATTAAAAGTAAATGTTTGTTGGATTAAAACAAACCAGGCTAATTATGTTATAACACACCGCTAATCATGATTATTTATTTCAATAACATCAACAATATAACAAAAAAAAAATCTAAATTCTTTTTTTTAATGACGTCAACAACGATCTTTATTATAGAAAAAGTTGTTTAAATGTATTATTGGAATAATGAAAAAGTAAGTATAAATATACTCATTTAGTTTGTTACACTTTTAAATGATAAAGGAAAAATAAACCAGACATAAATATATTCATATCGTATTTGTTACATTTTTTTAATATTTAATTTATTCTTATCTATTTGTTACATGTGTTATTTGTATTTAAAATATAGGGCATTTTTGGAAAGAAAAATATAGCCCAAAAGAGCTAAAACGGGTTATTTTCTTTATATAGTATAGACTTTTTGTACACAAAAAAAAATTATAATTATTTATAAAACATCTTATTAAAATTAAATAATGATAAAAATGAAACTAGATATATTTTTGGTACAAGAAATTAAATATTTTTAAGTTAATATAAAAAAATTAGTAAAAATTACTTAAACTTTCCATTTTATTAGACTTTCTTCGACCTACGGCCAACTCATTTATGGCTTGTTTGAATTCGTTAGTGAGTTTTTTCTTTTTTGTGGTGATCGGGTTTGAACTTCGGACCTTACATATATTATGCATTATTCCTACCGACTGAGATAAGTTCACGAGGACGAATTTGTTAGTGAGTTTGTCCATTGATATAACATTTATAAAATTGCTTCCCTCAACAAAAAAAAAAACATTTATAAAGTTGTTTGAAAGAACTTATGAAACTAACTTACGATGTGTTCATAAGTACTTTCAGCTTATTTTCTCCGATGATTTCTTATAAAAGCCACTTATAGCTTATACAAAACAGTTTAACTATATTTTATACTGTGCTGTGTTACATGTGTTACATAAATAGTTTATTTGATAAGTAATTAAAACTTTAAAACAACCATATTTTATGCATTCATTATATTTTTGTCCCCGAAAAAAAATTGTCTTAAAAGTTGATACAATTGAACAAATATCAAATTGTTTATCAAGATAGGAATTTACTCGAGTACAGGCTGCAGCCGTCACAATGAAACTGTATTTTATTTTATTTTTGCAAAAACAACGTTTTTTTAATGGCAAAAACAAAATATTGGTTTGATTTTTGACATATGTTTCAATTGAAGTGTTGACCATGGTTCCGTCTGACCATCAAACAATATAAGGAGAAGAGAAGCAAATCAACGTCAAATAAAATAACAATTACATTTTTTTTTTTACAGGAAAGAAGGACAACCATTCGTATGATTGATGATTCTGAATAAGTTTTAACATCTTTGAAGTTAGAACATTATGAAAGGTTTCATTTATTTTTAAGTGACTATTTATTCTTTCCAAATGATCGAAGAGCACTCACCAGAGATGTTGATGATTTTTAATTATCATGAGAATTCAATAATTCAATAATTTACTGAAAGGACGAATTTAGATTAAACTTCGTATTTTGAATATCCGAGATACGTTTTTATGTTGATCTCTTCAATTTTATCTTATTTGAACAGGAAAAAAAAAATAGTAAAATTCATTACTTCCTTGGAGAAAACCAAGCAACAATGATATGTTGTGACTTTACCTAGTTCCCACCAAGGAAGATTGAGACTGTAACAGCAACGAAACAAATAAAGATCACGGACATCAAAGGAAGAAAAAAAATCCTGTAATTTAACTGTTCAGAGGATCACAATAAATAGTTGGATCCGAGATATGGAGCCTTCATGTGTAAAACCAAATGCAGATATCTACAAGTATTTCCTTTTTCAAGCTTAGGAGTAATCCCGAAGAATAAAACAACTTATAAAACTATAATATCAGAACTAAAATAAATTAATAGAAGTAATTCATATGAAAATAAGGTAAGACTTCACACACGTTTGTCATTTCTATTTCAGTTGCCAGAAGTCGCATTAGGATGTGGATCAAATCGAACAACAACACAAGTGATGTTGTCTGAGCTTCCTCGGGTATAAGCTTCTTTAATAAGTTCTCTAGAGGCCACTTCTGCATCAGTGAAATTTTGCACCAAAGACACCGCCTCCTGAAAAGATATATAGTGCATTATTAGATGCTCAGGTTTCATCAAATACTTTTACTTGCCGAAAATACGCCGTGTTGCCGGAGTATAAAATTTAGAATTCATAGAGCTAAAAAATACAAAATAAAATTTCACCAATATTTTTTTAAGTGATTGAGAACAACATAAAAAGACATTATAAGTAAGCATGAAGACCGCCAATTACAAGAAATATATGTATTAAGCACACTGAGAAAGACAAAAAATAAAATAAAACAATGCCAATATTAATATGTAATGGAAAAGACTATCTATTAAAGTTTAAAGAAATATTAGCTATACACTGCTTTAAAACATATCATTATTAGATGAAATTCATGTGGGTCTGACTCCCTATTTGTTGGCCCATAATATAAATAGTCTCACCTCGTTTGATATAACATCCCAAAGACCATCACTAGCGATTATTATAAAATCCACGCCTTCAACTTCTTCCTCCTAAGCCAAAAGAGTATCCAAAGAGGGGAATAATTAGTAGATATAAGATGTATAAAAACATATACACAAAATGGGTAGGTGATCAATCTAAAGAATTTAGCCAACCTGAATTTCTGGGTCAGCAACAACATATGGTCTAAGAAGCTTGTCTCCAAATGCACGAGAAACAGCAAGAATACCACCAACCCTCCATGTTCCTGTATAAACCAGCAAATTATTCATTGTTATAATTAATTTATTAAGAACCATAAAAACAAATGGCAACATCCATATAGAATGAAGTTTACCTGCCCATATTACAAATCCCCCAGCCTGTTCAATCCTTTGGCGCTCATCAGACCTATTAGGTTTGTGATCAACAGATAAAGGAACAGCTGCATAACACATTCATTTGTATCATTGAAAAGAAGAAAAACACAAGGATGAAAATAGGAAACTATTATGCTTCTTCAGCCTTTTGGATATCAGACTAATATAAGCAATTTGTAGCATAACTGCAAAACTGAAGTAACCAAAAAGCAATGCTTGACAATGTACCACAAGGAAAGGATATATGTTGCACAATAAATCTAATTCTTCACAGACGTAATTGACATGGAACTAACCTAAACCAGCTCTCGATGCAACTACTCGGGAATCACCAACATTCGCAACAAGAATTCGGTCGCCCAACAATACGGCTGTTGATGCGGTGGACCCAGCGTGTCCCATTTCCTCTTTGAGGTAATCAACGTCTGTTTGTTTAAATGCTTCAACTGCCATAAAACAAATAATTAAACGTAACAAAAGTTCATATTTGGACCATCCAGGTAGCAGACCAAACCACACAACTATAATGTGATAAGATAATTTCAACATGTCCTATAATTTAATGCAAATGAAGTACATACCAATGGCTGTCTTAGTATCTTTGATAAAGTCGGGGTGGCTACACAAATTCTTGAATAAATTATTTTTCAGATATTCTGCAGTTCGTGAACCTCCATGGCCTAAAAAGATTAAAAAAAAAATATTCAAAATGATGCATGAAAAGGACGTGTCAATATGAAATAACCTACATTCTTTTCAATTTTAGTATGGAATTGAAAGCCATGATCTAATCAAATCTTAAAAGGGTTGGGTATCACTGATTTGCACACTCCCTCTTTGCTGTACAAAGCATTGTGAATTTCTTTCATGTTATAACGATAATCCGTCAAAAGATTTGAATATACTTATTTTGAATAATTTGATTTACCCCCTCCCAATTTTATAGGAATCCTTGTTGAGTTGGGAATCATGAGCCTTGTCTTCCCCATTACACAGAATTCTTTTGCTCCATAAAACCTTAACCGAAATCATCCTACAACTCGTAAGCCAGCTGCTTCCTAATAATTCCAAATGGTGAATATCGTCTACCAAGCTCATTTTTTATGCTCTACTCTATCATCTCTAAAACTCTAACCTAGTAATTGAACCCTAGACCCCTTTCTCAACAAATTAAAAACCTATCCGATCCCCACCATAAACCAATAGCATATTGGAAAAAGCTCTTCTAAAGTGAGTTCATCTATTAAGTTAGCAAGGGTATATCAAACCTCAAATTGTAGTGTGTTACAAGATCATGGTATACTTTAAATTATACCGGTGAATACTCCTTTACTTGTTCGGCTAAGAGACAATCTCACTCTATAGGAGTCTTATCCTGGCAGATTGTCATATGACGAATAGAATAAACCATCAAAAATTGGGGAAACAAAGCGGAAAAAATAGTTAAAGCATTAAAATTAAGAGGTACAAAACAGAAACCCTAGGACATACCATCAAAAACGCCAAAAAACCCAACCATCTGACCATCAACCTCTGATACTTTGGTCTCAAAGAAATCCTCCATTGAAGATCTTTTACCCTTGAAACTGGAATATCCATAGCTGATCCTTCCATTTCGACTTCCAGATAGTAAGCTAGAAGTAAAAAAGAAGTGCAATTTAATCATTTTCAAAATTTCAAAGATTTGAGAGTTAAAGGCCATTATAAAAACATAAAACGATGAGGTGACATTCGAGGGTTTTGCTGACATTCCCCCATGGGATTCAGCAGGCTTAACCACGGCATATAATGCCATTGGGTGCAGCACTGCAGCCCCTAAAGCTAGACGCGGCTCTGAGAATCCTTAAGGAAATAACATTGCACATTTGCATTGTTGCCATCAGCTAAAGATTTTGGCCTGGAGGTAAGCACTTGATCCAACATGGCAGTTTCACAGGTCCCAAATTTTTCTTTTAATGGAATTTAATAGAACAGTTGCTGTTTACAGTTAATAATAAACAGGTGATTACGTCATTCAAGATTGTCATGATCGAGTTTCTGACCAAGATCAGGAGGGGGTAGCATGATTGCAACACACAAAATCACAACTAGGATTGAAATATCCTAATTAAGTAGGATCAAGCGGGAAATAGAAAGATCACAAAACATAATTATTTGTGTGTGTGTGTGTGTCTACCACACACACTCACACACACATATCGTGCATAAGTTGAAAAAAATAAAATACTTACAAGTCTAGAACATACCGCGCATGACTCGAGTAAATTTGGGTCCATAAACACTCAGTATAGCACACAATCCTGTGATTTCACGATCCATAAACGATTTTGCTATGATCTAGCATCAATCTTACATGCGATTCAGATCGGAAGGGGCGAGTTGGATTGCAAAATCGCAAGACTTTACTATTTGAATCTAGATCTTGATAACCTTGAATTGTCATTATCAGTCTTTTCCATTATATCTTCACTGTTTAGACAAGATTATTGTACAGATCAAATAGCATTTAACAGGGCATACATTTCCCAAATTACTATATGATATGTCGTCTTTTTCACTTGAGAACTCACTAAATCATCTCCTTTCCTATTTTTTACATCTCACTTCCCTATTCTGGGTTCCAAGCTACACGTATTATTTTGCAAGCAAAGAAAGTAAAAATTCAGTTTGTTCACTTATTTATTACCCTTTACCTTTTGGTTTGAACGTCGTGTAGATTAGATGACATTTTTCTAATACACTCCTACTGCGATTATTGTGATTGCGATAACCTACACTTAAACATGATAGTGTAGTGTAGGGAGGGAATGGACAGAGCCACCTTTATCCTTCTGTCTTTGGCAAGTAGACCGTTAACTTCAAATTTAGCCATGAACCTCCCTCGTTATAAATACATCTAAATATCCAGATTCCTTATATGTGAAACATATAGTTTCACAGATATTGGCTTTCTATTCAAAGTATCAATTATTTTATTTGGTTTTTTAACTGGCCTGTGAATTAATAGTTACAAAAGTCCAAGCATCAAGTGGCTAAAAAAGTTGGTGAAGGGGAGAAACCACTCAAACCAGGCAAGTCTTAGAATTATCATTGAATCAATCAAGATTTTAGACAAAATCGGAAAAGATAGCATTAATAACACAAATAAGATAATTAAAACCTTAAATCACACTTGAAATTAGTTATATAAATTAAAATTAATTGATAATATTTGAAATAAAAATAGATGAACAAAAGTAAGTACCTGATGCCACCACCACTGAAGAGAGAATCGTGATCTCTAGAAGGCATCAAAATAATTGGAGGTGAGGGTTGATCTTTATCGGAATATGCGGAGGAGGTATTTTCTCCGACGGCCGTGGGGGCATGTTTGACGCAGTCGGTGTCTGAGATCATTATAACATCATATATCCACTATGGACGACAAACGACTTCAATATCAACTCTAAGTTTGGAACTCATCTCGCAAGGTAAATCCTTACCGGAATTAAACTTTTTTTTTTATTCTTTTTTTTTTAACTTTGTTTGGATTCAATATATATTGGGGTTTAATATGAATATTCCCATAAAGATTTTTTTATGATTTAAGATAAAGTCTTTTAAAATAACAGCCTATAATAATAACTTTTAATTTAATTTTTACGATGTTTTAAAATACAAATTAAATTATGTAATCGATTTTGTTTAATATTTAGTTTTCGGTTGATAATAAAGTCAATCGATTTAATCTTTATTGATATAATATTAACTTCAGATAAGATTTTTTATTTTATTTTATGCAAAGGTTTATTATGTTTTTGCTAATTTACGATAATTATAATCTTTTGACTCTAATAAACGCTTCAAGCTTAAGGCATCTCCACAAAGCTCTTTGAGCCTGCTATAGAGATAACCCATGAGCTTAAGCCTCGAGAGAATATCAGACAATGAAAGGAACATGTGCTTCTTTGGATGGCATGGAGATTGTGGCGAGTCCTCAGTGCCTCATGTCTAGCCAATGGTGGAGATCAAAGATCCACATGGTCCGTAATTAATCATTTAAGTGTTGCTTTGGTGACATGTCTTCATTACTTTTACCTTTTTTTGTGGTTAGTCGAAGACATAAGAATGGGGTCAATGAAGGGGAACCCTTCGAGTAAAAATTTGGTTCATGTTTTGGTCATTCTCAAATTCATTAAACTATAGCATGTGAAAATTATATATAGAATATAGATCATATAAATGAAGGGTGATCTAGGATAAGACACCGATGAGGGATTAACAATAACATAAGGCTCTAAGACTCAAACCATAATTCTTTTTCTTGAAAAGAGTTGTATTGTTAACTCATTCAACACCATGTTGATAAGATTTTTATTAATTTTAATTTTTAAAATAATAGGCATCATACATTTTTATAAATGGAATTTTATTTATTTTTTGTGGAGGCCCAAAACATCCACAACTTAAACGTTTGGATTCCTAAGTAGGCACCAAATATACACATAAATTATTTTATATTTTTTAAATGACAATACCTAACAAGCATCAAATTTCTACAACCAAGCACATTATGAATAAAACATTGGAACGAGAAAAATTATAATTTTATATTTCCATCAAATTTCTATAAACATTATTTTATATTTTGTGGATTTTCTAATTTTGATATACAAAATTGACCATAAAACATTATGAATTAATATAAAAAAATAACATGGCCAAGAAACGCCTTGCCCGCATAAAAAAACAAATAAAAAATTGGAACGAGAAAAATTATCTCTCAATAAGATCCTATAATTAAGAGGTTTAAGAATTTGAGACTTATTTTCTTTTAAAAAAAAGAATTTGAGACTTGTTTAAAACCTATGGTTGTATGGACATTTAATACAATATCACTTATGGTGTTTGTTTCAAGTTTTATTATTAGATTTTTGGCATAACGTGATAGAAATATACATGTCTATGTTTGTTACAAGTTCATTAAATTTAATTTTTGGATATAAAATGTTGCTGGGAATAAATAAAAATCTCAAAGAAAATGGTGGGATTAAAGTTCTCATGAAGATGAGAATAAATTCATGTGTAACTACCTATTATAATCTCTATTTTTAAGGTTCTTGAGAATAATATAATATTAACCAAAAATCTTTTTTTCTAAATACCTTGGATAAAAATCCACTCTTTATATTTCAAAAAAAGTTATTTCTAAAAATAAATTTGATAAACTTGAAACAAACACACCTTTATGTTTCCTTCCTAAAGAAATTTCACTTAGTGTGTATGTTTCTTTTTGAAACTAAAAGGAGAAAATAAAGACACAACGAAGGTGCGACGAAAGAGCCCCCAATATGTGTATGTAAGGATGACAAAAATCCGCATCCGTGGATATCCGTGGATAAAATCCATCACAGACACGGAGCAAATACCTTAATAGATATTTATGAATAAAATAAACGGATATTTCAACTACCCGCTAATTAATAAATACGGATGTGGATTTCATGGTATTTACATCCGCTATTAAACTGAGTAAATTACACAAATAACCTTAGTACTTTTTTACTTCCTAAGCCAAAAATCTTGATATTATGAGTGTTATTAGTAATTACACGAACTTTATTTTTATTAAATTAAATGTAACGAACTTTATTTAAGTTGTTGTTGAGTCAATGATCTTTGTTGTTATTGTAATGTAGGGTATTATTTTTGCTAAAGAAAAGACATATGATGAACTTTTGTTTTTAAATTTTAGATAAAAAATTTTAACAAATTTCTTTATTTTTTTATAAATGATATTCATGGATATATGTATAAATCCGTGAACACTTCAAAAATCTTTGGATTAACCACTAAATAGATATCAACGCATATATAAATAGTATACGAATTCGTATTTATCTAGCACAACAGATACATAAATCACATTGTCTTTGTCCATAGATATCTATTTATATCCTATGTGTATGTCCAATAAATTACTAGTATTTGCCGAAACCGGCATTTCATTGAAGAACAGTGTCCACCACCTTACCCATAAAAAAACCATTCAGATAAAATGTCACCTACCAAAATGTGTATATTTAAGATTTAGAGTGGTGATAGATAAACATACTTAGGTGGCATACCACCATTGTACCACCCCCTATGTGGAATTTTTTATTAATTATTATGAGGGCAATTTGGTCCATTTAAAAAACTAAGGGGCAATTTGGTCCAACAGCAGAGTCAACAATTTTCTCACCCTCTTTTCTCTCTTTCTTCCCATCGACCACCACCACCAACCCACCCACCACCGTCCTCAACCTCATATTTCACTCTGACCACCGTCATCACCACCAACCCTGAGATCTCTCCATTGACATCGTCGTCATCTCATGCTCTCATCTCGTCGTCGCCACTACTGTCGTATTCGTCATCAACCTTTCTCTCCTCTGTTCATGTTATACTCTTCTCCAAAATACAATCAGCAACAACCTATTATTACAGATTTCAAAAACAGAGACGGCGACGACGACGAGACAGTTAGATCTGAACAAAACAAAATGAAAGGAGGACGACGACGACGGAAGGTCGTCGGTGGCGTCGCTGATGTGGTCGCCGACGTGAGGGAGAAGAGTAGGTCGTCGACGTCGTGTTGAGGAAGAAGAGGCGGAGTTTGTGGCGGTTCTACCGTCGGAGCTGACAAAGAAGATGACGGAGGGGTTAGTGGTGAGGGAGGAAGGAGGTGTGGTGCTAGCTTGGAAGGAGAAAGATAACCAGTTTTATGTTTTTAATTTTTTTTTTAATTTAATTTTATTTTTGAGGAAGAATGAGACAAAAATAATTGTTGCCACGTAGCAGGGGTGTATGTGTGTATGGTTTAAAAGTGTGTCCATGAATCTTTTCCCAAGATTTAAGATACTCAAGTTTGAATAGCTAATTTGCGTCTTTTATTACCAATCGACTAAATAAACTACTACGTGCACCATTATTATAACAAAAAAAACCTACTACCTGGACCATTATTTTTATTTTTTTAGAAAAAGTTGCTTATAGCATTTCATTAAAAATAACATTGTTAATACAACGAGGTGTATTAAAATAGACAGTGGGACTAACTGATAAAAGGGCTTCTCCTGTAAGCGCATGAGCAACCGCATTTGTTTGTCGCTTAGTGAACTCAACCCGAGAGTTTGTGAATTGATTGGTGAAGAGAGATTGACAAGCCGTAATGATATGGCCAAATTCAGAAACGTCATCTTTATGAGCATGGAATGCATCGTGAGTGGTCTTAGAATCTGTTTCGAAGTCAACATTATCGAATAACATATGACTTAACCATTCCATAGCATGGTATAGACCCAAAACTTCGCCAACATGAACTGAGTGCACTACATCAAAGCTGATGGTTTTGGCGAGCACAAAAGCACCTTTGTCATCTCTCACACAAATGCAACCGAAAAGCCTGCATCCACGTTACACTTGAAACGACCTTGAGAGGGACGCTGCCAATGTAAATTATGCACAGAAGTCGCAGAAGTGGACGACATTTGCACACCATATTTTAAAAATATTATATTTTATTTACAATTGTATTTTATTATAAAAAATAAACGGTGTTATGGAAATCATAATAGATTCGTTTTATCTAATTTCTTGTAAACAATGATGAAGATGATTGATCGGACACAACACATACATTAAAATCAGGCATGCTATCAAGTATCTCAAAGACATTTGTTAAAAATTTTAAAAATAAAACAATTACAAAAAAGTTCATTTTAAATGTTTCAATATTGTCCTTACAATACCAACTCAGTCATGCTTAAAAGACTTATAAATAAATATCGAATAGATGAAATCTTATATTGGACAATAAAAAAAATGACATAAAACTGACAAAAGTTTGATGTGTAAATAAAGTTTTGTTTAAAAGAGGATGAATTTTGGTGTTGTTGTTAATTTCATATCTCATATCAAACCAATAAACTTAGATATATGTAGAGCAAATGTAAGTAGCAATCAAATTTAAAGTAGTCTCGAGCAACAACAATAACAACATAAACAACATACATTGATCTAAGTGTAAAACAAAACCACAAGTTAAATAAGAACAAAAGATAAAGAGAGTAAAAAAAAAATACCAAATTTGTTCATTCAGTTGAGCGGCCCTACAATAATCGACCTATGGAGAAGAGAGAACTCTCCACTTCACTATCAATAATTTTTTTACAAGAGATACAAAAATGACTATAAAAAATTAAATTCAATAAACTCTCTAAAATTTATACTCATTTCCAAATCTCTTCCCATCAACAAGAGACTCAATACTCATCCAATTGTTCACATTTGTTGCCAACTCAAAAATCTCTTACCCAAATATCTTCAACTCTTCCTCCCTAAAAGTTCTCTCATTTATTTCCATGATCCCAATCGCAACACGATTTTGGATGCAACATCGGTATCAAATTGAGTCATTATTTCAACACACCCCTCTTTTACCCTTGTTGTGAACAAAAGTACATGCCAAATAAGTATACGGCAGTTTTGATTTAACTGGGCAAAGTAGTGCAGTACACGAAGCACCAAGTAAAGCAAATGAAGTGTCCCGTTATAATAAGTCATGACATGTGAAGTTCTTAACACATGCCACTCCATATATATTAGTATGCTTATATGGTCACGTACTGAGAATACATGTCACAATATATAGTGACCTAGAGAGAAAACCTAGCCATTTCATTATTAATGATGGTATACATAATTCAGTAGGAAAAAGAAAGATCCGGCCAATGCAGTAAATATGCCAGAGAGGGCCAGACAACCTTTTTTCATGGAGCCATTCATACAAATAACAATTTCTATTATTTTTCTTTATGGCCATTATGGCTAAGGACAATGGAACCATTGAATGCTTCTACCCTCTTTTCGTAAAGCCAGTAATGACGTTATTTTAGTGCACACACCACCTCAGTCTTCATAAACAATCAATGAAAGGCATTCTGCATGAAACTGATCTTGGTGTTTTTCATGTTTCAAAGAGTTCATAAACTAATTTTAAGGTCATGCAAAAATGTTCTAATTAAATTTCATGACCGTTGAAGCTAAATGCATATGATCATTTAAAAATATCTAAATATAATTATTTTTTATTTGGCAAAATATATAATTGATGATAAATAATTTAATTATGATAGATAGAAATGAAAAACCATGGTTCCTGTAAGCATAACTTAATCAAAGAGTCAGAAACTCACGGAACTCTTTTTACTTTAGGAACGAGTAGAAAAAAATTGATTAATAATTTTATACCTTTATTATTTTCATAATTAGTCTCTTTTAATATCTTTTTTTAAAATATTTATTTTTGAATTGAAATATTTAAAAAAATATATAATAATAATAATAATAATAATAATAATAATAATAATAATAATAATGATAAAAATAATAAAGATAATAAATTCAGAATATATTTTTAAAAAGATAAAAAAATTATTAATATATATGCAATTGCAATAAATTTGATATGGAAGAAATTTGTGTCTATATAGCATATATGCAAGGACCAGTGTTGGATTTCCGAATTTTACACTTATTCATCTTATGGTGAATTTCTAGCCACTAGACATTGAAAAATCAATAGACTAAAAATGTTACGAATTTAATTAAATTAATATGTATCGTTAGTACAAAAATATTTTACATATATGTGTGTGTATGTTTCAAAAAAAATGTATGTATGTATATATCTAATCATATTTCAAAAAAAAAAATCTAATCGTATTTCATTATTATGTCACGTTTTTAAGATATCTCTATGATTCCTTCAAAAAAAAAGATATCTCTATAATTATCTGAGTTGAAAAATATATGGGATTGTCCAAAAAGAAACATTCACACACACAGGAATGGTTTTTCTATGTAGACATGTAGTGATACAAACACATAGCTTCTCCTCTTTTTCATATTATTGAAAGAATTTTTCTCTCTCTTTTTTCTCTATTAATAGAGGAGAAGTACAACCCATGCCTGGTCTATTTTGTGCGAGTTAAAGCATGTGTTTGGTAATTTCTTTCTCCTTTCTACTTTCTCAAACATATATTGCATCTAAATTAAATTATTAGTTCTCATTCTAAAATTTCAAATAAAAAACCATTTGCATGTTTTTTTTGTTACCATTACTGTTTGTGAGTGATGTAAATCTCAAAGTATCGAAATTGTTTTCTACATATCAAAAAGAAAACGAGAAACCAATTACATGTCAATAGTATTTGGTACACAGGAAAGAAAAAAACACCAGGTAAAGTAAAACAAAATGCGACAGTAAGACACAGCTAGCTATACAAAAAATTATATATACACCAAAATGGTATACGTACATATTAATATTAATGACATGAACTTTATTTCATCAAATAATAGCACAATACATAGGGTTTTGAAGTTACACTTGCTTTTCTCCTCCTCTAATCAAATAATACAAGACTATATGTTTAAACATGGACAAGAACAAATGTTTTGAAAAGTTGTAAACATAACTCAACTTCCGAAAACTTGTATATGTAGTTTGAGTTTACCAATCAATTCTTTTTTTCCCCTTACACAATTTGTAATTAATTAAATAACCAAGCTAGCTATATCTTTGTGTATGATGACAATGAATCCCATGCATGATCTCCTAATTAGTTAAACACCATAGTACTAAAATCCAACCTCACAAAGCTAAGATATTCATCATTAAGCCAATTATACTTTTCCTTAAAAGGATTATTCAGTGTATCTGGAGGATAACTCTCAATACAATCTTTCCAAACATTAGTATCAGACAAATCCTTCATAACCTCCCAAACACAATTATTACACTTAAACCCTGCTCCAAGACTAATCATCAAAATCCTATCACCTTTCTTAAGCCTCTTTTTTGCTTCCATATAACCTAAAACATACCATAATCCACCAGCAGAAGTATTACCCCAACGATGAAGTGCCATCCTAGCTGGCTCAAGATCATATTCATTCAATTTTAAACCCTTACCAACCCCATCAATAACTGCCCTACCACCAGGATGAACACAAAAATGTTCTATTCCACTTTTCAAATTCAAACCTCCTCCCAACATATTAAATTTCGGTTTTATAACCATTTTACCAAGGTTAAAAAACAAAATAAAAATATTTCCAAATTCAACTTTTTTCATACTATTGCGTAGTGAAATTATGAAAAACCTGACCAGTTCCCAAAGTGGAAGAATCTTTGGGACCATAGACTGTAAATTTACTGTCAAAGCTTTTGCAGCAGATTTAACAAGACTTTTGGTTAGTCTAAAACCTGCAAACCCTTCTTCATCTTCCATTTGTATGCAACAATTGTAAGCTTCATCATGAGCACCATACTGTGTTCTCTCCATGTGTTTCAGTTTCAAGATGGCTCTATCTTTCAGTTCTGTTTTGTTTGTGAAAAGCATGGAACAACCACCTGCTCGAAAAAGACAGTTAGAAAGCATCATTTTTTTGTCTTTTCCACAGTACCAATGAGAACCAAGATCTTCTGTGCTCACAACAATTCCAAGGGAATTTTCATGTGTTTTGAAAAGCTGTTGAACAAGATCAATAGCAACAACACTTGCACTACACCCCATTCCTGCAAGATTGAAGACTTTTACGTCTTCTCTCATTTTGTATCTGTTTATTATTCTTGCTGTGAGTGAAGGTGCTGGTGAGAACAAAGAAACATTGACAACAAGAATGTCTATTTCTGAAGGAGAGAAACATGTTTTTTTGAAGAGGTTGTCGAGTGTATCAAACATGATTTCATCTATCTCTTCATATGTGTCTTTAAGAGTTGGACATGTTTCTCTTCCTTCAAGAACGTTTCTTGGACAATATGTGTTCTCACCGATTCCTGAACTAACCATGGTTTTAAGGAGGAATCTGAATTCCTCTAGACCTAGGTTTTTGTTTCTCATGACTATTTTTGCAGCTGAATCTGTGTTGAGTTTTGTGTCTTCTTTTGGTCTAAAACACTCATAGGCTAACATGTAACATGATTGGCTTCTACGTTTAAGAATCAACTTGAAAAGTTTTAAAATGGAATAGAATAAAGAAAAGAGGCAGAAAATCTGTAACAAATATTCCATGACTTGGAATATTAAGGAACCAATATTATTTAGGAGGGGAGAATATTTGTGTATTTGTTTCAAGTGCAAATGTCTCTTTATATATGAATGGTTACACACTCATATATTTTGTGTGTGCAAGTTGCAAATGGATAGGTTTTACAACTTGCAAGGTATTCCCTACAGACAACCCGAACCATTAGACCATACTATACTATATTGACTTCTCATAATTATTCTATCATTCTAAAATACAATATAATATAATATAATATAAAAAACAAAATGTTCCTTACTTTTATCAGTATGTTTATGGATAAAGCTTATGTAGAGTTATTGTCAATGTTTCTCACACAAACAGAAAGTTTTCGACATCAAACCAACGTATAAAAACATTTATAGAATACATTTTTTGAGACGGTATTAGTATATTTTTAGGGGGTATATGACTTTTGAGAAATTTGTTCATAGCACTTAATATTTGTACATCTTGTATCTAATCTTAATTTTCTTTTAGTAGTAGTTTTTATCAGATGAAATTTTACGTGCAAATATAAAAGTATAAAATTTGATTATATGAATAAAATGTGAAAACTTTACCAAAAACAATGAGTACAGTGCGAAAACAAATCATATGTTTACTTTTCTATTTATTGATTCATGTAGATCAAACATATTTAAACATCTTAATTTTTTCTACACTCATTTAGCACATTATTTTATCTTTATTTTTCTTCCTATCACATGTTCAAACTAAAACATTTATCAAATTACTCTATTCCTATATTCAGGTGTCCAGTAAACATTTTCATTATCGGACGTCTTTGCGAAAATGAGACATTAATTTTCTTGTTCAGTTATGATTTATGCTGTATGAACAAGATTCTCGTTGGAGTAGGTCATAGTTATTAATTCTTGGTGGACCAACCACAAGCAGAGAAACAATACACTCAATTTTCATCTTTTAGTCATTTACTTTTTGATTCATAATTCAACCAACGTCTCTATTGGACTGACCAACTTTAATGACTCTCTATGGTCATTTGAAACTATACCTAGCTAGCTTATGTATGGATTCCCCAATATATACCACTACTGCAAAAACTAAAACTAGAAACACAAAATAAATTAAATTAAAACAAATTTCATATACTAACAAATAAGGAACTCCGATTTCTTCGGATGTAATTTTTTTTAAGAAACTAAAATAAAATATACTAACTAAAAACTTAGTCTCTCAAATATAAGAGGTGTCAAAGAAGAGTTAAGAAAAATATATGTTACATCATGTTACTAACAAGAAATTAAGTGTTGCAGTCACAAAACACACACACTAAAAAACACAAAAAAGAGAGTGAAACTAATTATGAACTCCCAAACATAAAAAGGTGATTAAGCCACCACATGTGTAATTAAAAACAAATTAAGATGATTTGTCTTCAGCCACCAGAATGATTGTAGCTTAATTTTGTCCACAAGCTGATTAATAAAAAGCCCCTTTTGTTGGAAAACTCTAGCATTCTTGTCGCGCCAAATAGTCCAAACACAAGAAAGTCAAATCAAATAAAAAGTAGAACAAATGTTCTTTGAAGTCACCTAGTGATAAGAATTGAAGAATGTTATTCTTGACATGAGTTGGCTTTACTAAAACCAATTCAAACCAATTGTAAATTTCATACCAAATTTGACCAAAAAATCGCAAGTCAAAAACAAATGATCTAGATCCTCTTATAAGTCGCATCCACTTGAACAAACAAACGAATTCTGAAGAGGTATTTATTTTTCACAAGGGATGTAAACCACAAACCTCCCACCCTGTGTTGTGCATACTTGTGTGCATTCTCTTAAGATGTCAACTTTTGTGTTTTAAAGGGTTTTATCCCAAAAGAGTAAGTGGACAATTGCAACTTTAAATCGGAACTCCAACATATCAAATATATTTTTAGTCCTGTATCATTTGAGTTATTATATTTACAAAACTTCACAAGACCGATTTTATAGACCGTTATTTTAAGATTACACTTATCCTATCATTTCATATAGATAAATGCTAAGCAGTAGATCTAAAACAATAATTAAATCACTTACCAAAAATAACAATATGGTACGGCTAAGCTCACAGGATAGGAGGAGATGGCTGGGAAGATTGAATGCTTTTGTAAGGGTACGTTCTGAATCAATGAATAGGGTGTTATTGTTACACGACATGAAATAATTGGGACCGGTTTATACGGTTAATGTTCTGCTCTTAAATCAATAACCAAATTTGGTGCAGGAAGGAAATCTTAATCCTTAGAGAAGAGGCATTGTTTTTATTTTATTTTAATAATTTTTTATCCTTTTAAAAACAGAAATTGTACGGTATCCGTTTGTTTATTCTAGTTTTTTTTTTCTTCAAAAACAATTTGTAGTTTTTTTTCTTTTCACAATTCATAAATTCATCATTAATTTTATTTGTGTCAAAAAAATTAGACATATTGAGTTGCGAGAGCTTAACAAAGTTAAAGCATATCTCAAAAGAGTCTTAGGCTGATAGTGAAAATCGAACCTACGACATTTTCAACTCAACTAGGCTATAAGAAGGATGGAATATATTTTTCTTCAAAATTTTGTGTCGCCATTAGGCTTACAATTTTCCGCTGCAGACCATCACCTTTCATACACACACTAAAATGTACTAGTACAGTCTCATTCCATATCAATTTTTGCGTTGGCAAATATTTCATAAAATTCTAGAACTTCTTCCGACGAACCAAATTTCATTCCATATACTACAGATTTAATGTTTGAAATGAGATTAGTCTCTATCGTTGTTTAGAAAATTCAACTGAGTCCATATCAACAGGTCATTAACCCGAAGACAAATTCAAAAAATAGGACCAAATTAAGATGTAATGCATTGGAAACTATAACCACTAAAAGGAAAAGCTTGTTATAATGTTTATAAAAAACAAATTATTATAATATAATTTACTTGAAAATGTATTCACATCATTTTTAATTACGATACGTATTGCCCTGCCCTAAAAAACACATAGAGGCCTATAAACATAACTTTCTGTTGTCATCATCTTAAATTATTAGTGAACCAGACCTAAATTTAGCAACCCTTTGAAATCTAATAATTTTTCATCACTAGCCACGTTCAATGACCTAATTAATTCTGCATGGGTAAAACGAACAAAATGTTAATCCATGACTCTTTTAGCATGGACAGTGGTCCCATATATTTTAATAGGTGAATTTGATAGGTTTTGAATGTCTAATGGGTAGATTAGTGAATGCAGTTAAAAAATTTCAAAACAGTTGAGAAACTTCTGAAGTAATTAACATACAAAAATCATGTCTAAAAAAAATAGGTGTTGACTTTGACTTAATTTAAACATAAAACAGACAAAATCTAAAAGAAGTGGAGGAATGTGCTTACCAAAAATGAAATATGTTTCATACCCAAACACCTAATAGATATTTTGAGAGAGAGAAAAAAAATAAAGTGATGTTATAGATGTGATAGTCGATGATACGATGAAAATGGAGAAATATAGAGAAAATGAAGATGTGAATTAGTGTTAAGAAATTTTGGTTTAAAAGAAAAGGGAGGGCAGTAGTCTCTTTAAACTTGCGTTAGAACATGTATGATACACATGTCAATCATGATGGGATTAAAGCGCGCAACATAATATACATAGCTCGTTATATTGTATTTTTTTAGCCCAATAATTTCTCTATATTATTTTTTTAAGGAATTTCTCTATATTTTTGAAAATTCATTCAACTTAATTTTTATCAGCGTAAAGTTAAACATATATTTAAGGTTAAAATATGGTTTTGATCCCTGCAAATATGTCTCGTTTTAGTTTTAGTCTCTTTAATTTTTTTGTTGTTGTTTTTGGTCCCTGCAAATATGTCTCGTTTTGGTTTTGGTCCCTGACCCCATTTTTGTGATGATTTTCACACGTGGCATATGATGACTGAACTCATTTATTAGAAAAATAGTCCCTGCAAAATCTTTTGATTTTTGAAAAGGTCCCTGCAAAATATTTTACTTTTGAAAATAGTCCCTCCAGGGACTATTTTAAATAACAAAATATTTTGCAGGGACCAAAAACAACAATTTTTTTTTACAGGAACTAAAACCAAAACGAAGCATATTTGCCGGGACTAAAATCATATTTTAGTCTATATTTAAACTTTTTTTTCATTGATTTTCATGTCTAATGTCTCATGTCAAATCAATTGCTAGTCGTGTGGTGTTTGGGAAATATGTAACTTGACTTGATAGTTGATACCAATAGGATATGAAAACTCTTCATCAAACATCGTGATTTTTCTTGTATCTTCTTATAATATAATGTTTTTTTTACTTGATTTTGAGGCTCGACTCAATCATTAATATTTTTTTTCAATTAATATAATGGTTAGAAATTTATTATTTAAGTTAAATAATTGAAATGTCTGAAGTCTGAATCTCAACCTCTAAATATATGTTTTTTAAAAATTGAAGTCGGCAACCAAATTAGTCATCTTTGGATTGAACAAAAATCAACAACTTGCCCAATCCATATAATGCCTCCGTCCCTAATTATAAGATTTTTTTGAGAAAAAATAATTGTCCCTTTTTATAAGACCACTTTGGTATTTCTAAGTACATTAATTATTTCTTGACCAACATACCCTTATTTATTTTGCATCTTTTTCTTCAATTAACAATAAATATTATGTTGAAAACATAAATTAATTCTCTCTCTCTTGAGGATAAAATTGTAAAAACAATAGTAATTATATACAAATTTAATACTACAACCAACTTTCTTAATCTCCGTAATTTTTGCAAAAGGCTCCTATATTTAGGGACGGAAGTAGTATGTTTTTTTAGGAAAATGCTAAAGTGTATCATTGGGACATCGGTTAAGACTTAAAAGCATAAGAATAAAAATGTTGTATTTGAAAATAGTGAAAAGTGATAAATTTAATTTTTTAAAAGTTCAAAAATTGTTAAATTCAATGCAAACTTAATTCTAGTATTCTTAAAGGACAATTGTTAATATAGCTACACGCAGCTAATTTGTTGAGTTATAGATTAATGTGCATTTAAGAATCTGTCGTTCATTATTGAACAAACCGGTGACAAAGAAAAGTATAAAGGGTTGAACTGAGTGTATACTATTTGTTTTTTATATAATGAACAAACTAGGTATTCAACCCGTGCGTTGATTATAATGTTTATTTTTTAAAGTTATTGAAAATAATAATTTGGTCGATCTCTATTGAATTATTTTTTTAATTAAAAATAAAATAGCTATTAAAATATTTTTAAACTTGTTATTCTCTCCTTCAGTGAATATAGAGTAGATAAAAATTACTTTTGACATAAATAGTGTGTCATTCACCTCTATTAGAAATCAATAGAAATTAATAACAATTTCTTTTAATATATTTTTTTGGTTTTGTTTATATCTCCTATTTTTGTTTACCTTTATTTTAATACATTTGTGGATTTTAGATAGAAAAAGATTATGAATTATAATTAGATATTATAAAATTTATATTGTAACTTGAGTCGATGAAATTATTTTATATAGAGAAAATAGAAGGAAGTAACTCAATTTTAATAAATAAATAAATTAAATGACTCATTTTTATATGTACCATTCAAACACTTCATGACAACATAGCTTTTTAGATAAAAAAAATAATTATTATTATTCATCTTCTCCTCCTCCCTTTTACAGATAATTTATTTATTAAAATTTAATTTGAATAATTATAGTTTCATTATTTAATTTCAGCATATACGAATGATGTATATTATATTTAATCATATGTTTTTTATTTACAAAACAATTTTTTATTAAATTAAATTGTTGAATTTAAAAAACATATGGAACATGATTTTAGCACAATCTCTTCATTAGCCGGGACTATAATACGTGCAAATGAGACCCTATTTTTTCTTTAACCACCTTCATATATTATTTTGTCAAGTCAATTGTAGTTAATGATTTAAATTTATTTTTGTCGAATCCTTTTTCTCAATGAATTGTTTTAACTTTATGTAAATTTAAAATTTTATTCTATAAACTCATGTACCGTTTTTCATAAGCAAATGATACAAATATGTATCTTGAATCATATCCTTTAGCCTTCTCTCTATTCATGCCTTAATTATATTATAATATCTTTGTTTTTTTTTTTATATGAAAAAATGGTAGACACTTGCAGTCTTCACCTTTATAAACTAAAATAATGTTTTAATGTAAGATACAATCTTCCATATTCAATTGAAAATATTTGAATAAAAATGAATTCAACTTTTAGTTTATGTTCTATATTATTGATAAAGACTCTTAAGTTTAGACTACTTAAATATATTGCAGTTTTCATTTTTTAATATATTATACTTAATTCATAAATAGAAGTCTCATTTATCCTCTTCTCCTTCGTTCAATTTTTTTTTATTCTCTTCTCCAAATTCACAAAAAATATTATCATATCCAAATCAAGTAACAAAAGGAAATAAGAAAACTAGAAAAGTATGTTGAACCAAAAATCTTTTTGATGAATGTTTTAATGATAATAAACCTTATAGAATAAACACTAAAGTTTTATGAATGGTGATCTACTGATGTTTGCACTTAAGTCTCTTCAGAGAAGTAGACAAGAAATAAATCTCTTACAAGTGCATATATATATTCAATGAAAGAATACCAAAACAGTAGCATCACAAGCTCAAAGAAGATATAGAAAAAAATATTGTTTGAATCAAATGAGTGTTGATTGAAGATTCAACAAGAAAATGTATTTTATGATCAATTGACTCATCCTCATCACCACATAGTTTTCAACCAAGCCTTAAAATATTCGAGGAATAAAGAGTTAATATTTGAAAGACACTCAATGAACAAGAAACATTGTGTGGAATCATTGAGAGGAATTATGAGAAGAATTGCATCATCAAACAATTCAATTTTGATTGACCAAGGAGATATTGTCTTCTTATATAGAAGAGAACATTATCAACTTTGATGAAAAGAAGGTTCTCATGATGAAGATGATTATTACACTCGAAATTATTCTCATTACTTCATCAAAATAATTAGAATTAACTTTGAAGAGAAACCAACCGATGAATAAATTATTCATTAATTGGAGAATTATCAAGGAAGAAAATTCATGATCATATGCATGAAGATTCTATCATAATAGACATAGGATGATCCAAAAATCTTCCATCATTTTTCAAGATATGATTCGGGAGAATAGAAATCAATCAAAGGAATTTTTACTTTGAGAAAGGTTTCTCATGTTCTCACAAAGAACATTCTGGTCATACAAAGTGAAGAGAACATCCTCACTTTATATTTTTTTTTAACACATATTTAAATTTATTATCTTGTTATCTACTAATGTGTTTTGTGAGAATGTTTCAGTGAGAATGTTCTCGAGAACGTTCTGACCTCGCAAAGATAACAAAGCATCTTCATCAAAGCAAATGATAAATATGATCTTTTGATAAATGTCAAGAATGTGCAGAATCAAAGATCAAGAAAAATTGTTATTCTTTTTGTCTCACCAAAAGAAGGATCAATGATCATAAGAATCAAGATCCTTAAAGGCATTAAAAGGCAAGAAATCAAGGCAAATCTAGAGTGTATTTGCACATGGACCTTAGAACTTTTTATGGAATAAAATCAGCATAAGCCCTATGCATTTTTCGATCCATTAAGGAGTAAAGTGAAAATATCTTCAAAGAATTGATCAAAAGTGTTCCTTGGAAATAAAACAAGTGACATCGTTGAGTGACATTATTGTATGACATCAAGGTGACATCAATAAGTGACCAACAAGCTTCAACAACAATATTACAGCTCATAACAACTTACAAAACGTGTTCCTTCTTTGCTCAAGTTTGGCTTGTACAGAGAGAACGTTCTGGAGAACGTTCTGGGTAAGCAAAACCATCAAAGAAAGATCTCAAAGTTGTGCCTTACCAAATGACATCATCTTATGACATCATGCAATGACATCAAGCTTGCATCATCTTAAGTGACCTCCAAGGCTTCTACAATCAGGCATACAACTCATTACATCTTGCAAAAACATGTTGCTTTGTGCCCAAGTTATGGCTGGAACAGAGAGAACGTTCTGGAGAACGTTCTCGGTGAACAGTTTTCATGCTTTCTCTCCAAGCATCAAGTGGAGCCAATTTTTTCAGTTTGAAATGAGTTTCAACGGCTCTTTTTTAGTTTGATCTCCAAGACATACATCTTGTTGAAGCAAAAATCTTTTTGATGAATGTTTTAATGATAACAAACCTCGTGAAATAAATGATAAGTTTTATGAATGGTGATCTACTGATGTTTGCACTTGAGTTTTTGTTAAAAAGAACAGAAATCACATAAGTGGATAAGCTAGAAGCCACCCACATTGATAAGTGCATTATAACTACTCAACAATGAAAGAATGAGTATATCATCAGTTGAATCAACACCATCATATCTCCATGAAGATTCATAGCT
>Ga0228710_1001383_pt1 | contig 36199 bp, 17 predicted proteins | sample MedpolnodulmetaG_FD_177995 | JGI IMG/M metagenome (GOLD analysis project Ga0228710, IMG submission 177995) | Root nodule microbial communities from Medicago polymorpha collected in Santa Monica, California, United States - pink nodules | ecosystem: Host-associated > Plants > Roots > Nodule...
AAGACTCAATCTTTCACCATATTTGTTCCTGAAATTAAATAACAAGCAATTGAAGTAACAAAGCTCTAGAAAGTGAATAAAAACACATAAAATCTAAATAAAATAAACTAAAATAAACACTTAAAAACACTAATTATTGACTTATCAAACTCCCTCATACTTGAATCTTTGCTTGTCCTCAAGCAAAAGGCATAAACATAGCAGCATAAACAAAATTAACAACATGACAACACAATTAAAAACTTTGTCTCCTCCAAGGCTTTGTTCTAAGCGTACACTAATCACAACTTCAAGTAATTCTCATGAACCTATTCAACCCAACAACAAGTCTTAAGTGAGTGTGGTCCAGCTTTTTCTTGCTCTTGCGTAAGAGATATTATGGGGAACAGGTTCTAACCTTAACACTAAACCAACCGAGAAAAGTCCTTTCTTCACTTCATATAAGAGAGGTGGGAATCCTTTTGATCAATTGACATTTAAGCACTTTTGGGGAACTGTAGAATTTTTATTGATGTTTGGAGACAACATCTTCACGTGGGAAGTCAGGTAGTGTAGCTCCTGCCCCCAGAGTCAATGGTTCCCCCTATATATGTATTTGTTCTGACCCCTTTTTGATAAGTGAGAAGGAATTACAGAAGCTACTTTTGATTTCAGGATAACGACATCTTCAAGTGGGAAGTCAGGTAGTGCGGCTGCTGCCCCCCAGAGGCAATGATGTTCCATAAAAATATTTTTGCTCCTGATCCTCTTGATTTGATCTTTTTATTCCTCACACTAACTTATATTACTTTTACTCTGAAAACTTATAAGGGTCAATTTACCTCTAAAGTTAGAACGTGCTCCTTAAAATACATACCTACATACTTACTCAAAGACTGCAACTTTGTGCTTTTCTCAAAGAGAATTTTCACAATTAAACATGATGTGGGTATAGCAAGAACACTCAAAACACAAGAAATCATTTTCATGTACAAAAACAACCATTTTGGAAGAGACTTAACAAAAAATTTATGTCATATTACACAATAAAAACAAGCTGCTTTACATGTCTTTCGCAACAAAACAAAACAAAAAATTAAAGTTCAAGGGAGTTTGAAACATTACGACACTAAACTAGACACTTTATTGCCTCCCTCCATACTTGGGTGAAGCATTGTCTTCGATGATTTGAAAAGAGAAAATTGCAAAAATAAAAGAAAAAGGAAAAGGGAAAGCTCACAATTTATTGGGGACCTTGTCGGGGATCCGTCATGTGACTTTTCTTTTACTAATCTGCAAAACAAAAATAAAGAAAGAAAGACATTAAATCGTGGGTTGCCTCCCACGCAGCGCTCTTTTACCGTCATTAGCTTGACGATCAAAAGGTTTCTCTACCCTACAACCAACCTTTCACAAAGGAACAATGACATCAAACTAACACTTGTTTCTAAGTCACACATGGCTTTTTCAATGGTCTCGGATCCTATGCCACATGGTATGAAAAAACTCCCTGGATCTTTAAGTTTAGGTGGCCATTTGTTTTGAATGATTGCACTACATTTTTCCGTAAGGTTGATTGTCTCATCCTCCTCAATTTTTCTTTTGTTAGAAAGAATTTTTTTTTTAAAACTTTGCATATGATGGCATATGAGACAGAACCTCAGTGAAAGGAACAAATTTTCTAAATTGGTCATCTAACTTAGACTTAGAAAACCTTTGTGGGAATGAAATTTTTGGCTTATGAGGTGGTGAAACAATTGGCTTTTCACTCTCTCCTATTGCTTTCTCACTTTGTGGCTTTTCACTCTCTATCTCAACCTCATTTTTCTTGGTTTTCACAACAGGGTCCTCTAGTTGCCTTCCATCCCTAAGTGTAATAGCAAATATTTGGCCTTTTGGGTTGGTTTCAGTTTGGCCCGGAAAGACTCCGGAGGTATGAGAGGAAATAGCTACTTGTTGGGCTACTTGAGAGATTTGAGTCTCTGGCATTTTATTGTGAGTAGCAATGAAGTTCACTTTTGATGTAAGCTTGACAAGAGAGTCATTCAAAAATCCAGTTTGATTTTTAAGCTCTTGGAGCTGCTTGGATTGATCCATAACATAATTTTCCATTAAAAGTTCCAAGTTGGAATTTTGAGGGACTCTTTGGTTGTTTGTATAACCGGGTGGTGCTGTTTGTCCAAAAGGATTTTGAGGAGTTTTATAAAAAATTTGGTTTGGCCTCATCCCTTGGTTATATTGAGCATAATTCAATTGCTCAGTACTTTCAATAGCACTACCTAGTTGGCAGTCAACACTAGTATAACCAAATATTCCATAAACTTCACAAGGTGGTAATACAGGGGCTGATGTGATAGCACTAACAGTTAACTTATCAAATTTTTGCAAAAGTCCATCCACCTTAGCATTCAAGTGATCAAGGGTAGAAACTTCATACATACCTGCCTCATTTTTAGAGGGTGAAGGAGCAACAACGGTGATAGCTCTTTCACTTGTCCATTGATAGTGGTGCCAACCCATGTCCTCGATCAAAGCATCTGAAGGTAGAAAAATAAAGAAAAAGAAAAATTTCAGTCTAACCTATGCTAAAAAGTCAATCAAAATTACTTAACTCCCCAGCAGCGGCGCCAAAAACTTGATGCTGTAAAATTTGCAAGTGCACGGTTTTACCGAAGTAGTAAAAATAGAGTATCGTTCCAACAGGGAGTTGTGTAAATTTATTTTCCTTTTTAATTGATTAGCTGAAGAATTAGGGTTTGAAAAGTTAGGATTTTTGTTTGATTGAAAATAATAATAATAAAAAGAGAGCTTCGGGATCGTTGGTTCATCATAATGACAAATCTTTCACAATTCAAACCTATATACTAATTTTATGTTAGACCTATTTTCTAAAGACATGTTTCTCTAAGGTATTTCATATCTCCTTTCGGTTTCCATGAATGTGCCTCAATAACAACCACGTCTATTCTCATGGTTGATTGTTATTGAAACCCTTTAAGAACGAAAGATGAGAAATAAGGTCTGGTGGCTGCTCTATTTATAGACTAAAGCTAGCTTAAGCCCTAAGAAAAGGAATAAGAATTACAAAGCAAGCAACCCATGGGCTTTTAGGTCTAAAAATAACTCAAAATAGCAGTCTAGAACCTTGGCACGACCACTCCATTGTCAGGCACGGCCGTGCCACTCATGTAGCAAAACAACAAAAAAGGGGAGTTGGCTCGAGCACGACCGTGCCACTGCAGGCACGGCCATGCCATTGTCAAGCACGATCATGCCTTATATTTTTGCACAAGATCTTCATATTTTTGTCTTCAATCAGCTCTAAATCATGCTCTAGATCCTTCCATTCTTTAACCATGCTCCAAAACCCTTTCTTTTGCTCCAAGACTCAATCTTTCACCATATTTGTTCCTAAAATTAAATAACAAGCAATTGAAGTAACAAAGATCTCGAAAGTGAATAAAAAAAAGGGGTGTTCAGAACCGAACCGATCCAAAAAAAAGCCAACCGATCCAAAAAAACCAAAAACCGCAAAAAACCGATTTTTTTTGTGTTTGGGCCATAAAAATTAAAATCGACCAATTTGGTTCGGTTTTCGGTTTATAACTTAAGAACCGAACCGAACCGCACTTATTATACTGTTACTAGATGATTCTATTACTTAGGCCGATTTTGTCAACTGAAACTCTTCAAATCACTCATCAGTTACCAAGGAAACTAGCCAGCTAACAATACCAAGTACCAAGAGCGTGTGTTTAATTGTTTCTTTCTTACTCCCAATGATGACTTTTGCTATTAAATTGAAGGAATCAGATGATTCATTATTCACTAATCTACCAACACTCCAAACACTAATCACCTCTCTTCTCTCCCTTTGCAATGCGACGCCCACCTCCGATACCGGTACCACCGCTGTCGATTCCGTCATCCTCTCCGGCAAGCATCACCAACAATCCTCTCATCGGATCCGACTCTCTCTCTATGGGTCATCAGGTAACATTTTCGTGTATAGAAAGAATGGGTTTATTTGTAGGAATTAAGAATTAAGAATGGGTTAAAGATCTAATATAGAAAGAATGGATTTTTTCGTGTGAATGCAAAATAACGAAACATAATCAATAGGAATTAAGAATTATGAATCAATAAAGAAACACTATATAAGAATTATGCAAAATAACAGTACTTTTTTTTGGTGTTCAATGTTTCGTGTCATACTTTTTTATTTTTATATAATCGTAAATAATTATGAATCGTAAAGAATTATTATCTTCTGAAGTTGTGAAGTCGTGGCTAGTTAGGAGCAGTTTTTTCCTATAACTTCTTTGTGTATAAATTTTTTTGTTTGGTGATGACAATTGTTGATTGTATTTTTTTCATATAAGAATGAATGTTTGGAATTTGCTTTGTCATAGAATTATTTGTTGAGTCGTATATAGATATTTTGCAGGCTGAAAACATTCAAACTAATGAGAGTAGAATAGCTGGGAATGTTACTGCTGAACCTGAACTACTTGCAACACTGCCACCGAGTATGGAGGGGAAAAATGATGTGAACGTTGGTGAAGGTTCCAATGATAAGAAGAAAAGGAAAGTTGGAGAAAATTCAACAAATGCAACTATCAAGGGTCCTGATGCTGGAGATTCAGGTACTAGAAAAGCTTGTAAAACTAAATCTTGGGTCTGGAAACATTTTACAAAAGATGATCATCCAACTAATCCTAGAGCTAAGTGTAATTGGTGTGCGGCTACCTATGCTGCTGATTCACATAAAAATGGCACAACCAATCTAAGAATCCATTTGCTCAGTCAATGTAAAAAATTTCCAAAAGAGTCTCTTGATCCTTCTCAACAAACACTAACTCTTCAACAATTGAAAAAAGAAGATGGGCATGGAACTGGTAGTACTCTTGCTGCTGTCTATTTTGATGTTGAAGCATGTAGGAAAGCATTAGCTAGAATGATAATTGTTGATGAGTTACCTTTTAAGTTTGTTGAGGGGGAGGGGTTTCACTATTTCATGAGTGTTGTGCAGCCTAGATTCTCGAATCCTTCAAGGATTTCAGCTGCTAGGGATTGTTGGGATATTTTCACTGATGAGAAACATAAGTTTAAAAGTATTTTTAGGAGGGGATTACAAAGTGTTAGTCTCACCACTGATTGTTGGACTTCTGTCCAAAATTTGAGTTATCTTTGTCTAACTGCACATTGCATTGATCAAGATTGGAAGTTGCACAAAAGAATTCTTAATTTTTGTCCAATTATGGATCATATGGGAGTAACAATTGGTAGGAAAATTGAAAAATGTTTGGAGGAGTGGCAGATTGATAAAGTTTTTACCATTACAGTCGATAATGCTAGTTCCAATGATGTTGCTATTACTTACTTGAAAGGAAAAATGGAGGACTGGAATTCACATCCACTAAAGGGGGAATACTTACATGTCAGGTATTGTGCTCACATTTTGAATCTTGTTGTCAAAGATGGATTAACAAAATTCCAGTCTTCAATTAGCAAAATTAGAAATGCAGTGAGATATGTTCGTCAATCTTCTGGTCGCATGGATAGGTTTAGAACTTGCATTAGGGAAGCTAGAGTGCAAGAAAAGTGTACTGTGCAGTTGGATGTCTCAACTAGGTGGAACTCTACTTACTTGATGCTTGACAGTGCAATTAAGTTTCAGAAGGCTTTTAAGAGATTGAGTGAAAAGTGTGCTGAATTTTCGCGTATGGAAAGCGGGGTTCCAAAAAATGAGGATTGGGAGAATGCAAAATCCTTTGTTAAATTCCTGAAAATATTTTATGATATTACTAACAAGGTTTCTGGTTCAAATGTTGTAACTTCTTCTCAATATTTCAATGAGCATGTTCTGATATTGACTACCTCAAGAAATGGATAGGGAGTTTTGACAAACATCTTGGAGACATGGCTGGAATGATGAAAGGTAAGTATGATAAATATTGGGGGAATGTTAAAAATGTCAACTTGTTGATATATGTTGCAGTGGTGCTTGATCCTAGAAACAAGATGTAATTTGTTAAGTGGGGCATGAATAAATGTTATGAAAAGGAACTAGTTGATTTTTTGTCTGATAAGGTAAAGGAGACTTTACAAGATATGTTTGATAGATATAAGCTTTGTATTCAAGGTCAATCTAAAAATCAAACCCAATCTTCTAATGACATGGAAGTGGAAGAACTTGATGTTTTGGAAAATGCATTGGTTTGGAATTTGAGAAAGATATGAGTCTTGCTGATAATATGAATGTAAATGAAGTGGATTTGTATCTCATGGAGGGTTTAGAGAAGAAAAGTCCTAATTTTGACATATTGAATTGGTGGAAGGTGAATTCCACCAAATATCCTATTCTTGCCCAAGTTGCTAGAGATGTGTTGGCCATGCCTATTTCTACTGCTGCTTCAGAGTCTGCTTTTAGCACCGGAGGTAGAGTGCTAAATTGTTACAGGAGCTCTCTTACACCAAAGACAGTTGAAGCATTAGTTTGTGCCCAAAATTGGTGTCGATCTGCTCCAATTGCATCAGATGTTGAAGACCTTTTGGAGGACTTAGAACAACTGGAACTAGGTCTTTCTTATTGTTGAATTTCTTAGGGTCTGAAGTTTATTATAGTTGCTTATTTTTTCTTTCTTTCTCATGAATATAGATTTATGTATTTGTGCATTTTGTACATTTTAGATCTTGCTCCAATACCACAGCTAACTGAAGAGATGTCTGATATTGACTCTGATTAATGTTTTGTTGGATGGAATTGATTTAAATTGCAATAGAATTCAGAAATTCTGCATAATACTTATTAAATTGCCTGCTGATTTTGGCCTTGCAGTGAAAATATTGGGAATGCTGGACTTTGGATTAAATTTTTGGCTGGATGGACTAGTTAATTTTGGATTTTGGTTGGATGGACTAGTTAATTATGGATTTTGTTTTGCTTTATGGGAATTGTAACTTTAAACTTTCTGATTCTCGTTTAAGTACTCCTTATGTTCCTCTTGAGGTTTTGGTTAGTTATGTTTATGATGGTACTAAGGTTGATCTTTGATCTTGTGGTGTTATTTTGTTTGTTTTGATGACTTGTTATTTGCCTTTTATGATCAAAATGATACAGCCTTTGTTCCTTTATTGTTGCAGGGATTGGATAGTATTTGTTTCTATTGCTACAGGCTAGAAAAGTATCTTTATAATTGCATGCTACAAAAGTTTGCAGCAATTTATATGTATCCAGTATATGTATCCTACAACTTATAGAATTAGGAAAAAAATTTCTACAACCTAATATATGAAAGAAAAAAGAGATACTATAAATCGTAACTTATATGTGTTCAACAAGGAAAAAAGTTATCTCAAAATTATTTTTAATAAGAATATTAATATCACTTTTTTACAATTTGGATAACCGAAAACCGATCCAAATTAAACCGCGATAATTTGGATCGGATCGGTTCGATTTTTTTAGCACCAACCGAACCGAGCCAAACCGCACATGTTTTATTTTTTGGATCGGTTCACTTTTTGCCTCATAACCAAGCCGAACCGCACCACGAACACCCCTAATAAAAACACATAAAATCTAAATAAAATAATCTAAAATAAACACTTAAAAACACTAATTATTGACTTATCACTCTCCATTAAGAAATATCCAATCAATCCAGTAATAGGCCTTTAAGAACCGCTTACCATAGTAAGCCTTTAAGAAACATCCATCTAGTCCAATAATAAGCATACACTTAAAAAAAAATCTTTGCATCCTTTGAGACAAATATACAATCTTTTAAATTGGGGACAGAAAACAGCTCTAGGGTTCTCAAGATCTTCTTCACTTCCTTGAAATGGTTGAGTGTTAACCTTTACAATAGATCCTCTATTTGAACTTAACAATTCATGGCAGTAATCATAAATCCTAGTATACTGCTCCCTAAATGACCCATTAACCATATCAATTGCAATACTTCTAGCTTTATATGCCTTAGTCCAGTTTACACCAACATTCCATTTTTCCTGAGCTCTCTCCATAATAGAAGACAACTTCAAAGTAGGATTCTCTTTGGCCCTGGTATGCAACTTACTTCCCAACCACTCTGAATCCAACATGTTTAGCGTATACTACCTACTGCACGTATGTTTACCTTTTATCTTCCTCAATTACCAAATTTCTTCGTTTGGAATCTTGGCACAATATGCCTCCCAATTACAACTATCCTTACAGATCACTCTCACAATCCTCTGATCATTTTTCTTAAACATTAAAGCCCTACCAGAATGAATTGCATACATTCTTATGCCTTCTTGAAATTCTTTCTTAAACACAAAGTATGTTCCTACCTCGAATTTATAGTCTCGCATATTGTCGGACATCTTAAAGGTGGAAAACTTAGTCTTAGACCCATCATCTTCACCTTCTCTTTCACAACCACTTTCTAATACACCATTGTTATACTCATCATCACTCAATCCCCTATCACTCACTATGCTAAACTGACCACCCTGCTCATTGTTGTTAGTTTGCTCAGCTGACACCTCATCTTCAAACACAGTTTCATTCAACTTTTGTTGTTGCTTTGTTGGTATTCCTTTCTTATTTGACTTACCACCACATTCTTCTTTTACCTTCTTCTTTGGCCCAGCATGAGTACTCTCTTATGCTTCTTTGCATTTGTCTTTCTCTACTTCAGCCGGAGTACCCTGACCTGGAGTTACATACTCATTAACTACTTCTTCATTACTAACATTTCCAACTGGTTCAATACAAACCTCGTCTCTATCTACAAACACTTCACCATCTTTATGTGTTTCTTCACCTACTCGAACACCAGAGCTATCTTCCACACCTAGCTCTTCCTCTGAGTCCTTAAAATTAATGTTAAGCACACTGTCATCACCTTCCTAGTTTGACCCAGTCAAAGGGTTCAAACTAGCAATGTCTGACTGGCATACTTCATGTAATACATAAAGATGTACCCTATCATACATTTCTGCTATATGTCTCATCCTTCTACAACCTTGGTCATTTCTCAATTGAACCAGGTCATCCACTAGATTAGGGTCATGGTACCAAAGGGTCATAATCATTGGGTAACCTAGACGCCTTAAAGTTGATAGCATGGAAAAATAACTCCAATAATCTGGGTCACACTTTAATATTGTTATTACACCATTACTGTGAGTGTGGTGAAATTGTCTGAAACTCCCCATGGTGGAGCACAAGCACAAATCTACCATCCAATTGTTACCAATCGAAAACAAAACACTTAACCCAAAAAGCCTTAATCCTAACCAAAGAATGGGCATATAAATCAATGAGCACCACTGAGAATGACACAAGAAAAGGAACAATCGATTAAAAAATTAATTTTTTAACAAAACCATAACCATAAACCAAGAATCATTCACATAAACCAAAACCCTAAACCGGAATACATACAAACCCTAACTATAAAATTAAAGCAAAGTTCAACAATGAATTCGAGTTCTAGTTCCTTCTTCTTCTTTTTCGATTTGCTTCTTCTTCTCCTTTTCTCAGTGTTGTTTCGTATTCTCTTCCTCTCTTTCTATTTTCTAAAACTAGCCAATTCCCTCTCTAGCCAGGAAATAAGCTTTTATATGTGTCACATTGGACTGGCCACATGGGCAATCACTAACGTCTGTTTTAAGAATTTGACATAAAGGATTTTTGACAAACATAGGTGTTAAGGGACCAAAACATGGATTTGAAGAGCTATGCGATCAAAATGAAAACAAGAAATTAATCAGGCAACCAATGGACAAATTAAGCCTAAAATCTACCACCTTATATTCACATATTTATCTCTTTTTATTTTATTTTAAGTAACATAGTGGCTATACTCACACATCATAACTTCAAAGAAATAGAGAATAAGTTTCGAACCCCAACTCCTACATTTCAATGTCTGCAGAGCTATTAACTCAACTACATTTACAAGATATCTTTTCAATTTATTCTCATAATCGAACATAGATAGATTTTGATTTAGATTAACTTATTTATTTTGACATAGGATTTTAGAGAATATTTGTAAGAACTTACGAGTACAACTTGCGACATTATTCTTAGTTGTCTTTGGTTTATTTTTTTAAGTCCTTCAAGACCGCTTATTAAAACTACTTATATTTTCTTAAAAGAAAATGTTTATATTTGCTTTTTGGAAAACTTTTAGAAGGTCACATATCCCAAAATTGTTTTAAGGGGAGTTTTTATGGATTGAGCTTCCAAAAAAAGATGCATCTTATAAATTAACATAAAATCTTACTTATTTTCATTAACTATTTTTCATAAGCTAAAAAATAAGTCAATCCAAATGGACCCAAGTATTAATTGTGCTACCAGAGCCTATGAAGTCTCGATACTCCAAAAATAGTGAAGAATCGTGTCTGACACATATCTGATACCAATACATCTCGATATGCGTATCAGAGACGTATCAACCAATTAATATTTATTTTTTTGAAAAACAATTACCGATACGTGTCGGATACAACTAACTTATACTCCGATATGACTACCTTATACTCTGACACCGATAATTCTTTCTTACATATTTCCTTTTAAAAAAAGAATAATAAAAGAATAAAATAAGAATACATAAAGGCCGACAACGCTATGAAAAACATATTGTCTCTTCTAACCCCAAAAAATAGGATTCCTCGTCACCACCGAGCAATAACTATTCCCTCTTCTAACCATTACCACCGATTGATCCAATCTCAACATCAACATCATTGATTGCCTCCATCAACACCTCCGAAGAGTTCTACTATGTTTCTCTTCTCTCTAATGCTATGCTTCTTTTGTTCTTCTCCCTTTAATACATTCTTCTCTTATTCGGTTCTTCTCTCTAATTGGAAAAAAATTGTTTGTTTTTAATTTCAATTAGTGTTAAGTATTAAGTGGTCGATATTAGACAACAGAGTTCTTTTTCAATAGTGCCAATGATGTTATCTTTGAATGGTACTAAAGATGTTTAACTATTTTCTAATTTTTGCTAAAAAAAATACATGTAGCTGTCACTTGTTTTAATCATTTTCATTAATATGATTTTTTTTTCATAAGAATTAATGTGAATGTTTGTTTATTATCATTTTTAGTTATATTTATACATTGTGTACTTATTGGAAAAAATTAATTTCTCTTATCGCCGTATCCAAAGACCAGAGTTGTTGTCACGGCATAATTTGCCACCATCACGTCCGTCGCAAACTACTCTCACAATGGAAGCCTCTAGCGACACTCACCACACTTCAACCGATGAAAACGACACCGTCGTCGTTCAAACGGAACCTTCAAGTACTCACGTCGGTGAGAACGGTTCTGAAACCGATAGCGCCGCCGGCGATTCTCTTTCGAAGAGCTCCGATGTGTTGGCGAAAGGCTTGTCCTCGATCCTCTCTTCTGTAATTACGGATTTCGATTTCAGAGCTCAACAAACTCTCATCAGCCAAAATCATCTCTCTTCTTCTATCGATCGTCTCACTGGAGGTATCTTTTTCTTACTCTTTTCAATATTGTGCTCAAATTGAATGATTCAATATTGGTTTTAAGAAAATTTTAATGTTTGATTATAACATCGTGTCCCTGTTATTAATGTTGGAGGAATTTGTTGTTGTATTTACCATTATCAATGCTCAATTTGTTGCTGTACTGCTGTGACACCCTATGAAAGCATTGACACTGGACACGACACTGACACGTCAACATCTGTAGTAACTTAAGAAAAAGACAAAATTGAATGTAATCATGTGTTGTGTTGGTATCAGACATTGACGCATGTGTTGGTGTTGGACACTAGATACACATTCAATTAGAAGTGTCGGTGCTATAGAGGTGATACCTCCTCAGTAGTAGGGTCGCTAGCGATGGTGTGTGGTGGTACTAGTACGTAATAAGCACACCATTGCTGAAGTTAGCAAGAGGAGTAATGCTAGCAACACTCTCTTTTGAATACTCTCTCTAATACTCACTTTCTTATTGGTTTAAATCATTGTGGGTCTACACTTTGAAAATTGAACCCCAACAAAGTGGTGGGACATACAATGATTTCATCCAATAAATGAATGAGTGCTAGAGAGAGTGTTGAAAAGTGAGTGTTGCTAGCATTTCTCTAGCAAGAGTGTGTAAGATAGTGTATGTACTTGTGGTCATGGTTCTAAATTGTGGTTGCAGTTACACTTTGAACCTTGATACATTGGAAAAAAATTAGGCTGATGCGGCTGCAATTATAGTCGCTATACCACTGGAAGTTTGCTCTTTTGCCCCCCCCCCCCACAATTTCTCAGCCTTTCAGTTCATATCTCCCAAACGTTGTTTTTTGTGTTTAAAAACGCTTCGGTGGATAGCTACCAAACATTTTTTTTTTCTTCTTCCAGGATTTGTGAGCTATTATGGGGGGCCAAAAGAGCAAACTTCATACCATTTCAGAGACCTCTAAAATCTTTATATTGCTTCCACAATTTTAAGTGTTGCCCACTTCTTATGGTATGCTAAGGATAAAAGTCATGATGGCGAGTCCAGTTTGAGATCATTTTGAAGATCCAAACGTCATGATATTATGAGTTTATACAAAAAACTTCTAAGTCGAGGTCCGCATACAAATTACTCTTGCATTTAAGTGTTGGGTTCGGAGCTACAACTGTCCATCAAGCTGAAAGGTAGGATAACCCCTAAAGTTCATGATCTCTTTTCCATGTTTGTCCTCAAATCTTACTCAAAGGAACACCTATAAGGGTTTTGAAACATCTCAAAATTTCTAAAGTGATTCTAGTCAGGCCAGTGATACCTTACTGGGCCAAAAGGGTAATGAGCCCTTTGGCCATGTAGGAAAATTTACTGTGTTTGGTTATTAGGGTTAGTTATGATATGGTTTCTGAAATCTGATGAAGTTTGATTCTGAGCGCAGGCTTGGCAATCACTTGATATTATTTTAAATTTTGTGTAGAAAATAGTAGCTATTTTATGAAGTTGCCAAAATAGTCTAATTGGCTTTTTTACCTTAAAATAATCTATGTCCAAGTTTACGAGCTTCTCAATTAAAATAATTCCATGGGTTCATCACTTCCTGAACAGTCCTCATAGTTTATAGATATTTGTAAAGAAGTTTAGTTAAATGAGAGAATTTCTGGAAAATAAAACTATGTCGAAACTAATTTTAATTTACACAAGAAGTTGGCTTTTTAAAAAAAAAAAAAAAATTTACACAAGAAGTTGTTGTTCAACTAATTTCATATAACATTTTTTTTTTATCCTTTCCACAAGTGCTTCTTTAAATGTTTATCTTTTATTCAATATTGTTAGGATATAGAATATATGATACTTAGAGTAGTTAATAATTAGTTAATAGAAGCTAGTTAGTAAGTTGATAAGTTTGTTAGGTGGTTGTTAAGAATTGTTATTATTGTTATTCTTAAGAAGTGTTTAAATAGCCCTCAATTGGTAGAGGAAATAATAGCTTTGAATAATTAAATTTTGTGACTGGATTCTAGTGTGAAAGGAGAGTGTTCATTTCGGATAGCCTTCTGTGCAAGTTTATTATCTTCGTTGTATACCCTTTTATCTTCTCTTTCAATCTCTCTACACCAATAAGAAATCCTTCATTTGTTTTCAATCTGTATTCCTTTGAATCTATTTTTATGCCACTATTCTAGGAATTCTTTCTTAGACAAAGAAACAATCCTAACAAATGTTCATTGATAGGCCATCATCTCCACCGTCTTCTAGGTTTGTTTTTCGTGTTATAGCGAGAAGTTACTTTGAGTGCTACTCTATAAACTGGTGAAGTAGGTAGTAACATTGGACTGTTATGTTTAACCTACTACTGAGTCAAGGGAAAGCAAACTCAATGGGCCTAACACAGTATTATTGATTTCGATAGTTACACTAGTACTGCTTAAGTTTTTCTACGAGGTCAACCGAGAAACAATCAATACCACTGATTCACATGTGCTACCTAATACCTGTGTTTATCCTACCACATGCTTTGGAAACAATTCAAGCCCAAGCTCTGTGTGAGTAAAGTAGGCACCTTTACTACTTGCTTACAATTCACCATGTATGGTGGTTGCATTCTTTCTTAGTTTTGTATTTGAAAAACTCAGAAAAGGCTTAAAAATGTGATATAAGATGTTATTGCTTATTCTATACCGGAAAGAAGAAAGAGTGTGAAACTTTAGGTGTTCTGGCCGGATTTTAATTTTTGTGGTAAGAGGTTTTTTGAAGATGAATTTCTTAGCTGAAAAGTAAAATGGAACAGAGACATTGGTAACCATATTATTGCTAATTTAAGGTTTATCACCATCATCATGCTTTTCCCTTATAAAAATATTCAACAATAAGAAAGAAAAAGCTGGAAATAATTATATAATTCTCTCCACTTGGAAGAAGCTTTTCTTGTGGTGCTGCCAGAGTCAATTTTTGGGAGTTTTAAATTGGCGATTGCAGTTGATAATTCTGGTATTCATTTTGTATGATACCTTTGGTTTATCTCATGGGGATAAGTTATGCTTGTAAGTTATATGGTCCGGATGGGCAAGTTCTATGATGGTCTACATCTTAGCCTCCTGGCTTGAAATTGTTTTACTTGGAGTGCGAATATCAATTTGAACAAAAAACTTGCTTTAATCATTTAAATTTAAATTAAAAACACAAGAAGACATTTTGTTCCTATCAGTTTAATAAGGAAGTTGGCAACCATATGGTCTAGTCTAGCAAATTTTATGAAAGAAAGAACCATTTCTTAGACTCCATCAAAGAGTGTTTTACCATGAGGTGAGAAGGCTGAATCCAAAAATTTAGTGCACCATAGAGCTGTGTAGATATTCCATGAGCTATACAATCGAAAAAAACACTTCACTTTTCCCAAGATGACTAACATATAGAGTTGTCTGCATGATGACATAAACACTGTTCTATGCCGATCTACTCTCCATCAAAGTCTTAATTGCTATGTCGAACTTGCTGCTGTAGTGTGTGCTAATATGGGTTATCTTTGTTAAGTTGCTATAATTTGAATTCAGTTTTGCTTAATGTTAATGCTTCTGCTAAAGCTTTTCCTATAACTCTAAGATGTCATAATTTCTAAATACTCTAGTTCTACAACTTGGTAACCTGAACTTTGTGTTTTTTGGGCAGAACTTGATCAGTTACTCGAAGATGCACCTTTGCCATTCATAATGCAACATGCTGCTAAGATTTCTGGTGTTAGGAAAAGAGTTTCATCACTGAATTCACTTCTAAAATCCATACAAGGGCGGATTGATAATATAGACCGTATTATGTCTACTGGCACTACTCATGGTATATACATGTCTCCAAAGGCTTAATCCTACTATACTATAGTTTTATTTTTTTAAAATTCCTAGTTATTTTCTAATAGTTATTAACTGCTCGTGTTGGAATTCCACCCCCTCCCCTTCCAATGTCCTCTGTTTAGCCATTATATGGTTTTATTACTCTGCAAAGTTAAAATTGAATTTACGGCATATTTTGTGATCGATCTATTCGTGTACAGTTCTAGATTTTTTTAGTTTTTACTTTTAAATTTGAGGAAGAAATTATTTCTAAGTAAAGTGGCATTGATGACCATTTTCCAACTGTTTCCGAGGGAATTTGAACTTCGTCGCTTGAGATTATAACTTATAAGGTCAAACTCTTTTTACTGAGCTGACAGCTCAAGAACTGCACGCTTAGTTGTAGATTTAATAAGTAGTCACTGTTACATATTAGGAAAATGTCTACAACTATATATGACACATAAGCTGATTACTTGAGCCAATCTATTATAGTTTTCCCCCCTTTTTTAATTTTGGGCAATTACTCTGGTCAAATGATTTCAAATTTATTTTAATATTGTATATATTTTCTTACTTGTTCATTTTTTTTTGCAAGTAACATTATTATTAATAGTTTGGGTCTGATTGCTATTTGCTTGTATCATCACAACTGACTACCACATTAGTGCTTGTGTTGGACAACCAAGTTGCCCAATAATAAGATGTTTGGCTTTACAAGCTAGTTTGGAACTTCATACTATGAGTTTCTTTCTACCAAATTAATCATTTATACTTCTTTCCATACAAATACCCCTGGAAAATCGGATTGTACTATAATATTTATTATTTATGTCCTCCATCACATGCATGTTAGTTAGCTGATCTGCATAAGCGCATCATGATGTACAATTTCAGGGATTTCTCTTGGCCAACCTGTGACCTGATTGGTTTCCATTTGGAGAAAGTAACTTGTCAACTTTTTTCACTACTCAGTGCTCAATAATCGTGTTTTATCCTTTAAGGACACTCTTGAACCCCACATGCACTTGCCACGAGTACAAAACACTGAGATCAATCATTCTAGCTGGCATACTACATATCAAAATAATGATCCGGCTTGATATGGAAAGTGTGTGTGTTAGAATTTGAAGACTTGATTTCGAGTAAATTTGATTTGGCAAAATTGGTTTTTATTCAAAGTGAAATTTAGTCAATTAATTTTGGTGTGATGATAGTCCTAGGTAAACTTATTCTTCAAATTGGATTTTGGCATACCAAATGCAAAACTAAACACAGCCAAATCTGCTCCTAGGGCCACAGAAGATTTTGAAAACCCTATTAGTTAAAATGTCTTGAGCTATGATTCTAATGAGAATCAAAGGACTTGAGGAATAGTCCTTGCAGTTAGGATTGACTTTTAGACAAACTGATCAGAAGTCCAAGTACAAAGCAATCTGCTTTAGAATATCTGTAATTTGCCAAAGTGCATGATTTAAGACATATTAGATCACAATAGAATCAAGCATGCATTACATATTTTCTAACAAGCAGATGAAATAGTGATATTATTTGCTATTACACTGGTTACTAATGTTATATATAGTGTCGTCAAAGTACTTTCAAGTTACGACACTGATTTGCAGCAATGATAAGAGGCTCATATCTCATCTATTTCTTTGAAAATATGGACTGTCGTCTTAATCCTATTTTTTATTGATTTGATTAATTATTTGCACACTGCAACCATTTTTCTGTTCATACTCTTCTGACCAAGTTTTTTTTGCATATAATTTTGCAGAGAAAGCTACCACTGAAAGTTCTGGGTGAATTGTCATCGGCTCAATCAACTCCCCTTTTTTTCCTTATGTATGTATCACTACCATGCAATGCACCCTCGAGCCCTTAAATTTATTTATTCTTGTTAGCATATACTTGCTTGGTGCCAATTCAGGGCATTCAAATTGGCATCCAGCTAATAGTTGTATTTAGGTTTCTTTTAATCTTCACTTAATTTTTGTTTAAAAAAAAAAAAAAATCATCCCCCACTGAATTCTGTTGTAAATTTTAATCTTCTGCGAAATGAGAAAAAAGAAACAATTTTCTTTTTTTTGGTCAAGGAAAAAAGAAACAATTTACAGAAGTCATTTTATTTTAAATTTATGCTTTTCTATACATATATCAACAAGAAGCCACCCTATATTTGGAAAACGAACAGATATTAGGACACAACAAGAACCAATGGCACAGTGGGGCAACATTACACTTGCCCCATCTAAAGTAGCATTACTTGTTGGTTGGTTTGCAGTAAGTTGGCTCATTTATTTTCTGGGACTTCTGGGGAAAAAAGTATGCATTGCAACCCAGTTCCATCAAACTCTTTGGGTCCACCTAACTCCCGGTCCTAGTGAAACAATGACTTTAGGTCTTAAAAAGTTTCTTAATGTTACTGATTCTTGAAAGAGATAAGAATATCAAAAAATACATGTCTCACTAAGATCCAACCTAGAGTTCATTCACTTTGAAGTAAAAAAGTCTCTTATTTTAACTTTAGTGTTGTGTTTGAATGCTGAGAAGGTGGCATTTAGCATGGGAAAGGGAAAGAGTTTCCCACCATGGGAAAGTTAATCTTGACCATTAGATTAAGTAGAGAACATATTTTTATCATAGTCTCTCAACACCATATCTAACCATCCACCCTCTCCAACACATCTTCCTCCTTGCCTCCCCCACCTACCTCACTGGACCTTCTCAACAGATCTAGCATACATTGGAAACAAAAATTCACCATTCTAAAATTAGAGCATGGTTCCAACATCAAAAATCCATGAAAAAACCAAACTCCACGGATGCAAGCTGAACTGTCCATTACTTCTGAAATTAATCCATTTTTAAATAATTTTCATGATGCTGATAAAATGGAAGGATAGGAGATAAATGTATACAATTCATGGTAAAAGCAATTAATCCATTTTGGTTGATTTGAATTTATTTTTCAGATTCAATCAAGTTTAGAATTTATTTGTATTATTTTATGTAATTTGTAAACAAAAGTTGATTCACAAACAATGAGGTGAATTTGTTACTCCACACTACTGAACATTTGTTTTCGAAGGATCCACACTACTGAACATAGTTACTTTTGTTTGATATTGAGCGGTTGTTGTTCCAACAAAATGGGTATTTTCCGTTACTGTCTGCTGTGGTGGACTGAGGTAACATTGGAGCTGATGATAAGGATGAAGTGAGAAAGTCCAATGAGGTAGGTGGGGGAGGCAAGAATGAAGATGTGTTGGAGAGGGTGGGTGGTTAGATATAGTGTTGAGAGACTATGATAAAAATATATTCTCTACTTAATCTAATGGTCAAGATTAACTTTTCCATGGTGGGAAACTCTTTCCCTTTCCCATGCTAAATGTCACCTGCTGAGAAAGGGAGAAGAAAGACAGGAGAAAGACAGGAGGATGGATGGAAAGCTGAAAAATTGAGATGCTTCCTTTCTTTATTGAAAATTGGTTGTTTCTTCCATTGGTTTGATCTCAATGTACCTTAGGCCTAATCCAATTGGACAAGCCACTCGCCCAATTGGATTAAACCACATTTGAACCATGTTTTTTTTGGTATCTATTAATTTTAGTATTTAATAGTTTATTTATTTATTTATTTATTTGTCATCCATCCAATTCGACGGGTGGCACTTCAGTGACTTTTTGTTAGATGATTTTGGTGACTTTAGTGTATTTTAGATGAAAGAGAATGGTGATTGAATGATTAAAATAAATTATTTTTATGAGAGAGAATTATTAATTAGGAGAGAGATAGAGACAAAGGCACCGAAGTGCTATCCCAATTCGACTATGGTTGAAGTGATTAAACAAGCACTCAAAGGTTTCATCAGTTCGACCTTGGACCTAGTTCCTAAAAACATATTCAAACAAGAGAATATACTAGTATATGTTTTGTTTTCCTTTCTTTTCACTTTAACTCCTCAAACAACCAGTCACTTTTCTTTCTTTTTACCTTCTTATATCTCATTTACCTTTGCTTCACCACATGGTTGATATAAACTCATAATGATGCATGACGCCCTGTTTGGAATTATGTATACTGTAATCATTTTTTGGACGATAGTATACTGTATATACATAAACGCCAAAGTTTGGAACGATTTGGTGACACAAGCAAATTTTGCCAAGCATTATTAATTACCAAATCTTAATACCCGAAGCAATTGGCCAGAATCATGCCTTGGTTTCCTGTTGTCGTTTTGTTGCACAACTAAAGAAGAGCAAAGAAAAAATGAAAAGTTAAATGCTATATTGAGCTCAAAGTTCCAACCCTTCTGGTTGAGCTACAGTAAAACCGTAAAAAAGCTGTTGTCATGACAGAACTAAATTCCAAAATGAACACAAACCCATTGCAGTTGTATGAGTATGACACAGTCTAACATAACAACAACAAATTATCCTTCCCAGTCCAGCTCATATAGATACTGTGATGTGAACTTTGTGGTGTTCACATGCCCCCAAACTGTGTAGTATGTACCTCCATAGGCATGACATTATAGCATTATTCTACTCTAAAAACAAACATTCATCTATCATCTATATGTACCTAGCCTTGAATCTCATATGAAGACACTATAGGGTAGATTATGATGACTACAGACATATTTAATATTTTCCCAAGTCAGCCATATCTTAGCATCAAGTTAGGTCTGAGTTTTTGGAAAGTATTCCGGCTAGTTAATGTAAAAGTAGAGTCATACCTATTTTTTTGATTCTTGAAATTGTAGGGTTATAGCGTGCTATCATGATAGTTTTTGAAATCACAAAACTGACGAAAAAAAGTTTTTGAAATTGTCAATAGTTTAAGTCACATGTTTTCATCTGAGTCACACTATTATGAGTTTTACTAACAAGCAAATTAGAGAGATACAGTATACTAATTTGATATTAATTGGTCCGTTTTTAGGACCATTTTAACTAGCACATGATAGTATGGACCCCTTTGTAATCTTTCATAGAATGTAGTACTAGTAGATATACATAGAGTTAATTTACTCAGTTCATTTTGTACTTACTTTACTATGGATAAAATCTTTGTTACTTTTATCTGTCCCTCATCTCACATACCAACACTACCTTTTCTTAGTCGTTAGCATTTTGGCAAGAGCACCCTACCCTTTTTTCATCCTTTTTTGTGTACTGACCCACTAGAGAGAGAGAAGTTGAGGATGCAGCATTTGCATATGATAAGATAAAAGGGATTGGATGAAGAGGAATCTATTCAGAGACCCGACTGTACATAAGCACGTTCTTACTTTGATGCCCCAAAACTTCCCTCAGTCTTTTGTAGGCTATCTCTCATTATTCATCAACACATTACAAACATTGTTTTCTTTTTTAAGACACATAAAATCAAATCAATAAGATCATGCTTTAAATACAACTTCAACATTGTCCCAATATATTTATATGAATTCAATTCAATTGAAATGCTTTTAGTTGTGGAGATCATTAATTAAACTGATGCTTGCTTTTCAGCTGATTTACCTCGCAAGATAGAAATGATTGCACGTTTCCTCAAACCTATATAAAGTGAAGAGAAAGTAATGACAAAGTTGAGCTCACTAACCAAAACAAGCAAAAACTGATTTTTAATTAATTGATTCACACTAAAAAGGAAAATGGGCATACTAACCTGAGGTATTGGTTAAAGAATTTAAAAAAAGAATTTTCATCATGAAAATATAAGTTGTTATTTTTTACTAAATAATAATAATTTCACTTTTTAATAAAAACCTTCTTTTGATTGCTTGACAAATTTTGTGGACACTGTGTATTGTTCGAAAGAAAATCATGTTTGGTTCAATTTTGGAGAGCTAAAATTGAATCTCATGTGAGCGCCGGATTAAACCAGCCAAATAATGAATTTTCCAAAAAATAATAATTGAATTTAATAACTATAATTGATTTTGATATATTTAATTCTCTTAAAGTAAAATTGGATTTAACGTTTAGAATTGATTTTAACTTCAAGTTAAAAATAATATCTTTAAATTTAGAGTTGATTTATACACTCAATTTTTTAAAATGTACACCCAAATAAACATATTAAATATAAATCATTTTATTTTTATCATATTTTTAACTTAAATCAATATCAAATAATCAATTCATCCAAAACCAATTTTTATCATTGTATGGTGATAAATAAAAAATAAAAAATTACTTTTTATATGGTGATATATGTGAAGTATTAAATATATAATTATAAGATTTTTGCAAATGATTCTAAATATTAGTTCAAATGATTTTATAGGAACACAAATGTATCACTTTTGAATAGAAACAAAAAATATATTTAATCCACAAATATGTTACTCCCTCCCATCCTTGTGATAAGAAAAAATCAATTTTATATTTATTGAATAATTAATTTATGTGTTATATATTACCAACCATATACATTGATTAATCAATAAACTTACTTGCGAGCTGGATTCATTCTGTTGTTGTCAAAGTTTCAGGTTACGACCCTTCCAAAGACTCCACATGACTGCGGACATGAGCTCACATTGATTTAAAGAAAATTGTTGCAAAAGAGAGAAAATTAGTGTATACATATTATAATCTTGGCACATAACCTATTTATTTTGTCTCATAAATTCAAATCATGCCACGCCTGAACAACTTTAGGACATTCAATAAGAACATGAATATTATCTTCATAGTTGTTATTACAAAGTACACAATCAAGTGGGCAAGATACATCTTTGCTACAGAGGCGAGCACGCGTTGAAAAACAGCCACAACACACGCGCCATAGAAAATTCTTCACTTTGGGAGTCACACAAATTCTATAGAGTTGTGTTATTTTAACATTCATTTTTTTGACAATTTATGTGACAACCATATTTTTACAAAGAAATGTATGTATTGACACGAAAACCAAAACAATAGAGAGAGAAAATAAAAATACAATATAAGTATGAGAGAGAAAATTATTATAAAATAGATATACATATATCATTCCTCAATTCTATAAGTACCAAGGACATAATACTTGCCACTCTTCTCCCCTTTCCAATTCAGTTTATCATCTGTAACAAGGCAGAAGCAGTGTATTAAGAATTAGATGGGTAGTGTTTGCATAAAAAAGGTTATAAATTAAAGAAGCATTCCAAGTCTTTCATGATTGATGAATAAAATTACATAACTTTACATGCATCAAAGGTGCAAATATTGGATTATCCGTCAACAATGATAAACCATCTTTAAGCCACGAAGCCGAAGCCCGTAAGAGAGGTATGTGAACTCTTGAGCCTATACGTCATCGCGCGCCCTGTTTCACCATAATTTTTACACTAAATATACTCCGTTAAACATAGCTTTGATTATGCTCAATAAAATCAATGTTAAAAAAAATATTGTGTGTTATTCTCCAATTTTCATGAAAGAAAGTCTAATAATATGACATTCAATATGGATATAAGTAAAATCTAGAGTTAATAGTGTTTTACCTCCTGGAAAAATTTTGTTTTGGTTTTCGTTCTTGTAAAATTATAAAATACCCCCTTGATAGTTCATTTTCAGAAATTTTGGTTTTTGAATGGCCTATTAAGAGAATATTCTAAAAAAAATAATTATATACAATGACGAAAACCAAAACAATTTTTTTACAAGGGATAAACTAAAAAATGATCTATATTACAGGCGGTAAAACACTATTAACCCTAAAATCTATTAAAAGAATTAGGTATATTCAATCACCCGGTCTCTTAACTTAATTGATTGTCTCAATTTGGTCCTCTAACTATAATTTGTACCAATTTGGTCTCCTATGTTTTGCTCTGTTACTAGTTTTAGTCCTTTTTGTTAGTTTCTCTTAAAAAAAACGTTAACAGAAAGGACTAAAACTAATAACGGAGTAAAACTTAGGGGACCATATTGGTACATAAGTTAACGTTCTTTTTAGAGAAACTAACAGAAAAGACTAAAACTAGTAGCAAAGCAAAACATAAAGGACCAAATTAATACAAATTATAGTTAGAGAACTAAATTAAGACAATCAATTAAGTTAAGGGACCGAATGATTGAATAAGTCAAAAGAATCATATGCCATACCTTTGAAATAGACTAGGCCACATCACTGTATCTACCCAACAACAAGGCTTCCCCATATTGCAATTAAGATTTGTAATTAATTTAGCAGCAAGAATCCGGGGTTTATTTGGATTTTAGGGAATCATTTTGGGGTTCGTGACCCTACAAAAGCCACTCAACACTTTACAAAATAAAATGACAGTAATACCCCTGCTCTGCTGTCTGGGAATACATTGGACAGGTCAGCATGCATAACGAGTAAGTCAAGAAAATGTTGAGATGGTAGGTAGGTGCATCCATTTCCACGTTGTCACAAAACCCAAACTCTGATGGAAAGGAACACATGTGATGGAGGGATTACCCATTCAAGACCAGTCAAACACCACACCCGTAGTTGGACTAGATATCATATCATATCACAATGTGACAATATTATATGCATCAAAATCCGAACTGAAAATTCATTAAAAATTATGAGTATGGCGGGAACTGGTAATAGGCCACAATGGCAAATGGATTCAAATAGGTTAGGTTTTTTACTTTTGAATAGATAAGGAAAATGAAGAAGGCTTAGATGGTCACAGACACTTGGTCACAAACAGAGAAAACTAAATTAAAATTTATGCGGGAAAGTCGGGGCGGGCATCTCTCAAAGAGGGATTTGAAATATAAGCAAGAATTGAATTGAATTTTTTACGAAGCACTAGAGATCGTCAAACTTAACTAAACTATTTATACCTTGATTAGTTTCTCTCAAAACATCACTAACTTGAACACGACCAAAATTCGACATTTTTATTATAAAGTCTTTCTTTGAAGAGGTCAAATCAATTCATCAAAATTGACACCGAGAAAAATCGAACACGGAACTTTGAGAAAAACACACTTCAAGGTCTCAAACCAACACTATCATACCACTATTTGTAAAGTTAATTGCTAACAATGAATGAGACTAAAGCATCAGTGCTCTACTCCCTTTCTCCTTTGTTATTTGTAAAATGAAAATGTTTCATGAGCACCCATACACCCATTTAACATCTTGAGGGAGGAATGAATAACAATGTGGTATATTGATGTGATAATAATAGAGAAATGGAAAGAAAATGAAGTTTGGATGAGTGTTGTGAAATTATGGATGCATATCTGTTGTAAACTCCATGTAATAGCCCAAAGTTAGCTTCGATCACTATCACCAAAGATTTGATATCATCTCCATTTCTATGAAGAAATGAAGGATCTATTCAAAGATAAATGAACACAAAAATGAGATAGTAAATCTCACCATCAAATAAGTCCTACCATAATTTTTTTTTTCTTTCAAACTTCTTTACATTTATCTTTCACCAAATAGAATTTACCATTTCTTCAAAGTTTGTGTAACCAATCCTAATTATTCAAATAAACTACTAAAACAAAAAGAGTAAAAGACACAACTTCTTGTCACGATCATTCACTATTTCGTCTTCATCACATTTTTTCCCTTTTCCTTCCTTTGTTTTAGAATCATGATGTTTCTAATGTACAAAACACACTTGTATTGCCGAGAGGATTCAATATTAAACCACTGTAATACACTTTAAAGTAGTACGCAAGGCATGGTAACTAATGTCCAATCTACTTTGTTCTTCCCTAAAAAAAAAAAAAGAGAGTCTACTTTGTTCAGAAAACCAAAGTTCAAATTAAGTCTATCATCTAATGTAGAGTTGTTTTAAGGCTTAAGTTTTACTTAAAAATTTAAATTAAATTAATGACAAAGTTTATTTGTGAAGAAAATGAAATTGAACTCTATTTTTTTGTCACGAAATTTATTAACATACTAAATAGAAATTTGACGTTTTTCTTCTATAAATTCTATTCTTTGATAAAGTCTTGCCTTTTTAAAAGTCTGATATAAGTTGTTAGTTTAAAGGCATATTTCTAATATAAATGTCTTTAAATATGGATGATCACATTACATTATATAAATGTCTCACATTTACATAGTAGGTAATGTGTTGATAGAATTGTCAATTTATGTCTTCATTTTACCGATTGCTAGTGGTGGGATATGTCTCCTTCGAGCATCTTAAATGTATTTAACAAAAAAAGACTTGCTTTACTAACTTGAGTCTATATTTTGTTAGTGCTATGTTTGTTGAACACTCCATTTTTTTTCTTCACCAGGGTTTTATGTCATTGAGTTTTTATGGTAAACTTTCTAATGAGCCAACTAAGTACATTTTATTTACGCTTCCTTGAGTTTTGGTCTAGTACCCCAAAGTCTTGTTCTTATTTTTCTCTTTTTAAAAAAAAATAAATTAGGGTATTGTAGATGATATGTTGGAGGTTTTGGGGTTCCAACAGTTGGAATGTCAATCTTGCCGTGCTATGCTTTCGCCTACTAAAAGAAGGGAGTTGCCAAGTAAAAATCAAGTCATTCATTTGACATAAACCCTAAATACCTCGAAATGGTCGGCTCAAAGGATGTGCAATGGGCTATGACACATGGCCTCAATTTGTTGGAAAACATTTTCAAAATATAAGTTTGAAATGTTCAAATATTTTTAGCTTGTTTATATATCACTCAATCATTACTGAACTAATGGTTAGAATAATTTATTAACTCGCACGATTGGTGAGGAAACTTGTGTTCAACCCTTTCACTCTACAATTTCATTTTTTAAAAAATTATTAATTAAAGTAATTGAAATAGTCGGGAAAAAGCGGGCAATTCGAACCAAAGATGTTGACCCACACAGAGAGTTATGATGGGTTGCTCGATAAGCTACTAAACCATTGCAACTTTTGATATTAGACAATGAACTCATTAAGTATATATTTGTTTAGATGAAAGTTTGTTACAAACTCATGAAAAGTTGTTTCTCCTCACAAAGTAGCATGGGATTCTCTATAAAAGTTGTTTCTAGGTTTGTGACGAAGGTTTAGGTATATGATAAAGGTTTGAGTTTTTTAATGGTGGAGGAAGGTTATGGGTTTCAATTTAGAGAAGAAGAAAACAAAGTGAGAAATTAGGGTTAAATTTGGCAATCTTCTAACATTTTTTTATTTATTTTTCAATCATTTTAAAACAATATCAATCAATATTATCTATGTGTACAAGTCCAATCAACTATTCGTCATTAACATTGGCCACATGACAATGCCACGTAACACCAAAGACCAAAATTAAAGGGATCATTATTCAACGAAAGACTTTTTAAAAACATAAAATAAAAATTGAAATATTTATATAGGTTAAAACATATTTAATCCTAAATTTTAATATCTTATATACTCATTATAACTATCTACTTAACATAATATCTTAGAAGTTGTCCAAAAACATGGTGGTACACTTGATAAAAAAAAACATGGTGGTACAGAAATAATATCTCTATTAAAAAACAGAGTTATTATCAAGTACTAGTAGCTTTCTTAAACCGATTTTGCCTGTTCTTGGTACATAATGCTACGGGACTATGGCATGAATGTGAATGAGCAAATGTCAAATCAGTAATAAAGTAGTGATAGACACAGCTTCAAATCTCGTAGCATGCGAGTTATTTGTATGATTGACAAAATAAATATTACTCTTTTTTGTTTACTCTATATTCATTCTTTTTTCTATTCAAATATTGTGCTTTTTTTGTACCATTTTTTTTTGTGTACTTTTTTAGATCTTGTTAATCAATCAAACAATAAAAATACTCAATATTATTATTATTTTGTTTATCTAAAAAAAATATCAATTTACTAATAAAATTACCAAAATGAGAGCTATATAAGCCATTTTATTTTCCACTAAAGTCAAAATTTAAAAAGAATAGTTATTTTTTTATTTAATGTGATAATATATAAATTAAAAGGGACAAATATCTTCCTCTATTAAAGTCTCTCTTCTACTCATCAAACCAAAAGTCTCTCTTCTTCTACTCATCAAACCAAACAAAACACAATAAAAGAATATCTCTTCAATCAAAACTCTCCCCTCCCATCTCCAAAAAGGCCCATATTAAATTGGATATTGATATTTAATTTGAAGATCAAAATTTAAAAACTTATATGACAACATATAGAACTACACTAAAAACAATTTATGAGATTTTTCTAATAATTTTTTTTCTCTCTATTAACCAAATATACATTTTTATAAGTTGTCTAACTTTTTACGTTCATATTTTATTCCTCTATTAAATTTGATAGGTACTCCTCAAAGTTTGATAGGGCACTGGTTATAATTTTAATAATTCTTTTATTTTCCTACAATTTTGTGCTATACTACTAGTATTAAATTTCTTTTTTGGGTAAGAGATGAAGGAGAAAATGTCAAATCAAATGATAAATGGGATAAGGCACAGCTCCAAACCCAAAGCCTGCGCTGTAGAGAAGGATGGGACGGGACGGAACTCTCAACGACAAACCCCCGCCACTCAGGTAGACAAGGACAACTGAAATTTGTTCAAAACCAATCTCATTTAACAGTATGTGCCAAATCATAAGACTTTTTTTGTGCAAAATTTGAGTTTAATTAATGTTGATTGTCTTTTTTTATATTTTTAAGTAGTTAATGTGGATTTTCTGTAAAGTTAATGTACATATGTATAACATTCGGTGATATGATTGTGTTTATATTTTCGTAGATAAATATGGCAACTTATGTGTTTTTAAATATGCAAAAAAGATATTTTAAGATAAAACGACAAGGTAAAACAGAAGAATATATAAACAAATTTTTATTATATTGAATAATTTTTGTTTTATACAATTTTCGATGGATAAAAGATTTTTAGTTTTTTAAACGGCCTATACATGTAAAAAAAGTTGCGTTATAATTTAATAGATGACAAAAATTTCAATTATTGTCTTAGTTTTTTTCTTCCATTTCTTTGAAACAGCTTTATAAATTAAACAATGTATAATTTGAGTTGTTATGCTTGTCGTTTATTTTTAAAAAAATCAAATACACCATTTGACAACACCGCTAAACATCATTAAATATATATATATATATATATATATATATATATATATATATATAAAAAAATTTTACATTAACAATACATACCGATTAAACTCTTAATTTTAATCTCAAAAGACTTAAAAATAATTATTATGAGGATAATACTTCTTCCTATGAACTCAATAATCTCAAATTCCTGAAAATCTGTTTTATAAATAAAAGCAGGAACATTTATCATAAATTAAGGAAATGTTTTATATTGATTTGAATGATGACAAATAGAAGATGGGAGGGCTTTTGAAAAGACTGATTAACTTTAGTATAAATTTTAGCAAAACATGATTGATTTTAATATTAACATTAGAAAAGAACGTGTCTCGTCTCATCTCCATCCGTTACATTGATCCAAAGTCCAGACACGAGACTAGTCATTTGTTTAATCAAATAAGGCAACTAAAAAACCACGCTCTCACATGGGATTTGGATTTTATGGACATGGTGGCCAACCTCAAAAGCATGTCAACTTGATGTTAATCACGTGCTTTTACCATATTTCTATCTTTTGATTTAATAAAAAAAAACATTGTTCCTGGCTTACAGTGCTTATTATTAGTTTCCCATACTTCTAATGAGTTGTTGGATTTGAGTTTGCAATAAATGTTTAGATTGACGATGAGATCATAAGAATCTGATGAACAAGAACTACGATTTTAACAAAAGTTACACTACAAAGGTTTTGTAAAATCACCGTTAATCCAAACATACATTGAAATCGGCTAAGTGGTTAGGTCAATGATGAGATAACGTTTCCATGGGAAACGGGCTTGTGTTGTGTCTATATATAGTACCACGGAACTAAAAACATTTGTATCACTATTGGAGAGAATACGATAAAAGATGTAAAAAAGGGGTCCAAAGGCAATGAACTTTTGAGCAAATCATTCCTTCAATTATGCACTATGGTTTAACACATATCAAATTGCTTGTTGCAACAAACAGGAAAAATGGACCTACCATATATCTAATCAAGGACGGACCCATAAAGATGGATAATCATATCTTTAAGGGAAAAATCTTTTCACTTGAAGAAAAATAATTTGATCCCAATAGAAAAAGATGTTCTTTCCCAACCACACAGTTAATAGAGAAATTGAATTAAATTAAATTATTGATAATCCGTTCTGGGAACTTATACCATGTCCCCAATCAAAGTACACATTTTGATTAAAAGAAGAGAAACTTGTCCCACTCAATTCAATCTTCCATTAAGGTCTCAGGTGTGGACCACCGACCACTTAGCCAGAGAGTCATTTCCTCTCTTCCATCTCCCATTAACGTCCTCCCAAGAAATTTAATAATTTTAATACATTTCTATTATTACTATATAGATATTTAAATAACAATGAAACAGTAATTTGTCACTTAGCTAAAAGAAATAGTGTACAGTGTATGTTTTTAATGCAAGCAGAGAGTGAAAAAATAAAATAGTAGTAGACATAAAGTTTTGGGATCAGACTGACGTGCAAAAAAAATAATTCATCACCAGAGCTGGCGCCTCTGTTTGAATCTTTGGCATCATTTCCCATTACTCTAAATATACAAACAACAAAATCAAATCAAATTAAATTATTTCTATATATTTAAAATAATCATATGATACAGAACAAGATAAGCTCAACATAATACCACCACGGATCTCAATATATTTTTCAATAAACTAAAAAGAAAATTAAAAAAGTGGAGATTCCATATTCCATTCCCATGTGTTTACAAACAGCAAAAATTGCACTGAAAAACTTAACTTAGTTAGAAACAACAAGAACTAGAGGCTAATTAATCATCATTAATGTAAACATAATCAACAACAAAACCTCATAAAGGTTATTTACATTAATTAATCTAATCTAAATCTTAAACCTGTTAATTGAAAAAGCAGATTAAGTAAGTAACCAACCCCTCAAAAATTAACAATGTCCTTCCTCTTGCAATATTTTCATTCCAAAATCATACTTCATGAACAGAGATTAAACCTTAACAAAAAAGGGGCAAAAACAAAACATCCTAATTAAGAATTAACTGTTACCAAACACTGTCTAAGTGTGTTTATGTTGTTGATGATGTTTAACACTGTATTGATGATGGTGACTTTTTCCGTTGCCGTTGCCATTGCCATTGCTATTACCACCACCAACTGTAGAATCTCTCTTCTGTGGAGAAGAAAAAAGCTGACCAAACCCAAAAACCGAACCGGATTTCGAACCGCCTCGTAAAGAACAAACCGGAACATTAAGAACCGGAGTAACCCGGACATTAGCTGAATAAGACCGTTCCATACCACGATGCTTAAACCTGGGCCCACCAGTGAAACTACCGGGACTACTCGAACTTCTTTCTAAGCTTTGAAAAACTATCTTCCCCGATGAGTTTAATCTAGGGCTATCCACTGAAACTCCTCTGCACCCTTGCGTAGTGGATGATGACTCCATCCGGATCGGACTTCTTCCGACCCGGTTGTGATCCGGTTTGTTGCTATTGTTGTTGTTTCCGTCGAATGAGCCTGATTTGGGTTTGACTAAACGGATCCTTGGATTTGGATTCTGGTTCGGGTTTTGATTCGGGTTACGGTGGATTGAAATTGGGTTTGGTTTGTCTGAATCAAGTGAGAGACGTGGGAGATCGTCGTGGTCGTGGCTTGAAGATGAAGAAGAAAGTGATAAACGAGATGAGATCGAGAGTGATTCATTTTCAGTGTCTTTCAACAATGGAAGATTCAGAGAACCGTTTTCTGAAGAAGTTGTTGTTTTGCAGCTCCTGTTAAGAAGGTGTTTGAATGATTTGTTGTTCGAAGATGTTGAAGAAGAGACGCTCTTAGTTGTTGTGGTTGTGTTTGTGGAGTTGTTGTAGAGTTTCTTGAGACCGAGAAGATCTTTCCAGCGGCTAGAGCAGCGAGGGGCTTTAGGAGAGAAGAGAATGGGGTCGGTGGTGGTAATGGAGGTGGTGATTTTTTTGGGGGAAGTGGTGGTTGAGGAGGAGGAAGACGGTTTGAAATGGAGAGGAACGAGTTTACCGTCGGAGAAGAGTTGATCGGCGGGGAGCATGTTGACGGGATCTTGAAGACGGAACTCGAAGTCAGGTTCAGGATCTCCCCATGGGAAGAAAGTTTCAGGAGACATATTGTTGATGCAAGCTGAAGCCATTGTAGAAGTGTATCATGCACTAATGAAATGAAATGTTAGAAGATACTTTATTAGTCACGCTCGCTAATGTATAGGGAAATAGATGCGATGCTATGTTTGATTGATGTGAAGAAAGAGAGAGATGTTTGTGTTGGTGGTTGGAGAAGGGTACGGTGGGAAATAGAATTGAATAGAATAGAATGAGGGTGGGCGAGGGAGGCACATATATAACAGTTTTTGCAGCTACTCTCCTTTCCTACAACCAGCGATTCACTAGCTTCTAGGGCCACCGAGCCCCTTTTTTCTTCAAAACCCTATTCTCTCCTTTTCATTCTATCTTAAAACTTTTTTGTTGAGTGAGTTATGTTAATACTTGCAATACTTTATTAAATGAGGATGACATTGATAAAATGTAATAAATATTATTTTATTATATAATAATTAATAATTTTAAGAAAATAAATATTCAAATCAAAAAAATATAAGATAGGAATGATAATATTCTTTTTTTGCAAAAGTGTCGAGATAATTGTCGGGTGAGTTGCAAAATACACATTGGATGGAAAAGAGAGTGTTAAGCAATATTATATAAATAGGAGGCTCATGACCATAATTTTTCCAACCTTACCTCAGATCCTCTCTGGCTCATAACACCTCCTAATGGCCATGACGACTTCTAATGACTATAACATTCATGGGCGCCGTTGCTACCTCTCGACGATTACGACACAACGATTTCCCCAACACCTATATAAACAAGTCTCCAACACTGCTCAAAGTATGCATTTTTCTAGTCTTTTCACCCACCTCAATCATATACTGACTTGAGTGTTAGAGTGTCTGCAGGTACAACTCTCCTTCGTTGCCATCTCATCATCAAATTCTGACCACTACTTCCTTCCTTAGAGCATTTTCTGCCATTAATTCACCACCATTGTGAGTATCTTTATTCTCTTCACAACATTACTCCATCCCCATTATTCATTCCTTCACACCCTGAAACCTGCTCGTAAGACTTTCTTGGTGAGAGCTTTGGCTCCAAGATATTGTCCGCATACGCCGTCATGTGTTTTAGCAAGGGCTTCTTGGGCTTCGATTGGACCGAGGCACTTGATAAGTGGTGTAATGAAACCTCTTTTGTATAGAGTTTCTTCCAACAGTGAGAACGAGCAAGCTCTTCGTTTTAACTTTGTCTTCTCGTAGGGGTCTGACGGAAGTTCCCCGCTAGTTATGTAACGGATCACGGGTCTTCGCCAATCTTGGATCGCGGAGATCTCGTTGATTTGGAGTAGGCGAGCTTTTTGCCTTTGAACACTTGGCTCTGTAAGAACTTCTTGTATGACGGTCTTGTTTCCATTAGTAGTCTGTGTACTCGCTAGCTTATAGAGAATATCTGTTCGCATGTTGTGTTCGTAGGGGAACATGCACCACTTCCACAAATTTGAATTCTTTCATTTTGGCTTGTACGAGTTGGACGTACTCATGTAAGTGTTCCTCCCTGACTTGGTATTCGCTAGTGACTTGCGAGGCAACGAGCTAGGATTCGGTGCAGATTTTGATCATCCTGGCTCCCATGTCTTTAGCGATTCTTAGCCCGACTAAGAAAGCTTCGTATTCGCCAATTATTTGTCATCGCGAAGGATAAACCCAAAGACACTCGATTACTAATCCTTCGTTGTTTTCGATTATCACTCCGGCTCTGCGTCCCTTTTAATTGGACGACTCATTGACGTAGACAATCCATATTCCTTCCTTGTTTTCCTCTGCAGGAAACGTCATTTCGGCCACAAAGTCAGCGAACACTAGTACCTTAAGTGCTTTTTTGGATTCGTAATGGATGTCGAACTCAGATAGTTCAAGCGACCATTTCATCATCCTTCCAAACGTCTGATAGGTTGAGGTAGCTGAGAAGATGGGATATACATAGATTACTTCTAGCTTGCGCAAAAGTTTTAGTTTGCTTATAGGCAACTTGAGGTGATTTCTATTTTTGGTTTGTGTTGTTATGGTCATATATAAGACATTTCCAAGACATTTTTGTTTCATTTTTTGTTTTTGGTTTTGATTTTTGAGGAGCAATTAGGTTTAGTAGCTTATGTTGCATGTTTTTGTTTGTTTTTGTCTAGATTTATGTTATCTGCATAGTCTAGGAGGCAAGGCCAGGGTATGTTGAAGGTTTGCATGATGATCGGAGGTGGTTTGATAATGGCGGTGGAAAGGGTTGAGGTTACCTAAAGAAGAAGTAAGCTTTAACAAAGATGGTGAATGAATAGTGATAAAATTGCTATTTTTTCGCCAGAGAGAGACTTTTTTTGAACCAATTAGTTACATCTCACATTGGAGGTTTAATTTTAACTTGAATCTAGTTATTATTTGGAGGACATGCATTAGACATGGTAATTTTAAATAAAGACAAAGAGTTACAAAGATTTGGGAGGACATTAGACATGTCCTAGTATGTTCACGCAATTATTTAGTTCAACCCAAACGGGTAATTGTGTGTGATAATTCAACGAATGTGGACCAACCTAATTTATCTTAACAAACAAGCACTCATTACGAGTGTAACCTAACGAACTCGCGTACACCCATAAAATCGAGTTAAAAAAAGATGAAGAGTGAGTATCTAGCGACATCAATTAGGGTTCAAAACTGACGAATGAGTCGACTACCAACACAAAACCGAATCCACTTACCAATGACTTCTTAAACAACAATAATCATAAAAGCCCTTTTGAGCATAATAGTCCAAATAAGTCACAAGGTCTAAGACGGATAATAAGGCGGTGTTGGTGTATTGGAACCTACCTCAAGCCGTGAGATCTGTAGATTTTTAAAGATTTGGAACATTAGAGAATTATAGATTAGGAATGCCAAACAAAATCATTTTCACATGAAATAACCAAAACCGCCACAACCTCTAAGACGAAGGTAGTGAAACCTTTTGAAAAACCACCCACCACGACCCATTTTTTAATGGGTTTGAAACAAACAACTTCAAACAACACTTAAACCCATGGCCACCGTATAAGACCACAGGTCTGTGAAAACAAGCCAAAAGCAGACCCTCTCAGGTTAACAATAATAGATCCATAAACAAACTTCACCGGAATGTGAATGAAGACGCTCAACCCCTGTGAAAACATCAACAACCTTCAAAACACACATTGACAACTTAAAGAAACACGTATGAACTGATCCCAAACGCAAAACACACTTTTTAATGGAACCATGTCTCATTGTGGAAAACGTGTGAGAGGTCAAAGCACCCTTGTCGATTAAGGTAAAGCACACCAACAAGGTTAGGGGCTACATCAGGTCTAAGGCGTTTGGATTGAAGAGGAGAGTGGGTGGTGGATTTGGCGGAAAACGATATGGGGGTTGAATGAGAAAAAAAAGAAGTCTAAGACAAATGAAGTACTTGATTTTCGTAAAATTAGAATTAGTAGTAGGTTTATATTTTGATAAAGATTCTAATGGTACATATAATATCTATTGCTTCAAATCGTCAAATTTTAGTAGTGACTTTCGATAGAAGAGTTATAGAAGTTTATTATGAGTTTTATTCAGATCCATAAGTTTTATTCATATGCATCTTACAATTTAGATAGCATTAAAACCACTAGATAGATTCAAATAACATTTGATCGATTGAGTTCAGCAATCTTAGTATCGATCTCCTTCAGTTTCTTATTAACCACCTCAACAAAGTCAGTCAAATCTTTAGCAATCTTCAAGTTGGCTAGCATATTTTTGTTGTGCATTAACCCCATCATTAAAAGCTTCAGATTATTCTCACGATTTTCTTGTCTTTTCTTTTCCAATTGGCTCATAGCTTCAGCAATCCTCTAGAGGATAGAATTCTATTGGTTCACATAATTCATTTCATCAATCACAGATGAACTCATATTCCCCTCAATCACTTGGTTGGCTACCTGTGGATCATGCGAGACCTATTTATTAGGAAAAAATATTGGAAATTATAACAATTACTGAAATTATAGCAGGAGGAGTAGCAGTAGCAGTAGCAGTAGCAGTAGCAGTAGCAGTAATAATAATAATAATATTTTTTTTAATTTTTTATTATTGAAATATATTATTATTATTGTTATTAAAATATTCATACATGTTTGCAGAGTAACTTTGACTATCAAACTTTGGTATATTTAATATTTAGTTTCTTTTCGTGTCATAATTTTACATGTGCTGAATATTTATATTTATATTTAATATTTTATATGTGCTGAATTAGATACAATAGAATAGAATAGAATAGGGAAGGTTGGGTGAGGCTTTGCTAGGGTTTTGCAATCAGCTTTGCTCAGGCCGCCATTTTCCGTCATCCCTCTCTAGTTTTGTCCGTTAGGATCAATAAAATTGGGGAAACGCAATCACATTAATGCTTTCGGGTGTTATAAAGACTGAAACACGTTATCTCCATACCTTTGAACCTTCTAGACTTAACCTATTTTCACTGACCTGCCCTGGGACCTTTTGTTCTCAGCTGCCATGTTCGACTGGCAGGCTGAGCTGATGGCTCCAGCACCTATTCCCAAGGCCGCGAAGGTTAACACATAAAAATAATGGTTTTTTTTTTTTTTTTAAGGAATTTTTTTTTTCTTTCAAGGATGTGGTGGGTTTGGTTTTTGGTCAACGTCTTCAAAATTTTTTCGCTTTTTCGCATCATATTTAGACAAATACCT
>Ga0228710_1001384_pt1 | contig 36176 bp, 18 predicted proteins | sample MedpolnodulmetaG_FD_177995 | JGI IMG/M metagenome (GOLD analysis project Ga0228710, IMG submission 177995) | Root nodule microbial communities from Medicago polymorpha collected in Santa Monica, California, United States - pink nodules | ecosystem: Host-associated > Plants > Roots > Nodule...
ACCTTTCTTTTCTTTTTTTTTTTTTTGTTAAATATGTTTTTAGTCCTTATAAATATACTTACTTTTCATTTTAGTCCCTCTAAAATTTTCTTTTAACTTTTAGTCCCTATAGAATTTTCAATCACTACTTTTGGTCCCTATTTTTAAGTTAATTTTAGTATATTTTTTTTAATAAAATTGTGCAGAAATGTGTAGAATATTGTAAAAATATTTCTCAAAATAAATTTAATATGAATTTTTAAAATTTATCAAATTTTTAAAATTCATATTAAATTCATGTTTTGTTAAAAAATTCTAAATTTTTTTGGGAGAGATTCTTATAATATTATAATTTTTTCTGCAAAATTTTATTCAAAAATATGAATTATACATATGAGTTTACTTTAAAAGATGGACCAAAAGTGAAGATGGAAAATTTTTAGAGGACTAAAATTTGAAGAAAATTTTTAGAGGGACTAAAATGAAAAGTTGGTATATTTATAGGGATAAAAACATATTTAACCCTAACAAAAAGTGCATGTCAGGTAGGTTATGGGGACTCATCATAATTAAAACGATGGTAAGATTCAATAAATACTAAAAGAAGTAGTTATAAAGAGGGTTGTTTATGAGATTTTGATAGTGTATGATGAACCTACAATTTGGGTCCTAACTAGTAAATAAATATAAACATCAAACTTGATAAAAAAAACTTTGAACTTTTTATTTAATATTCAAATGCTTATACAAAACAATTAATTAACTAGTGAATATATATAAACATCAAACTTGATAAAAAAACTTTGAACTTTTTATTTAATATTCAAATGCTTATACAAAACATTTAATGGAAATTAAGCTTATTACTAACAAGCACACATCCCTTTAAAAATAAGCAATTTTTTTAGGGCCTAATAGACCCTTGGAAAAAAATTAGGACCCGAATTTCGTACTTTTTTTTTAGGCCTAGGACGGTCTCCATTTTCGCCATGTCTCAGATACGACCCTGCTTACAAATAATCAACTAAAGAGATCATCACACTAACAATGAGAATTGAATCTACAATCTTATGAACGAGTTAACTTTTTACCAACTAAGTTAATCCTAATTGCCTTCTTTTTTTATTAGTGTGTCTTTGTTTTTGGTCGGTATCAATACATTTTATGCTTTCATTTTTATGAAATGAATAAACTTTAGTTTTTTTTGGTCAAGAATAAACTTTAGTTGAAATGTAATAATAATTCGAGAATTGCTTTTTTGACATTCAGAAGTTTCTAATAACTCAAGTAAATTACTAAAATACCCTCAACAGTAGTTAACTACCGTTGAGTTATAACTACAAAATCAGCGACAGTTAATTGTATTGCTAAGACATATCTAATGTTAGAAAAGCAATCCTCTAATAATTCAGCGTTCTAATTGGTTGGCTGTTCTTTGGCCTGGGCTTATTCACTAAAGCCCAAGTTAGATTTTACAGAATTTAAAACTAAACTATGCTAAGTCAATCGCTGGCATCGCCCGGTCTGCATGGTAAATGTGTGAAAACATTACATGCATGTGTCAGGTTCGAATGCTAGCAAATGGATTGTGGTGGTGATGGTAGTGGAGATTTGTTGTTGTTGATGATGATGATGATTGTTCACATATATGAGGTATTCTAAAATACCTCTCTTTTGCTTTCATTTTTTTTTTTGTTAAATATGTTTTTAGTCCTTATAAATATACCAACTTTTTATTTTAATCTCTCTAAAAAATTTCTTCAACTTTTAGTCTCTATAAAATTTTCAATCACTACTTTTGATCTTTATTTTGAAGTTAGTTTTTCTATTTTTAAATGAAATTGTGCAGAAATATGTAGAATATTGTAATAAAAATTCCCAAAGAAAATTAGATTTTTTTTTAACAAAACAAAAATTAAATATGAACTTTTAACCGTAAAAAATATAAAAATTCATATTAAATTCACGTTTTGTTAATTTTTTTTTTGTGGAGAGATTCTTATAACATTATGAATTTTTTTGTACAATTTTATTCAAAAATATGAATTCTACATGAGTTTGCTTTAAAGGAGGGACCAAAAGTGAAGATGGAAAAAATTTTAGGGACTAAAAGCTGATGAAATATTTTAGAGGGACTAAAACGAAAAGTTGACATATTTATAGAGAGCAAAATCATATTTAACCTTTTTTTATATGCTCATATATCACTTTTTTAACGGTACTTACAAACTAAAATTCTAAAAGAAAATATAGATTAAATGTTTTATTTTTTATTTGAATATGATTAAAGATCATTAGGGATGTTTGAATAATTTTTATTGATGAGTGATATGAAAATCAATTTTCAACACTCTTTTTAACATTTGTTTTGTATTGAATGAAATTATTGTACTATACTTTAAAAATGTGTTTAGCATAAAGTGATTAAGTTCATATAAACTATACCAAATAAAAAGGTGAGTATTAAATACAAAAAGATAAGATTTTTAACACTCCTAATTTTGATTCTCTCAATAGTGTTTAGATTTTTTTATGACTATGATTAAATCAATTTTATAATTGTCTGAGTTTGAATATGAGATCTCTAAAACATTAAAATTTAGAATTACTTTACACAGGAAATAATAATCTCTAATATATATTTTTTGAAAGTATAATCTCTAAAATATATATTTTTTAAGATTAATTTCTAATATATTGTTACTTAGAAAAATGTCAATCATAGCAAATTTTCTTCTGTATAAATTACGTAAAAAGTGATATATGCATCAACATTTAAATCAGTATTTTCAAAAAAAGAAAATCTTAAATCAATATATGCATCAACATTTGGGACTACTTGAATTGGAATTTCATTATGGCGTGTATGGCTAGTTTATGCACTAGACTACAAGAGATATCTATATACATGAATCCCATGTGACATGTAAAAAATCTAGTGTCCCAATGGTGCTACCAACTACCTATAGTATTGACTATAGTTACAGAAAATAAAGTTCAGATTCAGAGAGTAAACTCTATGGAATATTATCTGGACATGATGAACTAGACAAGACACGGTTAATGTTTCAGTTGCCATGCAGATTCAATTCAGTGTGTTGTTCTTAATATGGACTGACCAGTGATCACACACTAAACTAGGCCCTGCTTTTTTGATTGAATATTTTGTACTTTGGTCAACAATATGAATGCAAGTAGCCATATCAAAACAAAAGTATTAAGTGAATGTCCCTTGCTTGACTCAAATTAAAATATTGTACAGTATTTCTATTGAATATTTTGTCAAGTGTTTGATGGTGTTGCATGTGATTCATGTATAGTTAGGTTAATATTTACAATGTGATCAAGAGACCCATCTTTATTGCTTAGTTGAATGAATAGTAAATCGGCTAGCTAGCTTAAGGCACAAAATTATTGAATAGACAATTTCTTTCCTAAGTTGTAGCCATTGATTGAATTAATCTCTATATGTTTTAAGAATTAGCAATTCTGTTCGTAGAACTGTCACATGACACGTTAAATGAAGATGTAACAGTTTATATAAATTCCACATCACTACTAGAGATAGAAGCAAACTAGATCGTCCGATAAAAGCATATGATCTAACTTATTTAAAGTCTAATTTGTCTTGTTTAACACAAGAATTTATCTATTGTTATAAACTACCCTTATATCGATTTTCAAGTATATTGATGTAAAACGATTGTAAAAAAAAAGTATTAATGCAAAACTTTAGTGTATGTGCATGCTCAAGTAATAACAATCATACTATCAGTTAGATGAATGCTGAACAGCTGGATCAATTTTGCCATTACTCAGCCAAGGGGAGTTACAATTCAATAGCTAAACTAGCTTGATTCATTTATGGTTTTAATTTTCAATGTGATGCAGACAATACAGTGTAAATGGTTGGGTCACATTGAACTTTTGACCAATATATGTAGCTAGCTAGATTCTCTATAGTGACATTATATATCAAATTGTTTGGTAGAAAGAAGCATAGCTTTGGAAAGTGTTGGAATAAAAATCTTCCCTTAATTGTTTGGTACTTGTAAATCTATTTTTCTATTTACTTCTTCCATATGCATATGGTGCCTTTTGCATATACCCACACAGACACAAACCTGATGAAGTATTACTGAATTGATTTGATTGACACGACCTAGTGTAAGCAGGGTTCTCTTCTTTTGCATGGAAAAGAAAAGATCACTGCAAGAATATATATAAGGATTGGGATCATCTGCAATTCGAGTTGGCGCAATTATATGTGGTAGTAAATATTTGATTGTTGATTTGAGATCGAAAAATACATATTGAATGAAATGGTCTCATCCGTTAACCTAAATCGGATGGCTGAGAATTGTAACTGCTGATAGCTAGACAATCTCATTCACATATCTATACTAAGCCCATATATTGTCAATTCTTAATTAGATTGTGTTTTGAATTCAAGAATCCATGATAATATCTAGTATCATTTCAAATTTATCTATGTAGTGTTGAACTTAAACATGAATTTTCTAATTATACAACAATGACAACATATATTAATTTTGCATAAATCTAATTCATAAACTCATTTATAATCTCTTTTATAAACTTTACAAACATGACTTGTGAGATGAAGGATTTGGATCATCTCCTGCCTTTTTTGTGCAACCCCCTCTCCTTTTCCGATCCAATAGTTGATTGAGTCATAAATGAACAAAAAGTAGCACTAAAGAGAGAAAAAAAAGATGAATGAATGACTTAGATTATAACAGGACAAACAACATGAGTGAAATGGTTGGAGAGGATCCAAATCCTGAGATGAATGTAATCATTTTTTTATAAACTCATTTTAGAATATTTTTTTTCCACGTATACACCTCTTTAAGTCTACCATTAATGGTTTTGGTGTATGAATATAAATGATATGTGGTATGATAAATGATAGAATCTATTTTTTTTCAATGATCAAAGACAAAGTTAATTTATTTCATTAAAAATGGGTACAGACTACAAAGTAGGCATTAAATGATGAAAACTATGGAGGTTAAGGTGAGATAGCGATGTTCTAGCAAAACTATAAGCAACTTTGTGTGTGTTTGGTTCAGTTTTGAATAGAATTGATTTATGTTTGAATACAATAATGCAGAATTGATTAAACAAACTGAATGTTGTTTTGATAGTTTTTATCAAAATTGTTTTTGAATGTATAATTACTAAAATGGACATAGCTAAATTCAAGTAAATATGCATAGTTGAATGTATATGTAGATCAATACTAAATGTAGATATATTATTTAATTTAAATAAATAAATTTTCTATATATTAATTTAAAACATAATAAATACGATCATTAAACTAATTTTTTTTACAAAATATTTGTTCATATACATTTTATATTTTTTGATAAAATATATTTAAGTTAAATAATACTAGGGTTAGTTGCCAAAAATGATAAAATATAGCGTAAAAGAAAGTTAAAAGAAAAAATACAGTAAATCTGAATGGGGACACTGTAAAGGAAAATTTAAAATTTGGTAACTCATGACCATAAACATTTTTCTGGGGCTAATTTGGTTCGGTAAGTTTTCTGATTGAATTTGGTTCATCAAATTAATTACAAAGCAAAAAGAAGGAGAATTGATAAAGGGCAATAAAGGAAAATAATAGGTTGTAATAATCAAAATATAAAATTTAATGTATAATTGATTCTAGGAAAGCCAAAAGCTAGGAATTGTAGCTTCAAGGAAAATTGCTTTTGGAGGATAGAAGCAATTCTAAAAAGCCAAACCAAACAACATTCAAAACTCAATTCCACTTTTGAGGTTTGTAGAAGTGCTTCTTGCTGCTGAAAAACCAAAACAAACAGACCATTTGTTTGCTTGCCTCCTAACATACGATACTACAAATTCGGGTCTATTGAATAAGAGTCTTCGACATTGAAATACAAGATCATCAATCTCGTTGATGGGGAGTAGTGGTGGTGGTGAGAGCATCAAACAAAACTTTTGAATAAGTTTTCAAACATGACTCGGCCTCTAGAACTGTGACAGACGAATGAGAGAAATTTGATTTGATGATCAAGAATGATCCCCGTAGAGTCGCAAAAACACATATTGTGTCCCATGATAAAACTATTGTTGAAAGCAGCTGCATTTACATTGCACTTGATCATGCATGCCGGTGGTTTCATGCAAGTATCCTCATAATTCATGTTCTAAATTGGTGCCTTTGCGCGTTAAATACAACTCTATTCATTGAGTGTGTCTTTTCGTGAGCAATACCGAACTTAATACATGGTGGTCTTCTAAGTTCTATCAAGAGATAGGCTTTGAAACCATATTAGATTTATTTTGAGCATAATTCATTGTCACAAAATCAATTTGTAATGTAAGAGGTATCACTCTTTAATATTTATATAGTCATTTCAAACCTTACTTTTTTTTCTGCGTGTGATATTTTTTTTCTTCCAATAGTTGAACTTAAACATGAATTGATTAATTATACATCATATTGATAACGTATATGAATGTTATAAACATAGCATTTTACTTAATTTCTTGTCGCACAAGTGCACTATGAAATTTGAAAAGAAATCATAACATAATATAGACCAATTATATAGTGTATAAGTAAGATGAATTTTACAACACGGACAAGCTAGTTTTTATCATTGGTTCAATAAATATTACTATTAAATTAAATGAGATATGATAATAATTTATTGATCAAAAAATTGTGTATGATGCAAAACCATTTTACTCGTATATGTTAGACACAAACCATGATATAATTCAATGTTCTGTAGAAACTTTGGAAGGATGAACACCTTTATAACAATAAACAGATATTAACTTCTTGTTTCCACATATATATGATCATGATCAATAAAAAAACAAGTTGATGTATGATTGAAAAAAATAATTAAGATCATGAACACAATAACTCACCTTTATTTTAGAACAATTTTTCTTTTAAAAATATGATACTTATTATAAGATAAAGGAAGTGTTAAATATGATGTTTTGTCCTGGCAGTGTGTTTGTGGCTTTTGATTGTAATTGTTAGCCTATTTGCACTTCTTGTGCTAGCCACTTTTAATATATGCTGTTTAAACAAAACAAAAAAATGATGTTTTGTCCTGCTTCATTTTTTAATGTTATTCTCTCCATTTCCATCATTTTCATTAATTTCTCTCTGGAGCTAAAAAGCAAATACACCATAATTTCTATGAATAGTAAACATAAAAACCACTAGCAACTTTCAGTAGATTTGATCCACTTTAATTCAAAAAAAATGAGTAGAGAATCTACCATATAAATAAGAGAATCCACAATCCAGTGAGCCCCCCCCTTTTTTTCTATTCCCTACCCAACCAAGTCAAAAAGATATGTTTAGCTTGGTTTGTCTAAAACAGGAAAGATGTGCCCTTAGCCTTACGAAACTAGAAAAAGATTTAACATGGAAGTAGAAAAGAAAAAAAGAAAAAATCTTAAATACATTTTCTAATCATCGTTTCTTTCATTTTACTTTATTCATTCTGCACTGGATACCTCACTCCAGCTGCCAAAGCTCGTTGCTGTTCAATCTGTGATCATTAACATAAAAATCATGATAAACATAAATAATGAGAGGATGTATCATAAATTGATTCACACTACAAAAAAAAATATTGCAAAGGAAATTTAGAGAGGAAAAACATGAAATCCCATTATAATTTTGTCGTTAAATTCTGCGACGAAAAAATTAGTGAAATTTCATTTTTTTTGTCACTAATTTTGTCTAATATAATTATTCGTGCACCACGCACATGTCTATTTTCTACCATTGAATCAATAAATCATATTCTATTTCATTAATTTGATGATGAGATTTATTGTTCATAGGTTGAAACAATCTTGCAATTGCAAGACTTATCTGGATGATAAAACTTTGTATATACTAGGCTGCTAGCTAGATTATTAGGTTGAGTGCAACTTTACTTGGAATAGTTCGTGCAATTTGTTCTTGAGATAGCAATATTCATGTTCCAGCATTTCCAATGCTCTGAAGCATCTGCAATTGGTTGGACGGACACAGAAACGATAACAGTTAGTAGTTAATTAAAAAAAATGTTAATTTACCATACTATTTTTACTAGGTCTGGCTAATGAATGCCCTAAGTGCACTCTGTAATGGATAGTGTTTGATATCACGATGAATAGGTCAAAATCACACTAATTCACGGTAACTTTTTAGAAACTACATTTTGTACCTTCTACAAATCACGATAAATCATCGTCATTTTGACATATCCATCTTAATATCAAACATACCTAAAATTGCAGGAATTCGTACCGAATAAAGAATGCACGAATAAAGAGGGAGTATAGGCACCCACCCAACACGGTTGTTCTGTTCAGTAGCGACACGAAAGGCAACACAAACATTAGTCACTCTTTTTGCACCAATGCTTGAACTGCTTCCCATAAACTGATTCAAATCAATCCCCATTTTCTTATAGTCCATAAACTCTCTCTCCATCCTGAAGAAATTCACGTAAAAATTTAAATTAAAATACAAAACTATAGGAAAAATATTTACATGATTTATAAGATAATTACTTAGTTATGAAATTAATAAGATATTGAAGGATTATTACAGCAATGCTCTTAGATTCCTGAGAAGCTTCTCAGATTCGTGGAAATATATATTGACAACCTCAGAAACAAAGTTTGGTGAGGTTTCATCTTGTAGCTGCTGGAGCTGCAAGAATTGCTCATCCAATACTCCCTATAAGAAAAAACTATATATGAATATATATTTTTGAAAAGAATTTTTTTGTCTACTTTGTACATTTATAATAAATTATAATATCTATATATAGCATTTTTTCCAGCAAAAATAACTAGCATTTTCATTCCAAAAAGAACATTAACTAGCATTATGTAAAATATTTTTTTTTTTTAAAAACATATATATAAAATTCGTCAATTTAGTCTCTGAAACAACATATGTACCTGGTGGAAGAGGAAGGAGAGGAGGCGGTTCATGTCGGCCCACAAGAGGTCCGGACCCAATCCAAGCAACCAAAGAGGGAGACCCGTTTTGGCGGAGTAAGTGAAATGAATGTAATATTGTATTGTATAAAAATAATGTTAACTAAGTTTGATATTAATTTGGAATCAAAGTGATAGATCGATAGATATATAGAGAGATTGAATAAGCAACACTAATATTGTACTAGAAGTGGACTGAAGTGTTATATGGTGATGGAATTTAATGGGTTACATTACAATGTAGGGGCCAAGAAGGAGCTACAGTGAGTGTGTACTTGCTATTACTTACTATCACTTTCACTTCAAAGTTTATTTGTCACTAACAGTAGAAGTACTTTTTTGTGTTGTCGCGGGAATATCACACTAGTATTTAAAGCGTTGGTTGGACCATTCCTTCATTTTCTATTTTAATTAATACAGTCATACTATACTACCTTTAACCATTTTGGGTTGCCACGTATGATTCCACCTTCCATTCACATGTGACTTGGTTTCTTGTGATTTTGAGGTAGAAATCATCCAAGTGGTTTTTTGATTTCACTTTTCTAAATTAGTTATAATTGGAAGACAATGCTTTCAATTAAAAACTAACTTAAGATGTTAAACGATGGTAGAATGTAGAGTTGTCAAATGGGTTACTTTTGCTACTCGAGTACATTTTAGATTAGTTTTTAAGGCTCGGCTAGCCAAAAATATGGGTTTATGGGTCTGACCATTAGCTCGATAAATTTTTTACATCTCTGAAAGAATGCATACATAAACTTATAGAAAGTTTGAGTCTATTTTTAGTTAGGAGTAGATTTCAAAAATTATGTATCCGACGATTTGTTTTGTGCAAGAACTTTTATTTATAGAAAAAGAAACTAAGTAACTGTCACTTTAGTCATATGTCATGATCATGATAGTTACTTTGTTGAGTTACTCTTAACAAATCGTGAATTGAAAGTCGACACATACATCATTCTTTTATTATTCGTCAGATGATCTTCCATCAAATTGAGGTCTTGGTACGTCACATGTCTAAAATATCCACATTATCCATTATCTGTAATTATATGATAGAAAAGGTTAGGCCCGACATGCTACATGGTTGTATTTCGTCAACCTTATTTTTTGTTGATCATGCATTTGTCAATAAATCCTCCAATGTTTCTTCCAAGATGCTTACTTTGTGTTGATTCACGGTCCTCTTTGTCGAAGCTTATTTGATCTAGTAACACTTTTGTGTTTCAGTTTTCCACCATTTTAAATTCTTGAGCTCATTCCATTCAATTTAATTCAATAAATTCTATCTTTATTTCTTTAAATTGGTGAATCCTATCACTAATGCGACCTACCAAATTCTTTGAGGAGAACCAATCAATCAGAATTGTAAAAGCAACCAAAGATGGATAATAATATTTTTTGGAGATGAGAAGATGACAATGGAGGACCGAATTTGCAAAACTATTGAATATTTCGTCTCCCAATGATAAATCGATGTCAGAATTGAAGATAGCGGTGAATAAAGTATATCTACTGTCGTTTGATGGTAAGGATCGTAAGGGGTTGATAATTTGTGTGCATGAGATGTCGTATTAGGTGAAGGTCAAATCGGCTCAGCTGAGTATGAAGGGGGAGATAATAGACATGTTATATCTTCTTTGTAAAATAGAAGTGTGTCTTTCGTATTAACTCTATTTCACGTTTAGAACGTCTTATGTTATATGGTCAAGTGGCATGTGTATGTCCACTGAGTGATCACCATGTTTCAATGATTAAATAGAGAAATTAGGTAGGAAAAGGTTGTGTTTTAGCTAGTATCTATGTGGTAATTGCTTTGGACATACTGGATTGATGTTCGGAGAATCGAACAAAAGCCGACGATTCCATTGTCGGATGAGGTAAAAGACTTTTGGTTTTTTTATCATTCAAAGAGACTTTTCGTTGACGACAAACAACAGTCTAAGTGCGGTGTTGTGATGATGGTCAGTGATATAGTGTCTTTAGAATTAATTAGAAGTCATTTTACAGTCATTATAGCAAGTTTAAGTATGTTTTGGTTTTGTTTTTGTAAATAGATTAATGGATGAACATGGAAGAGCAACTGTGTGTACAATGCCTTAAACCGTGTCAAATCACCCAAAACAAATAACTATGTGGTTGTGCTATATTTTTGACAAAATTTATCAACTATTGGTACAATCGTACGTGCATCATGCCTGCTTTGAGTTACGCATCATGCAACTAAGAAGAATTCAGAATTGGTTAGTTATTGTTAGATGTTTGGATGATTTAAAATAGAATTGGTTTTGTTTGTAGAATTGACTTGAATTGATGTTAGAATTGGTAGCTTTTGGCTTCAATAATTCATTTTAACCATAAATTTTTTGTTAAACCCTTTTTTCACGGTGAGTGTTTGGTTGTGCGGTTGGAAGAACTGATTTTGATTAAGAATAATTCTAACTAAAAGTGATTTATGTTTAAATACAATCATGTAAAAGTGAATTGAACTATAAATTTGAGTGTTAAAATCAATCGTAGAATCAAAAGCTACAAATCCAAGCTTCAAATAAAATCAATTATACTCGACAACAACCAAACATATTAAAACCAATTTTACATCTCCATAATCAATTATAATTCCTCTAGAAGTAGAACCAAACATACACATAAATAGATTATGCCGTTAAAAAAAACACATAAATACATTTCAACATAAATCACTTTAGATTTTACTTTTTTATTTAATCAATTTTATATAACCAATTCATTCAAAATTAATTTTTATCACCACGGAACAAAACATACAACATACACATAATTTTTCTCACATTTTATTTGTTATATAGCAAGTGTGAGTTTGATGTTATTACTTTAAAAAAATGAAGGTTTAACATTTGATAAGTGAAAGGGGATCCATAAATCTAATAATCTTAAAATTTTGAGTGTTGTTCAACTAAATGATCTTTGACTTTGAGACTCCCTTGATAACCAACACTATTGGTGAGACAACATAACAAAAGATAATGTTAGTAAACAGAGAGCATGCACAGTTTTGAGTAATCGAGGTGAACTGTGTGTGTTATCCACCGGACCATCCTACAAGCTGAGCAGGTGAAGTGAAAGTGTAGGAGGAGGGTACCTACTGTTCCAGTCCCCGGTCAAATAGCATGCGTCTGTTCTTTGCAGGTTGATGCGCCGTTACCTTCCCACCACCACCCGACAGCCTCCTGTAGCCGGTAACCTGTCAGTCACTACCACCCTCTTCCCCCATTAAATATTCAAATGTACATAACTTATGTCTTATGTAACAAGTACATATAATTATTCTAGTTTCATATACTAACTACTTCCTCTCCGGTCTCAAATATAAGAAAAGATTCATTTTTTAGATTTATTAAATAATTAATGTATCTGTTTTACAATGTAGATCAGATACATTAACTACTCAATGAGCCTAAAAAACGAATCTTTTCTTATATTTGAGACCGGATGGATTATATCGTAAAATTCCCTTAAACAAAGTACACTAACTAAAGTATCATTGTTATTTTATTAAAAATAAATATCCTTCACTTAAACGGGTATAGAGAAATGTTTAGTTGGATACAACCTAAAAAAACAAAAAAAATGGACGAACAAACATAAATGATAAAATTTAAAAGAAAATAATTATATCATTTAATATTATTTCTTTTTTAAATTTTATTATCCATGTATGTGTGTCCAAATAAATTTTATTTAAATCTTTGTCTGTATAAGACTTGCTAACTAGTACTATAATACATCGAGAACAATATAAATTCAATGTTAATAAAATAAAAATAAATGAATTTATGAACAAATTCACAACACTCAAGCTACCATATATAATACTCAAGGTGACATAATTAAAGTGACCAAATCAAAGTGCAAACAAATCTACAAAATTATTTTCTTGAATTTCATTTAATAATTACACATGAATAGAAGGCAATTTTGGATGGCAAAACTAATCATCGTAAACATAACATTCATGGATCTATGAGACATGACATTGCTATGCATGACCATTTGAACTTTACGTAGAAGATCGACAATCTCTGGTGTTAGGAAACTGAAAGTGTTGAAAGCAAATGAGTATAAAAACATGGTTGATTGTCAGAACACGTTTTCTCATATTTTGTCACTTTACTTGACGCAACTTTTAGGGTTGAATATGAAATATTATCATTGTTGATTTATCGCTTTTTTTAGAGGAATGATGTTTACTTTATTTAACTTGACACTATGGCAAAAGACTGGCTTTCCCTTTCAGGACTTCTCTTGTATTGAATGTGACAAACTTTCATACACCACGAACATTATTTACCTTTCGCATACAATTTCACTTCTCCCTTTGTAACCTTTTTCTATTTTCCCAAGGGAAAAAAAAAGGCTAAGGTGAAAAAAGAATGATCAATTGCTTCCTCCAACTAGCTAGCTAGTGATTGTTGGTGCGCATAAAAGTCAGAGTTGAGAGCAGGCATATAATGTAACGCCCGTTGAACAAGGCTCCCATCACTCACAGGTGGTGAAAAGTTTAGACCATATGAGGAATATTAAACTTTGATTTTTGTCTCTTTGTGTGTGCACACTTTGAAGTTTGAATATGGAGGGAAGGAGCCTGAATTCTTAATGACGTACATAAGCATTCTAAGGAGTAAAATAAGATTTTTCAAATGAATTTCCATTGGTAATGTGGCAGCCATTAAAGACAAAATTATAAGTTATGGTCATATATTTTTGGGTACAAATATATATGTTATGCTCATATATCAAATTTAAAGGCAAATGATCACATATAAAAAGCACTATGGGAGCATATACTAGTCTGTGTCTAAACTAATTAATTGCACTTTAATATTGTGTTGTTAAATAGACTATTATCTTGAGGGAGGGTATTTTAGACTTATTATCAGTTATTTACTTATTGAATCAGTTATGATTGGTTCAGCTGATCTGTATATAAATCATTATTTACACTTAAATACAAGACAAGTTGATAACTTAATTTGTTATGTCAACTGAGTCTATCCTTGTATTGTATATATATACACTATTGTTAATTTTAACTGCATGAGTTGCCAGGGGTGTTTTTACCGCCCAGCTAGCCTGGGTACACGCCCGGGCTCAACCGATACTTTCTTTGTATCGCAACAAGAAATTTGGTTAATAGTGACATTCAAAATCCGTCACTATAGAGCAAATTTCCGTAGTTAAATCTGTCTGTCATTGTCAAATGGCTGTCACTGCATGTTATCCACATTTACCTACCGTTCGGCTGTCACTAAAACTTATCATTGTTTTTTTTTAATATTTTCTATTCTACTATAAATTCTAAAGATGAATAATTCATAAAATTACCACAAAAATTAATTTAATCAATATAATAAAATATTATAATCAATATCATTGAAGTTTGAAATCGATTTCTATAATCATTTTTTAGAATAAATTGTTGAAGTGACTTAACTAGAATAATTCTCCATAACTATGAAATATTATACCATTCACCCAAACAAATACTCAATACTCACAGAAATCAAAATCTATAAATATACTCCATTGCTCATTTAATTTATGGTAACAATCAGTTCATACATACAAAAAACTTACAATCACTTTACACATAAACAACTTACGATCACTTCTACAACAGGCATAATAAATCAGATTTTAACTTCTAATAATTTGTGGATCTTCAACAATAGCGGGTGCAGCAAAGCTATTACCAACATCAACAAAAGTTAGAAATACACCAGTTATCAAGCCATGTCAATAAGTTAGTAAAGCACTAATATATTCTACTTTGCATTTATGATAGTGGAGAATGCACTAATATTTAACAACAGCACTTAATTCAAGAGGGTGGGAGTATGTACTTTTGTTTAGTGTGGATGTCTAAATGGAAGCATGCTTTGTGTTGACGTAATCAGCTGCAAATTAAACAAACTATAATTTTCTCGACTTCATAATCATGCTTTTCACTCTCCCGTGTACATATACAATGACTACTATAATTCATGTGATATTCCTTTTGAGCATGTCTTCTATCATATTTGTACTATGTGATTATTAGTAACATTTTTTCCGATATACCAAAAAGTCTCACGTTCCTTGAGAATGAAAGTGGTGGTTTAACAACAAACATTCACACGTATCAATTCAATGATTCGTCTTTTACAAAAGATAAAACGGTGAGAACTCGCGTAACTTAAAATGGTCAAAACTTCGTAGACACTGTATTTTAGACTTTGAAATTGAAAATGATAATATTCTATTGTTTTTTTTCAAAGAAGCCAAAAGTTGGACATTGATGCTGTTTATTCTATTCATTTTCATATAATTGACACAACTATTAACTGAATAAGGTATGGTGAATGGTGATTATGCTATAATTAAAGGTAATTGTGAATGAGGTTAATTTCAATACTTTTTTTTTGAGAGAAGGTTAATTTCAATACTTGAGATTGTTGTTATGGTCATTCTTGTTTGAATTACACCTGCTTTATTCTTTTTATGTCATGAGAATTTTGTGGATCATGCTATTTGAGAAGTGACATTAGTGCTGACAACTTTAAAACACTTTCATGGTCGTGGTACATGGCTAGAATAAGAGTTACATCTCGTTTCAATTTTCTCTTTGGTGTTATGATCTCTTTAGTTTATATTCAATGTGATTGTACACTATTTTGTTGTAATAGGTTTGGAGTATCCTGTATACTCCGATTAATAAATTTTAGTTATAAAAAATAATAGTAATAATTTTGTTGATCATGAGAAAAGTTTGGAGGATCCTCTGTAGAGCACTCATATGTGAAAACATATTGCACAACGAACATCTTGAAAGCACATGTTTCATTTTAAAAGAAGGAAGATGGTTATATTAACTAATGTTGTTGGTTCGCTATATTTCACAAAATTGTTTTTTGGGGTAAACAACATTTTCTTTTACAATTCTCCCCACTTATAAAATGTTTAACCATCATTCTTTTTAAATAATATGATACTTTTAACTCACCTCACATTTGCCACAACATTATTAAATAAGATATTGATATTTGGCTTATTATACGAATGTACATAGATGTAGGAAAAAACAATGATTTTTTTTTATATAAATTGATTGCAATATCATGCGTGTACTTTATTGTAGGAAAAAACAATTATTTGAGAACTCTATTGTAATTTGTAAGTGCTCTAAATATTTGCTCATTTAACTCATGACATATAACAACGATTAATCTCCTCAAAACTTTAAACTAGTTGGTCGGTGACTCAAAAGAAAACTAAAATCAGTGGACGTGGACACATTTCCCTTGAATTTTGAGTCAAAAGAAAACCACTTCAATTTATGTACACACTTCTTTTTAGTCAAAATTTATGTAGACATTTAGGGTGCCGTTAAAAAACCGATTTTGTCTTTTTTTTTTAGAGATTCTTTTAAGATTTAAAAGTTTGAACAATTGTCCATCCATACGGTGGCGGAGCCAGGATTATTGTAAAATTCGGGCAAAAAAAAATTGCAACACATTTATAGGAGTTTATATAAGAAATTGCAAGCAAATAGTCAAAAAATCTAAAGAAATTGCCCAATTTATAAGGGTTTATATAAGAAATTCATAAGAATTTACATAAGAAATTGCAAAAAATTTAGGCCGGAGCCCGGGCGAGTGCCCGGGGTCGCCGGGCCATAGAACCCACACATATATGAAGTTCTTACAATTGAGCTACTTGTTTTATAAAAACTGGATTTTAAAAAATCTACTAAAAATAGCTTTTCATTTTAAGATTAAAAATGATTTTTTTAACAAAACAGATTTTTGAAAATCTAAAACAAAAAATAAGTTTTGATGGAAGATATTACTAAAATAATAAAAGTGATTTTTAAAAGAGATTTTTTTTCTTCAAAATAATCCAAAACAAACTGCTCCTTAATGGCATCACAGGCCAAAAACTTATGTCAACAAAGACCTAATCCTTTTTTATGGGGAGCAAAGACCTGGTCCTCCTCTCTTGGTATCATTTCATTTTAGTTCACATTTCAACTTTTAGGGTTATCTCCAATGACAAATTTGTAACTTATACTTAGTTCTTCAAATGGCTCTCACAATGACATGTCATACTTATGCAACTCAATTATATTTTACCTTGATGATAATAAAATTAAGCAACTTTTAAGAAATTCACACTTTTAATCATGTTTTATTTACACTCAACTTTTATGTAACTCACTTTTGATGAATTTTCTTTTGCAACTTCGATGATGCGGTAACTTATTTAAACTACTTCGACCATTAAGTTGCCACCCTACTGTCATATCATACTTCCTATAATGAGGAGGAAAAAAATAAAGAACGGCTCATGATTCTATCAAACTAACTTAGATAACTCAATTGAAGATGCTGGATAAAAAAAGTGAAATTAATATAGTATTAAGGGTTTGTTTGGATTAACTTATTTTAGTTTATCAACTAACATAAGCAGGTGAGACGTGAGACTAACTAGGAGTACTTAAGTGTGGCATGTTCAAAAGTTGTTTAACAGTTTATTTCGACAAATTCTTCAATATAGTTTATGAAAACAGCTTAAAGCTTATACAAAAAACAATGTGACTTCATTTTATCTTGTGTAACAGAAATAGCTTATATGATAAGCACTTATATTATAAGCTGCAAATTAAGTTGTTTATCCTCCAAACAGGGCCTAGGAATAAGATAAAAAGGAAAGTTGAAGATGGTGTGCATTGGAAGTAAATATTCTTCTATACTTAACTTTTACTAGTATTTTAGTCCCATATACATAGTCAAATCCAGCAGCACTCATCCTCCAAAACGGTTGAAAGAAAAGTTCAAAACAACAATGGCCTACCAAAACCTTTATGACATCTTCAAACTCTTCTCAAATCATTTTATCCTTTTGACACCTTCAATAAAAAAAAAAAGTGTATTTCATGTGGCTACTATATCATTATTATTATTCATTCAATGCCATTCTCTGCTTTTGACTCTCACTTGGTACTTTAACCTCAGTTGCCAAACCAATAGCTTGAAGAAATTTGACCAAGTACCAAGTCATGTCTAGTTCCCACCACTCTAAACCATGTCTAGCTGAATACTCAAATGCATGGTGGTTATTGTGCCAACCTTCACCAAATGCGAGCAAAGCCACCCACCTATAATAAATTTTATATAACAATTAAGAGAATAAGATTTAAATAATTAAAATTAATCATACCTATCTTAAAAATCATGCGAGAGATGGTTTGTGATTGACTGACACCGTAAAAAGTCGTATACAAATTATTTTAGATAAAAAATTATAAAAGATAAAGTTAAAATACCAATTATTTCTTGATAAGTCCCTTGTGTTCCAAGGCTGCTTCCCCCAAACATGGCAAGCTGAGTTAACCAACCAAGTGATATGGTAAACCCAAACAACCCTCACACCCTGCATGCAGTACACTCAATATAAAAATCTAATGTATTGAATCTTAATTTATATTAAGTGAACCAATTTAGTTTATGAAATTGTAAGATGTTGTCAATTTAATCTATGGAATCAAGGAAATTTCAAAAAGTTCTTGAATTTGAAAATTATTGATCAGATTAGTCCTCACCAGACAATTTCAAGAACTAAATTGACTGATCCAAAATAATTAAAATTTAACAAAAAAAATTCCATACCACTCCCCAAACCAAGAAAGGAAATCCACCAATGGCATATAGAAGAGCTCCCAAAGCAAATGGATGGACCATGTAAGTGCTTCTAAGAAATCTATAAAAAGACTGTTTCTCTAAATCACCAACATTGGTGGGTTCTCCACACTGCACACATACATATTATCACACAATCATTTCAAGTTGATAAAGTGCATGTTTAGATTGATTAGATTGATTGTGAGTTTGACAAAATCACGATATAACATCGTAATTTTAGTAAAAACTATACTTTGAATCTTCTATCAAATCACCGTGCCACCATTTTGTCAAACTCACTGTCAATGCAAAATGCGCTAAAGTTGTGTATGTTTCTCCAGAGAGAAAGAGAGAGAGCATTCATACCCTTTCTGCAATAGAATTGGTATCGAATAGCCAACTCATATGGCTAAACCAAAATCCTTCAATTGGACTATGAGGGTCTTTCTCAGAATCACAAAACTGGTGGTGATACCTATGAGTACTCACCCAATCAATTGGATTTCCCTGCAAACCAAAACCAAAACAACATTTCATATTCCCTTCAATAAGAAAACTATGAAAAGAGAAAAAAGAGATCTTAGAATTATTAGGAGATTATTAAAGATAGTTAAAATTCAGTTAGGATTGAATTTGGATTCCCTGCCGCATTCAAGACATCAACGACCATTCGATCTAGATTAGACGATCCAAACAATGAAAGATTTTAATTTTACAATTTAAAATACGAAGTTTGAATTTGAATCGTCTGATCTTGATCAAACGACCACCAATGTCCTGTCTCCATGAATGCTAGATAATCCCAACGGCTGAGATTCTAAATGCGGTTGGGACACTATAAAGTCTATCTCACACTCATTGTACTCCTAACCAACTTCAACTACATTTAATAATCTCCAACTAATTCTAACACCAGACACAAAATTGAATGCCACAAAACAAAAACTAAAAAAAAGAAACTTTGAAGAAACAAAAACTCCACCTGAAGAGCAAGAACTCCACAATAAGCAAAGAAATATTCAAGCCATTTAGGAAGCTTAAAACTTCTATGAGAAAGATTCCTATGGAAAGAAGTTGTTATTCCAAACAATCCAGTAACAACATAAAGTGCTACAGCAACCCAAAAAGCTGGCCAATTGAAATTGAATGGAGCAAATAAACAAAGTAAATGCATTGACAAAACAATAACAAATGTTCCAATATCTAATGAATTCCATTTCCTTCCAAAAAACACTTCTTTTTCTCTCTTCACTTCAACATCAGATAGAAAAATCTTTCTATGTTTCAATGGCACTTCTTCTGGCTCCAAAGTAGCTTCTTCAATTGCAGCATTGGATTTAGCTATAATTTTTGGATTAAAATTAAAGGGGTTGTTTTTCAAGGGAAAATTTCTTGACTTGGAGTTGAAGTTACATACTTTAATGGCTTTTGCATTATTTGAGAATGGCCCAAGATTTAAAATGGACCTATTGAATTGTGGTATTGAACAATGAAGGGTTGTGAATTGATTATGAAGTATAGGATTTTTAGGCTGAGAAGTTATCAAAGCCATGCAGAAAAAAAAAATGTACTTGTTTATGGCTAAGCCTTTTTGTGAAACAAGATAGAAGGTTTGAATGTTGAAGGAGGTATTGTTTTTTGGGTTTTTATGTTTATGATTTACTATGTTTTATGTTGTGTTGGAATTGATTGTGATGTGGAATAAGCCAAGTAATTGAAGCGGTGGGACACGTTTGGGAAAATGGGGTTTGAAAAGAAATTGTGGGGGTGAAGTTGGGAATAGGTGTGGAAAGAGAATGTGAATGAAGGGATAAGGTGGTGTTTTGCTTTGTGAAGGGTATTGGTCTTTGAAGAATCAGAATGGTGAGATTCACAAAATTTAGTTTAGATATTCTCAATGTTGAGATAAGCCATTTTTCTTGACTTTGTCATTATTAGGTATTAGAAAATTTGAAGTTATTTGTTCTCTTTGCTATAGTTCACTATAATATTGAAAAAAATGAGGATGTAACTCTCTTCAAAGTTGCACACACACGGTATAGTTAGAGTTCTTGATTGTAATATACACCTAAATTCAATGACTTTGCAATAGAGTAACATGATTCTTCTATCACCTTACACATACCTAATAAATTTTTATCGGAAGATAAGTAAAATCTGATAAAAAATTGTTCAATCCGAGAATCAAACTTAAGTTTTCAAACAATATTACATGTAGTATTACTTTATTAAATCAAAAGCAAATGAATACCAACTATTTTCTTAAATAAATACTTAACCAAAACAATTTTTTATTGAATATGTACATTTCTTCGATCAATTAGAATTAAATGAAATGGGAAAAATCAAGGTGTCATTAGGAGAGTTGGTAAACATGATTCTACCAAGAAAAAAATAATTAGAATCCTTCTTCAACCGATTCAAATTTTAAAACATTGAAGTCGTCTGTTTGAGAGACAGTCCAACCCCATATATAAAAAAAGAAAATAGATGTTTTGTTGCTGACTAAAGATTAATTTCATAGAAAATCCAAAAGCTTCAACACTCATCTCAAAAGTGTTTTATGTTATTATTTGTTGCTACCACCGTATGATCTTGTTTCTCATGATATAGACCGCAGAAAACAAGAAACAAGATCTTACGGTAGCAAATGACCAATTTATAAATCGTTCTTGTTAAAAAAAAAATTATGAATCGTTTATTGTTAACAAGATCTTAAGATTTTTGTAGATCCACGAATACAGTCCATTCATTATCTTTTACTTTGATATTTTCTTGAAGACTATTGTTTTGGGGTGATATTTTTTCTGTTTTGTCCATATGCCACTTGTTACTGAAAAATATCCTTCTATCTGTTTCCTACTATATCTATCTATGGACATGTTTAGTTGTTAGATTAAGCCACCAATCTTTCTCTCTTCTCTTTATTTCTTTACCTTATTTCAATCAAATATTAAGGAGTCACACAAAAAGTGTGATACATGGCTGCAACTAATGCTTCAATCTTTGCTTCTTCCCCTCAACCTTGCTTCTCTGTCACAACTCGTAGTCATAGCATACCAAACACGTTTGGTTAGTTTCACCTTTTTTCTCTCTTTTTCTTTTCATTTTTGAGTGCACCCTCTTTGCAATTGGTCATGTGGATTATGGACAATTTTAATAGTGGACGGTGTTTTATATATATTTGATTATTTGTTGACTGAGGTTTTATTCTAATGTGAAAGTCCTAAGTCTACCATTTAATTGATATTGCATGAGAACTTTAATTGATAAAACTTGTTCTGATATCACTATTCCACTAAGAACTTTATTGGTAAAGAAGTGGTTGTTGAATTGTTACAATTCATTCAAATTATATTAGAAGTTTCATGTTATAGAATAAGAATACCATTAAACTAGACTCTGATATTTTAAGCAAAGTCTCGTATTCAAGCTTTGTAGATGAAAAAAATATGTGGTTGAAAGATAAATCATACTAAAGGTGGTCAACGAGGTTCCAAACGAGGATTAGTTTACAGTGAAGTAAACTTGGTTAAAAATTGTTTAAATAGATCATATTTTATTTCTTTCAAAATACATATCATAAAAGAGATAAAATAAAAAGAAAAATACAAGCTTTTTCATATGTGTAACACTTCATAGTTTCTGATGCAGGAAGTAATTTTCTCAATGTTTCACTACCAAGATGTTACCCTATGAAGGAAAGGCATATGAAAGTTAAGCATGTAGTCAATGCTGCTGCTGCGGTTGCAACAAGTCCTACTGAGGAAATTCAAGAGTATGAATTCTCACTTAATAACAATGTTGGATTTACAATGGAGAAAAGTTAATATAGAAACATTATTTGTTGTACTTATAAAGCTAGAAATCAGTGTTTTGAAAACTGAAACGGACATTGAGTCGCTGAGACCTTCTAGTCATGGTTCAATGACTTTAAATCCCTCGAGCAAAGAGGAAACGCAGTCGAACCACTCAAATAATTAGCATTGACTGGTTGAACCGTTTGAGTCGGTTTTTAAAACATTGCTAGAAATACAGGAAATATAAAGATGATTATACTAAATAAATACTATATAGTATTTTGATGAAGTTAGGCTAACAAAAATATTTTAATTTTTGTTTTTATAGATGCAATAGTAACCCTGCCATATAATCCTATATTCCTATGAATGTTTATAGGTACAAGCTTCCTTCATGGGCTATGTTTGAACTTGGGAAGGCTGCTGTCTACTGGAAAACCACCAATGGTGTTGCTCCTACTTCAGTAAGTATGACATTATTGAGTTAATTCATTTAGAGTTACTCAAATTAGTTTTTTTAAGTTTTTTTTTATAAATTTTGGCAGGGTGAAAAGCTTAAACTGTTCTATAATCCAGCTGCAGCTCAACTTGCTCCTAGTGAAGAATTTGGAATTGCTTTTAATGGTAAATTTTGTTGATTAGCTAATAAAAATGTGTCATTTTCCATAACAATTGTATGACAGTAGATTTTGATTCATCATAGATCAGAGAGAGTATATGCTATTTTGGTATGACTCAATCTCATAGTATAGCTTACCGATAAGTGTGTACGGTTCAGGGGTAATCTAGTAAACTAGACCATAGTCAGGGTCGTCTTGAACAATTTGGAGAACCTGTTCTAATCTTAAAAAGTAAACCCCTAATATAAAAAAAAGTGCTAAAAATTCAAAAAGAGTCATAATTTATTTAAATTGTAAATACCATTAATAACATCAAAAAGAGTTATCCTTGCAAATAACATAAAACAGAACCATGTTGTAATTAATAACACAAAAAACTCAATGTTACCAAATGAAGCACCAAAAACTGAAACTACTTTAGTTAAATTGTAAATAACATCCCAATACAACTTCAAAGTAATATCAATCTTCTAGCTACTTAAAAAGAGTCATCGGTATAACACTTTTTCAAACAAATTCATCAACCAAGTCTTCGTATTGTATTGTCTCCAAAAGGTTACTCTTTCTCAATTATTCGTTGAAACGTTTTATCAATAGTCTGATTCTTTTGCAGCCTTTGACGCAACTGAAACCAAGTAACCATATTCTTAATATGTTCCATGCATGTCTCATGCTCTCTAAGTCTTCCACCAACATGTGACCAATCACTAAAACCCTCATTTGTTAATCGACCTTTACTAATCCCTCTTTTAAAAACTTTACAACAAAAACAAAATACTTTATCAAGCTCTTTCGAATAAACAAGCCAATCTCTATCACACTTCTCTCCATTTGCTAAAACTCTAGTATACAAATTAGACGTAAAGCGTCTAGAAAATTTATCTTTAGGACCATTCACAACAGAAAAATCTCTTTTAGGACCTTCCACAACTAATAAATCAATCATTTTAGAATCAAGAGCATCCCAATTTCTTGGATCAAATATATCAAACGAATGTTCAAATGGGTTTCCCTGCTCTACATTGTCAATAACATTATCCTCTAGATTAACATCAAATTAACATCATCACCATTAATATCACCTCTATTTTCCAAATCAACACTTTCATTCTCCATATTACTATTCTCTGCTATATATTGAGTCTGTTTGGATTGACTTATTTGAGTTTATATACTAGCATAAGTTTTTTGAGACTGTTTGGGAGAATTTATGAAAACAGCTTATGACAATTTTCGTAAGTTTTTTCCAACTTATTTTCATAACTTCTCCAACATAGCTTATAAAAACAACTTATAGTATGTTCTCTAAACAATTTAACATTATTTTATCTTTTCTATGAAAATAGCTTATGCAAGCTTATATATAAGCACTTATCATGATAAGCAGCCAATAAGCCCACTACTGTCTTTCACAAGAATATCATAGTTGTATGTTTGTTATAAGTGCTTATATATGTTATAAATTACTCTCCTTATTACTCTCCTGAACATGCAATCATAGTTGTTAATATATAAGCACTTATTCATAAGAAGCTTGTTATAAAGTTTGATACATATTTATTTTTCAAATAAAGAGGGTGTAATTTAAGTTTATCTCAAGAGGATTGTGTAATTTTCTTGAACAATTTTATAAGGAGAGTAATTTGCGTAATACTTGACTCTTGTAATGAATTATATTTTCTTATGTAGACAATGGAAGATTTTAATGTTTTGTCTTCATTTTACTGTCATTTTTCTCAATTTGAGTTTTAATATTGCATGTTCAGGAGGTTTTAATCAACCAATTATGTGTGGTGGTGAACCAAGAGCTATGCTCAGAAAGGATAGAGGCAAAGCTGATTCTCCTATATACAGCATTCAAATATGTGTTCCTAAACATGGTAATATGTTACTTTAATTTCTAACTTTATGTTTGAATTAACAGTGAGTTTGACAAAATCACCGTGTCACTTTAATTTTTTGAAGCTTTAAAGTGTAGTTTTGCCTAAAATTACGGTAGACAAAATTATTCGGTGTCATCTTCTTAACTTTTTTTTTTTTTGTGTAGCTTTAAACTTGATCTTCTCATTTACAAATGGAGTAGATTGGGATGGTCCATATAGATTGCAATTTCAAGTTCCTAAGCCTTTGCAGAACAAGCCTATTGAATTCTTTAATGAGGTACAATTTATATAATATTTGTAAGTGTTTTATGACCCAAGATAAGATCAAATAGGTTCTAAATATTTCTCAAGCAAAAATGGATTTCTTGTAGACAATGTTTTCGACACTTGGAATATCAATCGTAAATAAAGACCAGATGATTTGGATTTTGAGTTGTATTTTAAAATTCATTTGATGAAGTTAAAATATGAGCCATTTGATCTCCATCCAATGATTGGCATTCATAACCACACCATTTCACGACTACAAGGAATATGAGCCCCTCTCGATCATAAAAAAAAATAAAAAATTTGGGGTATTTGATGATGTGTATTATTCTTGTGATAGGGCTTGGCAGAGGAACTAAGTATAGAAGGAGCATGTGAACAAGCAATATTTCCAGACACAACTGCAGTTATAGAAAAATGTGCTATGGTTGGTAATTTATCAAAAGAAGGGGTGAGTACTACATAGTACATTCTTCAATTCTTAGATATATTTACTCTTTTTTTATAAGGAAATATTAGTCGTTAGTATGTTTCATTAGTAGTCAAAATTTGATTCATACATCTTCGAATGTCTCAGCTCAACCACCTGTAGTTACTCTTTAAATCGTTGTAATAAAGTTGGTTTTCTAAACGACGAACAAAAAAATGTTTTCAGGGTGATCGCTGCGAACTGAATCTTGTTCCAGGGTGCATCGATCCTAGCTCGCCCATGTACGATCCAATGGCTAATGTAGATGATGGATCATGTCCAATTGAAGTGGATTCTGATTCTGAAGAATAAAAAACAATACATTTTTACATGAAAATATTCACTTCCATCATGCATATTGTTGTAATTGTTAGTACATAAATGAGGTATTGCATAATATAAAATGTAAATTCCACAGTTAGTAGTTAGCACTGAACTTTGGCAATAGCTGCCCCTTTCTATACTACACTATTGGAAAAAATTAATGGTTCATAGTATAAGGTTGTACTTTAATACTCCACTATACTTTCATGGCATTGTTAAGAAAATACACAATAGCATATCACTTCATAAGTTTAACATGTTTTTAAATACATATAAATAAATATTAAAACTAAAAACCATGTATGTACCAGTCCAATAATACAAGGCTAACTCAAACTAAAAGTACAGTTAACTCGAAAAATGATTAAACTCAAATGGTTAAAGTACAATTAACAACGAATAATTTGGACAAACCAGAGTCAAGACCATGAATAGAACAATCCTACGTTGGACTTTAGTCACCCCCAATCGAACTTTGAATTATTAGGGTATCTTTGCCTTAGAACTGGAGGGATAAACCAACAAAAAAAACTCAACCAACCCTAGAAATGAATACACAGCCACAATTAAAGTTATCATTGTTCTAAAGATGGACATGGACAAGGGACAGTAGGAGACAGTAGTACAGGGTGTTAACAATGGTAATACATAAAGAAGAAGAGAAGGGGAGAAAGAAAAATAAAGAGAAGACGAAGACCCTTCTTAGGGTAACAATACAAGAGGATAGAAAGATATAAATAATAAAGACACAAACTACCCTTAATATAATACTTATTACCTTCACATAAGAGAAAAAAGCCATTATAGTGGTGAAAAGTGTATATAATTTACATAGTTATAGACATCTACTGATATACAAAATATTTACAATTTATCCCCTAAAATATGGATCACTTAGAAATGAATTGGAGAAAGTCCCTCCAATATTAGGGAAAAGGGTGAGAAAACATATCAATCCAAGAACAATACCCCAAGCATATCTGCTTTCCCCTAGAGGTGTGATTTCATCTTTTGCAGGAATTTCTTCTCCTCCCCTAAAGAAAGTTGCAAATAAACCCCAGGCCAAGCACAAAACACTACCACTAAGGCCACCAATACCAAGCAATAATGATGTACCAAAAGATAACAATGTAGCAGTGCTTCGACCGAACATGGCTTGCGCTATTCGCCCTCCTTCTAGTCTCCCACATGGTAACAAGTTCAAAGAAGTCACCACCATCCCTGTACAAGTATCAAATTGTACGCTGATATTATATCCACAATGATGTTTTCCAACGAATATATAGAATACATAACAAAAGTTTGCTGTTGTCATTCATCTATAGTCACTACAGTCATTCTATTTAAGTTGTTGGATGGATATTTGACGACATATATCGTGATTTTGACAAATCATAAACTCGAAATCTTAACTGTTCGATCTTGATAAATAGGCCATATCATGATTTACTTATTTATAACTTAGGTTATAAAACATTTAATCTTGCATATTTAATCATTCTTGAAAGAAAGAAAGCAAAAAAAAAGTGGGACAAAGTGACAGAAATCACAACGAACGCACCTAAAAGTCCGGCAAATGCGAGTGGATCAACAGGAACTCCAACACCTTCCACGGCATAGGGCAACACATTGCCTAGATCGTCCGTGTAAGGACCAATAACATATTGAATAAAAGAAAGCAAAGGGTTGTTATAGAAAAATTGAGGCCTTATGTACCTGCAAATGAACCAGTAGAAAGTTACAATCAAGAGAGATGATAATGTGTAGAACTCTTGGTATGGCCATTATACGGTAACAATGTCCATTGAGCATGCTAGTCATATTTTTTCATTGCAATGCATGGAACTCATATGGCCAATGCTATACCACAAATTGTATTCAACAACACATTACATAACCATGTATTTCTTCACCATAAGTCTGTTTTAATTGACTTATTTCAGCTTATTATCAACTGACTTAAACATTTGTGAGGTTGTTTAGACGAGTTTTTGAAAACACCTTATGACATGTTGTTTCCAACTTATGAATAACATATGAAAAAAGTTTATAGCTCATATGAAAACATATTAATGTTTATTTTACTTTATCTTTTGACACTGAAATAGCTTATGCATAAACACTTATATAATAAGTGTTTATCCTATAAACAATTAAGTTGTTTATCCAAACAGGATCTATATATCCTAGCTTCTTCTTTGAGAAAAGATATTGTTGATCATAACTTAAGATTGTGGTTTTCTTTCAGGTTCAATTGAAGAAGCCATAAGATATTCATTTACTAATTAATCATGTTTAGTTTCATTTCCCATTCTCTTCTACTATAGAAAAAGCATATATCAGAATAGTTAAGTGCTTCAGAAGAAGGTACAATGTACACAACTCACAATGCATTGTCGCCGCCATTAAAGCTTCCATCAGCCACAAATGCAGCAACAGCAAGAACTAATGAAGTCAAATACGCACTTGCAGTACGCGCTACAGGAATATCAAACAGAGCTTTCTTGTTTGGGAGGAGAGATTCATAATTATTCATTACTCCTAAGCACCCTGTCCAATTAGACGGCACCAGGAATGAAGGGCTGAGTTTAACACCGTATCGAGCGGCTGTAACCCTGGTGGCTATCTGCACAACGAAAAGAGCACAACCACTAATCAATTTAATCCTTAAAGACACCAACACATGTAGTTATATTCAATTTATGTCACTTTTTTCAAATTATTTTAAGATCTATCCATGTCTTTGTTGTCAGTGTTTCGATAGTCTGGGATAAAATTTCAGGTTTGGTGGAAAATTTGAACATATAACTTACCTCAGAAACTCCAAGAATAGATAAGAAACCACCAAATAGAGGCACAACATTAGCAAGATAATCATCAAATGTAGCATCAGGTTTAAGGAAGAATCCACTCATCAAAGCAACTGTTCCAAAAGTGGTAACAGCTAATGCAATTGCACTTAGATAGCCAAAGGGATTGCTCAGATTAGTTGACTCAAATTGGAGATCCATTTCTGCTTTTGGTTGCACCATACAAACCTGAATGTATAGTACTTTAGCAATGGCTTAATTGTATAAAACCAATAGTAACAATATATATACAAAGCACAGACACTTGTAAGAACGGTTCCCTCAATAGAACATGTTCTTACAATGCTCTTAATTCTTGTGTCTGTCTCTCTTCTATGCAAGTTTCACCTATTTGGTGCTAAACTTATTACTTGATCCTAATGGAGTGAAATGTTGTTATCGTCCTTTACTTTCTCGATTTGGAGATGCTCTAACAATAAATATTAGCATGATAAAGTGATCAAGATCTCAAATTTATGGCAAAGTACCTGTTTGGTAATGCCATCTTTTTGTTCTTCCATGAACCATAAGACAACTTCTCTACCTGCTGCATCAGAGAGTTTCTTCTCTAACTTGGGAATGACTTCATCAATTGGTCTCCTTAAATTCCCAATGAAAATGCCTCCATCACCAAACCTTCGAACATCCGTCGTGAAAAATGTGTCAAAACCAAAGCAACTCTTTAACTGCACAAACCAAATTAGCAGCATTAGTGGATAGAGTAATTTAGGATATAGTGTATAAACTCCTTATAAACAATGTGATAAGTTGTTTTCATAAGTTATCACAAACAAACAGTCTCATAAACTTATGTCAGTAGATAAGTTCAAATAAATCAATTCAGAATGACCCTAATTAAGAGCCTCATTACCTTACTGAGATCAAGAGCCTTGAAAGTTTCCTCAACTTTTTCTAGCCTCTCTTTTTCCATGATCAAATTGCGCCTCACCAAGTTATTAAAAACACCAACAATTGGATTATTCTTACTACTTTCTGTATCAAGGTCCTTTAACTTCCTATCAGTCCTTTTCTTCTCCAGCTTAATAGCTGCTTCAATTGATGGATTCCCCATAAACTTCTTAAACTCCTCATCCGTTTTCCAATCCATTTCCTGTTGTTCTTTCTCATCCTCATTTGTTTCTCTTCCAACATCATCATCGTTGTTGTTGTTGTTTATGTTGTCTTGTTTCTTAGGAGCAATGGAAACTGGTGATGAATTGGTTTCATTTTCATCTTTGAGGGATGAAAATAATTTGAAAGAAGTGGTTTTTGGTTTGATTGAGTGTAAAGAAAGAAAACAAGAGTGAGTGTTGAAGTTTTTGTAATTTGTTGTGATGATTGTTTTGGAATTGGTGGTGTTGAAGGGAGAGTAAGAAAATGGAGAAAGTGTTGCCATTGAAAATGTTTTTTGTTGGAATTAGAGGGAATGAATGATGATGATTATGATGAGTTGAATGGAAGTAGTTTTGGAGTGGAAAAGGTACAACTCAAGAAGGTTGGAGAAGTTTAAGGAAGGTTCAAGGCTTCCAAACGTTGTCTTTTTCTTGTTTCTCTTGTTTGTGGTTTTTGTCTTTTTGAGTTTGATGTTGATGTCACACTTCATACTAGTGACATGTATAAGGTTGAGTCATCATATATGAATTTAAAACTCATTCCAAACTAAATCAAATTGTTTTGTTTTACATTTTTCAAATTCAAATCTTAGTGTTTTGTAGTCTTCAAGTTGGTTTGGATACTACTTTCATGTCATCCAAAATTTATAGCCATAAACAAATAATTATATTTTATTTGTCAAAAAATAATATATTTTATTACCACTTTTTTTGGTTTGAATATATTTCTAGGTTACTTTAATGTCTTGGCACTTGCCACATTGACATTTTTCATACTAAAACAATATGAAATGCTGACAAAGCATGAAATTCTTAGTCATGTAGTGAAATAAATAAATTATTGAAATTACACGTTAATTAAACAATTAAAAACAACTACTACTCATATCATTTCACTCTTTAAGCTTTTTTTTATTTGCTTTACAAATACAATTCAAACTCCTCCTCATGTTTGGATTCTAACATCGGCAAAATCATGATGAGCTACCGCGATTTTGACAAAAACTACACTTTAGAGCTACAACAAAACCTCGGCTTCAACAAAATCATCTCCCATCCACACACACACATTGTTTACTTCTCTATTATCCTTTTTTTGTGTTTCCCTTTTGGCCACAGTCCCAAATTGTTCATGCAACCAAATCATGTTTGGAGGCATGTCCATTGACACTATTTTTAGCTATTTTCAACTTGCTATCTTCAAGATACTTACCAGCTAAAGAGTCAAATATATAGCCAGCACCTAACCCAACAGCCAAATCAATAGTGTAATGACCTCTTGTACCAAGCAACCTCACAGCTTGCAATACATTCAACAAATCAAAAGTCCATGCCATCTCCCACCTCTTCATCCTCCTCATGTCTAATGAAGCTATCACCGAACCCGCCACATGACCCGAAAAAAACAGGAAAAATGATACGTTCCCAACTGGAAAGTCCACACCAGAACCCAAAAATCCCTATTCAACATTAACACAACAAAAACACAAATTGTTAACAACATTATCAATGAAACAAAATAACAATTGAATCACCAATCTGATCTTGCAATTGTTCATCGAATTCAAATCAATAAAATTTAAAATAGTCTCTCAAATTAGTGGCATAGGTTCTGCAATGACTTGATAAATTTCAAGTTAAAAATCACATTTTAGGGTAACAGTTCCAAACTTCAATTTCAGGTTAAAATCAATTTCAATTCTAATTCCAAACTTCAACTTCATGTTAAAATAAATTTCAATTCTAAAAACAGAAGTGAATCCCTTTCATTGTAAGATTCTAGTAATGGGATTACTTCTATTTCTGACAAAAGTGAATTCAAACATAGTTCTTTTGGATTGGTCAGTGTGTGGGACACTAACACTTCTCCATTTTGTAGAATCACTTCTATTTTTGTCAAAAGTGAATCTAAACATGCATTTAGTTCTATTGGATTGGTCAACTTAACCTCCAAAATTGCTCTTAGGACTAATACCTTAGACGATTTTCAACTAAGACATCATTTTGAAATTTAATTAATTTCAAGAGAAAATTGAATTATTACTAATAATTTTAAGGTCCAAAGAAAAGATTTCATCATAATAACATATATGAACAAAACAAAAAAAGGAAGCATTTTCTTTGGTAGTTAACTATACACTATGTCAATGAAATGAATGAATCACCTGAGGCAATGGAAGCTGTGTGGAATACCCACAAATCCCACGACATGTAAACATGAAAAGAGCTGAGATTGTTGCTCTAGGTCTTCCTTCAATTAACCAAGTCCATAATATATAACTCGTTTGCATTAACACAAACACCTACGCACAAAACACACAAATTTTAACACCAACTAACAAGGCAAACAAAACATCAAAAACTCAGAAAATGCCAAAAAAATCAATTCAAAGAGAACAATTAGAAACCAAACAAAACACATATTGTCGTTTAGATACGTTCGTATAAAAAGTGGGTTGAACAATAAACTAGAGGCTAAAATCTAATCATACGAGTGAAAAACTCTAAATTCTAGCTTCTTTTTATAATCAATCCCAAAGGCAAAACGTCTAAATTCTAGCTTTAGGCTATAATTGATCCTAGAAACAAAATCAATTTTCCTCGAGAACATCCAATAATATCAAAATCAATTCTACAATTCTAGAATCAATTAACACATCTAAAAGTAAAACCAAACATACACCAATTTTATTTTTTTTGTTTTTTGAAGAGAAACATACACCAAATTTTAACTCAAAGAAAATACCAAAAATATCAATTCAGAGATAACCATTAGAAACAAACAAAAAATCAAATTTTGACACAAACCCATTTTCATTGCAATCAAACACATTCCATTTCGCAATTGCCAACAAAAAAAAAAACCAAAAATCCAAACCTAAGAAAACTCAAATTTTAACGCCAAAAAAAAAACATCAAATTTTAACTCAAAAGAAAAAAAATCTAACTTTAACACAAACCCATTTGCATTTCAATCAAACACATCCCATCCAAATCAAAGAAACCCAACAAAGTAACAAAACACAAATTGTCGTTCAGATCTAAAAGGAGAGATAAACGACATACCGTATTAAGAGCAGCTAGAACATTATTCAACTGAGGAGAAGATTCAAGAACACGATGAAGAGAACGCGTGAAAACAAAACCCAAATCAAACGGTGGAGAAGAAGAAGGAACCATAAAGAGCGTGTATTCCACAGCCATGAAGAACAAAAGACCACAAGCGAACAAACACGGCATCCAATGATGTGTTGCCACGTGTACAACATCTGAGATTGTCCATTTCATAAACGAAGCTGAAGAATAGAGAGAACAAAGAGAAGAAGAAGAAGAATTATTCTTCGGCATTGGATTTTTTTGGTTAGAGTGATTGGTGGTGGTGGTGTGTCTGCGTTTGAGGACGGTGGCGTCACCGGAGGAAGAGGCGGCGCCGCCGTTCATGGTGGTTGGAGAATGTTGAATGTAATGAAGGCATTATGGGGGGTTATTTATAGAATTTGGAGAAATTGAGGTTGTAATTGACGGAGTCTCCGAAGTTATTACTATGATGTTGATGTTGTTGTACTACTGTTCATTGTTTTGGAAAAAGAGTAAGGTTTTATTTTTATTTTTTTTTGAATAATTCTTTTTCTTTTTGTGGATAAAAGACAGAAAAATTGGAAAATTGGTGACAGGTCTGAATGTGATGTTGTGTGGGTATGATTCGATGTCTTTTTGAGTTATGTATGTGGTCGGTGATGTGCGTTACTTATACACATTTGGAAGTGAATAATATTTTTTTTACAGAAAATACGTCACTACATTTGTCTTTCTTTTTATTAACTATTTACATATTAAAAAAAATTACTTACTAACAATTTTGGTGTAATACTCCCTCCATCCCGAAATATAAGCAACAAAAACTCATTTTCTTTGTCCCAAAATATAAGCAAAAAAGACAAATTTTTATTATATTTAATCTTGTTTTTAAAAAAAATCATCTTTTCCAATAAAAACTTTTGTGTATTCTCATGTAAATTACATTTAATTTTCTCTCTCTTCCATTTTTTTCATAACCAATAGCCAATGAAAATTATTTTACATCCTCCCATGAAACTTATTCCAAAGAAAACACAAAAAACTATGCTACAAATTCTTATGTTTTAGTTTTCTTAATAAGTGTGATTTTTGTTTTTTTCCTTATAATTTAGGACGGAGGGAATACCTGGATATAAGATTACTAAAAATGATGAAATTATTAAGTTGAATACAATGGTTAGGGGATTGAACTCCGACTTTTTCAAGAGGTTTTTGATGATTACTGTCATCTTTTTTATGTGCCAAAGGATAGAATAAAATATCCTCTACAAAATACATATTAATGTTTTTTTTATGTTCTTTGTTAGTTGACTTTCGAGGAGGAGCAATAGGGTGAGTGATATTGATTGTTGTATAAGAGAATTCACAATGGTAGTTCACTAATAGGGACTCTTTAAATGGACCTACGTGTATTCATCGTTTACTTATAATTTTTTTAATAAGAGTACCTATTAAGGACTCAATGACAATACACTAATAACGACTCTAATGAAAAATACTTAAATAGGTCTCACTAACTTTACATCATTAAACGTGGGGTCCGTTAGTTGTCGAGAGAGAGAAAGTCCTTATACAATAACATGTTGCTTAATAGGGACTCATTTTTTTTCCCTCCAACGGGGTCCTTAACAGAGAGTGGTCCTTGTTAAGTAAAGACCCCCCATTGGAGATGGTCTAACATTTTTTAGGATGGCGTAGAAGAGAAATGAAATTGTAGTCTTGATTCTGATAAAGGATACACTGTAAATAGTGTCTATCATATGTTGTCTATTGTGAAGCAGATAGATCTGTATGACATCTTTGACATTTTTGGGATAAAGTTCTCTCTTTGAAGGTTTCTTTATTTGTTTGGCATTGTTACGCTCAAATACCTGTGAAGGATAATTTAATTCGACGTAGAATTATACCGTCTAAATCTAATATGTGTTCGAGTGGTTGTGAGTCGGAGGAAAGCGCCCATCATTTGTTTTTGGTTGTACATTTTATGGTGGAATTTGGTCACTTGATCGGTGGTAGTTAGGAATTTCCTCAGAGGGTCCGTTGTATCTTTCTCATCATCTCGTTCAATTTGGAAATTTATGAGGTGACAAAAAAAGATGATATTTTGTTCAATTGATTTGGTTTCTTGTGTTTTTTGAAAGAAAAGAAATTGTCACATTCTACGATCAAATAAAATGTTAAATTCAATCTTTTATCATTTTGGCGGTTGAAAGCTAAAAACAAGAATTCAGTTTTTGACCTTATTTTTTGTTGATTAATCCTCTTTGGTGTTTGGGGTTTGTGTTAATGATCTAATTTTGTCACCTAGCTAATGTTTGGTAGTTTTATTGTGCGTTGGTGTTTATTTTGTACTTTATGTTTATTGTTACCTTTAAATCCTCGTATTGTACTTCTTGTGCAAGTTAGAATTTTATGTTGGAATTAATATAAGGGAGCCCCTAATATGGACCCTAAAGAAAAGGGTCCACCGATGGACCTGTACAAGTGACCTGCAACATCCAGTCACCTTCAATTACTGATTTTTGAGGTTTATTCTGTAAATTAGAAATACCCATAATATCTCAATATGCTGGCAATAAAAAACAACAACCACTTTATCCTTCTAATCATCTCAACATGCTAGATCTGCAACGAAATTCACTTCTGGAGTCGGTGTATTGAAGGAGAATGAGCTAAAAAAATAGTCTTGACAACATTGATTGTTTTTATTTTTTAAGTTCAATCTTGTGTTTTGATTGAACCAGCAGAATATACCACTAGAAAGTTTTCTACACAAATCTAGATAGTGGATCTTGACCCATTTTTCACTTTCAAGTTCAATCATGTGATTTGGATCTACAATGAAGGTTGAATAATACATAAATTGTCTATTAACTTTTAGAATTTTGAACCTTTATCTTATTTTGCAGTTGCTCAAAATTGCTTTAGGAAAATTAACCTTTCATATATGTCAGAGCAATTTCATTTTTGTTTTGGCTACAACATATGCCAGTCCTATTTTCATTCGGATGTAATCCCTTAGCTACATGAGACAAACAAAAACGCAAACATTTTGTTAATTTAACTT